>SAMEA3663026__coassemble_202_pt1 | contig 115941 bp, 98 predicted proteins | sample SAMEA3663026__metabat2_low_PE_012 | metagenome-assembled genome bin SAMEA3663026 (sample SAMEA3663026) | pig gut metagenome | biome: pig gut; feature: pig-associated habitat; material: faeces | place: France | collected 2012
TAATTGAAATTGCCTCGCATGCATCTTCAATAGCAGTTTCATTATCCGGTTCAACATTATTTTCAATCATATAAAGTGCAATCGAACGATACATTGCACCGGTATCAACATAAATAAACCCTAATTTTTTAGCCACTAATTTGGCAATCGTACTTTTGCCTGCTCCTGCAGGTCCATCAATTGCAATATTCATAACATTTTTCTATCTTGCGATAGCTCCTTTCCAAAACTAATCTAATGATACAGCAAAAGCACTACTCCATGCAATCTGTAAATTAAATCCACCTGTAAGTGCATCAACATCCAAAACCTCGCCGGCAAAATAAAGATTTTTCACTTTTTTAGCTTCCATTGTTTTTGGGTTGATTTCCTTTACACTGATTCCGCCCTGTGTAATAATCGCTTCTTCAAAGCCCCTGATACCATTTATGTGAATGGTAAATTCTGAAAGGGCTAAAAGAAGTTGTTCACGCTCTGCCTTTGATATCTCGCTAACATTTTTGCACGAATCAATCCCCGATGCACCAATAACATATCCGATTAATCGTTTCGGAAGCAGCGCATCAAGAGCATTTTTTAACTGTTTATTATGATTCTCCGAAAAATCTCTTAATATTCTGGCATCCAGCTGTTCGCGAGAAAGCGCCGGTTTTAGATTAATTACAAGCCGAAGATTGTTTTCGAAATACTTTTGAACATAAGAAGAAGCTGATAATACAATAGGTCCACTCACACCAAAATGAGTAAAAAGCAATTCGCCCATATCGGAATATACAACCTTGTCTTTGTTTTTTATATTTGCAACAAATGAAAGCCTGACATTTTTTAAGGTAAGACCCATTAACTCCTTGCAGAGTGTTTCCTCCGCGCACATCGGAACAAGGGCAGGTCGAAGTGTTGTAACGGTTATTCCGAGTTCTTGTGCAAATTTGTATCCATCCCCGGTTGAACCTGTTAACGGATAAGACATTCCACCTGTTGCAACAACAATCGCATCGCATAGCAATTGTTCTGTTTTTCCGTTTCGGGTCTTATAAATTAATCCATGAATCTTTTGCTCATACTTTGACTTTTCATCCTCAGGAGAATATGGATTTGTGAGGATTTTTGTTACTGTCGTCAGAAGCTTTACATCAACATGAAGCAATTCTAATTGTTTATTTAATACTTTGAGCACATCCGAGGAGTGATCCGACGCCGGAAACACACGATTTCCGCGTTCTGTCTTTGTTTTTAATCCGATAGATTCAAAATATTCAATGACACCGGCAGAATCAAATCCATGAAATGCGCTATACATAAACTTTGAATTCGTAACCACATTTGCTAACAAATCCGAAACAGAACAATCATTCGTTAAATTACATCTGCCTTTTCCGGTAATAAACAGCTTCTTACCTAATTTTTCATTTTTTTCAAATAACACAACTTCATATTGTTGCCTTGCAAGGCATATAGCAGCCATCATTCCTGCTGCTCCGCCTCCTATTATTGCGACCTTTTTCATGACAGACCTCACAATGTATAATAATATATAAGGGGCTATCTGTTAGGACAGCCCCTTATTGCTTTCGCAACCAGGTAATTATTTACTTACTTGGCTCTTATGAAAGTATTTAAACCGGATATACTTTGTTCTCTGAATCTGCAAGACTTGCATCAATACCTGTATTCTGTGCATCTCTGTACTTAAAGAACTCCGTTGCAACCTGTGGGAATAATGCATATGAAAGCACATCCTCATCCTGCTGCTTGTATTGTGCCATTTCCTTCTCAAACTTCTCTAATGACGGTTCTAAATCGTCTGCCGGACGATATGTGATAGGCTCTTTCATACCAAGACTGTCAAGTGCCTTCTTTTGAACTTCTGCATTAACCGGAAGTGTTGTCTTACCATACTTACCAACAAGAAGATCCTTAGATTCCTTTGTAAGTGTCTTATAACGTTCACCCATTACAACGTTAAGTACAGCCTGTGTACCAACAATCTGTGATGAAGGTGTAACAAGCGGAATTTCACCAAAGTCCTTACGAACACGTGGGATTTCCTCTAAAACTTCGTCATATTTGTCTTCAGCCTTCATTTCCTTAAGCTGAGATACCATGTTTGAAAGCATACCGCCCGGTACCTGATATAACAAAGTCTTAATATTTACTCCCATTACCTTCGGACTAAGTAAGCCCGAATCTAACCACTGCTCACGAAGCGGACGGAAGTAATCAGCAATCTCAGCAAGAAGATTCTGATCGAAACCAGGGTCATACTCTGAACCTTCAAATGCCTTCGCCATAACTTCAGTTGCAGGCTGTGATGTTCCCATAGCAAGTGGAGACATCGCTGTATCAATAATATCACAACCAGCCTCAACAGCTTTCATGTATGTCATGGAAGCAACACCGGATGTGTAATGTGTATGAAGCTGAATCGGAAGCTTTGTTCCTGCCTTTAAGGCCTCTACAAGCTCAGAAGCTGCATTTGGAACAAGCAAACCTGCCATATCCTTAATACAAATAGAATCTGCACCCATCTCTTCAATATTCTTTGCAATATTCTTCCAATAATCCATTGTGTAAGCATCGCCTAATGTGTAAGAAAGAGCAACCTGTGCATGACCCTTTTCTTTGTTTGCAGCTTTAACAGCACACTCAAGATTACGAATATCATTTAAGCAGTCGAAAATACGAATAATATCAATACCATTTGCAATCGACTTCTGTACGAAATACTCAACTACATCATCTGAATATGGGCTATAACCAAGAATATTCTGTCCTCGGAACAACATCTGTAATTTTGTATTCTTGAAACCATCACGAAGCTTGCGAAGTCTCTCCCATGGATCCTCCTTCAAGAAACGAAGGCAAGCATCAAATGTTGCACCACCCCAGCATTCTACTGAATGATAACCAACTTTATCCATTTTATCAATAATCGGCAGCATCTGCTCTGTTGTCATTCTGGTAGCAATCAAAGACTGATGCGCGTCACGTAATACAGTTTCGGTAATCTTAACCGGTCTTTTTACATCTGACATATTTATTTCCTCCATTTATACTGAATCTAACTATACACCGAATATAGCAAGGAATGTACCGGCAGCAACCGCTGTACCGATAACACCGGCAACATTTGGTCCCATCGCATTCATAAGAAGGAAGTTTGTCGGATCTGCTTCCGCACCGACCTTCTGTGATACTCTGGCTGCCATAGGAACGGCAGAAACACCAGCTGAACCAATCAAAGGATTCACCTTACCATGCGTTGCTTTACACAATATCTTACCAAATATAACACCCATTGCCGTACCAAAGGCAAAAGCAATCAAGCCAAGTGCAACAATTTTAAGTGTACTAATCTTTAAGAAGGCTTCAGCACTCGTTGTAGCACCGACTGAAGTACCAAGTAAGATTACAACAATATACATCAATGCATTTGATGCTGTTTCTGTTAACTGCTTAACCACTCCACACTCTCTGAATAAGTTACCAAGCATCAACATACCAACAAGAGGAGCGGTTGTAGGAAGAATCAATACTACAACAAGTGTAACAATAATTGGGAACAAAATCTTCTCAAGCTTTGTTACAGGTCGAAGCTGACTCATCTTGACTTTTCTTTCCTTTTTTGTGGTAAGTAACTTCATAATAGGTGGCTGAATAACAGGAACAAGAGCCATATAAGAATATGCTGCTACAGCAATCGGTCCCATTAATGTTCCACCCATTCCAAGCTTACCGGCAAGGAAAATAGATGTCGGTCCATCCGCACCACCGATAATTGAAATCGCTGCTGCTTCTTTGCCATTGAATCCCATAACGAACGCAAGGAAATAAGCTGCGTAAATACCAAACTGTGCTGCCGCACCAAGAACAAAGCTTTTTGGATTGGCAATCAGTGGTCCAAAATCAGTCATCGCACCAACTCCCAGGAAAATAAGAGATGGTAAAATACTCCACTCATCAAGTAAATAGAAAAAATGTAATAATCCGCCCTCAGCGATAATATCCGGGAACATATTAACCAGGAACATACCGAATGAGATTGGAACTAAAAGCAATGGCTCAAAACCTTTGACAATCGCAAGATACATGAAAAAGCAAGCTACACCAATCATGATGTAATGTTTCCACGTTAATGTTGCGAAACCGGTTTGAAGCGCTAAATTATTTAAAACGTCTCCAAAACTACTCATCGAATTGTTACCTCCTGTTTAATGATACAATCAAATCAAATTAGTTTAATGTTGCAAGCGTATCACCGGCTTCAACTGTGTCACCAGCTGAAACGTTAATGCTTGCGATTGTACCATCTTCAGGTGCAACTACTTCGTTTTCCATCTTCATAGCCTCAAGAAGAAGAATAACATCACCCTTCTTAACCGCTGTACCGACGCTTGCCTTTACACTTAAAATCTTACCAGGCATTGGAGCCTGAACAACAACTCCACCTGCTGCGGCAGGTGCTGCAGGGGCTGCAGGGGCCGGTGCTGCAGCTACAGGAGCTGCGGCAGGTGCTGCAACTGCAGGTGCTGCGCCTGCACCAATTTCTTCTACTGCTACGTCATATGCTGTACCGTTAACGGTAATTCTATAATTCTTCATAGTATATTTCCTCCTATAATGGCAACCATAATAAGGTTGCATAATCAATATTATCTAGCTCTACGAATGGAGCGAACAACTAATTTATCTTTGCTTACCGCTCCGGTAACTGCATCTGCTGATGCCGCATAAATCGCTGCTGTAATAACTGCAACGAGTTCTTTATCATTCATAAGATCCTCACTCTTTGCACCCGGTTTGTTTTCGACAGCCGCTTTTTGTTCCGGCTTTGCCTCAGGCATCTTTGCTTTTTTAGCAAACAATGCCGGAAGATACTTGAACAACGAAATAATGAACGAAATGAAAATCAATACGACAAATACAGTACCCATACCGAGTAAAGTGTTCAAGCCTGCGGACTTTAACAACTCGCCCTTTGAGTAAACTGCTGTTACGACCATTTCGTCCGGTGCATATGGGTAAATTCCATTTTCACGAAGCATCTCTTCCAAACCAAATGCTTCTGCAAGGCTTGATGCACCGGTATCAGAAAGAATTGTTTCCGGTGTATATCCCATATCGCCATAATAATTAACATAATACTTGATTGCTTTGTCTAATTCCATGTAATAATCCGGATTTTCAACATAGCGAATCGAAATCTCAACATCTCTGTTTTCCGCATGATTAATAAGCTTAACCATAACAGAATCTGAACTATTTGAAATATCAGCATCAACAATCTCCGGTGTAAACATACCGGCCATAATGTAATCGTTATATACGCTGAAATCTTCAAAAGCACCTACTTTATCAGATTCTCTTGCCTGTGTAATACCTTTGATAGCAGATTGTTCAAAAGCTGTTCCATCCGATAAGTAATACGGTGCAATATCATCTGATACACTGGCATACTCCATAAAGTAATTCATTGTATTCACAACGATATCAGCATCATCATAATCAAATGGTTTTTCAGTCTCTTTACCACATCCAACCAAGCCAAGCATTAACAACATTGCAGCAAGAGCGATCAATAACTTTTTATTCTTCATCGGCTCTTCCTCTCTTCTTAAACTGCTCCATGCTTCTTATATGGTCTGTCTTCATTCTTTGTGCATAGCATATCAAATGCAGCAATCACACGCTTTCTTGTTGCATCCGGCTCAATGATATCATCAATGTAACCTCTCTTTGCTGCAGCAAGTGCGCTTGACTGAAGCTCTGTGTATTCTTTCTTGTATGATGCAATTGCTGCAAGCTTATCTTCAGCTGCCTCAATCTCTTTTGCATACATAATCTTAACAGCCATCTCCGGATCCATAGTACCGATTTTTGCTGATGGCCAAGCATATACCATATCAGTACCAATAGCCTTTGAAGCCATAACTGTATAAGCTGTACCAAATGCATCACCCATGATAACTGTTACCTTTGGAACTGTAGCCTCAGCATATGCATAAGTAAGCTTAGCAGCCGCATCAGCAATCATACGCTCATTACTTACTGTTGCAACAAATCCTGTAACATTTACAAGAGTGAGAACCGGAATGTTAAATGCATCGCAGAAGCGGACAAAATCAGCAGCTACATATGCTGCGTTTGTCGAAAGCTTGTCTCCGCCATCAACAGCCTGATTACCAACACAACCGATTGTTGCTCCGTTTAACTTGATAAAACCGAGAATGATATCCTTTGAAAAATCCTTCTTCATCTCAACGAATACATTATTGTCAGCAATATTCTGTAATACGGCTCTTGCATCCTTTGCAAAGCCATCCAAGTTCGGAATGATACGATTCAAATCATCTGTACATTCTACAATATCTTCCTCAGTGTTGCATGATGGAAGCATACCAACCAATGAACGAATCTGTGCAAGAACAGCATTGTCATCCTCCAGTACAGCATCAATTAATGATGTGTTATTGCTTAAATAATCTGCAGAAGCTGTATCAAGCTTTGATGCATTGTTGCTATCCAAAGCATTTGGACTGTTAACAAAAAGCTTTGAACCGTCAGATGTCATGAATGTGAAATCTGTTAATGTAGGAATTAATGCACATCCACCGCCGCATGTACCGAAAATAGCTGTAATCTGTGGAACAACACCGGATGCTAACACCTGCTTTAAGTATACTTCACCAAAAGCATTCAATGCATCTGTTGCCTCCTGTAATCTTAATCCTGCACAATCAACAAGACCAATAACAGGTGCTCCAACCTTCATAGCCATATCATAAATCTTCGCAATCTTCTTCGCATGCATCTCACCGATTGCACCGCCAAGAACCGATGCGTCCTGACTATAAACATAAACAATTTTGTCACCGATAACACCATAACCGGTAATTACACCGTCTTTTGGAGTATCATTGTTTTGCATGTTGAAATCTGTACTTCTTGATGTTACATAAGCACCAACCTCAACAAAGCTTGCGTCATCAAGTAATGCATTGATTCTATCACTTGCTGACAAACTAAGTTTGTTACCCATGGTATATCCTCCATATTCATTTATTTTAGGCTTTGACCTACATCAAAACCAATTTCTTCCGAGTATATATTATATGCCATTAGTCCATTTTAATCAAGCAATTCTTTAAAAAAATTGGAATACTTTTTTAGCAAAAAAGAACGCAAATACAATCTGCGTTCTAATTCTGTACGTTATTTCTGTTCCTTTAATACAGCTTTATTTTTGGCAAGATAATCAATCAATGAAATGACCGTAAGTGCAAGAGCTGAATAAATCAATATATTTTCTATTACAGTAATTACATTGCTGTTGCATTCTGCCCTAAAATCGCAGATTAGAACAATTGTCATAATCATTTGAACAACAGTCTTAATCTTGCCCCACCAGCTTGCTGCAATTACTACACCATTATCAGATGCCACAAGTCGAAAACCACTAATAATAAATTCTCTTGCTATAATAACAATTACTACCCAGCATGGAATTCGATCTAATGAAATGAGGGCTACGATAGCAGAACAAACAAGTAATTTGTCTGCAAGCGGATCCATGAATTTACCAAAATTGGTAATAAGATTATATTTTCTGGCAATTTTTCCATCCAGCATATCTGTAAGACTTGCTATAATAAATAGTGATACAGCAATCCATTTTCCGCCGGGTATTTCATCTACAAGTAAAGCTATCAAAAAAAACGGAATCATTATAACTCTAAATATTGTTAATTTATTCGGTAAATTCATCTACTATCTCTCCTATCAAATCATATGGTCCGGCCTCTGTAATACGAACATCAATATAGGTACCGGACATTAGTTCATAATCGCAATGAACAAATACAAGTCCGTCAACATTCGGCGCATCTTTGTATGAACGTCCAACATAAGCATCTACCGAAGGATCATAACCTTCGATAACTACAGTAATCACACTGCCAATCATGCTAAGATTCTTATCCTCTGATATTTCCTGCTGAAGCTCCATAATTTCTTTTTGCCAACGAACTGCAAGTTCCTCATCAACCTGATCAGGAAAATTTGCAGCAGGGGTTCCTTCTTCTCTTGAATATGTAAATACGCCCAATCGGTCAAATTCGATTTCGTCGATAAATTCAAGAAGCTTTTGGTGATGTTCCTCTGTCTCACCGGGAAAACCTGCGATAAAGGTTGTACGCAATGCGATATCCGGCACAGCCTTACGCAATTTGTGAATGACTTCAATAATAGAAGCTTTATCCGTATGTCTTCCCATGCGTTTTAAAATTGCATCCTCGCTATGCTGTAATGGCATATCAATATAATGTGCAAGCTTCGGTTCATCAACAAACATTTGAATCATTGCATCCGTTATCTCTTCCGGATAACAATACAAAAGTCGAATAACCTTAATTCCTTCAATTAGGCCAAGTGCGTGGACAAGCTTTGGCAATTGCTTTTCACCATACAAATCGATTCCGTAGGATGTTGTCTCCTGCGCTACAAGAACAAGCTCCGAAATCCCCTGAGATGCCATATAGGTCGCCTGCGCAATCAATTCTTCCATTGGAACACTTCTGAATTTGCCTCTGATATGAGGAATAATACAATAGGTACAATATTTGTTACATCCTTCAGCGATTTTAAGATAGCCCATAAAGGTACCGGAAGTAATTACTTTTTGTACACATGAATCAGCAAGCCGATCTATGCTGTCAAAGTTTGAAACCTTTTGTGGGAAAGAATTTGTATCATTTTCCTCTAATTCTTTAATTACGGATACGATTTTATCAAAGGTCGTCGTTCCGAGACACGCATCAATTTCCGGAATCTCCGAAAATATCTCATCTTTATATCGTTCAGCAAGACAGCCTGCAACAATTAAATATTTCAAGTTCTTTTTCTTAAGCTCAGCCATTTCAAGAATTGTATTAATACTTTCCTCCATGGCATCTTTAATAAAGCTACATGTATTAACAATTACAGCATCGGCCTGTTCTTCATCATTCGTAATATTATAATTGTTTGCCTGCAATAAGCCAAGCATTGTCTCACTGTCACAAAGGTTTTTGTCACAGCCAAGAGACACCATAAGTATATTCATAAGCTACTCCACAGCACCTGCTTCAACGCAGTTATTCATAAGCATAGCAATTGTCATCGGACCGACACCACCCGGAACCGGTGTAATTGCGCCTGCAATCGGTTCAACTGATGCGTAATCAACATCACCGCATAATTTGTTATTTTCATCTCTGTGAATTCCAACGTCAATTACGGTAGCACCCGGCTTGACATAGGAAGCATCAATCATTCGCGGACGACCAATCGCAACAATTAATATATCTGCACGCTTACATACTTCTTTTAAATTCTTCGTTTTGGAATGGCAAACGGTAATCGTTCCATTCTCACGTAATAATAACATGGACATTGGCTTACCAACAATGTTGCTTCTTCCTATTACTACACATTCTTTTCCTTCTATCTCAATATTTGAACGCTTTAGCAACTGAATCACGCCTGCCGGTGTACAGGAAACAAACCCCTTTTGTCCTATACTTAATGCACCGACGCTTGCCGGATGAAAACCATCCACATCCTTTTTTGGGGAAATTGCCTGTATAATATGATCCTCATTAATCTGTTTTGGAACAGGAAGCTGCACTAATATGCCATGAACACTATCATCCGCATTTAACTTATCAATGATTGCAATTAACTCCTGCTCTGTTGTCTCCTCCGGAAGCTCATAAGCAAGAGATTTAATCCCAATGTATTCACATGCTTTTTTCTTGTTTCCGACATATACAGTTGATGCAGGATCATTTCCAACCTGAATAACAGCAAGACATATTTCCTTTCCGTCTGCCTTAAGGGTTGAAACCTTGTCTTTTAATTCATCTTTAATCTGTGCTGAAATCTTTTTTCCGTCAATAACAAAAGCCATAAAAAACCTCCTGTAAAATTTAAAATAATCCGACTGTAACTCCATTGTCATCCACATCGATACGCTCTGCCGCCGGCTTTTTCGGAAGCCCCGGCATTGTCATAATTGCACCGGTAATTGCAACTACAAATCCGGCACCGGCACTTACATAAACTTCTCGGATATTTATCGAAAAACCTGTCGGTCTGCCTAATTTTGTTGCGTCATCTGATAAGGAATATTGATTCTTTGCCATACAAATCGGCAAATTTGAAAATCCCATTTCTTCGATTTTTGCAAGTGCACGATCTGCTTCCGCACTATACGTAACACCATCTGCACCATATATCTTTGTTGCTATCGTTGAAATCTTATCCTTGAGTGAAAGATCATCTTCATATAATACTTTGAAATGACTCTCCTTTGTCTCTAATGTATGAAGCACTGCATTCGCAAGCTCCAATCCGCCTTCGCCGCCTTTTCCCCAAACATCAGCAAGCGCAAAATCACAATTATGACTCTCACAAAACTCTTTGACATAATTTAATTCCGCTTCTGTATCTGTAACAAAACGATTTAGTGTTACAACAACAGGAACACCATATATTTTAAGATTCTCAATATGCTTTTCGAGGTTTACAATGCCGGCCTTTAAAGCGGATAGATTCTCGTTTGACAAATCGTTTTTGTTAACACCGCCGTTATATTTTAATGCTCGAATTGTAGCTACAAGAACGACCGCATCCGGCATAAGTCCTGCCATCCGACATTTAATATCAAAAAACTTCTCGGCTCCCAGATCTGCACCAAAACCTGCCTCGGTAATGACATAATCTGCAACCTTAAGCGCAGTCTTTGTTGCCCGAACGGAATTACAGCCATGTGCAATATTGGCAAAAGGACCTCCATGCACAAATGCAGGAGTATGTTCAAGCGTCTGAATAAGATTTGGTTTTAACGCATCCTTAAGTAATGCTGTCATTGCACCAACTGCATTCAAATCGCCAGCCGTAACCGGTTGATTATCATAGGTATAAGCGACAATGATTTTTGCAAGACGTTTCTTTAAATCATTTATATCACTTGCAAGACACAGGATAGCCATTATTTCAGACGCAACCGTGATAACAAAACCATCCTGTCGAACAACTCCGTCTGCCTTTTTTCCCATACCAATAATAATATTACGAAGTGCACGGTCATTCATATCCAGACAACGTTTGAAAACAATTCTTTTTGGGTCAATCATAAGAGCATTTCCCTGATGAATATGGTTATCCATCAAAGCGGCAAGCAAATTATTCGCTGATGTAATGGCATGAAAATCTCCGGTAAAATGAAGATTCAAATCCTCCATAGGTACCACCTGCGAATAACCACCACCTGCTGCTCCGCCTTTAACACCAAAACATGGTCCAAGCGAAGGCTCACGAAGTGCAATTATAGCCTTTTTGCCAAGTCGTCCCATTGCCTGTCCAAGGCCAACCGTGACTGTTGTTTTTCCTTCTCCTGCCGGTGTCGGATTAATTGCAGTAACAAGAATCAGCTTACCATCCTTGTTATCCTTCACACGCTCTATATATTCATCCGAAATCTTGGCCTTATATTTACCATATAACTCCAAATCATCCTCTGATAAATCAAGCTGTGCTGCAACATCCTTAATATTGTTTAATTTTGCCTGCTGTGCAATTTCAATATCTGTTAACATAGTTTTCCTTCCTTATATTAAAGATTTTCTTCTACAAAATTTTCAAATTCTTCCATTGTCATAAGAACTTTTCTTGGTTTTGTTCCTTCTTCCGGTCCGACAACACCTGCATCTGATAACTGATCCATAATTCTTGCTGCACGGTTAAAACCAATTTTGTAAACACGCTGAAGCATACCGATCGATGCCTTTTCTTTACTAATGATAAATTTTCCTGCATCTGCGAAATAATCATCATATTCAGATTCCGAAGAGGATGAACCGGATGTTCCGTTTCCACCGCTTAGCTTTGCACTCGATATTTCAGCTGATATTTTTTCATCGTAATTTGATTCGCCATTTTGTTTCTTTAAAAACTCAACAACATTCTCAATTTCTTCATCTGATAAATATGCGCCCTGCACTCTGGTTGGTTTTTGTAAGCCTGTCGGATAAAATAACATATCACCATTACCTAACAGTTTTTCTGCACCATTCATATCAAGAATCGTACGCGAATCAACACCGGAGGCAACACTCATTGCAATACGCGACGGAACATTTGCCTTAATAAGTCCGGTAATGACATCGACCGAAGGTCTCTGTGTCGCAATTACAAGGTGAATTCCTGCGGCACGTGCGAGCTGTGACAGACGAACGATTGCATCCTCAACTTCACCATGAGCAACCATCATAAGGTCAGCAAGCTCATCGACAATAATAATAATTTGAGGAAGCTTCTTCAGCTCTTCGTTTCCCTCTTCTGTACCTGTAATCTGTTTTACCTTCTCATTGTAGCCTTGCAAATTACGTACATTATACTGTGCAAACAGCTGATAACGGTTTGTCATCTCAAGAACGCCCCAATTCAGTGCTCCGGCTGCTTTTTTTGCATCCGTGACAACCGGAATCAACATATGCGGTGTGTTATTATAAATACTAAGCTCCACCTGTTTTGGGTCAATCATAATAAGTTTTACATCATCCGGCCTTGCCTTGTAAATAATACTCATAATAAGGGTATTAATACAAACTGATTTTCCGGAACCTGTCTGACCTGCTATAAGCAAATGTGGCATCTTCGCGATATCTGCAACAATCGTCTGCCCGCCGATATCCTTACCAACAGCAAATGCGATATTGGACGGATGCTTCCTGAAAGCATCCGACTCTAACAAATCACGAAAATATACCATCTGACTTTCTTTGTTCGGTACTTCAATGCCAATCGCGGCCTTCCCCGGAATCGGAGCTTCTATACGAATATCAGGAGCCGCAAGATTTAATTTTATGTCATCTGCTAAATTAACAATCTTGCTTACCTTAACACCCTGCTCCGGCTGAAGCTCATATCTTGTAACCGATGGTCCGTAACTGTAATTTGTAATTGTAACATTTACGCCGAAATTCTTTAATGTATCCCGAAGTTTAACCGCTGTCTCCCGAACACTTGCTTCACTATTTCCGCCGTTTTTCATCTTTTGCGTGCGAAGTAATGAAAGTGGTGGGAATTTGTATTCCCGAGTCTCTGTCTCCTTATTATCAGACACTTCTTTATTCGGACTTACTGTAGCAACTGATACTTCGCTGTCGCTAAGCATATCCGCAATCTGATCTCGTTCTGCAAGCATTTCATTTGTAGACTCTTTTGTTTTCTTTCTGTGCCGTTTTTGTTCAGGTGGCGTAATCTCTTCAAATTCCTCGAATTCCTTGACCTGCTCGAAATCGTTGTTTGATTGTTCAGGTGCAAGAACGCCCTCACTCACATCAAAGAAATCTTTTTCAAAAATATCCTGTGGTGGCAGAGGCTTTAATTCGTGTACTTCTTCAATATCCGCTTTTTTTGAATTTTTTTTGTTTTTTTGTTTTTTCGTTTCAGGCTCTAACACACGAATACTTCCCAAAACGTTTGTGTTTTCCTTTTTTTGATGTTTCGGATCAAATTCAAAATCGTCATATTGTTCTTCATTATCTTCCTCATACTGAACACGATTTTTAATGATATCAAGAAAGGAAATATCAACTACAATCACAATACCAATAATTGTAAGTAACACTGTAACAATAATGCATCCGGTAAAACCTATTAATTTGTGAAGTAATACAAGGATGCCACCGAGAAGGAAACCTCCACCTCGTTTTGCTGTTGCCCCTTGCATATACAACGTTTTCGCAGTCATACCTTCCGTTCCGTTTACAAGCTGACATACAAATGCGATCGCAAGTAAAAAAATGCCGACACAAAGTACTCTTTTTACAATTTCCTTTTGTACGCCATTGGATAGAATGAATGCTGCTGACAAAAAAATATATATAGGTAATAAATATGCAATGCTTCCGGTAAGACCAAATAGAAACATAGAAACATATTTACCAACTACTCCACACCAGCCAAACGAACTACACATAAGAAAAATGCATATAGCCAAATATATGTAAATCATAATCTCGTTATGTCTCGGACTACGTTGTTTTTTGTATGTACGATTGTTAGAATTGCGCGTTCTTGATGAATCTGGATTGGACTTTTTCGTCCCATTGCGAGAATTACCATTTCGAGAATTACCGTTACCGGATGTTCTCATGCGCTGATTGCCACGATTCTTTTGACCAGTCGCCATAAATACCTTTCGCCCCTTGTCTTTACTTTATTCTATGTACAGGCAAATACTTGCCTGAAAAAACATAGTATCCCATTAAAATTCATTAACAGATATTTTACTATTTTTTTTTGTATTTATCAAGTCATACAAACAATCTAATGCACGATGAATTCCACCGACGCGATCGATAATTCCTTTTTCAACCGCTTGTTTTCCAATTAATACAGAACCTATATCTTTTGTAAGTTCCTTTGTATTAAACATAACGGAACGTAATTCCTCTTCTTTTATAGAACAATGACTTGACGTAAATTCAATAATTCGATCCTGCATTCTTTCAATATATTCATAGTTTTGTGTTACTCCTAACACCGTACCATTCATTCGAATCGGATGAACAACCATAGTCGCAGACGGAACAATAAACGAAATATCACCGGATACAGCAAGTGGTACTCCGATAGAATGTCCACCTCCTAATACAAGCGTAACCTTTGGTTTACTTAATGAAGCGATCATTTCTGCAATTGCAAGACCAGCCTCAACATCTCCTCCTACTGTATTTAACAATACAAGAACACCGTCCATATTATCATTATCTTCTACAGCGGCAAGCTGTGGCAATATGTGCTCATATTTACTTGTTTTTGCCTGTGTTCCAAGATTTTCATGTCCTTCAATCTCACCAATAATATTTAGTAAATGAATATTATGGTGATACCGGTTGCTACGAAGTGTAATCTGACCATAATCCGTTATAAGCTTACCTGTTGTTTCATCAGCTAAAACGTGATCCTTTGTACTACTATTATCATTTTTTGTTTGCTGCGATTTTTGACTTATTATTGTTTCCATATATAACCACCTTTTTTATTGCGAAGTTATATATAGTATTCAGTTATTTTTTAGAAATTATACATAAGGAAACGGGACTGTCATTCATTAACAGTCCCGTTTTATATTATTTACCGCGACCTTGTGGCGCGGGGCCCTGCCGGCAGTGCAATCAAAAGAATTGCTGATGAAGCAACGCTTTCTGATTATTTACCGCGGCCTTGTGGCGCGGGGCCCTGCCGGCAGTGCAATCAAAAGAATTGCTGATGAAGCAATTCTTTCTAATTTAATATTTCATAGAGCTCACCGCAGCTTCGTAGCTTGCTATTTGATCTCCATATCCGAAAAACTCAACATAAATTAACATATTTCCATCGATAATTGCAAAAGCTCTTCCACTGGTTCCTTCTTCCTCATCATCCAAAATCCATTCGACACCTTCAATATTATTGTAGGATTTTGGAGCATGTGTTACATTTTCACCATAAATCGCTTTAATTTGTGAATCAAATACCACCTCTAAATCACTCTCATCATAAGCAGTATTGTTTGTATCAACACAAAGAATCAACGCTGCTTCAGATTGTGAATTGACAAAACAGGCCGCATCAATGGATGAATTATCCGGACTGTACTCAAACCCTTCCGGTAACTGCATCGTTACCTTCTGAAAAGTAACAGAACCATTGTCAGCTACAGAAATCTCTTCTGTTGTTTCTTCTGTCGAAATCTCTGTTTCATCTTCTGTCGTTTCCTCTGTTGAACCATCATCCACAGGTACCACAACGGTTTCTGTCGCATTTTCTGTAGTTGCTTCAGTATCCGTTGCAAGCTCATCCATATCGGTATTGTCTCCAACATCAACACTATTGGAATTATCAGTAGTTATCAATTCCTCTGTTTGTTTATCCGAAGATTTGCCACACGCCAAACAAAAGCATGAAAGTACAATCATTATCGATAAAGCAAACAAAAGTCTGTTAAATCGTTTCATATATTGAATCTCCAAATAATAATTACATTGTTAATATTATTTCATTTGTTTCGTCTAACATATCATCTGTTACATAATTATCTGACAATGCTTTGCCATTTAATGTAATACTCTTGTAACCCGACTGCGCTCCATCAGGATTATTTACTACAATATGAATATGCTTTCCGCGGAAATCCTTATCAATTTCAAATGATTTCCATTCACTTGGAATCGAAGGTGCAATACGTAAACCTTCATAATCAGGTCGCATACCGAGAATACCTTCCACACAACCTACCATAACTGTAGATGCTGTACCTGTTAACCAGTGTACGTGGGAACGTCCTTCAAACGGACTTTCACTACTCTCAGTAAACTGGCCGTGACAATAAGGCTCAAGCTTACGTATTTCAGCCTTATCATTCATAGATGCAGGTGAACTTTCCGTAAAGTACTCAAATGCACGATTACCATGTCCCATAAGAGCCTCGGCAAGAATAATCCATCCCTGTGGCTGTGAGAAAATACCGCCATTTTCTTTTGTTGATGGATTAAAGAGCAACATTAATGCTCCTTCAAAAGCATGATCTACATAAGAAGGTGCCATAAGTCTTACACCATACGGTGTATTCAACTCACGATGAACGGATTCAAGAGCCTTCTCTGCCTGATCCTTAGAAGCAAGACCGCTTATTACAGCCCATGACTGTGGATTCAACCACATATTTGCTTCTTTGTCATTCTTCGATCCGATAATCATGCCGTCTTCCTTATATCCACGAATATAACGATCATCTTCCCAGCATTTTTCCTGAATGGTATTTCCTAATTCTTTCTGAATCTGATCAAGATATGAGAGATATTCTGTGTCATTTTTACGAACAGCCCACTCACGAAGCATTGACATAGCATAATAAAGCTGCATAGCAACGAAGGTTGACTCACCCTGCTTGCCAAGTCTCAAACAATCATTCCAGTCAGCATGCAAACCGGCCGGCATACGATTGTTACCAAGTCGATTCATTGAGAAATCAATTGCACGCTTCAAATGGTCATATACCGTACCTTCTCCTCCATTTGCATAGAGAATTACCTCATCCATAAAATCAACATTACCTGTTTCAGCAATATATTTACGAATAGTCGGGAATAACCATAATGCATCATCCGCACGATATGCAGGATGACCGGTCATCTTAACCCATTCCGGATCGTCCGGTGTGCCTGAATTACCAGGAACAAAATCAAATACTACAAGCGGAAGTCCGCCACCGTTATTTACCTGAGCAGATAACATAAAGCGAATCTTATCAACAGCCATCTCCGGTGCAAGGTGAATTATACCCTGAATATCCTGAACGGTATCACGATAGCCATATCCGTTTCGAAGACCACAATAAGAGAACGATGCAGCTCTTGACCAAATAAATGTCATAAAGCACTGATAAGCATTCCATGTATTAATCATGGCATCGAACGATTCACTTGGTGTCTTAACCTGCAAATGAGAAAGCTTTGCATGCCAATAATTCTTAAGCTCAGCAAGCTCCTTAGCACACTTTGTCGCAACATCACTATAAGATGCCATAACAGCATCTGTTTCTTCATCGTTCTTCATTCCAAGAACAAAAGCAAATTCCTTGCTCTCGCCGGGTGCAAGCGTAATCTTTGTTTCCAAAGCACCACATGCATTCGAGTTGTAGTTTAATGCATTTCCACAATTTCCGTTTAAGACAGAAACCGGATTACTGTAGGAATGGTATCTTCCGAGGAATGCCTCCTTATCACCTGAATAGCTGCTTACGTCTGCTCCGACAAGTCCAAAAAATCTGGTAAACGCAACACTGCCATTGATTGCAGAACCCTTATTTACATTCTCGTTGATTACCTGCTTAATACGATTACCCATAAAGTATGTTCTTGTAATAAACAACGTATACTGAAGGTTAACCTGATCCTGCTCATAATTATTATCATTTGTAAATTCGCAATAACCAAAAACAGAAAGATTTCTTGTCTTATCAGAATTATTTGTAAGCTTTACCTTCCAAACCTCGTGTGTCTTATCAAGTGGTACATAGTAAAGCACCTCAGAATCAATGCCCGAGTAAGATGCTTTCATATTAGTGTAACCGGTACCATGGTGGCACTCACTCTTATAGACTGACAAATCCTTTCCAACCGGTTGCCATGATGCCGACCAGTAATCTGCATTATCATTATCACGAATATATACATATCGACCCGGCTGGTCAAAATTGTTAAATACATAACGAAGAATTCTTCCGTTTGCACCTGATTTTACGAAGCTGTAACCACCGGCATTATTTGAAATAATTGCCCCATATTCCGGTGAACCAAGATAGTTAGCCCATGGTGCAGGAGTATCCGGTCTGTCAATTACATATTCCTTGGCATTTTCATCAAAATATCCAAATCTCATGAATTCCCTCCTTGTATAAACTGCTTATGCATTTATTCTTTCCAGTATTATTACACATGCCGCACAGAATGTACGGCATGTGTATCGAATTTATTTCATAGTTTCCAATAAAATCATTTATTCAGCATCCTTGAGTGAAAGGCTGATCTTGCCCATACGGTCAATATCAAGAACCTTAACCTTAACCTCGTCACCGATGTTAACAACATCTTCAACCTTCTCTACTCTGTGATCAGCAAGCTTTGAAATGTGAATTAAGCCATCCTTGTTTGGTGAAAGTTCAACGAAAGCACCAAAATTCATAATACGAACGACCTTGCCTTCGTAAATCTGGCCAACCTCAATCGGATCAACGATGGAACGAATAATCTTAAGAGCCTTATCCATACCTGCCTGCTCTACGCCGCAGATAGAAACTCTTCCATCATCGTCAATATCAATCTTAACACCTGTTTCCTCAATAATGCTGTTGATTGTCTTACCTCTTTGACCGATAATTTCGCCAATCTTCTCCGGATCAACCTGTGTCTGAATAATCTTTGGAGCAAATTCTCCGACTGTTGGTCTTGGCTCAGCGATTGCTGGCTTCATACATGTATCCATGATAAAAAGTCTAGCTTCACGACAACGGGCAATAGCTCCTTCAACGATAGGTCTTGTTAATCCATGAATCTTAATATCCATCTGAATGGCTGTAATACCTTCCGTTGTACCTGTAACCTTGAAATCCATGTCGCCGAAGAAATCCTCAAGACCCTGAATATCTGTAAGTAATACGTAATCATCATCTGTATCACCTGTTACAAGACCGCATGAGATACCGGCTACCATCTTCTTAATCGGAACACCGGCAGCCATAAGTGACATACATGACGAACATGTCGATGCCATAGATGTTGAACCATTTGACTCAAATGTTTCTGATACGGAACGAATTGCATATGGGAACTCTTCTTCAGAAGGAAGTACCGGAAGCAAAGCTCGCTCTGCAAGTGCACCATGTCCAATTTCACGACGTCCCGGTCCTCTTGAAGGTTTTGTCTCACCAACCGAGTATGATGGAAAATTGTAATGATGCATATATCTCTTTGTTGTTATATTCTCATCAAGTCCATCCAGCTTCTGAGCCTCAGAAAGAGGTGCCAATGTTACAACGTTACAAATCTGGGTCTGACCTCTCGTAAACATAGCAGAGCCATGAACTCTAGGAATAATATCTACTTCTGCGGCAAGTGGTCGAATCTGGGTAATCGCACGACCATCCGGTCTCTTATGATCCTTCAGGATCATCTTACGTACTGTCTTCTTCTGATACTGGTAAACAGCCTCATCAAGTACTGCTAACCATTCCTCATTATCAGCAAAAGCTTCTTCAAGCTTTTCCTTTATCTGGCGAATATTCTCCTCACGAACCTGCTTCTCATCTGTAAATACAGCTTCCTCCATCTGTTCAGGAGTTACAATTGTCTTAATTGCAGCGAAAAGCTCTTCCGGTACTGCACAGCTTGTGTATGCATGCTTTGGCTTGCCACACTCAGCAACAATCTGGTCGATAAATGCAATAACCTTCTGGTTCAACTCATGCGCTGCATAAATTGCCTCAATCATCTTTGCTTCCGGAACTTCGTTTGCACCTGCCTCAATCATGATAACCTTATCGCGTGTAGAGGCAACTGTTAACTTAAGGTCAGAAACAAGATTCTGAGCAGAATTCGGGTTAAATACTAACTCACCATTAATCATACCAACCTGAGTTGTAGCACATGGGCCATCAAACGGAATATCTGAAATAGCTGTTGCAATTGCAGAACCAAGCATAGCCGTAAGCTCCGGTGAACATTCAGGATCAACTGACATTACCATATTATTAAGTGTAACATCATTTCTGTAATCCTTCGGGAATAAAGGTCTCATAGGACGATCAATAACTCTTGACGTAAGAATCGCATTCTCACTTGCCTTACCTTCACGCTTATTAAATCCTCCCGGAATCTTTCCTACAGAATACAACTTTTCTTCATATTCAACTGAAAGTGGAAAGAAATCAATTCCTTCTCTTGGCTTCTCTGAAGCAGTTGCTGTTGAAAGAACAACCGTATCACCATAGTGCATCAAGGCTGCACCGTTTGCCTGCTTAGCAACTCTGCCAACATCAACACGAAGTGTTCTGCCGGCAAGTTCCATCTCGAACTTTTTGAACATAATCAAAACTCTCCTTAAAATAATATTTGAATTAAGACTCCGAAACGACTGAAAATTGTTTTTTTAACCGTAAAATCGTATTATCTTGCTGTAAAAAAGCAATTTTCAGTAGTCTCGGTATTGCCTTAACACAGTCTTATAAATTATAGCATTTTATCATTCATTCTTCAAGCCCTTAATAATACATATATGTTATATCATGTCAATCAGATGGAATTGATTCATCAGCAATTCTTTTGATTTTATAGGATGTGTGAAGCACTTTCCTATGAAATGAAAAAAGACTTCCGCGAACGGAAGTCTTTTTTCATTGCGATTATCCTACTTCAATGTAATTTCAGTTCCTTTTAAGGCACCATAGGCTGTTTTCTGATCATCCGAATCATCCCACGAAGCCGAACTACCATCGTATACGTAATATAGTGTTGTATCTCCTTCTTTATACTCAACACCATATATTGTGTAAGATGAATGGTTTGCTGATGTAGCTGTAGTAGCTGTTCCGCCAACCTTAATCTTACATGATGTACAATTCGGAACATCGGCTGTTGTCATGCAGGAAGCCTGCGTTGCAGAAGCACCCTTTTCGATGCTTGACGGAGCCTTGTCCTTCGCATAAGCGCTTGACAAATCCGCCTGTGCAGCTGATAAAACGCTCTTTGCATTCAATACAACCTGCTGGTTCTTTGCCTTGTCAATATAACCAAGTAACGCAGGAACTAAAATCGCTGCTAAAATAGCGAGAATTGTAATGACCACAATTAACTCGACCAATGTAAAACCTTTGTTATCTTTTGTCTTTTTCATAGCTGTACCCTCCTATAACTTCCCTGTTAAGATATAGACTTATTATACCAAATATCGACTATTTTCGCAAGTTTTTTGGTATTATAAATCAGAAATAAACTGCGACAAATCCTGTCCTTGTTTCTATTTGTTTTATCGACAGCTCTCCGTCAATACTTTACCCCTTCATTTAGAAAAACTGTTCTAATTCAGAACGGTCATTTGTATATTTTACAGCCATCTCCTTTGTAATCATTCCACCTTGCACTAAACGTACAAGATCCATATTTAATGTGTGCATTCCATAGGATGACCCCTGTTGCATGAGAGACGAAAGCTGGTGACATTTATTTTCGCGAATCTGATTCCCCACCGCATCTGTTCCAAGCAGGATTTCTGTTGCCGCTACTCTTCCCGTTCCACGGCTGTTCGGAATCAGACATTGCGTAATAACACCATTTAATACACTGGATAACTGTGTGCGGATCTGATTTTGAATGCCTGCCGGACAAGCATCAATAATACGGTCAATCGTCTGTGCTGCACTTGTTGTATGCAAGGTTGACATAACTAAATGTCCGGTTTCTGCTGCTGTAAGTGCTGCCGAAATTGTCTCATAATCACGCATCTCACCAACGAGAATAATATCCGGATCCTCTCGCAAGGCACTGCGAAGTGCAGCCGCAAAAGAGGTTACATCTCTTCCGACTTCTCTTTGATGGATCAGTGCTGCTTTGCGATCATACATGTACTCTATCGGATCTTCAATCGTGATAATGTGATCCTCGCGTGATTGATTCACATAATCAATCATAGATGCAAGGGTAGTCGATTTACCGGAACCGGTTGGTCCTGTCACAAGTATAAGCCCTCTTGGCATGTCAGCAAGCTGCGTTAGTACACGCGGAAGTCCAAGCATTTCCATGGAAGGAATCGATGAATTCAGCAGACGAATGGTTGCTGCTAATCTTCCGTCCTGTTTAAAGACATTCACACGCTGACGATTTCCATCCGGCGTTCGTATTGCAAAATCTGCATCAATTCCTTCTTCGAGACTCTCTCTTTGTACATCTGTAAGCAATTCAACAAGCATTGCAATGATTTCACCATCGTTAAACTGCATTGGTGCCTGCTTTAATTTGCCATTAATACGAAACATAAGTGGCATTCCCACCGTAATATGAATATCGGAGCACTGCATCATACGTGCATCCATAATAACCTGATCAATTAACATTGCTTATTCCTCCTTATTCATAATATGAAACACGAAGTAATTCATCAACTGTCGTTGTGCCATTTGCTACTAAATCAAGAGCACTCTGCTTTAAGGTACTCATGCCCTGGTATGTTATGGCATATTCTTTAATTTCTTCAACGGAAGCACCCTTTGTAATTTTTTCACGTACATTCTTATCAATCATAAGAATCTCATGAATGGAAATACGTCCTTTGTATCCCGTATTATTACACTGCCGACAACCCTTTGCATGCTTTACCTGCTCTAAACGAATGCCGACAATCCCTTCCTCTTCTTCTGTCATAGCTCCCCATTCTCCACAGAATGGACAAACTTTACGAACAAGTCTCTGTGCAATAATACCAACTAAAGAACTGGCTATCATATATGGTTCAACACCCATATCAACGAGACGCACGACGGAAGAAGCCGCATCATTTGTATGCAGTGTTGAAAGAACAAGGTGTCCGGTAATCGCCGCACGTACTGAAATACCGGCGGTTTCGGCATCACGTGTCTCACCAACCATAATAATATCAGGATCCTGACGAAGCAGTGCACGAAGTCCGATTTCAAAAGTCAGACCCGCGACATTGTTAACCTGCATCTGATTCAGATTTGCCACATTTTTCTCAACCGGATCTTCAATCGTAGAAATATTGACACTCCGTTTTGAAAGCTCCTCCAAAATCATATAAAGTGTTGTTGATTTACCGGAACCGGTTGGTCCTGTCACATAAATGATTCCGTTCGGAGACTGAAGCATTTTCTTTACAAGTGCATAATTTTTTTCGGTCATACCAAAGGTTCCAAGATGATCAATATTACCTGCGGAAGCAAGCAGACGTAAAACAGCCTTCTCCCCAAAAACAGTTGGAATAACAGAAACACGGACGTTTAAGTTAACACCCTCAATATTTACACGAAAATGTCCGTCCTGCGGAATACGTCTTTCTGCAATATCCAGATCACCGAGTATCTTTATTCTTGCAATCAGAGGGTTATGTATATTTTTTTGCAACGTCATGAAATCTGTTATTACACCGTCCATACGCATTCTGACCTGCGTATGCTTCTCAAATGGTTCTATATGAATATCCGAAACATTTGAGTTGTAAGCACGAATCAAAATACTGTTGAAAAGATTGATAATCGGAGTATCATCATCGCCCTCTTCCACACTGATTTCTACAACTTCATTCAACTCTCCCGAATTTGCAGAAGCTTTTTTTGCGGCCTGTCTTGCAGAAACCTCTGAATAATAGTAATGAATGGAATTTTCAAGAGGTACCTTTTCACATAGGGAAATATGCAAATCCATACCGACAACCTGACGAATATCCTCAATTCCATAGAAATTTAAAGGATCATCAACAACAATATAATATACGTTATCTTCCATTCGATAACCAATCATATTGTATTTTTCGGCAAGCACCTTCGGAATCATTTCGACTGCGTTTATGTCTACCGATAAGTCTGCTATATTTACTACATCATAGCCAAGTCTGCGGCCAAGAGCCTCAAGAACCTGTTTTTCGGTAATAAATCCAAGCGCAATCAATGCACCGCCAAGTCGAACACCTTTATTTTCCTTTTGGTATTCAATCGCCTGATTAATCTGCGTTTCATCGATATATCCGAGTTCCTGTAACACATCACCAATTCTGATATTTTTGTTTGTTCTCATTTCCATAGTCTTTATTCCTCATACATGTATATTTCAAGTGATAATGTTAAAATCTTTTTCGTAACCATTTCATAGTCATCATTTTCATCATCCAGTACAATATCGGAATTTTCTTCCCACTGAAAACTAACTACACGAAGCTTTGATTCTGCGGATAAGTCATCAATCAGTCTTAATAAATCCTTTTCATCACCACCAAGCTTTAACGTTACATTATTGGAATAAATTCCTATATTTGACGATTGCTCATCCTCAAACGCCAAGAATGTATCCTCCAAATCACCTTCCTCGTCAGTATCCTGGTCTTCAACAGTTTCTGTGACATCGTCTTGTACTTCTTCAAAATATGTATCCTCAATCTGAACCGAATACTGATAAGGTCCAAGCTCTGCTATTTTACTAACAGAATCAATTATCAGATCATACGAATACAAGTTGTAGTCCAACGCAAGTGCTGTAAAATGCTTATCAATTTCAGAATTGGTCATGTACGGATAATATTTTTTACGTACATCAACAATTTTCTCTTCTAATTCTTGATTGTCCTTTTCCAACGCTGGAAGCCAGCTTAACATATTTTCGTTTGCAGCCTGCAATTCTTTTTCATTCTCTATTTCTTTGCCAAGTTTCTTTTTTTCTTTCATGACCGGATAAATACCCCAATATCCGATACATACGACAATTACAAAGATGGAAAGCATTACAAGAAGCTTTTTATCTCTTTCCGTTATTTCGAATTTCATTGCAATCCCCCCTATCTTCCTGCAGATTCGGACAAAGTGACCGTAACATGAATATCCCAGCTATCGTTCGATTCGATGTAAGAATATCCTGTATAATCTACGTTACAAAAGATATTTTGTTCACAAAGCCGTTTGATGAATAAATTGATATTATCGACCGTATCAGACGTAGCCGTAAATTCCACTACACCCTTGTCCGCATAAAAGGATTCATATGAAATTGTGGCATATTCCGCCGCACAGTCATCAATTATTTTTGTAACTTTACTGTTGCATGCCGGATATGTATAAAGATTGGATTCAATCTTGTTAATTGCATCATACTGAGACATAAGAAAATTATTTCGCTCAGTCAAAACTTTATAGCGTGCTACATCCATCAATACGACAGGGTCCTCATTAAACTCCTTCGCTTTCTTTAATTTGCGCTTTACGGTATTTCGTGAAAAAATTGCCGCAGCCAAAATAATAAGCATAACTGCAAGCGTAGCAGCTATTATAAAAAACCACTTCAGACTTCCATTATTCTTCTTTTTTTCCGTTCTTCCCCGCTGTAAGCTCAAAAGGAAATTCTGATGCTTTCCATTTCCATCAACAACAAGACCACTTGCTGCATGTAAATGGAACTGAATATCCAATGCCGCAGAAGAAATAGCGGATGACTCGAAGATTACAATCGGACTTTGAATGCCCTGTTGCATGATTGCGCCCTGATACATTGGTAAATTCTGTGGAACAATACCTGCAAGTACAACTGCTTCAAGCGGATGTTCGATCTGGTTCGCCTGCATAAACTGACGAACCTGACTGACGGAACGGGCAACATCCATCGCATAATCTTCTGTACCCTGTTCATGGAAGCAACGGGCACTATTGAAATAATAAAAGCTGCCATTTACCCACAAAAGGGTTGTAATTGTCATCTTCTCGGCAATTTGAAGAATAAATGTCTGGTATCGTTTTCCAAGCGTCATGTCCGTCAAACGAATCAGACTGCTCTCACCGGAGTATATCGCTTTAACCTTAATTCCGATTTCCGCAAAAATATCTACATAATCCTTAATAAAATCAGGGAAGATACCTTCAACATAAATTTTGTTAATTTTTTTGTCATTTTGGATTTGTTTATAACCATAAATAAATGTTTCATCCCGTCTTATATCAGCGAATTCCCGCTCTATGAAATCCAGGGTTTTCTTATCATTCATACATGGCATCTCAATTGTTTTTCCAACAAATTTTGAACTGTTAACAACAAGTGTTACATCTTTCGTATCAAGACCATTTGTTTGAAAAAATTGCTTCATGAATCCAACAAATGATTCCTGGTCCATAATGATACCGTTGATGATACTTCCCTCCGGTGCATCACCAACATAACATTTTGACACTGCTATTTTGTTTTGTCCGGCCTTACCGGTCACTGCACGAATTTGCTGATTCGCCAAATATATAACTGTACTCATGTCATATCCCCCTTATTTTACCGAACCTGATATTGTTTCATACGAACCATAAATCGGTTGAATTACAGAAATTATAATAAAACCTACAATTACAGCCATAAATACAATCATTGCCGGCTCTAATAAAGATACTAATTTATTTAAAGCAACTTCAGAATCATATTCCATCTGGTTTGCTATGGAAACAAGCATCGAATCCAATGCACCTGTCTCCTCACCTACCATAACCGAAGAAGATAGTTTTTTTGTAAATCCATCCACATGATCAAGTGCGGTACTTAAGTTTTCTCCGGCACGAACTTCGGCAATCACCTGCTCGAACTGTTTTTCAATGTAGGAATTACCAATTGTATTTTTTGCAATAATCAAACAGTTAATAATTGAAATACCTGCCGAATACAAACTTGACATTGTACGTGCAAAACGAGCAGTATAAATAACTCTCCGAAGTTTTCCGATTATAGGAAGGGAAATCTCCATCTTGTCTTTTGCATAACGAACGGCCGGAATTGAAAATACAAGCTTAAATATAATAAACAGAATGATTGCTGCAAGAACCAAAACATACCATTTCTTTTTCACAAAATTACTGATGTTAAGTAATACTGTTGTTGTTACCGGAAGCGAATCCATTTGTGAAAACAAACTGTCAAACTGAGGAATTACATAGCCCATAATAATCGCAACAACAAGAACAATTAATACGCCAAGTATTTTCGGATATGTCATAGAACTTTTTACCTTTTGCGAAAGTCTGTATTCTTTGCTGTAGTGTTCTGCCATTTGAAGTGCAATCTTATCCATATTACCACTTTGCTCTGCACTTTTAATCATATTGATGAACAATGGCGGAAACGTGTCTCCCTGTTCGGTCAAGGCATCAGAAAGAGCCATGCCGGAACGGACAAGTTTCAGTATCACATTATAAAGCTCTTTTTCCTTCGGCTTGATTGATTCGTCATCTGCAATAATTCGAAGCGCTTTTACAAGTGTAACACCCGCACCTAAAAGCTCACCGATATTTCTGGAAAACTCAGCTACAATACTTGATTTCAGCCGTTTATTATTCACTTTATCAATTTGTGCCTTCGAAGAAATCAAATACAGGTTGTTCGCCTTCAGCTTGTCATGCAAATCAAACTCATCCTGTGCCTGCATATTACCTGAAACTTGTTTACCATGTTCATTCTTCGCAGTATATCGATAATTTATCAAATCCGTTTCCTCCTTCCTGCCAGAATGTTACTTATGAATTACGTTTTGTGCGTAATTTATATACATCTGCACAAGTCTTTGTCCAAAATTCATGATCAGGGAAATATAGATGCCGGCGCTCAAATACGGACCGAACGGAAATTGATCCTTGCGCCCTTTTTTCTTTGTTGCAAGAGAAATAACCGCATAAATGCTGCCTGTAACAATACCAATCAGACATGCAGCTACATTTCCTTTCCAACCAAGCAAAAAGCCTGCTGCAAACATGAGTTTCACATCACCGCCACCAAAACCATGAAATAATGCCAGGATGAACATCGGTACGCTTACCGCAAATAATCCGATTATGCGCTCCTTCAAATCAGGTCCGTCCAGCACAAAGTAAGAAACAACGCCAAGTACTAACAATGCATAATTAAACTGTGGCGGAATCTCCTGTGTATCAAGGTCAATAAATGTAATAAGCGCCAGGTCACAAGCGACGACAAACACCAAAAGGGCTTCAAAACTCACCCCATAGAAGAACACATCCAGACAGGCAATAGCGCCACCTAACAGTTCAACCAAAAGCGGACGGATTGGCAGTTTTTCTCCACAGTATCTGCAACGATTTTGAAAGCGGATTCTGGATATAATCGGAAATACATCCATTATCTTCTGCTCATGCTCACAAAACTTGCAGTATGATTTACGCGTAAATATTTTTTGCTTCTTTGGTAAGCGTTCAATCACATAATTCAAATACGAAAAAACTACGACTCCCATTAAAAATACAAGTAAAAAAATCATTGAATTAAAAAAAATTTCCATTGCTATTCTCCATTATAAGTTTTTATGTGCATAATATAATTCAGTCTGTATGAATCTCCGGTTGTTTCGTTGTATTCATAAATAATCTGAAAATGATTTCTTTCATATAAAAAACCCAAAACTTTGTGTGCTTTCTTATCATATGAGGTTACTGTCACATAACAGTCATCCATATCAAGATACTTGCGGATTTCTTCCTGTAATCCTTCCTTCAATCCATCCTTGCGAGAATTGTCAAAAATAGTATTATTGTTCGCATAAGCATCGATATCAAACATTTGAAGAGCAATCTTTACATTCTTCGCCTCCCGGAACGCAAGACGCATTTCTGTTTTCAATCGTACAAACTTCATAACCGGAATGCTAAGCAGTAATATGAATAATACCAGAATCAGTATTTTAAATTTGTTGGATTTGAAAAAATTCCGCAACGCGCTTCTCATAATTTTTTCTCCTTTTAGTCATTACAAACTGTTATTTTACTCATATCAGCATCTGAAAAATTAAAGCATTCGATGTACGAAACATTCGTATAATCACCATATTTCGCGCTTGATAATGTACAGGTCATCTTTATTATATTGGGATTATAATTTCCAAGAACCTGTTCAAACTTTAATTCCTCGATATGATATCCCATATATGCTTTCGAATCAAACATCCAGTCTTCTGCTGCAATTTCATGTCCTTCGTCAGCATCCTTTACTGCATAATAATGCATCACGAAGTATCCGTCCTTTGCTTCAATATATACCTGCGTACCCGTATGATTATAAAATTCTATTCTGCCATTTTCATTTCCTGCCGAATCCTTGCCGATAATTATCGCATAATCAAGTACTGTTTCCGTGCCTTCTGCATTTTTACGAATCAGATTTGTAGTCATTGCACCTTCTATCTCTCCTTTGATTTTCGTTGCAATAATATCTGAAACCTGCAGAGTAGTTGAAATGCTTTTTGCACTATAATAGACACTCACAACATTTGAAATAACCTTTGTGGCAGCAACCATAAACAAACTAATCAAAGCAAAGGTTGTAATCATTTCAACAAGCGTTGTTCCGCGGTTCTTTATTCTGTTTTCGCTTGTCTTATTTTCTACCATAGTTATTCCTCATACCGAAACCGTAATTGCTTCAAATCTGCCTCGACACATTCGTAACAGTCAATAACAGCATTCTTCATTATAAGTGAAGACGCTTTAATGTTACGATTCTTATCTTCCTTTACATTTAGCGTAATCGTTACACCATCCAGCTTTGTATACCCTTCTGTAAAATCTGTGTTATTTGTTGAAAGGACATCCTTCGTATACATTTGTTCGTTTAATGTATGGATGTCATTTACCAAATCCTTGCTGTTTTTTACCATCTCATTTGACATTCCGACAATATGAACCATACATTCAACAACAACCAAAACAAGAATGGTAAAGCCAACTAACACCTCAACCATTGTTGAGCCTTTATTATTCCATTTGAATTTGTTAAAGAAATTCATCATATAATCACCTTATTCTCGTTCCTGAAAATTCCATTTCCAATGTTCAGTCTCATTCACCGAATAGCCGGAAGGATTCACAACAGCAAGTGCAGACGATGTATCAACTGCACCGGAAAGTGTCGTTGACGGATAATCATTTACACTTAATGTAAAATAATTGCGCATAATTGCACTTTGATCATCTCTCTTTACTTCGACCTCAACACAAAGCAGTGTATCATCCTTCGTCACATCAATGTTATCATTCTGCCAATACACACGCACGACAATGTCACTTGTATACGCTTCATACTTTGAAGCATCTCCACCCGACAAATCAAGAGAGAACTCTCGATAACACAATTCTTTTTTTTCCTCTGTATATTCGGCATGATAGCCCGGCCATTGTTCCTGAAACAAATTATAACGAAGATAAAACCATAAAGAATTTTCACCGTCTGAAACACTCTTTAAAGCCATCTGCTCCTCCTCATAAGAGGCAAAATTCGGTTTTGTAAGTTCCTGTTCCAACTCCAGACTTAACGTTTTTGCTAATTCCTTACATTGTCTGCTCGTAACCTTACGTGCAGAAGAAGAAAACAAAGCATAACAGACAAGTAATAATGATAAGCTAAAGGCAACAACTACGACAGACACAATAATTGCTATCATCATTGCTGAGCCTTTATTATGTTTTGATTTTCGCATTGTCCCCCTCCTTATCAATTATAATTCTATCATACTGCCAAGTCCTTCAAAAGTGAGTTCATAAAAATCTGTCCACACACCCAAACCATAGGAATCCATCGTTGCAAACCGAACGATTGCCGTTTGTTTCGGTTGTGAAGCAAAATACTCTTTTGCATCGATTGTAAACGACCCATGCATACGTTCATCAACCGTGTTGTAGTCCATACAAATTTGCTTATATTCGGTCCACTTCATATTGTTATTTTCATCGAGTACAATAATCTGTGCCATAATCAAATCGGAATTTGATGTCAGGTTGTATGTAACATGTATTGTATTTTGATCAATTTCATCGACCGTTGCAGATACTTTTGGTATTGCAGTCACAACTGCATCAAAGAAATCCTCAATTGTAAATACGTCTTCCCTATGCATATTATCAAAATATGAAGCATAGCATCCAATCTGTGAATCTAAATATGCACCATCATCTGCATTTACGCAGGCCTGTACGGTTACCTTTCCGTTAAATTCATTCCACTCATATGGCAGGACAAGAATAAATCCATCGTTTGTTTTTCGAACAGAAGCACATTTGCTAAAGCGAATTGTTTGCGTAACCGGAGGCTGCTCTGTAACATCCTCCAAAACAGATTTTTTGTCCTTATCGAAACCTTCTGCACCGGTTTCTTCGCTGTCGACTGATTTTGTATCAGTTTCTTCATCGCCGGTTGATTTTGTATCGGTTTCTTCGTCACCGTCTGATTTTGTATCGGTTCCTTCATCGCCGGCTGATTTTGTATCGGTTCCTCCGTCGTCAGTTTCGATAGAAACAACATTCATTTGCGCTTCAAACTCTCTCTGAAACGGTAAATCCACAATATCCTGTTCGCCATCTAAGGTTCCTAAATACTTCCAAAAATCATATGGCTCACCAATTACACCTGTAATTCTTTCTGAATCACAGCCTATGTAATATACATCGAAAACGGTATTGTTTCCTTCCGGACGTTTCACAATCGAAATCTTTCGAACAGAATCATTCACAATCTGCAAGCTGTAGCTGTCTGCATAATCGCTTTCCTTAAGAACAATTGCACGTTGTTCAATTTTTTTGATGGTATTATCTGTCTTATCAGAAGACCAATCAACCCCGTCATAATATTCAATCATTGTATCTAAGCAGTCTTTGTCAGAAAGCAACGGCATATCAACCATAACTTTCGGAATCTGAACCCATAAATAATTAACGGTTTCACCATTTGCATCTTCATCTGACCATGCAGAATTCAAATATTCATCGCCGGTTCTTCTGGCTGCAATCTTCAGCCATTTACCTGCATAATCAGATAATTTTAGATTGCTGCCTAACACGCAGGTCGCATAATCTAATGTATTACCATCCATTACAAGTGGCATAGACTTACTTGCAATCGTAATCCTTGCTCCCGAATTCCAGTATATAGAGTCGTCGTTTGGATTAAAATCTCCTGCATTTGCAACATCCGTTTGCAAAGCATCACAAGAATCGAAAATTGCAACAGCAAGCTCATAATTACCATTGGAAGCCGCCATGACATCATCCGATACGGAAAGTGTAATTCCATCACGATTAAGCGCTGTTTCCGTTATGGCATCATAAGTATCAATATCCGAACAGATTGTTGTAGCATCTATAGCTTCCAATCGTTTCGGTACTGTAAGAACATATCCTCCGCCAAGTCTGCTGTCACGATATACTTCCTGATTCTTTCTTGCAATTGCTTTCACTGCAATATTTAATTCGCTCTCTTCCTCGAACTTCGATAAATCAAGAATCTCTGTGTGATGAACCTTGGAATCGTCAATTTCCTCCGGATATATATTTTTCTCATAGCAGACATCATATGAAACGGAACCATCTGACAGGCTTACAGGCTTACGTACAAGAATTTTGTAGTATGAAATTGCCTGCTTTTCACTCATTGTCTGTATTGGTGCAAAACTTACAGCATATACTAAAGAATCTCGATTGGTTTTGCCGTTATCCGAAACAGAAAGCAAAACTTTGCTGACCGGGATTGTACTAAGGCTGACCTTCGATTGAAATTCCTTTTCGCCGGAGTTTTCAAAAATCTGTTGATTCGTAGCCTTATCATATCGCCCCTGTCTTGTTACAATAAGCTTAAGCTTTGCATAATCCCAAATATCCAAAACATCTTCAAAACTGGCTGTGTTGTTTACAAGATTCGTCTGTTCACCGAGCAAATCAAACGAACCGTCCTTATTGAATCCAAGCAGCTTCGTATCGTAAACTGCATTTTCATAATCCTTATCAATATCCCAGCTAAATGTATAAATCAGATTATCAGATGTTGAAACCTCGTAAGAGTCCGTTATTTCAGGCATTTCCTGTACCGGAATTGTATTGGAAGCACTCATAATACTCTGCGTATTTGTCTCAATATAATTTGAGACTGTCTGATAAGATTCACAAGCAAATACAGTTGCCCCATCCCGATTAAATGCTACAATTCCGTCCCCTTTTCCTTCAGCTGCAAAAAGTTCTCCATAGTTTTTGCAACGAAGAACCTTCATGTCATTTACCGCACAAATTCCGCCTGCATAACCGTTTCCTTTTGCCGTAACAGTTCCATAATTATCACAATCAGCAATGCGTCCTTCGGTCAGATTTATCTTCTGATTATATCCAACGATACCGCCAACATTCCCTTCCTCAGCGGTTACAGTGGCATAATTTGCAAAAAAACCGATTTTTGAATCATCGTTGTGCACAGCATTTTTTCCAACAATACCGCCAACCGTATCATGTCCGCTGACAGATCCGGTTACTGTGATTTTGTAGTCATCCTCTGCCGAAGCTGTCACAATGACACCATCATTAATTCCTACAATACCACCAACATTATCTCCTGTAGATGAAATATTAATATCATCCATATTATGTACAAGTAAAATAATGCCGGATTCCCCGTTATATGCCGCAACTCCACCTGCAGCGCCGGCACAAACAACGGTTATGGAATTTACAGACGGATTTTGAATATATCCGTAGTTAACCGCTACAAGCGCACCAGCCATTTCCTGTCCGATAACAGAAGCTTTGTCGGCCGAACAATTTTTAATCATCGCATTGTTCTGATTCAGTCCACAAAGACCGGCAGAATAATTTCTCGCATTGGAATAAATGACAGATGCCGAACAATTCAAAAGAAATCCATTATTCGTTTCACAAATTGTACCGCAATAATCGCCCTTTGACGCAATCATCGACAACGAATCAGCCGAACAGTTTTCTAAAACTGTCTTTGAACCTACCATTCCGATAATTCCGCCGGCATATGAAAAATAACTGTTATTTGTATCCGCTATATCCTGGTTGGCAAATATAGGGGTGTTATTCGTCGTATTCTTGATATAGAGCCGGCTTTCTTCGTTACTGAATCCAACGATACCTCCGACACAAATATTACCCTCTATTTTGTTCAGTCTGCTCACCTGATATTCTGATGTTTGTCCGTTGATTACAAAAGCAATATCCGAAACATTTAGCTTACTTGTAAGTCCTGCTATCGAATCAATCGCATCGACAACATGGTACTGTGCAGTAAGGGAACCACTGTTACCGGTAATTGCATTCAAAATCTGCTTTGAAAGTTCATTTACATAACCATATTCTGTTCCCGTATTCGAATTATCTATCAACAGATTGTAACCGATAAATCCTCCTACAAATGCATTACCACTGACAATTTCCTCTGTGTTATTTGCACTGTAGCTTGTAGCGATTGCATATTTATTTTCAAAAGCCGGTAGATCAACCGGAGGTTCGTTCGGCTTAGAAGATGCAGCTTCATAGTATTCATATTTATGAATTGTTTCAAACTGTAAATTTCCTACATCCGCCTCGGTATCACCAATAATCTGGAACTGACCGGTAATTGTTTCCCCAGGCAAAATTGTATTGTTATATACAAACTGCGGAACAATTATTAATTTTCCGTTTTTATGTTCATAGCGAATCCACCCACTGTATACTTCAAAATCACGATCTTTTACATCAATTTCGAAGCCCCAGCCTTCAATCATTTTATCAGTAGTATTCGTAATGGAATAATTATATCCGGCGATGTATTTTCCTGTCTCATTTTGCCAGACGCCATATGGTGTAAGTGATACTGTAAAATCACGATTCACCTGATTTGTCAACGTTCGGGCTTTTACCGCACGTAAAATATTATCTACATAAAGACGCACCTCTGAATTTGTAAACTTAAAATAATCAATACTTGATTTTGAATAAATTGAAAAACCAAGACCGCCTCCCGGCAAATAATCGTTTTCATTCAGCGGTGTAATAATCAATTTATTGTTACGAATTTGGAAAGTATGATTTACTGCCTGGCACAAACGAACTTCCACCCCATCCGGAATATCAATTTCAATTCTCCAATCCGAAACAGATGCACCGTTCTTTGGCAATGCTGTTATCGAATATTGAGAAATAATATCGATTCCGTTACCATCCAAATAAGCGTTCGTTCTGTCAAAGGACAATGTAAAATCATTCGTTGGATTCTCTGTCGGATTATCCGGCAAGATCGGTGCAGGCGTATCCGTCGATTCGTCATCTGTTACTTCCGGTATTGCAGGTGCAGAATATACAGGAATCTCAATCGTGCCTGCCGTATATCCCGAAGTATTGATTATATTGCCGCCCAGTATACCACCGACAAAACATCCGCCGTATACACTGCTTGGACTTGCCTCAATGCTCTTTGCCGAACCATCACCGGACTGTAAAAGGTCAAGCGATGCGTTAAATCCTACATATCCGCCCACAAAGCAACCTTGCTCTGTTCCCCGAACAAAACCGCCATCTACTGCATAATCTTCAACAACCGCCTGCTCGTCATTGTATCCGACAATTCCGCCAACATACGACGTTCCGGAAATATTGCTCGTAATAGTAATCCTTCGTTCATCAGCGGATGCTGTTTCGATAATTAGTGTCTTGTCCTTTGTATCTCGAAGTGTATTACCGATAATTCCGTTGTTATAGCCGACAATTCCGCCGACATAATCCCCTGAAAATCTCTGCATCAATTCCGTCGGAATCTTACTGCCGTCAATCTTGCTGTCACAGTTATAAATCCAGCCCGTATTAACTCCGGAAATACCACCTGCATAACTATCCTTAGCAAAAACATAACCCTTGTTCTGCCAATTTAATAATTCAGCATCGTAATATACATCCCGTTTTGGAGTTGCTATTGTTTCTAAAGCTTCTATTTCTTCCTGTTCTTCTTCCAAATCAGCATTACAGCCCGTGATACCACCTACATATTTTACACCTATGACATTTGCCGTATTTATGGACTTTTCACCTTCAAAACTGCCATCTGCCGAACCGCAATTATACCCCGTAATACCGCCAACAAAGGAATGACCAAATACAAAGCTGACATCACCATCTTCATTCTTTGTCGAACAATTCTCAATTTGTCCGTAATAATTGTATCCGACAATTCCGCCGACATAAACACCGTTTAAGTTCTCGTCAAGTAACGTTGCGATATCAGAATCGTCATATTTTGAAACACTGACACAGTCAACAATTCTAAGCAGATTTGTATTCTTCGAACCATCCCCGGCTTCATACATATTTGCGGCATAACCTGTGATTCCGCCGATAAATCCGCATTTTTTTGCATCAACATTGTTTGTTCCGACCTTTGTTCGTGCATAGACGGCACCTTTATTCTCACAATCCGTGATTGTAACAGAGACCTGTGTGTTATGCGGTGTCCGAACCTCACCGACAATACCGCCAATATACTTAATTCCTGTCACTTTTGCTTCATTCTTTAGATTTGACAATTCGATTGCGGGCAACGTGCTTCCATTCAAAGAGGTATCATTTATTCCCTGTAAATATCCAACGATACCGCCTACATGCTCCTTACCCGTAACAGAACTTGCTTTATCCTTGTCTTCGCCGGAGCTTAATACTTCAAGATTGTATAGTGTTCCGGCAGCATCATCATAGGAGCAAACATTCACACCACAAAATGCTCCAACTTTATCACTGTTGCTATATACCTTTATCTGATCAAGAGATAAATCATGTACACTGCCAAAATTCGTACAAACAAATCCGACCGGTTTTTCGCCTTCCGAATCATCAGCATAAAGGAATGAGGATGCATTGTTCACCTCTGAAATCTCCATACCTGTAATCGTATGAGAATCACCATCGAATTCGGCAAATGCTCCAAGCTGCTTAATTGAAACAAACTGACCTTCGTAACCTTCTAGCACAGTCGCACCGGCCTGTTTTGTATCATAATAATATCCTTCTTCTACAAACGTCGCCCAGTTTATATCATCTGTTAACTGATACTTAATCGACAAATCCGAATTCTGTGAAAATGCAGACCAATACTTTGCAAGCTCCGTTTTGGAGAAATCTGCCAGATATCGAACATTGTACAGATGTCTTGCATTTCCAATCGAAAGTGTTGCGAACTTTGATGAATTCTCGGCCTTTGTACCAAAGGAAACCTCATCGAAATATACTGCTTCCGTGTTGCTTTGCTTAACAGGAGATGCCTTATATGCTGAACCATAAGCTTTTACTTCACAATAGATATGATCAACATCAAGACCAAATCTATGGAAGCTATAAGTAGTCATAAGCTTTGAAACAGAATGATTTAATGCAATCGTATCCTCCTGCAACCCGTCAGTAAGCATTATGTCCATTGCATCTCCATAAAGCTTTGAATTTGCTTGAAAATCAGCAGCATCAAGTAATATCTCAATCTTTCCGGAATCATTTATCCATGCCAAAATCGGCATTTCACCCAAATTGTGCGAAACAACGCTATTGCTTGAAGCCTCATATCGATGACGGGTCACTACGCAATTTTGGATTTCTCTGTTTTTAGCATTTTTCAGTTTTGTTCCACTCAAAGTAAAAGAAAGAAAATCCTTATCCGGTTCATCCGCATCATAAATCACAATATCATAATTCAACGCTGATACTGCACCCGAAGCATTGCTGACACCAAATGACAAAAACAAAGTGTTCGAATTATGAAGCTCCAAATCAGAAATTGAAATCTTTTTCTGACCCCCCTGTATTGCCTTTGAAAGCGTGTCAACGCCATAATATCCGGTCATGCGTTGTTTGCGTGCAGCTTCCTGTCGGTCAAGAATGCAAACATCCCCTCTGTCACTATCATTTTTTGTGTATACAAAGCGCGAATATTCCGTTGTTCCATCCGTTGCGCATTTGTCTGTGAAAAGGACCGAAAAGACCTGACCGTCCTCAAGAGAAAATTCGATGCAGATTGTCTCATTCAAAAGACTCTGATCGTAAATATAAGAATCCAATAATTCAAACACAAACGGAGCAGTCGCACTATTCGTGTCTGCCCCTTGTAAATATCTGCTATAATCACCCTTTTCTGCACGCACGCAAACAAGGGTGCCTTTGTTTTCTGACATCCAAATATAATGCTTATCCGAAGCCGCTATCTGATCAATATCCTGCGTCAACGGTAAGCCATCTTCTGCTGTAATTAATTCTACGGGTACGTTGGATACTCCTGCATCAACAACGCGCGCACGAAAATCCTGCATGGTACCATTTGCACTATATTCTGACAATTGATTTTGTGCCGACAAAAACATTGTCTCAGCATATTCATTAACACGATTAAAATCTGACCAATCACGCCAAGTCAAAAGACCGGAAACGGACAACGTTAATAATATGCCAAGAATTGCAAGTGTCACCATCAATTCAACCAATGTAAAACCCTTATGCGCATCCATGCATTTTGTATGTAAAAAAGCATTCAATTGCTTTTGATTTTTATCATTTGTATTTGGCATATAAACACCTCGCGCAAATAATATATCGACACAATATCCAACAATTTATTATACAATTTTTACAGCTAAAAATCAACGAAAATCAGTTATTTTGAATGATTTTTGAAGCAATTTCTGCCGGCGTATTTTGCGTAACATCGATACATTCATCTGCCACTGAACGATATTTCGGATCTCGTATGGCAAGCATACTGCAAATCTTATTATAAGGGTCCTCACAATCAAGAAGCGGTCTGCTTTTATCTCCCTTAACCCTACTGTATATTGTATCGGCATCTGCCTGCAAATAATAAACCTTTCCGAGCTTTTTGAGCAGCTTTTGGTTTTCTTCACGAAGCGGCAAACCGCCCCCTGTAGATATTACATAATTCTCATTCTTTGTCGTAAGCGTGCGGAGTAATTCCGTCTCCATCTCGCGAAATCGCATTTCTCCATATTTTTCAAATATATCCGGTATTTTCATATTGAAATTTTGTTCAATTAACGCATCCGTATCAATAAATTTGTAACCATATTCTTCTGATATATGTTTGCCGATTGTTGTTTTTCCAACCCCCATATAGCCAATAAGCACAATCTTATCACCGTATATCTTCTTGCACAGATTTCTATACACCTTTTCTGACAAAGTATCCGACACTTCTTTTCCCGTCCATAATTCATAAGCCATAATTCCCTGATAAAGAAGCATTTTAAGCCCATTCATACAAGGGATGCCAAGTTTTTTTAGAAGACAGAGAAATGGTGTTTTCGCGGGATTATAAATCAGATCAACACCCGCTGACGCCATCTCATAGAACGAAACATCGTCAATTAAAGGAAGTCCGTCGTTTTCATGCAAGCCAATCGAGGTACACTGAAGCATAAAATAAGAATCCTTTGGAATCATCTTATAATCTGCCGCTGAAACAGGTATCATTTTCTCGCACATAAAACAGGCATTCATATCATCTGCAAGTTTTTTTGCGTTTTCAAAGGTTCGATTTATGATATATACCTTATTTGCACCGTATTTCAAACACATATATGCAACAGCACGTGCCGCTCCGCCGGCGCCTAACAGAATCACTTTGCTATTTTGAAGTTTTAATCCTTCTGAAGCAATTGCCCTCGCAAGACCGGGCATATCCGTATTGTAGCCTACAAATCCTCCCGCACCTCGTACAAGTGTATTAACCGCGCCTATTGCGCGTGCTGCAGGATCAATATCCACAAGACTTTCCATCACCTGTTGTTTAAACGGAACCGTAATATTTAACCCAAGCATTCCATTCGTATAGGCTTCTTTCACAGCCGCATCAAGTTTTTCAACAGGAATTTGATATGGAACATATTTTGCATCAATACCAAATGCTTCACTTAATGTATCATGAATTACAGGCGAAAGCGTATGCTTAATCGGATTTCCAAAAATCCCCATGTATTCTTTTGCGGTAACATTTTTATTATCTTCCACTAAATAATCAACTAACATGTTCCATTCCCTCCAAAGTATATCCGAATCAGTAATTCTTTTGATTGCACTGCCGGCAGGGTCCTGCGCCACAAGGCCGTTGTATACAATAAGAGCTGTTGTTCCAAATGGTGCAACAGCTCTTAAAAAAACGTGTGATTTACTTTCTAAGACCAAGTTTCTCAATCAACTCTCTGTAACGAGTAATATCCTTGTTCTTTAAGTAAGCAAGAAGATTTCTTCTCTGACCTACCATCTTAAGAAGACCTCTTCTTGAATGGTGATCTTTTGGATGAACCTTGAAATGCTCATTTAAGTCATTAATTCTTGCTGTGAGAAGTGCAACCTGAACTTCCGGCGAACCTGTATCACCAGGACATCTTGCAAACTTCTCCATGATTTCTTTCTTCATTTCTGTTGTAATCATGATATTTTCCTCCATATAATAAATTAATCCTATCACTGAGTAAAAGGTCGGAGTGTCCAATTACTAAGTGATGGCACAAAATGTATGATAACATACGTTTTGCTGAATGTAAAGTCAAATTTTATTTCATATATTTGTTGGAAAACCTGACAATCTCTTCCTTAACGTTCGCATCAATCCGGTCAAGAACCACCGGATTCGGTTTTGCAGTATAGTATCCCTGAATAAAGTCAACATCAAGCTCAATAACCTTCTCAAGCTCCTCCACCTTCTCTATACCTTCGGCAAGTACTTTGATATTGTTTTCGTGCGCAAAAATGATAATATCCTTTACAAAATGCTGTTTCTGCGGATTCTCATGAATACCGGAAAGCAACATACGATCGATTTTTACATAATCAGGCATGTACCGAAGCAAATTAACAATATTGGAATAACCTGTTCCATAATCATCAACCGCTATTTCAACGCCAAGCTTTGAATAATGTTCATTCATCTTTTGGAGCATTTTGTCATTTGCCTCACTCTGTTCCGTAAGTTCAATAACAAAAGTCTCAGGAAACTGAATAAAACGATTTCCGAGCATTGTCGCTTCTTCATGAGGAAGCAATTGTCCCGGTATGCTGTTTATGAATACCTTTTTTCCGGCAAAAGATTCACTGTCATTCTCAACAAAGGAAATAACATTATTCAGGGTCGCTCTTTCCACATCAAGCAAACGATTTGTTACCGTTGCATATTTTATTATCTCTAACGGTGAGACATATTTATCAGATGTTGAACGCATCAAAGCCTCATAAGCATATATTTCCCCGGACTTCGCATCTACAATCGGCTGAAAATAATACGTAAGCATATTCTCGTCAAGAATACGCATGACAAGCTCCGCCTGCTTCATTTCATCCTCACTCAGCATCGCTCTGTTTCTCATGCGCTGTTCACTCGCCTTATTACCGTTCTTACGGCTAACCGCCTGATTTACGAGATTTTCCATTTGCGTAAGATTGTCAACATATGCCGTACAGCTACCGCTATAGATTTGTAGTTTAAATTTGGTAGATGGTTCTTGATTATATTGGTCAATCATCGCAAGAATTCTTCTTCGGACATCATGAATCTGCTTTTGATTTAACTCCTGTGTAAGCTCCGCAATGATGAATTCATCATTCCCAAGTCTGCAACACATTGCACTTTCATCCGCACAAGCATTAATAATCCGGGCCAATTCGTAGATCGTACGATCTCCCTCTTTTCGACCAAATTTAGAATTTATCTCCTCCATTCCTGCTATATCAATTGCAAGAATTGTCGTATAAAGCTTAGATGTTTTTCCACGTTGAACCATAGGAATTGCATGCTTTGTAAACCCTTCATAATTAAACATTCTCGTATGAGGATCTAAAATCTGAAATTCCTCTTCATTGCCACTATTTGCTATGACATGGCGGCGATAGCTTTCAAAGCCCGTCAATACACTTCTTATCCAAAGATAAAAATTATCACCATATACCTTCGGTTCATTTCCATAGCTTAACACGGAATAACCAAATGTAATATCATCAAAAAACAGCGGTGAGAAAATGAAGGAACGAGGCTTATCGCTCTCTTCATAAAGTCCCCAATACATATCGCTTGTATTATAGCGGCTTTCAAAATCAATAACATCTGCGCCTTCTCCGGAACGACCACAATTTAGCACAGGTATAACCTGCTTCGTATAACCTTTTTGAAAGTGATCATTTTTTAATCTGTTATCGTCAAGCCAATAATCATTCAAAAATATGTGGAACGCATCAAATTCACGAATCAGATAGGAATATGTCTGAACTGCATCAAGCAAACTCTTAAAGCTTGTCTGCAATGTAATATCCTCCAAAAGATGAATAAAGCTTGTATAATAATTACGTTCATCCTGTATATTCTTCCACGAATTATATAAATATTGTTTTGTACGAACATCAGACAAATTACAGCCACAGCTGCTTCCATGGAATAATTCTGTCACTGTTTCATATTCAGGAATATCAACTCCTTTTATCATATGGTCAATACAAACAGAAGCATATCGGCCAAAATCTTTATTTCCAACAATAACAGATGTGATTGGTTGCGGGCTTGTCTGCGCAGCATATACCGAATCATATCCAACAACTGCAATATCCTGCGGAATATGATATCCTCGATTCACAAGTTCCTCTGTGACACCAAGTGCCATATAATCATTTGCACAGATAATAGCCTGGGGAATATGTTCGAGATTTTCGAGAAAATACTTGGCTGCGGAATGACCGCCTCCATACCAGAAATCACCATAATATATCATATCCTCGTCAACCGGAAGATTATGTTCGGTCATACAGTCAATAAATGCCTTGGTTCGCTGTTTTGTATGAAGGTGCCATTCATGTCCGCCAACAAATACGATATCCTTGAAATTATGATCTTCAATCATATGTCGAACCATCATTTTCATTGGTTCATAATGATCCATTCGAATATAAGGAAATTTTGTGCTTTCTTTTTCGATGAATAACACTTTCCCTTTGAAATTACGAATCAATGCCCGTTCGATTTTAATCATAATATCAGAAGCACGGAGCATATCTCCCATCACAACAACCGCATCAAAAGCATCAAAATTAATCAGAGAAAAAATACCAGCTTCTCCGACTGCCTTTAATGCTGATTCAGGTTCCTTTAACAAGGTTGTAAAAACACATACATCATAATCGTTTTCGAATGATTTTTTTAAGAAACCCTCCATAAACTGACTCTGAGATAAATCCTGTAATTCTGATGTTAGTAACGCAATACGCTTTCTCATTGATTCCTCCGATAAATCATTTATCTGAATCCCCCCAATAAGCATATATCTATATCTTATACTACCACACTATTCTTTATTTCTCAAACAAAACATGAAAATGGGGTTCTGTCAAGGAAACATAGGTATTTTTTACACGGGATTTTTTCACGGACGTTTTCTTCACGGAAATGACTCCATTCCCGCGAAGAAAGCTGTTTATTCCGAAATATATACATTGTTCATTTTTTTCGGATTTATTTTTCTCTAAGACGAACGTTGGCAAGCAAAAATGCAGTTTTTATCATTTTTTTCTTTTAATAAGCCATAAAAAAAGTTATAATATATGGCAAAACATTTCAAAACGAATTTTAACAAAACTGGAAAGGAATATTTCTATATGGCTGGTTCAACATTTGGCAAGTTATTTACGGTTTCTACCTGGGGAGAATCACACGGAAAGGCATTAGGTGTCGTAGTGGACGGATGCCCTGCCGGCATCAATCTTTGTGAGGACGATATTCAGTTCTATCTCAATCGAAGAAAACCGGGACAAAACGCATACTCTACACAACGTAACGAAGGAGATACGGTTCAGATTTTATCCGGTGTTTTTGAAGGAAAAACAACCGGAACACCTATTTCCCTTATTGTTTTCAACGAAGACCAAAAATCAAAAGATTATGGCACAATTGCTACAAGCTACCGTCCGGGTCATGCAGATTACTGTTTTGACGAAAAATACGGTTTCCGAGATTACCGTGGTGGCGGACGTTCATCCGGACGCGAAACAATCGGACGCGTTGCCGCAGGTGCAATTGCCGCAAAAGCATTATCTGAACTAGGCATTTCCCTTTGCGCATATACAAGATCCATTGGTGAATATGTAATTGATTATCATAAATTCGATGAAACTGAAATTCTAAAAAACCCACTATATATGCCTGATAAAGAATGCTCAGAGAAGGCCGCACGGTTGCTTACCGAAACGATGGCAAAAAAAGATTCTATCGGCTCATCAGTAGAATGCATAATCAAAGGAGTAAAAGCAGGTATCGGCGAACCTGTATTTGACAAATTAGACGCAAAGCTTGCACATGCAATCATGTCAATCGGTGCAGTCAAGGCTGTTGAAATAGGTGACGGCATCGCTGTTGCAAACGCAAACGGTTCAACAAACAATGACAGCTTTGCAATGGACGGAAAAACAGTCATCAAAAAAACAAACCATTCCGGCGGAACATTAGGCGGAATGAGTGACGGTTCTGACATCATTGTTCGTGCATCCTTTAAACCTACACCATCAATCTTTAGCAAGCAGGAAACAATAAACAAAGACCACGAAGAAATCGATATCGAAATCAAGGGACGTCACGATCCAATTATAGGGCCTCGTGCTGTTGTAGTCGTAGAATGTATGTGTGCTATTACTCTCCTTGATTTACTCATGCAAAATACTACATCCAAAATCGAAAATATCAAAAAAATATACAACAATTAAATCAATCAGTAAGAATTGCTTCGTCAGCAATTCTCTGATTGCACTGCCAGCATGGCCCCGCGACACAAGGTCGCGGTATAATTCAGTAAGAATTGCTTCAACAGCAATTCTCTGATTGCACTGCCGGCATGGCTCCGCGACACAAGGTCGCGGTATAATTCTGTAAGAATTGCTTCGTCAGCAATTCTTTGATTGCACTGCCGGCATGGCCCCGCGACACAAGGTCGCGGTATATTAAAAAAACTCGAGCAATTGCTCGAGTTTTTATGTATATGACATTTTTGCTCTTGGATGAGCCTTATCATACTCTTCTTTAATACGATTTCTGCGACTTTGCAAATAAATCTGTGTTGTAGAAATATCTGAATGTCCTAACATTTCCTGCACCGCCTTAAGATCAGCGCCATTACAAACAAGATGGGAAGCAAACGAATGGCGAATCATGTGCGGTGTAATATCCTTATCAATTCCCGCACGCTTTGCGTAGATTTTAATCAACTTCCAAAAGCCTTGTCTCGTCATCGGTTGTCCCTTCATATTTGTAAATAAATACGGACTGTCACTAGCCATAACCATACGTGTATTGGAAATATAATTTTCAAGAGCTGATTTTGCAGCGTTCTCAATCGGAATTACACGTTCTTTATTTGCATCTCGGCACATAATGTAGCTCATCGTAAGATTTACATCGGATAGTTGCAAAGAAATAAGCTCTGAAACGCGCATTCCGGTAGCATATAAAAGTTCCAGCATTGCTTTGTCGCGAATTTCCTTTGGATTGCTCTTTGATGGCTGCTCAAGCAATTTAGTAATCTCTTCAACCGTCAGAATTTCCGGAAGCTTTTTTTCAATCTTTGGAGGTTTAATCTGCTCTGCAGGATCCTCTTGAATTCTTGAATTCTTAAATAAATACATAAAAAAGGACTTGATACTTGCAACATTACGAGAAATCGTCGCTGTAGACATATTCTGCTCTTTCATATATAAAACATACGAATTAAGATCTGTTGTGTTAACATCAGCAAAAGAATGTATTCCAAGCGATTCTAAATATCGATTAAGCTTTACCAAATCTCTTTTATACGAAGCAACTGTATTTGCGCTTGCCTTCTTTACGTTATTCAAATATTCTATGTAATTATCAACATCATTTATCATGTAAATAACCTCAAAATATTACGTTTATACACCTAAAAAGCAGGCTACAAATAGTATTATAATAAGTAATTTACATAAAATCAAACATATTTTTTTCACATTTTCTTAAAATTCGACACATTTTTGTAACATAGTACGATATAAGGTAAGTCCGCATTATACAGTCACCATATATTGATAAAAACAGCCAAAAATTTTTTCTGAAAAATTACACTCAAACAAGATTCCAAACAGAAAAAACATAACATAACATATTACAAATTGTATTTTATGTTTTTTGTTATCTGAGCTTCTAATGTATTTTTTGACACATAATAACGCAGCATAATAGAACAAAAACTGTGGAATGACTGTGAAAATCACAACAAACACACCTTTTATTCCCAGGTAATAGCTTTGTACAGATAACAAAAAACCTAACACAAATCCAAATAGGAATGTTAAAAGGTTTATTACGCGGTCGATTTGAAAAACTTTTATTGCTAGAATAATTACGGCCATCTGTTCAATTCTCTTTATTAATACACTGCTATATTTTAATGACTCACTTGCTTTTGAACCTGATAATGCATAGGTTGATAAATCAAAAACGGAAACATCATAGGACTGTTTCATCCATACATTCGTCACAATGCATCCGAGTATTGTTGCAAGGAAAATAACTATAAGCTGACTATACGAATCACGTTTTGCACTTAACATGTCAATGTCTCCAAATAACACAAAAATAGAGAGCACACTTCTGCTCTCTATCAATATATGAATTCTATTATTCAATTATTCCTTCACGCTTATATTCTTTGTAAGCAAAAAGAGCCAGAATCGTTTTGCTGTCAATAATCGTACCGTTATAAACCTTTTGTAACGCTTCATCAATCGGCAAATAAACAACCTCGACAAATTCATCCGGATCAAGCTTTTGATTTCCAACAACGAGATTTGTGCCGATATATATATCTGTTTTTTCGTCAAAAGTACCTACAGAAGAGATAACATTTGCGACATGATACATACGTGTCGGAATATAACCGGTCTCCTCTTCCGCCTCGCGTATAGCACAAATTTCACCATTCTCTCCGGTTACAGAATAACCACCGGCCGGTATTTCTAAAGAAATATCATCAATAGAGTTGCGATATTGTTTAATCAAATAGGTACACTCTTTGTCATCAACCAAAAGAACACCTGCACCGCCGCCGGATTTATGCTTTATATAATCATATTCAACAAGTCTTCCATCCGGTGTTTCAAGCGTATCCTTATATAACGCCACAATCTTTGATTCATAAACGAGTTCAAACGACTTACGAATAAACTTTTGCATAGAAATTATCCTAACATCTTATCAATTGATACTAATTTAACACAAAGAACAAACACCTTGGCAGCCAGCTCCATCTCTTCCGGTGTTGGAAACGAAGGTGCAATTCGAATATTGGAATCCAGAGGATCATTATGATATGGATATGTTGCACCTGCACCTGTAAGCACAACACCTAAACTCTTACATTTTGCGACAATAGCTTTCGCACATCCCGGAAGTGCATTAAAAGAAATGAAATAACCACCTCTGGGTTTAATCCATTCTCCAATTTCTAATCCTTTTAATTCCTTCTCAAAAATATCAAGAACAGCCTCGAATTTTGGTCGAAGAATATCACCGTGCTGTTTCATATGTGCCAATAAACCATTAATATCTTTAAAAAATCTGACATGACGCAACTGATTAATCTTATCATGTCCAATTGTCTGAACAGTCATCTGCTTTTTGATATATTCGATGTTTTTGAGAGAGGTTGCGATTGCAGACACACCGGAACCCGGAAAACTGATTTTGGATGTAGATGCAAAAATATAAACCATATCAGGGTTACCTGCCTTCTCACATTCATCCAAAATATTTAATATTTTATCTTGAACATCATCATATAAGTGATGAATGCAATATGCATTATCCCAGAAAATACGAAAATCCTCTGCTGCAGGCTTCAAATGAGCAAATCTCTCTACAACCTCATCTGAATAAGAAATACCGGTTGGGTTCGCATATTTAGGTACACACCAGATACCCTTTACAGCAGGATCATTGTTAACATATTTCTCTACTAAATCCATATCAGGGCCATCATCATTAAGCGGAATATTTATCATCTCAATTCCGAAAAGCTCTGTTATAGCAAAATGTCGGTCATATCCGGGTACAGGACAAAGGAATTTGACCTTTTCAAGTTTACACCAAGGAGTAGAACCATTAACACCTAACGTCATGGAACGTGAAACTGTATCATACATTATATTTAAACTAGAATTTCCACACACTATTACATTATCCTTGGCAACTTCCATCATATCAGCCATCAGCTTTCTGCATTCACCAATACCATCCAAATCACCATAATTACGTGTATCATTACCAAGTACAGTATTCATATCGGAACAACTGTTAATGACGTCTAACATAGGCATAGCTAAAGCTAACTGAGAAGCACCCGGCTTACCTCTCGCCATGTTAAGAGAAAGACCTTTTGACTCTAATACTTTGTATTCCTCTTGTAATGCACTCTTTAAAGTGAGAAGTTCATCTCTACTCATATCCTTGTATGCCTTCATATATATTACCTCCAACTTGATAATCTCTAGTAAAATATCAATTTTACATAAAAAAACTACTTATATACCGCGATAGTATAACAAAAAACAATCAAAATGTCAAAGAAAAAGGATGTGGTTTTCACCACATCCTATAATTACTTCGCGTAATCTGTTACTCTTGATTCACGAATCAAATTAACCTTAATCTGACCCGGATATTCGAGCTCAGCTTCAATCTGTTTCGAGATATCTCTTGCAAGTAATACCATATCGGCATCATTTACCTGCTCCGGAACTACCATTACTCGAATCTCTCTACCTGCCTGAATAGCAAAAGTTTTCTCAACACCCTTGAAGCCATTTGCAATATCCTCTAATGCTTTCAAACGTGTTGTATATGTTTCCAACGTCTCTCTTCTTGCCCCCGGTCTTGCAGCAGAAATTGTATCTGCAGCCTGAACGATGCATGCAATTAAACTCTGTGGTTCTACATCACCATGATGCGACTCAACCGCATTAATAACAACAGCTGACTCTTTGTATTTTCTACACAAATCAACACCAATTGAGATATGGGAACCTTCCATCTCATGATCAATAGACTTACCAATATCATGCAACAAACCTGCACGCTTGGCCAAACGAACATCAACACCAATTTCTCCGGCAAGCAAACCGGATAAAAGTGCTACTTCAATAGAATGCTTCAATGCGTTCTGTCCATAACTCGTTCTGAACTTCATACGTCCAAGCAAGCGAACCAATTCCGGATGAATACCATGTACACCTACTTCAAGTGTAGCAGCCTCACCTTCCTCACGCATCATCGTTTCTACTTCTTTTTGAGCTTTTTCAACCATCTCTTCGATTCTTGCCGGATGAATACGTCCATCTACAATCAACTTCTCAAGAGCGATTCTGGCAACCTCTCGACGAATCGGGTCAAAACTTGATAAAATTACCGCTTCAGGCGTATCATCAATAATTAAATCTACACCTGTCATTGTCTCGAGCGTACGAATATTACGTCCCTCTCGACCGATAATTCTTCCTTTCATTTCATCATTTGGCAACTGAACAAGTGATATTGTTGTCTCAGACACATGGTCTGCAGCGCATTTTTGAATCGCTGTAACAACATATTCCTTTGCCTTTTTGTCTGCTTCTTCTTTTGCTCGTGTCTCTAATTCTTTGATCATGACTGCAGTTTCGTGTTTTACTTCGTCTTCAACAGTCTTTAATAAGTATTCCTTTGCTTGTTCAGAGGTTAATCCTGAAATTCTTTCCAGTTCCTGAGTTCTCTCTTTTTCCAGATTCGATACTTCAATCTTAAGAGCCTCGAGTTCTGCCTCACGCTTTACGAGAGCAGCCTCCTTCTTCTCAACAGCTTCGTTTTTGCGATCAAGATTTTCCTCTCTTGAGAGGATTCTCTTTTCCATTCGCTGTACCTCATTACGACGATCCTTGACTTCCTTTTCCATGTCATTCTTCGTCTTGAGGGCTTCTTCCTTAGCTTCGAGAAGGATCTCACGTTTCTTAGCCTCAGCATTTTTTAATGCTTCATCTATGATTTCCCTAGACTTATCTTCCGCTTTACCAACCTTAGCTTCTGCAATATTTTTACGGTAGGCGATTGCAGCAAACCAAGTGATAACGATAGCTACGACAAGTGCTACGGCAAAGATTGCAATAACGTAACCTTCCACTCAGGAGCACCTCCTTATTAAATTTGTGTTGTAAAAAAATACAACATATAAATATTATACTTTTTTTATAGAGGTGTCAAGAAAATAATCGTTAATTTTATGCAACCTGCAAAAATTATTCTTGAAATTTGTCATTTTTTGCATAGATTCGTACGGCAGATTTGATATCATCATAAGAAAAGCCGCGTCTCTGAAAGAAACCAAAAATTCGTCTTTGTTGCTTCTCGTCCGAAAAATCCGCATCCGAATATCGCTGTTCCATAATATGTAATATGGATGAAACCTCATCGTACTCATTGCTGGCAAGTACTTCATTTACGATATTATTGGAAATCCCCTTTTGAAGAAGCTCAAGTTTAATTCTTCTGATACCTTTGCTGCGTACCTGGGATTCATGATAATGATTTGCATAGCGCTCATCATTCAGATATCCATACTCTCTTAGCTTAATAAATGCCTTATCAATTTCCGTATCGGAATAGTCTTTGTTCTTAAGCTTGTCATATAATTGCTTCTCCGTGCGATCTTTATAGGATAATAAGTTTATCGCACTGTCAAACGCGCTCTGTCGATTGCGTGTATCCATAAATTTGTCCTCTACAAAAATAATATATTATTCTTCCGGCGTATCTTTCTTAACGCCAACTCCGCACTTCTCACGAACCTGTGCTTCAATCATGGATGTAAATTCCGGATTTTGAATCATGTATAGCTTTGTATTTTCGCGTCCCTGACCAATCTTATTTCCTTCATATGAGAACCATGCACCGGATTTGTTAATAATATCATGCGCAACTGCAAGGTCAAGAATATCGCCTTCTTTCGAAATTCCTTTTCCAAACATAATATCGAACTCTGCCTCTTTGAACGGAGGGGAAACCTTATTCTTAACAACCTTAACGCGTGTACGGTTACCAACTACATCACCGGCAACCTTCAATGTCTCAATACGACGTACATCCAAACGAACAGATGCATAAAACTTGAGTGCACGACCGCCTGTTGTTGTCTCCGGATTACCAAACATAACGCCAACCTTCTCGCGCAACTGGTTGATAAAAATAACAACGCAATTAGACTTACTGATAATACCGGTAAGCTTACGCAAAGCCTGCGACATCAGACGTGCATGTAAGCCTACATGAGAATCTCCCATCTCGCCGTCTATCTCTGCTTTAGGGACAAGGGCTGCAACAGAGTCAACAATAATGACATCTACAGCGCCGGAACGTACCATAGTCTCTGTAATCTCTAATGCCTGTTCTCCATTATCCGGCTGAGAAATATATAAATTATCAATATCAACACCAATATTAGCAGCATAGGTCGGATCAAGTGCATGCTCTGCATCAATAAAGCCTGCAATACCACCCATCTTCTGCACTTCCGCTACAACATGAAGTGCAACGGTTGTCTTACCACTTGATTCAGGTCCGTAAATCTCAATCACACGACCTCTCGGCATTCCGCCTAATCCAAGTGCTAAATCCAAGCTCAATGAACCTGTTGGAACTACTTCGATATTCATGTTCGCCGACTGATCACCAAGCTTCATAACGGAACCTTTTCCATATTGCTTCTCTATCTGCGCTAATGCAGCATCCAATGCCTTTAATTTTTCTTCGTTCGCCATACTTACCTCCTAGACAAAAACATATGTTCGTTTTTTATAATATATAATACTTGGAATCTTTTGTCAACCTTAAATCGAATTTATGTTCGATTTGTGTTTTACATTTTTATTTTATCGCACAACCATTTCTTTTGTAAAGTTCCAAAAAAACGCATTTTTAAATCCTTTTGTGGATAACCTGACAGGAACTGTTTCAGTAAGCTATTTGCATTTTTTGATCATTATAGTATACTTTTATCAATATAGTATTGGAGAATATATGATGAAAACACTTGCAATCATTGCGGAATACAACCCATTCCACAACGGACACTTCTATCAACTTCATAAAGCAAAAGAAATTACGGGTGCAAATCGTGCAATTGCCGTAATGAGCGGAAACTTCCTGCAACGTGGTATTCCTGCTATGTGGGATAAATATTTACGTGCAAATATGGCTGTCTTAGCAGGCATTGATATGGTCCTTGAACTTCCATTCGTTTATGCAACAGGCAGTGCCTATGACTTTGCCATGGGTGCCATTCATATGTTAAACAAGCTGGAATCCATTGATTATCTTTGTTTTGGTGCAGAGACGGATGACCTTGCCGGAATGCTTTCCGTAGCACGCATTTTCGTTGAAGAACCGGAAGAATATAAGCAAGCTCTTCAGACAGAGCTTGCTAACGGCAAATCATACCCTTGTGCACGCGAGGAAGCATTATACTCATATCTAAACTCACACAAATCAAATACTATAATATCAGACAACCTAAAAGATATTCTTTCACTTCCAAATAACACACTTGCGCTTGAATATCTCTGTGCGCTGATTCGGACAAACAGCAAAATCATTCCCGTATTAATCAAACGGGAACAGTCAAATTATCATGATGATGCATTGCAGCAAACCTATTCCTCTGCAAATGCAATTCGTCAGAAGTTGCTTGAAGGAAACGATGCTCTTCTTTGCGAAAAACAGCTTCCGGCAACATCACTTTCACTTATAAACAAAGCAAACGGTGTCACTGCTCCAATTGTCAGCAGTCATTTATCAGAACTCTTACAAGGCGTAAGAATCAACCATTTACGTGCAGATGATATCTGTGATTTTGATAAAGATTTAGCCGATCGGTTTTCAAAGCTTCCGCTTCAGTTATCTTACGAAGAAGTCCAAGCTATGCTTCAAACAAAAAACAAAACCACGTCCCGGATAGCACGCGCTCTTATTCACTATCTATTAAATTACAAACAAAAAGACCGAATAGAATTTCAAAATAACGGCTATATATATTATGCCTGTCTGCTTGCATTCAACAAAAACGCATCATCGCTAATCAAGCAGATCAATACCAACGGAAAAATCAAGATCATCACAAAAAAAGCTGATTATCTTTTGCATTTTGATAACGCACTTTTACCGACTGCTACCTCCATGTGGGAGTTTGATATGAAAGCAACCGAATTATATAACACCCTTGTATATAACCGGTTCAAAACAACACTTCCAAATGATTATCAACAAACGCCAATCATTGTATAATATGCATATAATCAAAAAAGGACTCATAAGATTATATAACTGTTCTTATGAGTTTTTTTATGATTACAATAATTCTTATTATTATATGTATTATTCGATTGGTGCTTGATAACTCTGTTTTGTATTCAGGTGCATACAAAGGGCTTTTACTTTGGTATGAACGTGTCATACCTTTACTGTTACCCTTCATCATCATCTCTTCACTCTTAACAAAAAAGGTTTCCGCTTATTTATCCGGCAGTAACACAAATAACAAAAAATGCATTTTACCTGCTTTAACAGGAATCATGTTAGGCTTATTATGTGGTTGTCCCATTGGTGCAAAATCCATCGAAAGCTTTTATTCGAAACATCAGCTCAATAAAAAAATCTCCAATCTGCTTCTACCACTTTGCAATACGATCAGCCCTATTTTTTTGTCCGGTTATATTTATACATACATTCTCGGAAGAAACATAGCCCTAACAAAAATGATTATCGCAATTTATCTTCCAAACATATTATATGCACTCATTTTTATAATCTATTTTGTCCTGTCAAACAAAGAAATGAACAACATAGAAAGCGATGCCAAAACAAATATTACTGAAACTATCAAAAACAGTGACCCTGCATTAAATTCAATTATTCAGATAGCTTACATTGGACTTTATATTATTCTTTGTTCGATTATTATTGAATTTATCATGTATTACAAACCATTTAATATGATTTTCAATGAAATACTATGCGGAGCAACAGAAATCACTACAGGTGCAAAGCTTCTTGCTGAAAGTGAAATCTTGTCCGAAAATACAAAAACAGCCTTAATCCTATCAGCTACTTCGTTTGGTGGCATATGCGCACTTTTACAAACAAGGAAAGCAATAAACGGAACAAGGCTGTCTATGTTGTATTATACAGTTGTTAAGCTTGTATTCGCGTGTTGTACATACAAGCTTGCAATATTAATCCTCTAAAACATCATCATCTTCAAAGCCATCATCCTCATCACCAAAGTCATCCTCTGAAGCCTCGGCTGTGGCACGTTCTCCATAAACATCAATGTCATCGCCATAATCGGACTGTGTTTCTGAAGCAGGCGCTGAAATAGGACCGGAAGAAAAGGCGCTATCCAAATCGTCATCATCATCCATTGCATAGGACATATTGCTTGAGGCTGTTAGCAGGTTAATATTTGCTTCCATTTCAGACATATTGTTTTCTAAAACATACGTATCACTCTCAAGCGACTCAATTAACGTACGATAATTCTCCTTCTCCATAGCATGGATTTTCGCGAACATATCATGAATTTCTGTCAACTTATCCTTCGTATAGTACATGGCACCAAGACGAACCTCATTTGCCTCCTCTGACGCCTGATTCACAATCTGCTGTGCCTGATTTCTTGCCATTTCAAGAATCTCATTTGCACGAATCTGCGCAAGCTCTGTAATCTGATTCTGCTCAACCAATCGATTCGCTTCGTTTACAGACTCCGAAATAATAGCATCCGAACGTGTTCTTGCATCAGCTAAAATCGCTTCTTTATTGCGCATAATCTTCTTGCAACGCTCGATTTCGCTTGGAAGTCTCATCTTAAGTTCATCAATCAACTGCAAAAGGTCATCCTTGTGAACAATAATTTTGGTCTGAGATAATGCCTGAAACTTACAGCTTCCAATAAACACTTCAATCTGATCAATAATATCTTCTACGCCCTTCTTACCCATGTTCATATCCCTCCATGTTACTTTATCTTATCCATTAGTTTTGATATCACGCATTCCGGCACAAATTCTCTAAGATCAACATTATATCTTGCATATTCTTTTACAATGCTTGAACTAAGATATGAATATTGCACACTCGTTGATAAAAAGACTGTATCAATATCCGGTGCAACCGTACGATTACTCTGTGCCATCTGCATCTCTAAATCAAAATCCGTCAATGCACGTAATCCTCGAATAATGGTATTGGATTTTTTTATTCTGGCAAAATCAACAAGCAAACCTTGGAATGATTCTACCGAAACATTATCCAAATCTAATACGGTATCCCTCAACATATTAACACGTTCTTCCAAAGAAAACAATGGTGTTTTCGCAGTATTATTCAAAACACCAATAATTACATGATCAAACATCGCAGCCGATCGCTTAATAATATCAAAATGGCCTAATGTAACAGGATCAAAGCTTCCCGGGTAAATTGCAACTCTCATTCTTACTTCCTCTTCTCAATAAAAATATGTTTATTAGACTTATAAAGCTTCTCTTTTACTATTTCAAAGCCAAGAGAGGCTAAATAACTAAAGTCTTCATCTATGGATGCCTCCACTACAATCAGCGTATCCTCAACAAATTCCTTGTCTGCCAACACTTCAAAAACAGCCTTTTCCAATTGTTTTCCATATGGAGGATCCATAAAAATCACATCATAGTCTACGTTTTTAAGGCCTGCAACAAAGCTTACAGCATCGCATTTTCGAACAGTGGCCTGTTCATCAAGCTTCGTATGCTTTAAGTTTTCTTCGATACATTTTGTCGCCTTTGGCGATAATTCTACAAATGTACACGCACTTGCCCCTCGCGAAAGGGCTTCTATACCAATCCCTCCGCTACCGGCGAATAAATCCAAAAACTTTGAATCTACAATGTATCCGGTTAATACATTAAATAAGGTTTCTTTTATTCGGTCTGTTGTAGGTCTTGTATCAAGTCCTTCTATTGTTTTTAGCTGAAGACTTCTTGCCGTTCCTGCAATTACTCTCATATATTTATCCTCTTAACTTTATATTAGTTGCCTAAAATTTGCTTTCGAATCCAAACACCTGTATCCGACAAATCATCAACTGTCCAGCCGGAAGTCTTTGTACATGATGCTTTAATAATAGATGACGTTTCGTTTTTGTTTGAAATATTCCATGCTGCATAAGAAAGATTGTTACTGTTTATTAAATCGAACCATTTCTCTGCCTGTCCATAATCAATTGCACCGTTACCGGAAGCATCACAAATAGAAAATTCACTTACAAAAATCGGAAGCCCTGAATTAAGTGCTGTTGTAACCTTGTTACGAATATTATCGGTATGTGTTGCTGCATAAAAATGTACGGCATACATAATATTCTCATAACCTGTAATCGGATCTTGTGCTGCTATATCAACGTCCTGACTCCAGGTTGGCGTACCTACGATAATGATAGCATCATTATCATTTGCACGAATAATAGGAATAATATCTTCCGCATATTCCTTTACATCAGACCATGTCGTACCACCATTTGGTTCATTACAGATTTCATATATTACGTTGTCATAGTCTTTGTATTTCTTTGACATTTCATCAAAAAATATCTTTGCATCCGCTTCATATACCTTTGGACTGAGATCATGAAGAATATGCCAGTCAATAATTACGTACATGCCAAGCTCTGTCGCGGCTTCTACACCATCACATACCGTTTGCTTTAGCTGTTCACGATTACCGCCTGAACAATATCCGCCATTTTCGTCCGTATACATGGCAAGACGGATTAAATTTGCTCCCCAATCATCACGGAAGGTTTGAAAGGCTTCTTTGTTGACATATTGAGGAAACCAGGCAAGACCATGTGTGCTAAGACCCTTTAACTGATACTTTTCACCATTTTCATCTACAATGTCTGTCCCATCCAAGGAAAGCTTGCCATGATTTGCAAAAGGTGTTCCCTCCTCCTTCTTTGGCGGTGTATTGCTTACAACTTCCTCTGTCGTCTGTTCTTGTGTTGCCTCTTCTGTCGGCGTTGTCTCTGCCACTACAACAAGACCGTCAACAAGCGTACCATTCGAATAAAAAGCATTATCCTGACCTACGATTAAAAGTCCGTCCTTATCCTTTGTAGAAATAATAAAGCCTAAATCGGATAAAGCAGCACCTGACTGAATTTCTTTGTTATAATCCTGTGCCTCAATCGATAAAATACCGTCCTTAACAACACCTGTTCCATTCCATATGTCACTAAGCAAAGTGTCTGTCGGCACCTTAATATCTAATTTCCAATTTGTGAAGACATCGTTTGAACTGTTTGTTACTTTTACATCAAACTGCGAAAAGTATCTGCCATCTGATTCCCATGCATTAACCGCTACAACAGAAACAAAGTCCATCGTAATTTCTGTTTGCTGTTCTGTTGTCCCGGAATCCGTGGCAGTAGCTGTTTTTGTTGCTGTTTCGCTTGTCACATCCGTCTTTGTTGCATGCTCTCTTGTCGTATTATCGTTTTCTTCCTTGCCCTTCGACGATACTAATGCAATAACAAGTCCTACAACCGCTATTACCAACACTGCTATAATAGCAATCAGAATTTTTGAAACTTTTGAATTACCTGTTTGATTTTGATTATTTTTCATTTTTTGTCTCCTGTAAATATAAATATAATTTATATAAATCAACCTGATCATAGCTTTGATCAGTTACAAACTCTGATTCAATATAATACGTTTTCTTATCAGATGCAACTATTACCTGATATGCAAGCGGCTTTCCCCCTTGCTTTTGAAACGTAATCGGCAGAATATCAATCTTCTTAATAGCATGTAACGGAAGACAAAAATGTCTTTTTTTGTCACGATAATCTGCTTGTCCATCCTTTATTTCAAGTATACCCTCGCCTTCAAATTTGTATCTGCCGCCAAAGCATACATAGACAAACCAAATTCCGCCTATCAAAAACACCATCAGACTGATTATGCTTGTAATCCGGTTAGCTCCAATGAAAGACTGACTTATCGTTCTTGAAAATCCGAAAAACAATATAAATCCGATTAACGAAAAAAATACTGCCTTTCTCCAACTTGTTACATATCCAACTTTTACTTTCATAGCAATCTCCGTTATAAAATCGTTTCAACTGTGTGATTTAAGCCAATTGACTCCTGTTTACCGGGAACAATGCGACTACCGTATTTTGCCAGAACATCCTGTGCAAGCATCAACATGTCGACATGATTATAAATATCTGCAATCTTAAATAATACTTCTCCACTTTGTCTTATGCCAAAAAAATCACCGGGTCCGCGCAGTTTCAAATCCTCATTTGCAATAAAAAATCCATCATTTGAATTTTCTAATACGCGCAAACGTTCCATCGATTCTTCATTTTCTTTTCCGTTGATAAGTATACAATAGGATTGTTTTTTTCCGCGTCCGACACGGCCTCGAAGCTGATGCAGCTGTGCAAGTCCAAAACGCTCCGCATTCTCAACCATCATAACGGTAGCATTAGGATTATTGATGCCAACCTCAATGACGGTTGTTGAGACAAGTACGTCAATTTCTCCTTGTAAAAAACGTTCCATAATCCTGTTTTTTTCATCAGATTTCATCTGACCATGCAATAGCTCAACGCGAACAGTGTCCGGCAATGCACTACGTAATGTATCGGCATATGCAATAACATTTGTAACATCCAACGTATCACTTTCCTCTACCATCGGACAAATCACATATACCTGGCTTCCTTCTTGCACCTGTTGGGCAATAAACCGATATGCGGTTTCTCTGTAATTTGTTCCGACAACACAGTTCTTAATAGGCTTACGTCCCTTCGGAAGTTCAGATATTACAGAAATATCCAAATCCGCATACATAATGATAGCAAGAGTTCGTGGTATTGGCGTTGCACTCATAACCAGTGTATGCGGAAAACTACCTTTGGAAGATAGTTTTTTACGTTGATTTACGCCAAAACGATGCTGCTCATCCGTAACAACCAGTCCCAAATCTTTATACAATACCTTATCTTCTATAAGTGCATGTGTTCCGATAAGAATGTCAATTTCGCCTTGCATTAATGCATCATAAATATGACGTTTTTGTTTGATTGTAGTTGACCCGACAAGACAGGCTACTTTTATTCCCTGTGGTGCAAACAGCTTAACAAACTCATCATAATGTTGCTTTGCAAGCACTTCCGTCGGCACCATGAGTGCCCCTTGATAGCCTTGCTTTACACAGGCAAGCAACGAAGCAGCCGCTACAATCGTCTTTCCGGAGCCCACATCTCCTTGTACAAGTCGATTCATAACCTGATTACTACCCATATCAGCAAGAATATCTTCAATCGCCTGCTGCTGTCCTTTCGTGAGTGAATACGGAAGTGACGATACAAAGTCAGAAACCGCTTTCCCCTGTACAATCACATGCCTGTTTATTGCTCCGGCATTTTCTTTTTTTATTGTTCCCATGTCATAAATGAACCGGTAAAACTCATCAAAAGCAAGTCGTTTAATTGCATTTTTAAGCAAAACCTCATTCATAGGAAAGTGAATATTTTCATATGCCTCTGAAAGCTCCATTAAATTATTTTCATGCAAAAGCTCTTCCGGAATATAATCGTCCATCTGACAAATCAGTTCCCGCGTGCTGATTATTGCCTTTTGAACTGTTTTGTTGGAAAGTCCTTGCGTAAGCGAATAAATCGGTTGCATTTCCTGTCGCATATTCGCATAAACATCCTGTTTATAATACTCCGGCATTTCCATCACACGCATGCCATTTTTGACTTTGACAATGCCAACAAACACATATGTATCGCCTCTGTGCAAAGTATTTCGCAAAAACGGGCTGTTAAACCATGTAATCCGAAGAGAACCGGAAGCATCCTTCACTGTTATATTTGTCAAAGTGAGATTTCGAATCTTACGGACATCAACATAGGAACTGATAACAGCCAAAACAGACTGCCGCTCTCCGATATTTGTATCTTTTATCGCAACCACTTCACCATAAGACAAATAATTACGGGGATACATATGTAACAAATCATCTATCGTATAGATTCCCAGTCTGGCAAATGCCTCTGAGGTTTTATCACCGATTCCTTTTATTGATGTAATAGGGTCTGATAATTTCATCTACTGCTCTTCCTCGTCAATTGGCAATTCATATAACATCTTACAAATTGCAAGCCGTGCATCTGACATTGCACTGTTCTCATAATTAATAATTCCCTGTTCTTCACTATCATTCAACAATCCGGCTGCAGCAATTCTTCGTTTTGTCTCTCTTGCTGTTCCCCATGCACCATCAAACAATTTCACATGGTCGCCTAAAACCTTTTTTATTTCTCCAACGGAAAACGGGTAATGCGTACAACCAAGCACAACTGCATCAATTCTTTGATTTTGAAACGGTGCAAAAAGCTTCGTCATGAATTGCAAAAACTCTTCTGTTCCAACTTTTCCGTCTTCAACAAATTCAACAAGTCCCGGGCAAGGAAGCGGAATAATATTTGCAATATCCTTATATCGACTTACAAGTGCCTGAAATTTTTGTTCTTTTAATGTCATCGGTGTAGCCATTGCAATAATCGTTGGTTGTTCACAAACAGTGGTTGCGGGCTTGATAGCCGGTTCTATTCCGATTATTATTTCCTGCGGATATTTTTCACGCAAATACCGCACAGCCGCACTTGTTGCCGTATTGCAGGCAACAACAACAGCCTTTGAACCCTTTTGCAATAAATATTCTACATTTGAAACGGTAAGTTTACGTACTTCTTCTAATGTTTTTGTTCCATATGGGGCATTTGCGGAATCACCAAAATACAAATAATTTTCATTTGGCATTTCCCTGACAAGCGCCCGAAGTACACTAATTCCACCCAGTCCGGAATCAAAAACTCCAATCGGTGCCTTCGTTATATCTAAATGATTGTGTTCCATAATTCTTCCTCACCTATACAACAAAAAAGCCATCGAATGGACAATAACTGTCGACAGTAAACGATAGCTTTTTGTTAAATGATATTCTTTTATTCTATAGAAAGAATATAGTAATAAATCGGTTGTCCGCCCGAATGAACTTCAATCTCATAATCCGGGTATTTCTCCTGAATCATTGCTACAAGATTGTCAGCCTGTTCTTTTGACACATCACTGCCATAGTAAATACTAAGTAATTCCGATTCATCATCGGACATTTGTTCAATCAAATCAAGTACAACCTGATCAATATCAGTACCTACAGAAGAAATCCCCTTATCATCAAGTCCCATATAATCTCCGGTCTTAATTTCCTTGCCATCGATTGAAGTATCACGAACAGCATACGTTACCTGACCTGATTTTACGGTTCTCATCGCTTCTGACATACTTTCCTTGTTGTCCATTGCACTCATCTCAGGTGAAAATCCGATCATAGCTCCAATTCCCTGTGGAATTGTCTTTGACTCGATAACAACAACCTCTGAATCCTCTGAAATATCTGCGGCCTGATTTGCTGCCAGAATGATATTTTTATTGTTCGGTAATACATAAACAGTCTTTGCATGAACCTTCTCGATAGCCGAAAGTACATCTTCTGTACTTGGGTTCATTGTCTGACCACCTTCAATTACATAGTCAACACCTAATTCTTTAAAAATTTCATCAAAACCTGCACCTACGGATACAGCAACAAAACCAAAGTCCTTACGTGGCACTTCCAAAGCCTTCGCTGCCTCAGCCAAAGCAGCTTTTTGTTTATCCTGCTCCATAATAACCTTCTCGCGATGTTCCTCGCGCATGTTATCAATCTTCATACTGGTAAGTTGACCAAATTCAAGACCTTTCTCAAAAGCAAGACCCGGATGATTTGTATGAACATGAACTTTTACAATCTCATCGTCAGAAACAACAACTAAAGAATCGCCGATTCCCATCAAATACTCTTTGAATGCCTGTTCAATCTCCATGTTATATTCTTTTTCGAGTAAAATAATAAACTCCGTACAATATCCGAACGTAATATGCGATGTATCAATATCTTCAGAGCTAACCTGTGTGCTCTTAACCGAACCGGAAGACTCCTTTGGAAGTTCAACCGTTTCAATACCTAACAATCCATTGTAGGCACCCTTGAGGAATTCCATAAGTCCCTGTCCGCCGGAATCTACAACCCCTGCTTCTTTCAGTACAGGAAGTAAATCCGGAGTATGGGCCAACACCTCATCACCGTATTCGATAATTTCAGCACATACCTCTTCAAGACTAAGACCTGAATCCACAAGAAACGCTGCTTTCTCAGCCATTCCTTTTGCAACGGTAAGAATTGTACCTTCCTTCGGCTTCATGACAGCCTTATATGCAGTCTCAACAGCACGAATAAAGCCATCTGCCAACACCTGGACATCTATTTGTTCATGTTCCTTAATCTCGCGACAAAAGCCTCGTAAAAGCTGTGACAAAATAACACCGGAATTACCGCGGGCTCCACGGAGAGAACCGCTTGAAATCGTCTTTGCCAGTTCCTCGATTGACGGATTAACAAGAGCACTAACATCTCTCGATGCCGCCATAATCGTCAACGACATATTCGATCCGGTATCACCATCCGGTACCGGAAAGACATTTAATTCATTAATATATTCTTTGTTTTTTTCTAAGTTTTTTGCACCTGCAATAAAAGCTTTTTGGAGCAAAGATGCATCAATCATATCAACTGCCACTATGGTTTTCCTCCCACTAATCTATAACGCGAACACCCTCAACAAAAATGTTGATGGCTTTTACCGGCATACCGGTCATCTCTTCTACCGAATAACGAACAGACTGAATAAGATTATCGCAAACTGTAGAAATACATACACCATATGCAACAATAATATGAAAATCGATTGACAACTGATTTTCTTCATCAATTACAACATTTACTCCCTTGCTGAGCGAGTCGCCCTTCAAAAGCTTAGCAATTCCATCCTTCATGCTGATTGTGGCCATACCAACGATACCAACACACTCTAACGCCGCATGACCAGCATACTGTGCAATTACTTCATTTTCGATAACAATCTCTCCATGTTCATTTGACATATAGCCTTTCATGCAATCGACCTCCCATAGAATCAATTTCATTATTTATCAATAAAAAAACACAATTTCATGCATACATTATACCCAACAAGTCCCATTTTATCAAGTTAAAACAACGATTCGTGACTTTTTTTAAAATTAATGCGAAATTTCTTTAAATTTTTCTTGCATATTATTTTATTTTTTGCTAATATATTCATGTTGCGAGCCTACGGGCCAATATTTATTTGTCAAGGAGGTGCTAACGATGGCAAAGTGTAGTATTTGTGATAAAGGCGCTCATTTCGGTAATAATGTGAGCCATTCTCATAGAAGATCAAACAGAATGTGGAAGTCTAACATTAAGTCTGTAAAGGCAGTAGTTGATGGTACTCCTAAGAAGATTTATGTTTGTACAAACTGCCTCAAGTCAGGCAAAGTAGAGAGAGCTTAATATCTCATAAAAAACTACCGATTGTTAGGTAGTTTTTTATTTGTCAAAAATACCATATAGCGCGTTTTTCCGCCGATAGTAAATTCAAATGGCACCAACCGGTATTCCATCCGGCTGATGCCACTTCTTTTATATCATTGAAAGCTGTATACGTTTCTTATCTAAATCGACTGCAAGAACAGTAACATCTACAATATCACCGACAGAAACAACCTCAAGCGGATGCTTAATGAATCGCTCTGTCATCTTTGAAATGTGCACAAGACCATCCTGATGTACTCCTATATCAACAAATGCTCCAAAATCAATTACATTTCGCACAGTACCTTTTAATGTCATTCCTTCCCGAAGGTCCTTCATTTCAAGAACATCACTTCGAAGAATAGGCTTTTGAAGTTCTTCACGCGGATCTCTTCCCGGCTTTTCTAATTCTTGAATGATATCCAACAATGTTGGTTCACCAATACCGAGTGTTTCCGCCATCTTTGAAGTATCCGGTATTTTCCTGCGAATAGATTTCATTCCTCCGCATTTTATTTCAGCATCACTTATATCAAGTTTTTTCATAAGCGCCTTAGCTGCCGCATAACTCTCCGGATGAACACTTGTTGCATCAAGTACTTCCTCACTATCGCGCACACGAAGAAAGCCTGCGCACTGCTCATATGCTTTTGGTCCAAGCTTTGGAACCTTAAGAAGCTGATTACGGCTCTTAAACTCACCATTTTCTTCGCGGAATGCTACGATATTTTTTGCTAATGTTTTGTTAATACCGGATACATATTCAAGCAACGATGCCGATGCAGTATTTAAATCAACACCTACACTATTTACACAGTCTTCAACAACTGCAGATAATGCATTTCCAAGGTTCTTCTGGTTCATGTCATGCTGATATTGACCGACGCCGATTGACTTTGGATCGATTTTTACAAGCTCAGCCAGCGGATCCTGAATTCGCCTTGCAATCGATGCCGCGCTACGTTGACCGACATCAAAATTAGGAAATTCTTCTGTTGCAAGCTTACTTGCTGAATAAACAGACGCCCCTGCTTCATTCACGATAACGTATTTTATATCCTTTTTAATCTCTTTTAACAGTTCAACAATAACCATCTCTGACTCACGGCTTGCTGTTCCATTACCGAGCGAAATTAATGAAATATTGTATTTATCGATTAATTTTTTAAGTATTTCTTTTGATTCTGTAACCTTATTCTGTGGTGCAGTCGGATAGATTACAACGGTATCAAGCACCTTACCTGTCGCATCAACAACAGCAAGCTTACAGCCTGTACGAAAAGCCGGATCCCATCCAAGTACAACCTGTCCGGCTACCGGAGGCTGCATAAGAAGCTGATGCAAATTTTTTCCAAATACACTGATTGCTCCATCTTCAGCCATCTCCGTAAGTTCATTCCGAATCTCTCGCTCTATTGACGGTGCGATTAGTCTTGTATAGCTGTCTTCAATTGCTTCTGCGATATAAGATGCGCTCTCATGATCTTTCTTATGAATAATTGTCTTTTTGAGATAGTTAATAATATCGTCCGTTGGTGCTTCCACCTTGACTGTGAGAATTTTTTCCTTTTCTCCTCGGTTAATTGCAAGGATTCGATATCCTACAAGCTTGTTGATCGGCTCAGAAAACTCATAATACATCTCGTAAACTGTTTTTGCATCTTTATCCTTTGCAGTTGATACAAGCAGACCCTTTTTTCGGGTAATATCACGAATCTTCGTGCGATATTCTGCCTCATCTGCATAGTTTTCGGCTAAAATGTCTTTTGCCCCCGCAATCGCATCTTCAACAGTAAAAACTTCTTTTTCTTCAGATATATATGCTTTTGCCTCATCTTCAATTGACTTATCAGACATTTGAAGACAAATGATATTTGCAAGTCCCTCTAAGCCCTTCTCCTTTGCGATTGTCGCACGTGTCCGTCTCTTTGGACGATACGGACGATACAAATCCTCAACCGCAACAAGCGTCATTGCATCTTCAATCTGCTTTTTTAACTCGTCAGTAAGCTTACCCTGTTCTTCAATTGTTGCAAGAACCTGCGTTTTTTTCTCATCCAGATTACGCAAATACGTAAGTCTCTCATCAAGGTCACGCAGCTGCTCATCATTTAAGGAACCGGTATGCTCTTTTCGATATCTGGAAATAAACGGAATTGTATTTCCTTCGTCAATAAGAGCAATTGTTTTCTCAACCTGCCAAACCTTAATATTAAGTTCATCTGCAATAATCTTTGGTATATTCATGATTTACTCCTCATACTATAAATACTGTCGCATACAATCACGCAAATGTCCCTCTGCTTCCATCAATTCCGTAGCAATTTTCTTTGCACGATCATCAGCAGCCTGATATTGATTTACATAGCGTTGCAAAGAACGAATTCCCATATCGCACCCCTCTGTAATCAAATCTGCGATTGTACTGTCTGAATGCTCCATAGCAATCTTCATATTCGTCTTGATATAGGACATACCTTTTGCCATTTTGTTCGGTTCTTTTCCGTCATCTCCACAGGAGGCTAGCATTTCGTACGTTTTATTCATAATATCATGACTGGTATTCAAATGTGCCTGCAATAAATCCTTTAGTTTTGTATTCTCAACCTTGGGAAGCATTTCCTCGACACTGGAAATTCCCATCTTTACACCTGCATTGCATTCACGCAACAATCGAATTGTATCATTCAAAACCATTTTCTATACCTCACTTTTGTTTTAATAAAGAAAGTATAGACAAATGGTTTTGAATTATTCTTAATAATTTAATTTACCAACAATTTACGACTTCTATATTTTCAATCGCTTTCTTATATAAATCTTCTATCTTGCCAACCAATGCCTGTTCTGATTTCTCAATTGCTTCCAGAGAAGGTCTTGTAACCGGATGCTTTGCAACAAAGGTTGTACAGCAATCCTCATATGGCAGAATTGAAGTCTCATAAGTTCCAATCTTTTCTGAGATGTCAATAATTTCCTGCTTATCAAGTCCAATGCACGGACGAAAAACAGGAAGCTTATCTGCCGCTCTATCGATAACATATAAACTTTGTGATGTCTGGCTGGATACCTGACCGATACTCTCACCTGTGATAATACACTGACAATCATTTTCCAAAGCAAGTTCCTGTGCCATTTTATACATAATACGCTTCATAATAATTGTAAGTTCATCATGCGGACAATTATCATATATTGCAAGCTGAATATCTGTAAAGTTCACAATATGAAGCTTAATCGGCCCTGCATACTGTGAAACAAGCTTTGCAAGATCAATAACTTTCTGTTTTGCACGCTCACTTGTATATGGTGGTGCATGAAAATAAACTGCTTCGACCGAAACACCACGCTTTGCAATCATATATGCTGCTACCGGACTGTCAATACCACCTGACAAAAGTGTCATACCTTTGCCGTTTGTACCAACAGGAAGTCCACCCGGTCCCGGAATTGTTCTGGAATAAATATATGCAACATTCCGTACTTCAACCTGCAGCAATACATCCGGTTTATGAACATCAACCTTAAGGTCCTGATAGCAATTTAATAAATCAGCACCTAAATCACAATTTAACTCCATTGAAGTTTTAGGGAAAGATTTATTGTTTCTTCTTGCGTTAACCTTAAATGTGAAATTTTTGTCAGGATATTCTTCCCCAATATATTCACACACCTCTTTTGATATGCTTTCATATGTCAGATCCTCAACGACACGAACCGGACAAATTCCTACAATACCAAACACAGTGCCAAGTGCCTGCATAACATCATCAAAATCATAATCCGAAAACGCTTCTACAAAAATACGCCCATATTCACGACGAACCTCAAACTTACCATGTGGCTTCAGGCGTGCGCGCATGCGTTTGCACATCATTTCTTCGAATACGTAGCGATTCTTGCCTTTTGTGCCAATTTCCGCATATTTAATCAATAAAATCTTGTAATCCATTGTAAACCTCTTTCAAACGTTATTTACGAACATATCTGCGAAGCATTGGCAGCAACTGACCAATTACCTCGATTGCATAATCAACCTGTTCCATCGTATTGTTTTCGCAAAAGCTGAAACGAAGCGTCGATTCGAGTCGCTCCTTCGGTAATCCAATCGCCTGTAATACATTGCTGATATGTGGCTTATTGGATGAACAGGCAGACCCTGCTGAAACATAAATCTCTCGCTCTTCTAAAGCATGAAGCATAACCTCACTTCGAACACCGGTAAAACTGATACTTGCAATATGAGGTGCCTCACCGGAATTGCTGTACACACCATCAAATGCTGTAACCTTATCAATAAAAGCCTGCTTTAGAATACGCATTTTATCCATCTTAGCATCATGGTTCTCATACATGAGTTTTGTAGCAAGACCCATGCCGGCAATTGCAGGAACATTTTCTGTACCTGACCGCATCTCCTTCTGTTGCCCACCACCATAAATAATCGGACGAAGTAAAACCTTATCTCTTATATACAGTGCACCGGATCCTTTTGGACCATGAATCTTGTGTCCGCTGAAGCTCATAAGGTCTACACCCAGTTTTTTGGGTGAAAAACGCAGCTTTCCAAAAGCCTGAATAGCATCAACATGATACAGAATTGACGGATTATACGCTTTTATTATCTTACTAATTTGCTCAATCGGCTCGATTGTACCAATCTCATTATTTACATACATGGTTGAAACAAGAATCGTATCCTCGCGAAGTGCATCTTTTAGCATCCCAAGATCAAAAAAACCATTTGCATCTACACCAATTTGTGTAACCTCAAAGCCTTCCTTTTGAAGAAAATCCATAGTTGCAGATACGGATGCATGTTCAATGTTCGATGTAATAATATGCCTTCCGCTTCTTCTATGCGCAAGTGCAGCACCAATAATTGCAAGATTGTTTGATTCTGTTCCGCCGGACGTAAATACAATTTCCTTATCCTGACACTTAATCTCTGCAGCAATTTGCTGTCTTGCTGTCTTAATGTAATTTTCTGCTTCAACACCCTTCATATGAAGAGATGAAGGATTACCATAATCAGCCTCCAACAATCGAACCATCAAATCCTTTACTTCAGGAAATACGGCTGTTGTGGCTGCATTATCAAAATATGCTTCCATTTATCTACCCTTTACTATCAATACGTTGCTAATTTTGTTCCAGCTCAAACATCAGGATGGATAGTATTGCAAGTCCTGCTGTCTCCGTACGCAAAATACGATTGCCGAGCGTAATACATTTTGCACCCATCTCTACCGCTAAGTCAACCTCTTCTTTTGCAAATCCGCCTTCCGGACCAATAAAAATGCCAAGTGTTTTACAATTTGGTACAGATGCTACAACTTCCTTTGCATAAGCAATACCTTTCGCATTTTCATAGGGAATTATGTTCATGTCAAATTCTTTTGCATAGTTTAGTGCCTGCTTAAAGGACATAAAATCCTTAACGACCGGAATGAAACCTCGACCCGACTGTTTTGCTGCTGACATAGCTATCGCATTATATCGTTCAAGTTTCTTTGCTTCTTTTTTAGGTTCAAGCTTCACAACCGTTCGTTTTGTCATAACCGGAACAATCTCTGCAACACCAAGTTCCGTAGCCTTTTGAATGATAAGCTCCATCTTGTCAGATTTTGGCATGCCCTGAAACAAAACAATTCGAACAGGCAATTCCGCAGCATTGGCTTGAATATCCTCTATATCCGCCAATACATAATCTGCCGCAAGCTCAGATATTCGACAAATATAATCTTTGTTGTTTCCGTCACTAATTGTTATTTCATCGCCGATATGAAGCCTTAATACGTTCTTAATGTGATTAACATCTTCACCAACAATGGATATTGTTTTATCAGATTGCGAGCAATCCTCAACAAAAAATCTTGGCATTCTATTACTCCTTTGAACTATTTCGCAATAACTGAAACCCAGTCGTTCATATGAACAACATCGACAATATCAAAACCATTTTCCTTCATCGCAGCTACAACATCTGCTTCCTTATCAGCAATAATACCGGATGTAATGAACAAACCGTTTTCCTTCATAAACGGTCTTACTACACCGGAAAGAGGAATTATGACATCCGCTAAAATATTCGCAACGACGATATCATATTGCATATCTGCCGTCATATGCTGCATTCCTTTAATCACATTTTTGTCAAGCTCAAATGTAGTTCCCTTACCAATATAATTATCTTCAAGTAAATTTCCGCAGGAAAACTTTATTTGATCAGCACCGAGCTTGTTTAACTCAGCATTTTCAATACTTGCCCGAACAGCAATTTCATCAATATCCATACCGTGTACAAAGCCTGCACCGAGCATGGCACTGATAATTGACAAAATACCACTGCCACAACCGACATCAAAAACTGTATCTCCCGGCTTTAAATATTTCTTGAGCTGTCCAATACATAATTTTGTTGTTTCATGTGAACCGGTACCAAATGCAATGCCCGGGTCAATTTCAACAACCATGTCATCGTCTTTCAGATCTTCTACCGTCTCCCAGGTAGGCTTGATAACGATATTATCATATAAACGAAATGGCTTGAAAAACTGTTTCCAGTTATTCATCCAATCCTTATCTTCAGTATGCCCAATTGTGATTTGTTTTGTACCTACCGGAAAAAACGCTTCAAGGCGGGTAAGCTCGCAAGCTATATCCGCCCTTAACGTATCCAAATCAAAACTTTCATCTACGTAGCATGATACCTGTGCAGTACCATCATCCAATCCGTCAATCAGCGGAATGTCTACGTACATCTCCTGTTTCTCATCCTCGGTAAGTGGAACATGATCACAAATTTCTATACCTTCAACGCCATGCTCATCTAAGAAAGCGCTGATAATATCAACTGCCTCAACAGTTGTATCAATCGTAATTTTTGTCCACTCCATATAAAATTATAATCCTTTCTTGAAGCCTTTTTTCTTTTTGTGATCTCCAAAAGAAAAACCGCCTACAGAATCAGTTGATGATCTGGCATTAACGCCTGTCGTATTTGCATACTGATTCAAAATAGATTTCTGCTCTTCTGTTAATTTATCAGGAACCTGTACAACAAGTGTTACATAATGGTCTCCGCGAACATTCTTGTTACGAAGGGTAGGAACACCTTTTCCTTTTAATTTAACTTTTGTATCAGTCTGTGTTCCCGGCTTAATATCTAACTCGTAAGGACCATCAATTGTATTAATTGTTACCTTACCACCAAGTGCTGCCTGTGTAAAGCTGATTGGTTCAGTTGAATACAAATCATATTCCTGTCTCTGAAATATAGGATGTCTGTCAACCAAAACAGTAACCAGCAAATCGCCACGCTCACCGCCATTGATACCAGGCTCACCTTTTGCACGAATACGAATACTCTGACCATTGTCAATACCGGATGGTACGGCAACCTGAATCTTTTTCTTGCTCTTGACATAACCGGTACCGGCACAATTACTACACTTATACTTAATAATTTTACCGGAACCACCACAATCCGGACAGCTCTGTACTGTACGAGCCATACCAAACAATGATTGCTGTGTATAAACAACCTGTCCCTTACCGGCACACTTTGGACAAGTTTCAGGCTGATGACCCGGCTGAGCTCCGGAACCATTACAAACTGTACACTCATCCTTCAAAGGAAGCTCAAGCTCCTCCTGTGTACCAAATACGGCTTCTTCAAAAGAAACACGAACAGTTGTCTTAATATTTGCACCCTTTACCGGTCCATTTGACTGACGCTGTCTTGCACCGCCACCGAACATATCTCCGAAAATATCTCCGAAAATATCTCCCATGTCACTAAAGTCAAATCCGCCAAATCCACCTGTGCCTCCCTGCTCAAAGGCAGCATGACCAAACTGGTCATACTTTGCCCTTTTTTCAGGGTCACTTAATACTGCATAAGCCTCAGCGGCCTCTTTAAACTTCTCCTCCGCCTCCGCATCTCCAGGGTTTGTATCGGGATGATATTTCTTTGCAACCACACGATATGCTTTTTTTATTTCAGCATCCGATGCCCCTTTGGTTACACCAAGAACCTCATAATAATCTCTCTTATCTGCCATTTATTTTCACCCTTAAATTATACAATATTGATTACAAATTAGATTTCCTTGTAATCACCATCAACAACATCAGCATCATCCGAAAAATCCGGTGTACCGGTGCCTGTACCAGCATTTGCACCAGGGCCATTCTGCTCATAAAGCTTTGAGAATAATGCCTGCGCGCTGTTCATAAGAGTTTCCTTACCTGCTTTAATCTTCTCAACATCGTAATCTGTCATTGAATCAGGATCTGTAGACTCAACAATCTCCTTCAACGCCTTAAGATCAGCCTCAACCTGCTCCTTCTCGCTTCCTGAAAGCTTATCACCAACATCCGCAAGAGCTCTCTCTGTCTGGAATACCATAGCATCAGCATCGTTACGAGCCTCAATAGCCTCTTTACGCTTCTTATCCTGTGCTTCGTATTCTGCAGCTTCCTTAACTGCCTTTTCGATATCCTCATCTGACAATGATGTACCGGAAGTAATTGTAATGTGCTGTTCTCTTCCTGTTCCAAGATCCTTAGCAGAAACATTTACAATACCATTTGCATCAATATCGAATGTAACCTCAATCTGAGGAACACCACGTCTTGCAGGAGCGATTCCATCCAGACGGAAACGTCCAAGACTCTTATTATCTCTTGCGAACTCACGCTCACCCTGAACGATGTTGATATCAACAGCATCCTGGTTATCCTGCGCTGTAGAGAATATCTGGCTCTTATTTGTAGGAATTGTTGTATTTCTCTCAATAAGATGTGTAGCAATACCACCCATTGTCTCAATAGAAAGTGTAAGTGGTGTTACATCAAGAAGCAGAATCTCGCCCGCACCGGCATCACCTGCAAGCTTACCACCCTGGATAGAAGCTCCGATAGCTACACACTCATCCGGATTAATACCCTTAAATGGATCCTTGCCTGTAATCTTCTTAACCATATCCTGTACTGCGATGATACGTGTAGAACCACCAACAAGAAGTACCTTATCAATATCAGAAGCTGAAAGTCCGGCATCCTTAAGAGCTGCCTGAACAGGCTCTCTTGTCTTATCAACAAGATTTGCTGTAAGTTCATCAAATTTTGCTCTTGTAAGATCCATATCGAAGTGCTTTGGACCATCAGAAGTAGCTGTGATGAAAGGAAGGTTAATATTTGTTGTTGTTGCTGATGAAAGCTCCTTCTTAGCCTTCTCAGCAGCTTCCTTTAATCTCTGCATAGCCATCTTATCTGTTGAAAGATCTACGCCTTCGTTCTTCTTGAATTCAGCTAACATGTAATCTGTAATTGCATTATCGAAGTCATCACCACCGAGCATGTTGTTACCGGCTGTAGCAAGTACTTCAATGACACCATCACCAATCTCAATGATAGATACATCAAATGTACCACCACCAAGGTCATATACCATAATCTTCTGTTCTTCTTCATTATCAAGACCATATGAAAGCGCAGCAGCTGTCGGCTCATTAATAATACGCTTAACATCAAGACCGGCAATCTTACCTGCATCCTTTGTAGCCTGTCTCTGTGCATCTGTAAAGTAAGCAGGAACTGTAATAACAGCCTCTGTTACAGGTTCACCAATATATGCCTCAGCATCTCTCTTAAGCTTCATAAGAGTCATAGCTGAAATTTCCTGTGGTGAATATTTCTTGTCATCAATTTGCACCTTGTAATCAGAGCCCATATGTCTCTTGATTGAAGAAATTGTCTTATCTGCATTTGTTACAGCCTGACGTTTAGCAGCATCACCGACAACTCTTTCGCCGGTTTTTGTAAATGCAACTACGGAAGGAGTCGTTCTTGATCCCTCTGCATTTGTGATAACGACCGGTTTACCACCTTCCATAACAGCTACACATGAGTTTGTAGTTCCTAAGTCAATACCAATAATCTTACCCATTTTAATCATCCTCCATAAATCTAAAAATCTAAAAGGTCTAAACTAGTTAGCAACCTTTACCATACTATGTCTTAAAACCTGATCCTTATACATGTAACCCTTTTGCATTTCTTCGATTACTTCATTCTCACCAAATTTTTCATCTTCAACATGAATTACTGCATTGTGATATTCAGGATCAAAAGGCTTGCCTGTTGCATTCATAGGTACAACACCAACACCTTCTAATATTACCATCATCTGACGATATATCTTATCAACGCCCTGTTCAAAAGCTCTGTCTTTATCTTCTTCAGGAATACTGTCGATTGCACGTTCAAAGTTATCAACTACAAGCAAAAGCTTCTCAAGTACTTCTTTTGCTCCAATGTCGTACATTTTCTTTGATTCCTTCTCATTACGTTGTCTCATGTTTTCGAACTCAGCCAAAAGACGTTTGTATTTTTCTTCATTGCCTTCTGCTAATTCTTTCGTACGCTCAAGTTCAAGCATAAGAGCTTTGCTTCCACGTCTGCTTCCCTTTGCAACAGGCTTTGGTTTTTCCTGTGCAACAGCTTCCGCATCATCAGCAGCAACATCTTCAACCTCGTCTATTTGCACGTCTGTGCCTTCATTGACCGGAATATCGTCCACCTTAATTTCTTCTGTTTCCGGACCCTTACTGGTCATGATTATTCACCCCTTTACCTTTTTTGAAAATTTCATCCAACTCAACCGTTAGATTTTTTAGTGTACTGACAACTTTTTTGTAGTCCATACGCTTTGGTCCGATAATACCTATCGTTCCCTTAGCACCTTCCGGCATCTTATAAGTTGCAGTAACAAGAGAGCAATCTTGCATGTTTTGTACCGGAGTTTCTTCACCAATATAAACCTGGATTCCGGACTCCTCCTGATTTGCCGTTTCTTCCAGCATATGCGAAAGTTCACTTTTGTCCTCAAATTTCTCAAGCAATTCACTCGTCCTGCTAATATCACCAAGCTCCGGATACTTCAAAATATTTGTAGCACCGCTTGTGTAGATTTCAAGCTCATTTGCTTCATGAATTGCTTCGACAATCCCCTGAAAAATCTGGTCTAATATAATACCATAATCACCAGCCTGCTTCTTCATCTCCTGAATCATCTCAAGATTAATGTCTTCAAGGCTTGCACCCTGCAAGAAAGAATTAAGCAAGATGTTAAACTTGAGAATATCTTCATTATCAAGTCCGATATCAACAGCTATCATCTGATTCTTAATAATGTTTCCATCAACAACAATAACCGCAAGCAAGCTACCAATATCAACCTGGGAAAGCTGTATAAACTTTACGGTCTTATTGTAGTGCGGTGCAGTAACCATAGTCGCATAATTTGTATTAGAAGCAAGCACCTTCGCAACCTGCTTAAGCAGAAGCTCCATACGATCCACTCGCTCCAGCAAAGAGCTCTTGACCTCTTCTACCTCTTCCTTCTCTTCCATCAATCGATCGACATAGAATCGATATCCGGCATCTGTCGGGATACGACCTGCTGATGTGTGCGGCTGGACTATATATCCCATCTCTTCCAAATCTGCCATCTCATTACGGATTGTAGCTGAACTAAGGTTCAAATCGTAATATTTGGAGATTGTACGAGATCCAACCGGTTCGCCGGTCTCAAGATAGTTTGATACAATGGCTCGCAGGATTGTTTTCTTACGTTCATCCAGCTCCATCTCATCATCCTTTCTTTTGACTGTTAGCACTCATTTCATTTGAGTGCTAACTCATGCTTATAATTTAACACTCAACTATCTAAATGTCAACATTTTTTTATGAGAATTATCCCTACTATGCATTTTTATTCAAAACGCAACAAAGAGCTGTAAAAAACAGCCCTTTGTTGCGTTTACATACTAATTCACCCATCACACCGGACAAAAAAACTGCAACAATTCTCTTGTATAACTTCATACAATATTCCTCTCCTTCTAAATAGAAAATCTATTTTCTAATAATTTATACACACGCACATAAAATACCATATTATTGTTTCTTATGCTTTCGTTTTGATGCAAAATTTTAGTTTTCATATAAAAAAAAAACATTTCGACTAAATCATGTCGAAACGTTTTTCTTGGTTACTGCGACCTTTTGGCGCGGGGCCCTGCCGGCAGTGCAATTAAAGAATTGCTGATGAATCAATTCTTTCTCATTATATTATTTGAAATTTTTGATATCAAATCATATGATCATGAAGTATATATACACCAAAAAACAATGATAGCAATACTAATATAAAAGATTACTCTTCCTATCCGGTTACGCTTCTTTGAATCAAGATACCATGGTCTTTTTGGTTCCGGATCTGTATTGTCAGAATCCGGGTCCCATGGCATATTCGCAAAGGGACTGTTATCCTCGCGCGACGCAATAAGCCTTTTTGCTTCCTCCTCGCTTTCTTCTTCAACCCAGATTGAATACTCTTTGTACGCGCTTCCTTTTATTCCCTGTCTAAATTTACCGAGCTTACACGGAATATCATTTGCCCTCAAAAGCGATAATAATACATTTGCCTCTATTTCATTGTCAGATTTATATATTGGTATCATACAATCTCCTACTTATCCAGCAAAAAATCAGCAAGAATTACATTACTCACATCAATACCTTTATCTGTCAGGTAAATCCGATCTCCATCAACAACCATAAATCCCTGGTCCGTATATTTGTTCAAAACCGGTCCGTAAACCTCATAAATATCTTTCTTGAAGCGCTCCTCAAAATCACTACGGCTTACACCACACATCATACGAAGTCCAAGGAACATAAATTCCTCCATACGGGAATCTACATACATCGTCGTTACACTTTGACGAAGTTTCGCTGTTGTCTCATTAAACAGCAACTCCATATCATCATACGTAACAAACTTCTCTGTCGTCTCCTCCATCAAATCGATATAAGAAAAAATGTCTCGCATATTTGAAAAACGTTTTCCTTTGAAATATGACGATGCACCAAGACCAAAGCCTATATATTCGCCACCTGTCCAATAGACCATATTGTGCTTACATTCGTAGCCCGGCTTTGCGTAATTCGAAAACTCATATCTCTCGTAGCCACCTGCAGCAAGCAATTTCTTTGTGATTTCGTACATACGGCGGTCAATCATTTCCGGTGGAATATCTTCAAGAATCTGCGGGTCATTTGCAAATGGTGTTCCTTCTTCAATTTGAAGAGAATAGGCCGATATGTGCTCTGGTGAAAAATCAAGTACTCTCGAAATAGTATCTACATAAGTATGTATCGTCTGTCCCGGAAGTCCTGACATAATGTCAACATTAATATTCTGAAAGCCGGCTCGTCTGGCAGCTTTAAAGCTTGCTACAAATTGATCATAATTGTGCAAACGACCTAATCGTCTTAACATATCATCATCCGCTGATTGAAGTCCGATGCTGATACGATTAATCCCTGCCGCCTTATAACCATTCAGCTTCTGATGACGTAGTGTTCCCGGATTAGCCTCAATCGTAATCTCGCAGTTTTTCTCTAAGGTAAAAGTCTTTCGAATAAATGCCATAATATTGGTAATGAGTGCTTCATCCAAAAGCGAAGGTGTACCGCCACCAATAAAAATACTACGGACAATGTATTCTTCCGCAACCGGAGTATAAAGCTTAATCTCCTGACAGAGGGAATCTACATAACGAAGCATTGTCCCGTAGCTTTCCCCGTCAAATGATAAGAAATCACAATATTTACATTTTACTGCACAAAATGGTATATGCACATATAAGCTAACATATTTCTTCATCGGAACTTACTCCTCATCTAACTTTAGTACACTCATAAACGCCTTCTGCGGAATTTCTACATTACCAACCTGACGCATACGTTTCTTTCCTTCCTTCTGCTTTTCTAAAAGCTTTCGCTTACGGGTAATATCGCCACCATAACACTTGGCAAGTACATCCTTACGCATCGCCTTAACAGTCTCACGGGCAATAACTTTGCTTCCGATTGCCGCCTGAATCGGAATTTCGAATAAATGTCTTGGAATCTCTTCCTTTAGCTTCTCACACATCTTACGTCCGCGCTCGTAGGCCGTTTCCTTTTGAATAATAAAGGACAAAGCATCTACTTCTTCCTTGTTAATCAAAATGTCAAGCTTCACAAGTTCAGAACGCTCGTAGCCCTTCATGTCATAATCAAACGATGCATAGCCTCTTGAACGAGATTTCAGTGCATCAAAGAAATCATAAATGATTTCATTCAGCGGCAAATCATATTTAAGAAGTGCACGAGTTGTTTCAATGTATTCCATACTCTTATATACACCACGACGTTCCTGACAAAGCTGCATAATTGCTCCGACAAATTCCGTTGTAACCATAATCTCAGCAGAAACATACGGTTCTTCCATATATTCAATCTCCGATGGGTCCGGAAGATTAGATGGATTCGTTAAATCTATGACTGTTCCGTCAGTCTTATGAACTTTGTAAATTACACTCGGTGCGGTTGTAACAAGATCAAGATTATATTCTCTTTCCAAACGTTCCTGAATAATCTCAAGATGAAGAAGACCAAGGAAGCCGCATCGAAATCCAAAACCAAGTGCAATCGATGTCTCCGGTTCAAAGCTAAGGGAAGCATCATTTAGCTGAAGCTTTTCAAGAGCATCTCGCAAATCCGGATACTTCGCTCCGTCCGCCGGATAAAGGCCACAGTAAACCATAGGATTCACCTTCTTGTAACCCGGCAAAGCTTCAACACATGGATTATCTGCATCTGTAACCGTATCACCGACCGTTGTATCCTTTACATTTTTCAGGCTTGCTGTTATATAACCAACCATGCCGGCAGACAGCTCATCACACGGAATAAACTGACCTGCACCAAAAATGCCAACCTGAACAACCTCCGCCTCAGCACCGGTTGCCATCATTTTAATCTTCGTACCCTTTTTACAGACACCGTCAAACAGACGACAGAAAATGATTACACCCTTATAGGAATCATACAGACTGTCAAAAATAAGTGCCTTAAGCGGTGCATCAACATTGCCTGTCGGCGCCGGAATCTTCGCAACAATCTGCTCTAACACTTCCTCAATGTTGATTCCGTTCTTTGCTGAAATACGAGGTGCATCATGTGCTTCAATACCAATCACATCCTCAATCTCATTTACGACGCGATCCGGATCGGCAGACGGAAGATCAATCTTATTAATTACGGGCATAACATCCAGATTATGATCCACTGCAAGGTAAACATTTGCAAGTGTCTGTGCCTCAATTCCCTGTGCCGCATCAACAACAAGAACCGCACCTTCGCAGGCAGCGAGACTACGGGATACTTCATAATTAAAATCGACATGTCCCGGCGTATCAATCAGATTGAAAATGTATTCTTCACCGTCATTCGCCTTATAAATAATTCGAACGGACTGTGCCTTAATTGTGATACCGCGTTCACGCTCTAATTCCATATTATCGAGTACCTGCTCCTGCATCTCTCTACTTGTAAGCGTACCTGTCTTTTCGATAATTCGATCTGCTAATGTAGACTTTCCATGATCTATATGTGCAATAATACAAAAATTCCGAATTTTGCTCTGATCTAAATGTGACATCCATTTATCCTCACTCTATAAATTTGCATACTCGCCCTATTTTGCAAGCATACACTTTTATAATTTTAGCATACTTCTCCATAAAGTGACAAGAAAAAACATTCTTATGTGCCGGAAAGCACACGATAAATAATCGCAGCCAGTGGCTCCATCGAATTTCTTGCTTCTTCTACCGTATTTGTCTGCGCTCCAACCTCAACTAAGGCTGCCTTTGGCATTTTGTTCAAATTGTACCGGTAGCCGCTTATATAATTTTTCCGCATCAAATCTCCGTATAATTCCTTTCCTTTTAGATGAAGCGCAAATCCAAAAGCAATATTTTCTTTCTTGTACGGATTTTCCAGATACGCTAGATCACCTGTCGATGTGAGCCTGCTTACACCGTTTACAAACATTAGCTTTGCACAGTTTTTTCCGTTAATTTGCTGAACAAGTCTCACGTCTTCTTTTACTCCGTCTCTATGAACATCAATGATCATTTCAATGCTTGGATACTGTGCAAGTATCTCGTCGACTCCGGCAGAGGAATATTCATAAGAACGCTCACGGTTTAACGAGCCTTCCACATAATCATATGCGGTTTTATCATGATAGACATTTATTCCGTATTCTTCTGTTAGTATTCTTGCCAACTCATCGCCAAGCCCAATCACAGTATCCTCAACAACCCCCTCCCTGCTGTCAGCAAAGGCTTCCGTACCATGTGTATGATAAATCAGCACTTTTACATCATCACTTTGCAAATCAATCGTTGTATCCATCGAGAGCATAGTCTCCGGATTGATTTCTTCAGGATAAACAACTGCGGAGGCTGAAATATTAAAACAATTCTGCGTCAAAAAACTTACATCATATAAATCATTATAATCATACGTTATCCCTGTTGTTTCAATTGTATTTATCGCTTCTTTTGCATCCGTATTTGTCGCAATCATAACAGGATCATTTATTTCCTGCCATTCATAGGAACAATAATCAATTGTTTCATCTCCCGGTTCAAGTTCAAACAAATAGTCCCCGTCAACATAACCGGGAAACAGCGCTTCCTCCATGATATGCCTCGAGGATCTGTTATTTTGTAACACCTCCTGCCTGACAATATACGTAAAGCAATCAAAAATAATTTTTACTTTGATTAACAGAACGACAAACACAGTCATTACAAAATAGTTAATTATTTGATTCTTTAAATGATTTTTTCCCATACTACACTATATGCTCGTACGAAAAAATAAATACGATAAAAAATAATGCGTTATATTCCGACAAATAATCGATTCAATGCCTCTGAAATCGTATAGCTGACTCGTTTGACTGCCTCATCTATATTATTGGGTGTAACAAACATCGAAAGAAGAGAATCCGGAATCCCCTCCACTTTATATTCCTCTGCAACCGTTGCGATAATTGCATTAACCGAAATGACCGTCGGAACACCAATGGCAATCACTTTTACTCCAAGCGTTTTTTCATTTATTTTTTTTCGATCATTCCCTACTCCTGCCCCCGGCGCAATTCCGGTATCACAAATTTGAATTGTTGCATTAAGTCGCTTCGCTTCTCTTGCGGCAAGTGCATCAACAGCTATTACAACATCCGGTTTTATATCCTTACACACTGCCTTTAACAAATGTAAGGTTTCTATTCCTGTCTGTGCCATAACACCCGGACATATTGCACTCACTTCATTCACACCTTCCACAATACCTTCACATAGTAAATGTCTCGTAATATACAAATTATCAACAACATATGGTCCGAGTGCGTCAGGTGTCACATTGCGATTGCCAAGCCCTACGACAAGCACCTTATTTGAATCCCCCATCATATTCTTAAGATGAGACTTTAGCAAAACAACAAACGGTTCATGAATGCTTTCGTCATCCTTGCGAAGCATTTCACTTTCCAAGGTAACATAAGTTCCAATCGGTTTTCCAAGAACACGTTCTCCCTTTTGATTTGTTACCTTAATAACGGTCTCCCTTATATCACTAACACCGCTTTGTAGCGTATGAATTTCAATCCCTTCGGATTGATCTTCAACTTCCTCCTTTAACTCAAGTGCTAAATCTGTTCGAATTCTATTTTTCTTTTTTCGCATAAAAAATACTCCTAAATATAATTAGGAGTATTCTATCCAGATTATGCGCCATTCATACGACAGGCTTATGCCTGCTCGTATGCCTTCATAATCGCAAAGACACTATCTTCAATTGTCATATTGTCGCATTCAACTACAATATCCGCATATTTTTCATACAAAGGAATTCTTTCATAATATACATCCTCTAATGTTTTACCTTTCTTCATAGCAATACCGCGTGTCTTAATATTTTTTACACGTCGTAATATCTCATCGCAGGAAAGCTTAATATAAACAATAGTAGCCATATCACGAAGATGTTCCATTGCCTCTTCGCCAAACACAGCACTTCCGCCGGTGGCAATCACCGTCTGATTTGCCAAAATCTGTTTTAATACGTCATTTTCAATGGAAAGAAACGCTTCCATTCCGTGCTCATTTATGATTTCATAGAGCTTTTTTCCTGTATTTTTCTGAATTACAAGATCCGTATCCATAAAATCGTAGCTTATTGCCTTTGCAAGTAAAACACCAACTGTGCTTTTTCCCGCACCCGGCATTCCAATTAATACAATGTTATTTTTCATACTATCTCCAATTTTTTTACATTTGTTTTCGAACTACACTATACTCGTCACCATATTTATAATATGGACAACAATAATGCGTATCTTCCATCAAACGAGCCATCTCATCCTCATCAATGCTGACATCGCACACATATTCTTCAAATTCTTCATCATATATCAAATATGCACAGCTGTCACAGCTGCTTGAATCTTGTTTTTCCTTCTTGGACATTTAAAACACCACCTGACACTTTGAAATTTTGCATATATCGTTCCAGTCCTCTTTTGACTCCTCATCAAAAACTGCCACGACATCAAATCCACAATCACCTGCTGTCTGCATCGCATACAGAGAATCCTCAAAAATAACACAATCGGAAACTGTTTTTTTCATTTTCTCACATGCCAGAAAATAAACAGCCGGAGAATCCTTTCCCGCTTTTGCCATGGAGCAGGTAACGACACCTTCCGCATATTGTAAAACTCCGGTACGCTTTAATGCCGCATAAGAAATATCATATTCATTTGCTGTAGCAACCATAATACGAACTCCCTGCTCATGTAAGCTCTGCAGTAATTCGAGGGCACCCGGTTTAAGCGGCAGCTTATGGTAATAATAATCACCAATCAATTCCAAAAATTCCGCCATAATCTGTTTTGGGGTCCGAGGAATTTTGTAATGTTCCTGTATTTTAAGTGCTGCAGTATCCAATGTCATTTTTGCAATAAGCCTTTGAAACTCCGAATCCGGTTCGCTGCCATAACGTTCCAAAAATAAATTATCGATATCATGCCAAACCGTCATACTATCAAGCAATGTCCCATCCATATCAAAGATTGCCGCCGAATGTGTCTTAAATAGCTCCATTACTGCATCCTGATTCATTTGTCCGTTTGAAAATACTTCCATAATTCTCCTACTCTAAAACAACCGTTGAAACAGTTTTGTACAAATCTGCTGTTTTTTTCAAAATATCCTTCGAACCAAAAATAGCTGACACAAGTGCAACTCCTGCAATACCGCTATTCTTAAGCTTTCTGATATTTTCGGCATTCAATCCACCGATAGCAACTACCGGAATAGAGACGGTGTTACATATTGTCTGTAAAGTTTCGAAGCTTACCGGAATCGTATGATCCTTTGTCGTTGTATGAAATACCGCTCCGACACCAATATAATCAGCACCATTTATTTGTGCAAGCTCCGCCTCTGATATATTGTGTGCGGAAAGCCCAATTATTTTGTTGTCTCCAAGTATTTTGCGAGCCTCTTTTATGTCCATATCATCCTGTCCAAGATGAACACCATCTGCATCCACAAGTGCAGCTACCATAACATTATCATTAATAATGAGCGGAACATGATATGCATCCGTCCGTATTTTTACCTGTCTTGCCGCTTCTAAAAACTGTTCAAAGGTCATCCCCTTCTGACGAAGCTGAATCATCGTTACGCCGCCTTTTAATGCAAGCTCAATTTTTTCAATTAATGATTTATCAACACTCTCATGATTATCCGTAACCGCATAAAGCATCATCGCCCGCCTTATTGCAGACTTTGACCATGTTTTATTTAATGTATTTTTGATCATCCAGCCATGATTTAGAGGTCCACTGCCCTTACCAATATTGATTCCGTGAAATAGAGTCTGTGAAATATAAAGCTTTGCACGATTTACACTATCAACCAAATCATAACCCTTGGCAAGCCAGGAAGCGATTGCCGAAGAAAGCGTACAACCCGTACCATGTGTATTATCATTATCAATTCTAACACCCTGAAACCAAGTACAGTTTGTCCCTGCGACAAGCAAATCATTCGCATCACAAATACGATGCCCTCCCTTCAAAAGAACAGCAACATTATATTTATCGGCGATCATTTGTCCCACACGTTCCATATCTTCCGCTGTCTGAATCTTTTGACAAGACAAAAGCTCTGCCTCAGGAATATTCGGTGTTATTATGGTGGCAAGAGGAAAAAGCTCATCGACAAGCACGTCTATCGCATCATCAGATATCAGTTTACATCCACTTGTCGAAACCATAACCGGATCAACAACAACATTCTTCAAACTGTATTTGCGAAGCATTTTTGCAATGGTATGTATCAAATCGACTGACGAAACCATACCAATCTTAACTGCATCCGGTATAATATCCTCACAAACCGTCTGAATTTGACGTTCAAGAAATTCGGGGGTAGTATCACAGATTCCCAAGACATCACGGGTATTCTGTGCTGTGAGAGCCGTTATAGCTGTCATGGCATAGCAGCCATTAGCCAGAATTGTTTTAATATCTGCCTGAATACCTGCCCCGCCGGAGCTGTCACTACCGGCAATCGATAAAACAGATTGGATATCCATATATTCCATAAAATCACCTCAAAACAAAATTTATTCCATTGTCGGCAAGGCACCGCGCTACAAGGCCACGGTATATAAAACGACTGCCGCAAAATGAATTTTCCATTTTGTGACAGTCGTTATTCTTCTAAAGAAGTAAAATCAATGCAATTACAATACCTGCAACGACTGCAGTCGAAGCAATTCCGATAGCTAATCCTTTTACAAAATTGCTTTTTGATGCGACCGGTTGTTGTTCCGGCTGAGCAAAAGCAGTCGGTTGAGGATATGAAATGGAAGGATCACTCGGCGAATTCGAAAAAACAGGTGCTGCATAAGCATTTGGTTGCGCATTTTCTCCGGGTTTCATCGGCTGGGCATAGGCAGCTGACTGCTGATCCGAAAACTGCGGCGGCATACTATCCGGCATGTCCTGCAACAATATTGTACGCTCTTCCTGTACCGCATTACAATATGGGCACATAAGAGATGACTTTGGGATACTGTTTCCACAATTCACACATTCTGTCATAAAAATTCTCCTTCCGCACGACTGCTTACTGCTGAATAGCAAAGGTAAGTTCACAAACGACTGCCACTTTACCATCAACCTTAGCTACAGCCTTTCCATAGCCAACAGGACCTTTACGCTCTGTAAGTTCGCATTCCATTTCAAGAACATCACCGGGCACAACCTGTTTCTTGAATCTGGCATTTTTGATACCTCCGAAGAAAGCGATTTTACCCTTGTTTTCTTCTTCTGTTAAAAGAGCAATTGCACCAACTTGTGCAAGTGCCTCAATTATGAGAACACCCGGCATCACATGCTGCTGCGGAAAATGTCCACAGAACTGCATCTCATTAACAGAAACACATTTTATTCCTTTTGCCCACTTACCGGCTTCATAATCTGTAATACGATCCACTAAAGCAAACGGATAACGGTGTGGCAATATTTCCTGAATCTGATTTGAATTAAGTTCCATTCTGTTCTCCTACTCTGCAAATTTCTTAAATACAATACATGCATTATGACCACCAAAGCCAAGTGAGTTTGAAGCAGCATATGAAACAACTGCGTTACGTCCTTCATTTGGTACAATATCAAGGTCACATTCCTCATCAAAAACCTTGTAATTAATTGTTGCAGGGATAAATTCATCCTGAAGTGCCATTGCAGTAAAAATTGCTTCAATTGCACCGGCTGCACCAAGTAAATGACCTGTCATAGACTTTGTTGAGCTAACCATCATCTTGTAAGCATGGTCACCGAATGTCTTCTTGATTGCCTTTGTCTCACCGGCATCATTTAAGTGTGTTGATGTACCATGTGCATTTATATAACCAACCTGATCAGGAGTAATACCCGCATCACGAACAGCCATTTCCATACAAGCAGCGCCACCTTCTCCTTCCGGATGAGGAGCTGTAATATGATAAGCGTCACATGTAGCACCATATCCTACAATTTCGCCTAAAATCTTAGCTCCACGCGCTTTCGCATGCTCATATTCCTCTAAAATGAGTGCTCCTGCACCTTCACCCATAACGAAACCTCCACGTTCCTTATCAAAAGGAATGGAAGCACGATTTGGATCCTCTGTTGTATTAAGAGCCTGCATAGCTGTAAATCCACCAACAGCCATATCTGTAATACATGACTCTGTTCCTCCACAAAGCATGACATCCGCATAACCATCACGAACATAATGGAACGCATCACCAATTGCATTATTTCCACTTGCACAGGCTGTTACTACACATGTACACATACCTTTAAATCCAAGACGGATTGCAATATTACCACCTGCCATATTCGAAATTGTCATAGGAATATAGAATGGAGAAATCTTATCGTAACCTCTTCTCTGTCCGGTCTGGTAATTATCCTCTGTGCACTTGAGTCCACCGATACCACTGGAGAAGTTTACACCGCAACGCTTGGCATCTTCTTTCTCCATATCAAGTCCGCTCTGTTCAAAAGCCTCAACAGCTGCAACAAGCGCAAACTGGGAAAAACGAGCCATTCTACGAGCTTCCTTCTTATCAATAATCGGATCCGGTGTAAAATCCTTAACTTCACCGGCAAGCTTAACAGCGTGATCGGTTACATCAATTTGAGTAATTGGTCCAATACCACAAACACCTTTTTTTACATTTTGCCATGTTTCCTCAACGTTTTTACCAAGAGGATTCACAGTTCCCATACCTGTAATTACAACTCTTCTGCCCATTTTGTACCTCTTTTCAAAATAATATTATACTGCCATACCGCCATCTACACAGATAACCTGACCTGTAATGTAGCATGCCTCTTCGGAAGCAAGAAATGCTACGAGATTTGCTACATCCTCAACCTGTCCTAATGATTTCATAGGAATGGAATTCTTCATCTGTGCAATGATGTCTTCCGGTAACTTCGCTGTCATGTCTGTCTCAATAAATCCAGGTGCAACAGCATTACATGTGATGCCGCGAGATCCAAGCTCTTTGGCAACCGATTTAGTAAGACCAATCATACCGGCCTTACTTGCAGCGTAGTTTGCCTGTCCTGCGTTACCGCTTACGCCAACGACACTGCTAATATTAATAATGTGTCCGGACTTTTGCTTAAGCATAATCTTAGCAATATGCCGAATACATAAAAAAGCTCCCTTTAAATTCGTATCAAGTACTGCATCAAAATCATCCTCTGTCATCTTCATGAGGAGATTATCCTTTGTGATACCTGCATTATTTACAAAAATATCTATGCTTCCATAGGTTTCTTTCACATATGAAACCATACGGGCTACATCGTCATTTTTAGCAACATCCGCCTGAACTGCCTCTGCGCGAACACCGTATTCCTTACATAAAGCAACCGTCTCATTCGCACCGTCTGCTCCATGTGCATAGCATGTAACAACATCTGCTCCGGCTTTTGCAAGCGCAATACAAATTCCTCTGCCGATCCCACGGCTACCGCCGGTTACAATTGCAATTTTACCAGCTAAACTCATATCTATCCCTCCATATCCGCAAGAAATGCCTCAAAGCTCTCTACATCTGAAATGGAATATGTAGTATAGCTGCGATCGATTTTCTTAACAAATCCACTAAGTGTCTTACCCGGTCCAATTTCAACAAAAGTATCAATCCCCTTTTCCATCATATATTTGATTGAATCCTCAAAATAAACGGAACTTTGCACCTGTTTTTCAAGCATTAGGGCAATTGTTGTATCAGATGTAATCTCAGAACCGGTTGCATTAAAGATTACAGGAATCTGCATTTCGCCAAAGGTCTCGCTCTTAAAACGCTCTGCTAACTTGTCTCCGGCAGGTTTCATCAAAGAAGTGTGGAACGGTCCGCTTACGGCTACAGGAACGATACGTTTCGCACCGGCTTCTGTCATAAGCTCGCCGGCACGTGCTATAACCGGTGAATCACCGGAAACAGTAACCTGCGTAGGCGTATTGTAATTTGCAACTTCAGCAATATGATACGGAGAATCAGCAAATTCTTCCTCTGCCTTCTTGCAACAAGCCTTGATTGACTCACGGTCAAGATTCATAACAGCAATCATGCCTGTGTCTCTTCCTGTAACAGCCTCTTCCATTGATTTTCCGCGATAAGCAACTAAATCAACAACCTGCTTCTCATCAAAAACGCCTGCAGCATAAAGTGCAGAATACTCACCAAGAGAAAGACCTGCGGCCATTTTTGGAACAATTCCCTTTGATTTGAGAAGCTTAGTCATAGCAACCGCAAACGTCACCATACAAGGCTGTGTATATCTTGTTTGGCTTAACTTCTCGATTGGTCCTTCAAAACAACATTCCTTTACATCAAAATCAATCGAAACATTATCAAATGTCTCTGCCACTTCCGGATACTTCTCATAGAAGTCCTTTCCCATACCTACGCACTGACTGCCTTGTCCGGCATATAAAAAACCTATGTTCATATTATCCTCCTATAATCCAAAAGAATTAAGCTTTGCAAGCTCCGCCTTAGCACCTTCGTAAATCTCGTCAAGAATTGTTGCAACCGGCTTAATGTCAGTGACAAGACCACTGATCTGACCTGCCATAAGTGAACCATATTTCGTGTCACCCTCTAAAACTGCCTTACGAAGAGAGCCTAGTGTAAGCTGCTCAAGTTCATCTCTTGAAACATTTTCACTCTCCATCTTAAGATATTCTCTTGTCATATGGTTCTTAATTACACGAACAGGAGCACCGGCTTTACGACCTGTAACGGCTGTTCCGTTATCCTTTGCCTTAACAACTGCAAGCTTGTAGTTTTCATGAATCGGACATTCCTCACTTGCAAGCAATACTGTACCAATCTGAATACCAACTGCCCCAAGTGCAAGTGCTGCGACCATTCCTCTTCCGTCTGCAATACCGCCCGCTGCAATGACAGGAATATTCAGTGCATCAACTACCATAGGGACGAGTGCCATGGTTGTCATCTCTCCGACATGTCCGCCACTTTCTCCTCCTTCTGCAATAACAGCATCTACACCCATACGTTCCATACGCTTTGCGAGAGTAACACTTGCAACAACCGGAATTACTTTACTTCCGACTGCTTTCCAGTCAGCAACATATTTTTCAGGAGAACCGGCACCGGTTGTAATAACATCTACCTTCTCCTCAACTAACATTTTTGCAATATTATCGACATCCGGATTCATTAACATTAAGTTAACGCCAAAAGGTTTATCAGTAAGTGCACGGCACTTCTTTATCTCCTCGCGGATACGTTCAGCATCAAATCCGCCGGATGCGATGAGTCCAAGACCACCGGCATTTGATACAGCTGCAGCAAACTCGCCAAGTGCGATATTTGCCATTCCACCCTGAATGATGGGATATTTTATATTTAACATTTCATTTAAAAGCATTTGTTTCTCTCCTTATAATTCAAAATAAGCACCACACCATGTAAGACCGCCGCCAAAACCGGCACAAACAATCTTTTCGCCGCTCTTTAGTAATCCCTTTTGCTTCATCTCACTAAGAGCGATTGGAATACTTGCGGAAGAAGTATTGCCATACTCATCAAGATTTACATAGAATTTGTCAATGCTCTGTTTGCATTTTTTTGCAACGGCTGAAATGATACGAAGATTTGCCTGATGACAGACATAATGGTCAATATCATCCGCCGAAAGTCCTGCCATATCAAGAATCTGATGAATGGTGTCAGGTGCAGTTGAAACGGCAAATTTAAATACTTCCTGTCCGTTCATACGAACAAATCGGTCCCCGTCATTTGGACAAACCAAAACCTCATCATCACCCTTTGTGCCTAAAACACTAAAGTAACGATGATCATCGGACAGTTCAATAACCGCAGCTCCGGCTCCGTCACCAAACAAAATACAGGTTCCGCGGTCTTCCATGTTCAGTACCTTTGACAATGTCTCGCTTCCGATTACCAAACCATAGCGCTTATCACTTTGCAAAAGCATGCCACGCATAACGCGCACACCATACATAAAACCTGAGCATGCAGCATTAATATCAAAGCAAGGAATCTCCGTCGGAAGTCCAAGCTCCTTTTGAACCATGCATGCAACGGCAGGCGTCATATTATCCGGGCGAATCGTTGCTACGATACATGCCCCAATTTCCAAAGGATCGATACCGGCATCTTCTATTGCCATCTTTGCTGCTGCAATCGCCATATCCTGATTGCGCTCTGTTGTAATAAAATGACGTTTGCGGATACCTGTTCTTGAGGCAATCCATTCATCATTTGTATCAACGATCTTACTTAAATCATCATTTGTCACTGTATTATCAGGAACATAATGTCCGAGACCTACAATGCGTAATCCATCTTTTATCTGCATGTTTTCTCCTTATAATAAATTCAAATAATCAGAATCAATTGTACGGAATTTCTTATATCTGTGCTTTGCTAATTCGTCAGCGCCCATCTTGGAATACTTGGCAAGTTCACGTCGAATATACTTCTCAACAACCTTATAAACGAGCTTTGGATTCAGATGTGCACCTCCGATTGGTTCCGGAATAATCTCATCAATCACATGAAAATCCTTAAGATCCTGTGCTGTGAGTTTCATCATACTGCAAGCCTCATCGCTTCTCGTTGAATCTTTCCAGAGAATGGTTGCATACCCCTCCGGTGAAAGTATCGAATAAACAGCGTTTTCAAGCATAAGTACACTGTTTGCAACACCGATTGCAAGTGCACCACCACTACTTCCCTCACCTGTTACGATTGCAATGACAGGAACCTTCAACGCACTCATCTTCGCAAGGTTTGTTGCAATCGCCTGGCTTTGTCCATTTGTTTCCGCTTCAATTCCCGGATATGCGCCGGGTGTATCAATAAATGTAATGATTGGTCTGCCAAACTTCTCAGCCTGCTTCATCAGACGAAGTGCTTTACGATAGCCCTCCGGTCCCGGCATACCAAAATTACAAGTAAGATTTTCAGCCAAATCATTTCCCTTACGATGACCTATAACTGTAACAGGCATACCATCGAAGGTTGCAATGCCGCCAAAAATACTTCCGTCTTCTTTGCCAAGGGCATCACCCTTTTGCTCAAAGAAATCATCAAAAATCGCATCGATATACTCTGTGATTTTTGGTCTTTTCTTATGTCTTGCAAGATAAACCTTGTCATGAGGGTCTAAATTCTTGCACATCTTTACGAGGTCGTGACGTTCTCTCTTTAATACATAAATCTGAGCCTCATCAACAACTTCCTTGCTTTTAATATCTTCTATCTCTTTATCAATCTCATTAATTCTTGCATCTATTTCCTTGACCATAGCTACTTACCTCTCTTACAGTGAAGTCGTAATATATGCGCAAGTGTTTCACGCATTTTATCACGCGGAACAATCTGATCTACAAAACCATGCTCCTGCTGGAACTCCGAACGCTGAAAGCCCTCAGGAAGCTTCTGTCCAATTGTTTGCTCGATAACACGTGGTCCGGCAAAACCGATGAGTGCATCCGGCTCCGCTAATGTGATATCACCAAGAGTTGCAAAGCTGGCTGAAACACCACCTGTCGTAGGGTGTGTTAATACAGAAATATAAAGTCCTCCATTCTGATTAAAACGCTCAACTGCAGCACTTGTCTTTGCCATCTGCATAAGAGATAAAATACCTTCCTGCATACGTGCACCGCCGCTTGCAGTAAAAATAATCAGAGGAAGTTTTTTCTTGTCAGCATACTCAATAGCATTCGTAATTTTCTCTCCGACAGCCATTCCCATACTTCCCATAAGGAATTTGCTGCTCATAACTGCTATTACCGCTTCATATCCATCAATTTTACCAACACCCGTATAAACAGCCTCCTCAAGGCCTGTCTTTTTTTGGAGAGCAGAAATCTTCTCCTCGTATTCCGGGTAATCTAAAGGATTCGCAAAAGCAACCTTACACTTCAGCGGACGAAATGAGCCTGCATCAACAATTGACTTCACACGTCTTTCGGCTGAAATAACATAGTGATAACCGCATGCCATACATACATTTAGGTTTTGTTTTACTTCTGCTTTGTTAAATTCCTGTTTACATTTTGGGCAAACTGTTACTGTCTCTTCAATATCCTTTGCCTTGTCTGCTGTCTGTGAGACAGCGGATGTGTTACCCTTAACCGCAATTTCTTTGAGATCGGGTGCCACATCTGTTTTCTTAAAAAATCGATTTAATTGCAACTTCATCTTCTCATTCATCTCCATATAACTTGATATTATATAAAAAGGCATAAATCATTTATTTATAGCATATTTCAGCGAAAAAGTCAAGAAATCATAGCTTTCCGTCATAGTAATGAAGCAGTAATGCAACCACTCGTCTGTAACTTTCAGCCCCGTCCTTTACACCATTCATTTTGAGGCTTCCATTCATAAATCCATCCGAAATATCATGTACAGTTTGTGTTGAAAAGAGCGCATTCTCTTCAATCGAATTCCACGTTTCCTCCTTAAGAAAAATATTATCTTTTATTACTTTTTCATTGACAATCGGTAATTTTCTTGAAAAAGCTTCCTTGAAATCGACACGGGACCAATACTCGTTTTCGACATAGTTAAGAACGCTCAAATATCCGCAATAAATAAAAAAATCATTCTTGCTCTCGATACAGGCACGAAACGAAAGAAAATTAGCCTCGTCCTCGTAAATATATCCATGCAAATGCGCAAATTCATGGCAATATGTATCCGGAAGATTACAGATATACATTTTGTTGTTGTAATTTGCTTCCAACGAAAACGGAAAATAATAGCCTCCGGTATATGCCTGACTAAAAAGGGACGAAAAGGCAAGTGGCTTTATATTCGGATAATAGCCTTTTAATTTTGGATAATCATATGAAATATTGTGTAATGCCTGCTTCGCTTCCTGCATAATATTCCCATCATAAACAACGTATCCCTGTTCATCCCGTTCCACACGTTCACTATAATAATTGCATTGCAAAACGATATGATTCCGAACCTTTTCAAGCTCTTCTATCGAGTACTCCTTGTTTGAATTGTCGTTATATAGCGGTGTACAATGATATAATATTGTACAATTCAGCGTCATGATGAGGCAGACAATTGTAAAGACACTCACAAAGATGTTTGAATATTTTTTTGCAAACGTATTATATTTGGGATGTTTACGTAAAAATATCCATACAATTGCCATTACGAGAGATGACAACACATACAGGACTGCTAAGATAATCATCCATTCTCCGACAGAAAACGGAACGACCCCCATCAACCTACCATAAATATTCACCCAAACAGGCATAATATATCTCGTATAAAAATCGCAAAACATTGGAAATAGCCATGCAATAATATTTAAAAATGCAATCAAAATCCATAGAATTATTACATTCTTTTTTTTCATCAATTCTGTCTCCCTTCGCCTAAAACGCGCACACACAATCACCATTTTAGGCAGCTCTTTCGATTGAAAAAAAACACATCTTATGATAGACTGTCTTTTGATACCAAATTATTACAAATGAACGGAGCTTCACACATGATCTTTTTAGTAATCCTGATTTTACTATACAGCATCATATATTTGACGATATTTGTTCTTGCGCACCAGGATGCAAACATGATAAAACCGCTGACCTCTATGACAATTGGCATGATTTTGCTATTAGCAGTCACTGCCATCGTCGCAGTCGCCACCGGCTTTTGGTATTTTTCGATACTAATCCTGGTCGTTATCATCGGACTCTTATCCTTTTATAGTTATTTACGCAAAAATTAGTGCAGGCCTACCGCTTCCTTGGCGAGATGGTCTGCTTCTTCATTTCCTGCTACTCCGGAATGACCCTTTACCTTTACAAATGCAATTTTAAGCTTTGACGAAATTTGCTGCATAAAATTATGGTAAGCTATCGTTCCCTGCTTATTGCGTTTCCATTCCCCGGTAGCCCACATTTCTATTCCTTTATAATCGTAATAGATTGTAAGCTCTGTCAATCCCAAGTCAAGCGCTTTTTCAGCAGCAGCCATCGAACCCAATATCTCTCCTGCAACATTTCGCATGGAGGCCATCTCCGGATCGTTGCCATTTCCCTGTACAACATAACGTTTTCCGTCTGCGACGACAAATCCACCATAGCCATAAACCTCTGTGACCGAATTATACGAGCCATCAACAAATGCATAAGCCCCCCGGGTTCCATCCTCCGGTTGTATAGCAAAAGTATTGTTCTCATCAAAGTCCGGGCAGACATATGCTACCCCTTCCATGTATTCCTTCGCTTCATCAAGATTGGTAAAGCTTTTGTATTTTGCTCCCGGATATCCTTTTACAAGCACTTCACATTGACTCCAGCTTGTATAAATCCCGGGTGTTTTACCAACTTGAACCGCATAATATTTTTGCAAAAAAACACCACCTAAACTATAGTTTTCTTATGAAATATTATAAAACACGACCCATTTCATTTCAAGAAAATCTATACAGAAATCACAGATAATACACATAAGGTTCCTTTATGTAATTAAACAATTGCTTTTCTTTTTTAAAATGTGATATTATAGGTTTCGATTGAAAAGGAGTGAAAAAATGGAAGAAAATAAGAATAACAAAACAATCGAAATTTTCCAGAATGCATCCGTTCCAAAGGCAGTAATCAACAATGTTGTGCCATCAATTATCAGTATGATTATGGTACTTGTTTATAATTTAGCAGATACCTTTTTCATAGGTAAAACGAACAATGCATTCATGGTAGCTGCTGTATCGGTCGCTACGCCGGCCTTTTTGATATTCATGGCAATCGGTATGCTGTTTGGTATTGGCGGTACTTCACTGATTTCCCGTATGCTTGGAGAAAAACGCGAGGAACGTGCAAAGCACGCATCATCCTTTTGTTTTTGGACGGGCCTTTGTGTTGGTATCCTATCAATGCTTTTAATGTTTGTCTTTGCAACACCTGTTTGCAGAGCGATTGGTGCAAGCGACGACACTGTCGAATATGCTACCACATACCTTCGTATCGTTTCCCTCGGCATCCCATTTTTGATTTTGAGTAATAGCTTCAGTAATATCATTCGTGCCGAAGGTCGTGCAAAAACAGCAATGTCCGGAATGATTATCGGTAATCTTGCAAATATCATTCTCGATCCCATTATGATTTTATATTGTGGCTGGGATGTTGCAGGTGCAGCGATTGCAACCGTTATCGGTAATGTATTATCAGCAGTTTTTTACTTTATCCATCTTATATCAAAAAAATCAATGCTTTCAATTCATCCAAAGGATTATCGGATTGGCGGTCGTATTGCACTTGATGTATTCGCCATAGGTATTCCGGCATCCTTAAACAGCATTTTGATGAGTGTATCGAATATTATTATCAACAAATTAATATCCGGCTTTGGCGACATGGCAGTTGCCGGACTTGGTGTAGCCATGAAGGTAAATATGATTGTTGTAATGCTTTTGATTGGTCTTGGTGTTGGTATTCAGCCATTACTCGGATACTGCTTTGGTGCAGGCAACAGGAAACGTTACTTTGCTGTCCTCAAGTTCTCATGTTTACTTGCACTTTGTCTTAGTGCGGTTATGACAGCCATTTGCTACTTCGGTGCTTCCCCTCTTGTCCGCGCATTTTTAGAGGATGAACATGCATTTAGCTACGGTTTCTCCTTCTCTCGTATTTACATTCTCTCAGGTCCAATCCTTGGTCTGATGTTTGTATTTATTAATGCGATTCAGGCAACAGGTGCAGCCCTTCCGTCTCTTATTTTATCAATCAGCAGACAGGGGTTGATTTTCATTCCAATATTAATGATTATCAACGAGCTTACCGATTCCGCAAGAGCGCTTGTATTCGCACAGCCGTTGACTGACTACATCGCTACTGCATTGGCTGCCGTTTTACTGCTTACTACATGCAAAAAACGCTTCAAAGTAACAGATAAAGAAATATCAGAATAGTTCAGATTATTCCTGAAAAATAAGCTTTCGTCACAAAGCTGCAGCAAAAACCGTAGTAAAAAACTTCTGAAAACGGACACAGAAAAAAAGGTTGTCACAAAAAATTGTGACAACCTTTTTTTCTGCGTCCTTGTGGCACGGGGCCCTTCCGGCAGTGCAATCAAAGAATTGCTGATTATGCAATTTCAGGATAATCCTTTACCATATCAAGATTCACTTCATCGGCATGTAATCCCATATAATCCGTTGTAATTACTGCATGATATGCCATTCTCATATCATCCATACATGCGAGCATAGAGAGGGGAACGGCAATATACATATCATCTACAGAAATTGCAACATCACCGGTATTGAGTGCAATTGTATCTTCTGACTCTTTGTATGGAGCTGACGTAAGAAGCTTCTTAACCGCTTCACTAAAATGCGGCATAATCGCAGGAAGCGAAATGTATTTTCGATTTACAAGGTTTACCTTGAAACCAGGCTTTAAAATACAAAGCTTCTTTTTCTGTGTCTTCTCACTGGCACCTTCAACAAATGCCTTTGCCGCACGTGTCATAAGTTCTTCACGAGTTTCGTTTTCTGAAGATACAAACATCAGATTTGTTTCCTGAATATTTGGCTTTTCATCTGCAAATGCGACTGCAATCAGTTTTTCTGTCGGATATACACCAAGTCCGACTAGCATATTTTTGTAAATTCGTTCCATCTCAGGCTTAATCGATACAAGTCTTCCATTGTCAATGTTTGACTCATTATCGACAAGCAGGCGGACAAGTCCCTTGTAGAAACTATCCACTCTTTCTTCTGTAATATAATCAGACGGAAGGAATGTCTCATGCTTTGCATCCTTCAAAAGGAATCCTGTAATACGTTTTCCTTCGCGTGCCAAATCGGAAACCGCATTCTTAAGGTCTTCGTCAAACTGTGCATAAAGCTCTTCATAACGCTCTGCTTTTGCACGCAGCCATCGAACGATATCTCCGAAGACGTCATGCACGTCTAGTCCTTCAATAATCATATTACGTTCCAAGGTAAGTGTTTCCTTAACGCAGGCATCATAATAACCGTTTTCAGTCTCCACCTTTGCCTTCGGGAATGTAAAGAAACGCTTTGACACAATATCCTTAATCGACTCAATAATACGACTAAACTCTCCTGTCGTCTGATATTCCTTGGATTTGCGTTCAAGCTCTCGAACAGTCGCAATCATTCCGGTATCATGATCGTTATCATTGCCAATGCCTGCGGCACCAATAATATCCATAACAGCATATGGTCCGCATTGATTCATGTATGTTTCCAAATGACCATTTAATGCATCAACCATTTTGTTTTTAATTGATTTAATAACCATCGGAATATTTTCTTCGAATTTCTTTAGCTCTTCAGCCATATCGGAACGAAGGAAATCCTGACTCTTTTTTATCTGCTTATATGTAGGCTTTCGAAACTGCGACATACGAATAAGGCCATTGGCACTAATCGTAATATTATCTCCCGGCTTTTCCGAAAGGAACTGTCGCATTTCCTGTAAGGCATATGTAATCTGCAGGTTTAATACATCAGCATCCACAGGCTGATGCAACATCTTGTATGCCTCTGTAAACACTTCGTACTCACTGATATTTTCAATCTCGCGAATCGGAATCCGATAATCCGAGTTATTAATTACCTTGTAATATCCGCGGTCTTCACCATTGAAAAATACATCGCGGAACAGCTTGCGATTTCCTTTTCCGTCATCATTTCCGACATATTTGTATGTTGCAAGCTTTGAAAGGAAATATGCGGTATCAGAATATACAATGCCCTCAGGTACATATCCCTGTTCATCCTTTTTACCGGAAACAAGCATACAACAATCAAAAATATTTTCGCACATTGAAATACGATGTGTTGTGCTCTCAAATATGTATGGTTTTTCATGCTTCTTAAGACGCATATAGTAATCGATTTCTTTAAGAGTCGCATAACCGTTCGCATTTAATAAGGTCATAAGCTCCATGTCTTCTTTTATCTTAATATTACTATACAAAACGTCAGGCATAAGCAAACATCCGCCGAGACGGAAATTCGTAAATTTGCGTGTCTTTGCATACGCACGGATGTTATATGCAATATCCGAAAGAATACCACTACCCGTACCTCCGGCAACACTGCTTACCAAAATAATATCAAGTGAGTTATTATTGGACTTATTATAAATCTCTTCGATGCGATCAAACAAAAGCATACGAACATCCTCATATGCGTTTGAAAGCATAAGACGTCCAACCTGTCTGTTACCTCTTGCTCCATCCATATCAATATTAAGAATCGGAAAATCTTCCTTCATCCAATTTGCAAGATTCGGATGCACCGGATTCTCAGCAATACCATTTACAAGCAAATTATCAAGATTTGGACGGTAAATACTGATAATCTCTGTAGCATTTAATCCAAGACCATCCTTGCTATCCTCAATCATGGCCTCCATCTCCGGAATATCGGAATCAATCATAAGAAAATTGATATTATCCTCAGGCTTAATTTCATTTTTTAGCATGCCCTTTAAATTGCAAACAACACGACTTCCGATACCACCAAGACCAATCACAAGCAAGTTCCCATGATAACGCTTTTCATTATCAATCTTGTCAAAAATATGAATATCTTTTAATTTATTAAATTCTTCTTTTTGTGTGTCGATCAGTATCATAAATAATCTCCCTTATATAGATAAGCTAATTCTTGCGGAATTCTTCCAGCTCCAAACCTTCGTTATGCTCCAACAATAAACGTATCGACCATTCGTTTGCAAATAAAAGCAACGGATTATCTTTCATATCTTTAACCTTTTTACAGTCACTAATTCGTTTTAGTTTGTTAAGATCTGTACTTGGATCCTTTACCCAACGAATATAATTATATGGCAATGGTTCTAAGCGAACATCGCAACCATATTCATTTTCCAAACGATATTTGAGAACATCAAACTGTAAAACACCTACCACACCAACGATGATTTCAGAAAGTCCCAATGTATAATCCTGAAAAATCTGGATTGCACCTTCCTGCGCAAGCTGTGTAACACCCTTATTAAACTGCTTACGTTTCATCGAATCGAGCTGAACAACACGGCAAAAATGCTCCGGTGCAAATGTAGGAATCCCTTCATAAGCAAACTTCTTACCCGGCGCACAAAGTGTATCACCGATTGAAAAAATACCGGGGTCAAATACACCTATGACATCACCCGCATATGCTTCATCAATAACCTTCCGCTCCTGTGCCATAATTTGTTGTGGTTGCGAAAGCTTAAGCTTACGGCCACTCTGAACATGGTATACATCCTTAGATGCATCAAACTTGCCGGATGAAATTCTCATAAATGCAATACGATCATGATGTGCCTTATTCATATTCGCCTGAATCTTGAAAATAAAACCTGAGAAAGGCTCCGTTACAGGATCGATAAGGCCTGCATCTGACATTCTTGCAAGCGGCTTCTTTGTCATCCTAAGGAAATGCTCCAAAAATGTCTGAACACCAAAGGTTGTAAGTGCAGAGCCAAAGAAAACCGGAGATAATTCTCCCTTGTCTACCGACTCCTGATCAAACGCATCGCTTGCGCCATCCAACAGCTCAATCTCATCATGAAGCTTCAGAAACAATTCTTCACCAACTAATTCTTTGAGTTTTGGATCATCCACTTCATATTCCGTCTCTTCTGCACTTTTTGCCCCACCGACCGATACAGCCTGAAATGTAGTAACCTTCTTTGTATTACGATCATATACACCCTTAAATCGTTTTCCCTCGCCGATTGGCCAGTTAATCGGGCATGTATGGATACCGAGGACATTTTCTATTTCGTCCAAAAGTTCAAAGGAATCTCTTGCCTCTAAATCCATTTTGTTAATGAATGTAAAAATAGGAATATGGCGCATCACACAAACCTTAAACAATTTGATGGTCTGCGCCTCAACACCTTTCGAAGCGTCAATTACCATGACAGCCGAATCAGCAGCCATCAATGTACGGTAAGTATCCTCCGAGAAATCTTGATGTCCCGGAGTATCCAGAATATTGATACAATAATCATCATAATGAAACTGAAGAACAGAAGAAGTAACCGAAATACCTCTTTCTTTTTCGATTTCCATCCAATCTGACACAGCATATTTCGAATTTGCCTTACCCTTAACCGATCCGGCTGTATTGATTGCTCCGCCATATAAAAGCAATTTCTCGGTCAATGTCGTTTTACCGGCATCCGGATGCGAAATAATCGCAAAGGTCCTTCTTTTTTCTATTTCCTGTTTATATTCTTCTGCCATGTCATCCTCCAAAAACGCTTCGCACAAACAAAAAAATAATTGTGCATAATTAACTTTATTATATATGATTACGACAGTTTTCTCAATAGATATTGATTAGTATTTTACAAAAAATTTGGACCAATTAACATATTTTGCTCTTTTGCATAATTAAGAAGCAACTTATTATTCATATTCATCGTACCAAATTGTTCACACGCGCAAACAACAGACTTACAATACTGTAGAATTTTCTTTGCTTCCATCATTTTCTCTTCACTTACAGGCTCAAAGGCACGTTCCAGAACAATAGAACTTGCCAGTGATTTCGCTACCGGTGTTTCGATATCATTTTCGTGAAGAACCCCTGCTGCAAACGGAATCTGTTTTCGCCAAAGCTTATGATATACAGAAATTCCAAAACCGCCTCCTGCAATCACAAAGATTTCCGGTGGATTTTTTACCGGTGGTAACTCCATAAGAGATCCTTCCACGTTATAGCTTCCCTGTTTTATATCATATAATTTCGAAATATAATCAGATGAATAAATATCCTCCGGTTCCCCGTACTGATCAACCTTACCGTCTTTTATACAAACAACAATGTCCGATATACGTTTTGCTAAATCAATTTCATGCAATGCCATAAGAATTGCCATATTTTTCTCTTTCGCCAAATGCTTCAGAATTTGAGCGAGTTCAAGTTTGTAGCGAATATCCAGAAATGAAGCCGGCTCATCCAAAACAAGAATTTCAGGTTCCTGACAAACGGCCTTTGCAAGCAACACACGTTGTTTTTGACCATCACTTAACTGTTCAAACGGACAATCCGCATAATCCTTCATATTTACCAATTCAAGGGCTTCCATGACCTTCCTGTGATCTTCATCAGAAAAAATCCCAAAGCTTCCGGTATAGGGATAACGGCCTTTCTCTACGATATCTTTGCATGTAAAGTATTCTCCCTGTACCCGACCGGTCAGTACAATCGACATTTTTTTTGCAAGTTCACGGTCGTTATATGTTTCAAGTTCCTTATTGTCAAGTACGCATGTACCGCCAAGCATAGAAAGCTGTCTGGTAAAACTCTTTAATATCGTTGATTTTCCAACACCATTTGGACCGATTAACGTCATAATTTCACCGCGTTTCAGGTGAAGATTAATATTTTGTACAATTTCATGCTTTCCATAGCCGACACGCATCTGTTCTGTTAATACATATTCCATAGTGCCCCTCCTATCCTCTTGTATGATTTGCCTTACGTTTGACAAGCATAATAATAACAATCGGAGCACCGAATATTGCTGTTACAGAGCTAATAGAAAGCTCAATTGGTGCAAATACCGTTCGTGCAATCATATCACAAATCAAACAAAAACAGGCTCCCCCCAGAAAACAGCCTGGCACAAGCACCATAGGCTTTGATGTTTTAAACATTACACGTATCAAATGTGGAACTGCTATTCCGACAAACGATATCGGACCTGCAAATGCCGTTACACAGGCAGATAATATACCGGATAATAATATAATAGCTAACCGAAACCGTTTGATGTTTACTCCGAGATTTTTTGCATACTCTTCTCCAAGCTGATATGCATGCATTGGTTTTGACAGCAGAAATACACATATAATAGCGAGTGTTATAACAACAGCCATACAGCTCACATGACTCCATAACATCCCGGCAAAGCTTCCAAGCGACCAGTTATGTAAATTGACAATATTGGAATCTTCAGCAAAGGCAACTATAAAATCACAAATTGCGGAGCATATATAACCGATCATAACACCGCATACAACGAGCATTGACATATTCTTAACCTTGCCTGAAACAAGCAGCACAAAGCCCATCGAAACCATAGAGCCGATAAATGCCGACAAAACAAGCATACCGGAGCTCATCTGTACACCATTGCTGATAAAACAAATCATTGCCAGCGCAACTGTAAGCTTTGCTCCGGAAGAAATTCCGAGCACAAAGGGTCCTGCAATCGGATTTGAAAAAAAGATCTGCAATAAATATCCGGAAACTGTTAATGCGCCTCCTAAAAATATAGCAGCACAAATCCTTGGCATGCGAACATCCCAAATAATTCGATATACCACTATATTATCTTTATTACCACACAAAGCATTCCATACTTCTTTGAAGGAAATATTTGTACTGCCGACAGAAATACTTGATATGACTGAAACAAAAAGCAGTACAAGCAAAATAGCAAAGCACAAACCATATTTCTTATTTATGTTGTTTCCTTTTTTCATCATAGGGTCTCCCTGTTATTTTACTCGATGCAAATAAGTAAGTTCTTCGTCTGAAACATTCGGATTTTCAAGTATCTTATGAAAATCCATAATCATGTCACCAATTCCGGTACTTTCCTGAAACATGTTTTTTCCTGTACACCACACATGTTTTTCTTTCACAGCCTTAAAATCTGCAAACAAAGGATTTTTATCAAGCAATTGTTGCATATCCGTAATATTTTCATCAATGGAGCTGTTATAAACCAAATAATCGACATCTCTTGCATTTGCATAGAAGGCTTCCATCTGAATTGTCATTGAAGACAAAGCATTTTCCGCTTCTGTTGCATCGTCAAAAGAAACAATATCTCCACCCGCTAATTGTATCATTTCAGAAACATAATCGCCCGATTTTTTGACACTTACACAACCATTATTTGTAACATAAAAAAACGCAATTTTTTTTTCGTATGCTGTATCCGAATCAATTTCATCTAACTTTTCTGTCTGACTGTCAAAATACGACTTTGCCACATCCATTTGATCAAACAGCAGCCCGTAAACCTTTATCCATTCCAGCCTTCCGAACGGATGTGTTTCATAGCTGGAGCGTTCAACCAAAACCGGAATTCCGACATTTTCTAACTGTTCCTTTATTTCCGGACTATGAAAAATCATCGTCGACTCGATTGCAATATCGCAGGCTCCGGCTATCAGTTTTTCAACATCCGGAGCGTTATACTTGCCTGCATATGTTATGATACCTTCATCAAAGGCTTCTTTTGCTGCCTCAATATACCAACCGTCACGATCTGTCCCGACAAAAGAAAGACAAGAAATACTGTCAATTTCCCGGATTAAATCCATAGCAGCGGTCGCCTGCAAATATCCATTGCGAATTGGCTGTTGTATCACAATTATGTCAGAGTCCAGGTCGCTTGGGATACTATTGTTTTCAGGGACAATCAGATACTTTCCGCTATCGTATATTGTAAGAAGTACATACCCGCCTTCATAGTAATCAATTGCAAACTGCTCGGCATACTCCAGCATTTCGCTTCCCGTTTTTTGAAGCTTTGACCACTTGACTTCGGTACTATATTGTGTTGTATCTGTATTTTTTGTTGTGTCTTCTGATTCATTATCCGTTGATACAACATTCCCCTGTGAACAGGCACAGGGGAACATTATAGTAATCGAAAATACAATCAGTAATAATACTTTTTTTATCCTTTTCATTACTCTACCTTTGTTAGTGTTGTGGAATCAAAATAAAGTGTATACTCTACCTCATGCGGAGTGCTCATAGCTGTTGTATCAGCAATCACGGTCATTTTGTAGTCAAATGCGTAAACAGGTATTTCAAACATCGAATTACCTTCTGTATTAACAGGCAAATATTTCGTTTCATCTGCAATCATGTAATCATACTTATCACTGCTCCAGACAATCGTTGCAACTGCCATGCCATCAGAAAAAACAATTTTTGTCGGTGTTTCTACAGTCGCTTTTCCCGATCCTCCTTCCAGTGTCACTTCAATTGTATATTCTCCGTCTTCGCATGCTACAACTGTCATGCTTTGATTCGTGGCACCAATTGTTTCAGGATTTGATACACTGACCTTATGATCATACCAAACACCCTTCTTTCCAATCAAAGCAACATCAAATTCCCTGTCAAGATATGGAACCGGCACATCAAAGCTGTTTACCTCTTCTGAAGTTCCGTCCGCATATGTTACTTCCTCCGGTGTAGGCTCAAGCAGTTTTGCACCTTCCTTTTGCGCATCCTCTGCCAGACCGTAATAAAGATTAACGATATTTTTTGAAGTAAGAACAATATGAACTATCATCTTGCCATCTTCAACTGTAAGAAGTCCTTTGCCATTTTTTGAATCGTTCACATGGAACATGCTGCTATCTGTTTCAAAATCAACAACATATGTCCCATCCTCCAAACTATATGCCGATACCTCCTCTGTCTTTGGTTCCTCAATGGTTGCATCAGATACAGATGCATCAGATACCGTTGCTTGTGTAACAATCGCTTCCGTTGCAGCAATTGTTGTACTCTCTTCTTTTTTTCCACATCCCGACATAGCTATAACAAGCACAGCCGATAAAACAAATAATGCTGTTTTTTTCTTCATTTCTTTTCCTTTTTCCATTCATTCATCAATTTTATGTAGCAAAATAGCAATCTATTACTGAATACTGTCGATAGCCGCCTTTGTGTGTGCGATATAAAGATCTATCACCGCATCAATTCTTCCAAGACCTTCGATTTGACAATCAACACTTTCAAAATATCCTGATGCTTCAAACATACATTTCCATGAATCATCATCGTCACCGGCCATATCATTATTTGCATGATCTCCGGCTACAACCATAAGCGGACGCAGAATCACTTTCGTGTATCCGGCCGCCTTAACAGAAGCGATAACATTGTCGCACAGTGTTTCCTCCGGTTCCCCTTCGACTGTCCCAATAAAAACATTCTCATATCCAAGCATTTCCATCTGTGTACTCATCTGAGAATAGGAAACCTTTGCTGTATGACTTGTACCATGTCCTAAAAGAACAAATGCTACGCCATCCTCCTTTGCAATATCGAGACTTTCATAGCCTGCATCCTGGTAAGCTTCTTCAACAACAGCCTTTGCAACGACTTCTTTATCTGCATTGATTATCGTTGCATCATTACCAACCTCTCCAAGCAAAGGCTCTGCAATTACAACATTTTCAAATTGATCCCTATAATTATCAACTTCCTCAGCGAGTTCATTATATTCAGCGCCATGCATAAGATGCGTTGGCAAAATCACAAGATTTTTTACTCCGTTCGCAACGGCGCGATCCAAGGCCTGCTTGACATTATCAATCTTTTCATCATCTCTTGCCTGCACATGGTTTATGATAATTTGTGCCGTAAATGCTCTCCGTACAGACCATTCCGGATAGGCCGCCTGTATTTTCTTCTCAATGCCACTAATATCTTGGACGCGGCTATCATTAAAGGATGTGCCAAAGCTTACTACAAGAATTTCATTCTCACCGATTTCATCCGCATTTAATGGATCATCCTTTGATGCATCTCCTGTATCTCTGCCAAAATAATCAGCATCCGCATATTCACCTTCTACAAGAGCTTTCTGCTCATCTGTAAGAGCATCCCATGCTTCCTTTGCAGCCGTGCACTGTGCATCTGTCTCGTCTGTTCTTGTCTGAACATAAATCGCATCAATCAATGCTGCAACGTAATCAGCCTTTTCCTGATTAGACATTTCTTCTGTAGAAGCATCTGATACCGTATTTTTCGCCTCGGTATTTACCTCTACTGTTGTTCGTGTTTCCGTTGTTTTTTCCTTCTTTTCCTTTCCGCAGCCGACGAACAATGCTGCAGTCAAGCACGCGCCTACTAAAAAATAGACTTTTTCCTTTTTCTTTTTCATTCTTTCTTCCTCCTGAAATAAAATCCGCAACTTGCGGTTTCGAATCAAAAGAATGTACAGAAAAAAATCCGCCAGTGAAATCATACCTGACGGAGTAACAGCCATAATACCGTGCGTATTATGGATACGGTACGATCAATGCCTCGTGATCCGGAATCTGTTATTCCTGTACCAATAGCCGGCAGGTTTCCTGGCTCGCATATCAACATATAGACCAGCCTTCCCGGCAAATCGCCAGTGACTGTGTACCCTGGGATAATCCCCGGGCAGTACACCTTGATCTATACTCCTTGCTTACAGTGACGAGATCGCACAGGTTTTGCACCTGTTTCCCTTTTAACCATTAGCATGATGTCAAAATAACAAGATTTTCACACATGTAACGGCACCGTCTATTATGATTCAAACATCGTTAATATTAGCACAGAACAAGCAAAATGACAAGGTCAATCTAATAACGATTAAACCTTGTCATCCAGTTTTTATATCTTACTTATCTGTAATCTCTGCATGGAATGCCTGCAATGATTTAACCTGAAGTGCATCAGCACCCTTCACTGCATGAATACCTTCGATTGTAGCCTTTGCTGCCATCATAGTTGTCATATAAGGAATACGATTCTTGATTGCTGCCTTACGGATGTAACTGTCATCCTGTGCTTCCTTCTGACCGATTGGAGTATTTACAATCATGTCGATTTTTCCATTGCTAATATAATCCAAAATATCCGGTCTGCCACAATTAAGCTTTGCAACCTTTGTAGCAGGAATACCGGCTTCAGTAATTCTGTCGCATGTCGCACCGGTGGCAATAATACTAAATCCGTTCTCATAGAAGCCCTTTGCTACTTCAATCAATTCCGGCTTATCGCGATCGCTTACGGAAATAAGAACTGTTCCTTCCAAAGGAATCTTGCTCTGTGTTGCTTCCTGTGCCTTGAAGAAGGCCTTACCAAAGCTTGGAGATAATCCGAGAACCTCACCTGTCGAACGCATTTCCGGTCCGAGAATCGGATCAACCTCCTGGAACATATTGAATGGGAATACGGCTTCCTTAACTCCATAATGTGCAAACTTCTTCTCCTTCAAAGAAGGCACCGGAGAAGGCTTGCCGGTCAAATGACTTGTCATAATCTCTGTTGCAATCTGAACCATGTTAATTCCGCAAACCTTAGAAACAAGCGGAACTGTTCTGGATGCTCTTGGATTTGCCTCTAATACGTATACCTTGCCATCCTCAATCGCATACTGCATATTCATGAGACCAACGACGTTCATTTCCTTTGCAATACGCTTTGTATAATCTTTAATTGTAGCTATCTGTTCCTCTGTCAAGCTCTTTGGCGGAATTACACATGCAGAGTCACCTGAGTGAACACCGGCAAGTTCGATATGCTCCATAACAGAAGGAACAAATACATTCTCACCATCGCTTATCGCATCTGCCTCACACTCTGTAGCATGATGTAAGAAACGGTCAATCAAAATCGGACGATCCGGTGTAACACCTACAGCCTGATTCATATAGAATGTAAGTGTCTGTGAATCATAAACAACTTCCATTCCACGTCCGCCAAGAACATAAGAAGGACGAACCATAACCGGATAACCGATACGCTCTGCAATAGCAAGTGCCTCATCAACCGTTACTGCCATTCCTGACTCAGGCATAGGAATCTCAAGTTTTTCCATCATAGCGCGGAACAAGTCACGATCCTCTGCCATATCAATTGTCTCCGGTGTTGTACCGAGAATATTAACGCCTGCCTTCTTAAGATCTGCAGCAAGATTCAGTGGTGTCTGACCACCAAACTGAGCGATTACACCAATCGGCTGTTCCTTTGCATGAATACTGAGAACATCCTCTAATGTAAGTGGTTCAAAATAAAGTCTGTCTGATGTATCATAGTCAGTTGATACTGTCTCCGGATTACAGTTGACGATGATTGTCTCAAAGCCAAGTGCTTTAAGAGCCTTAGAAGCATGAACACAACAATAATCAAACTCAATACCCTGACCAATACGGTTAGGACCACCGCCTAAAATCATAATCTTCTGCTTGCCATTTGACTTTTCTGCACAATCATCAACAATATTATAGCTTGAGTAGTAATAAGCAGCGTCAGCTGTACCACTTACGTGAACGCCTTCCCACTTCTCAACGATACCATTTGCAATTCTTGCATCACGAATGTCTGCCTCAGGAATTTCAAGAATCTGGCTTAAGTATTTATCGGAAAAACCATCCTTCTTCGCTGTTTCCAATACATCAATTGCCGGAAGAGCACCCTTGTTGGCGATTAATGCCTCCTCTTCCAAAACAAGCTCCTTCATCTGTTCAATGAAGTAATGCTTAACCTTCGTAATTTCAAAAATCTCATCAACGGAAGCACCCTTACGAAGTGCCTCATACATAATAAAATGTCTCTCTGAGCTCGGAGTCTTAAGCATTGTGAGAAGTTCCTTCAATGACTTGCTCTCAAAATCCTTAGCATGTCCAAGACCATAGCGACCGTTTTCCAAGCTTCTGATAGCCTTCTGGAAAGCTTCCTTATATGTCTTACCGATACTCATAACTTCGCCAACCGCACGCATCTGAGTACCAAGCTTGTCTTCTGCTCCCTTGAACTTCTCGAAAGCCCAACGAGCAAACTTAATTACTACATAATCACCACCCGGAACATACTTGTCCAACGTGCCATATTTACCACATGGAATCTCATCTAATGTAAGTCCACTGGCAAGCATTGCTGAAACAAGTGCAATCGGGAAACCTGTTGCCTTTGAAGCAAGTGCTGAAGAACGAGATGTTCTCGGATTAATCTCAATAACGATAATTCTTCCGGAAACCGGATCATGTGCAAACTGTACGTTCGTACCACCAATAACCTCGATAGACTCTACAATCTTATAAGCCTGTCTCTGTAATTCTTTCTGAACATCCTCTGAAATAGTAAGCATTGGAGCTGAACAGAACGAATCACCTGTATGAACACCAAGTGGATCAATATTTTCAATGAAACAAACTGTAATCATGTTGTTCTTTGCATCACGAACAACCTCAAGTTCAAGCTCTTCCCATCCGAGAATAGACTCCTCTACAAGAACCTGCCCTACTAAAGAAGCCTGAAGACCTCTTGCACATACTGTCTTTAACTCATCTACATTATAAACAAGCCCGCCACCGGCGCCACCCATAGTGTATGCCGGACGAAGCACAACCGGATATCCAAGCTCATCTGCAATCTTGACAGCATCTTCTACAGAGTAAGCAACCTCGCTTCGAGCCATCTCAATACCGAGCTTGTTCATTGTATTCTTAAATTCGATACGATCCTCACCACGCTCAATAGCGTCAACCTGAACACCGATAACCTTTACACCATACTTATCTAAAATTCCGCACTTGTTAAGCTCTGCACAAAGATTTAAGCCTGACTGACCTCCTAAGTTTGGAAGTAATGCGTCTGGTCTTTCTTTTTCAATGATCTGCTCTAATCTCTCGACATTAAGAGGCTCGATATATGTGATATCTGCTGTGCCTGGATCTGTCATGATTGTTGCTGGGTTTGAGTTTACAAGTACAATCTCATAACCAAGACTCTTTAATGCTTTACAAGCCTGTGTTCCTGAGTAATCGAACTCACACGCCTGACCGATAATAATCGGACCCGAACCAATAATGAGTACCTTATGAATGTCTTCTCGTTTCATCTGTTTTTCCCACTTTCATTTTATTAAGGACCAAATATTCCTAATCAAACATTGTAACTCTTTGCATGTCAAATTACAATATAAAAATAAAGATTTTTGTTGAAATGATTTTACAATTATTCAACTGTCAAATCAGCCAGTTCAAATCTGATTATCTTCTTTAATTCATCCAACGATACTTCCACCTGGTAGCCGATTTTTCCGCCACTAAAGAAAATCGTGTCAAAATCCGCTGCCGTCTTATGAATGGTTGTACGAAAGAATTTCTTCATACCAATCGGTGAACAACCACCGTGAATATACCCTGTAAGTCCAAGTAAATCCTTTGACTTAAGCATTTCTATCTTTTTCTCTCCGACAACCGATGCACTCTTCTTCAGGTCAAGTTCTTCCTCAACAGGAATCACAAACACATAATTTGCATTTGACTTGCCAACGGTAACTAATGTTTTGAATACCTGCTTCGGATTTTGACCGAGTGCCGCCGCAACCTCTGTACCACTTACAGCTCCGGTTTCCTGATAACAATAGCTCTTGTAATTTATCTTTTTTCCATCAAGAATACGCATGACATTTGTTTTTTCTTCATTTGATTTTTGATTTTTCGCCATATCTCTTACCTCTGTTTAATGTCTTCCCAATTGCCAGAAAGCAACTGCACTCGCTGCCGCAACATTTAAAGAATCTACACCATGCGACATTGGTATGCATACTGTATAGTCACAATCTGAAATTGTCTCTTTTGATAATCCATTTCCCTCTGCACCGAGATAAACAGCAAGTTTATTCTCACGCATCAAAACTTCGTCGTTAATATTAACGGAATTCTCTGACAATGCCATCGCAACCGTCTTATAGCCAAATGCCTTAAGCTTATCCTGGATCAATTTGCTATCTTCCTTTGTAACAGTCCACGGAATCTGAAAAATGGTTCCCATACTTACGCGAATTGCTCTTCGATAAAGGGGATCACAACTGCCGCCTGTCAAAATAACCGCTTCCATCCCAAGCGCTGCTGCCGAACGAACAATTGCCCCTACATTGGTCGGATTCACAACCGATTCCAAAACAGCAATTCTTGATTTTCCTTCGCAAAGCTCATCAAGCCGAAGAAGCGGTTTTCTTTGCATAGCGCAAAGAAGCCCTCTGGTCAGCTGAAATCCTGTAATCTTTGTAAGCTCATCAAACGGAGCAACATAAATTGGAATATCCCTGCAACGCGCGACAACTTCACACCCCTCTCCAAAAACATGCGACTCCTCCATCAAAATCGAAATCGGCTTATAACCTGCATCAAGTGCACGCATGGTTACAATGGGGCTTTCAGCAATAAACAGTCCTTCCTTCGGCTCATGATAATGTAACAACCCGTTATCTGCCTGCCGGAAAACATCCAATTCATCAGCCTCAAGATTATCGATATATGTAATATTAGAGAATTTCGTATTGTAAGAATTCATATTTCAATTTCACACCTTCATTTATCTCTGCCGGCAACAATGCTCGCGCAACACATTTTTCTTCAAGTTCCGGTCTTTCATCCGCCACCAAATAAGCATAGTCACCATCAATGCGACTGACTGTATAAATGATTGTCTCCATTTTATTATTAGTAGTTTACAGTATTCTATTTAACGCACAAGAGAATAAGCATTTGTCACTTTTCTTGCACAAAATACGGTTTACTACGTTCTCCTTTCTATTGCTGTTTTCATTTCAATTGTCTTAACGCACTTTCATACTCAACATATTTCTTTGCCTTAAGCACATGCTTTATCTCCCGCTCACAACCCGGAAACAACGTCTTCCAATATGTCCAAAGCTCCTTCATTCGATATAGAACATGAATATCCGGCGACATAATTTCCTTGTAGGATTGATATATACAATCATGAAATTCAAAGAACCGTTTGTAATCAAACAAATTCTCTCTTATCACACCATTTAATTTAGTTGCAAGCTCCGGATTTGATATGAGTCCTCGACCAAGCATTACATGACGCGGTTTGTTTTCAAGCTGAGCGGATATCGACGCAAAATCTGATTCATCAAACACATTGCCGTTATATACTAATGGATTCTTACTATGTTCCATTGCATACTTATAAAATGTCAGTCGCGGCTCCCCCTTATAATAGTCATTGCGAATACGCGGATGAATAATCAGTTCCTTTATCGGATACTCATTAAAAATGGAAAGCAAATCCGTAAACTCTTCCGCATCATAATATCCAAGTCTCGTCTTAATTGATATAGCAACATTGTTTACATTGCCAAAAGAATAAATTTCCTCTAAAAACGCATGTAACTTATCTGTTTCCGGCAAAAAACCTGCCCCTTTTCCTTTCGCACAGACGGTTCCGGACGGACACCCGAGATTCAGATTAACCTCCGTATACCCCATCGTTTGAAGCTCCTGCACTGCATCAATAAAATGTTTTGACTTACAGGTAAGAATCTGAGGAACAAGTGTTATACCGACATTGTTTTCCGGCAAAACATCCTTTCTCTCCTTTGGATTCATTGCACAGTTATCCGCCGGGGACATAAATGGTGCAAAATATTTATCGATATGACCATAATACTTCTCATAAGCGTTACGGTATATGTATCCGGTAATACCCTCAAGCGGGGCAAAGTATAATATCATCGCAACTCCTTAAATATTGGCCAAATCCTTCTCATAACAGTAAAATGGCTGGTCAAACATTTCACATTCACCTACATTGTTAAAGTTTAGTTTATCATAGGAGCGAAGTGCTTTCACATTCAATCGATTGACAAGAAAATGCACACTGCGATATCCTCTATTCGGAAGTTCCCGCATCGCATACAAAAGCATAATTCGCGCAATCCCCTGATTCTGATAGTCAGGGTGCACGGCAAGCCTTGCAAGCTCTCCTCCCGGTGCAAGCTGCTTTGTCCAATATGGAAGCTTTGAAACCGCCTCGTCCTCATCTATGGAAATGGCAGCAATTATTTTGCCTTCCTTATTCTTCATAACAAACAAAGCATTTCTTGATAAATCAAATTCGATTTCCTGCATGTCCGGGTAATTATCTGTCCACGGACAAAACGCTCTGCCAATTTGCATTTTATACAAAGCAAGAACTTCATTTGCATCCTGCCTCGTTGCACTATTTATTATGTAGTCATCAAATATTATGTTTTCATTTTTTAGTATCTTGTCTTTATTAATTTTATCATTCATATTATTTATCCTCTAAATTAATCTTTACAGCATGCGAGCTCCATCATACATTCATAGAATTCCGGGTAATCTGTCTTTAACCTAAGCGGTCTTCCATCCTGTCCCATAAAACAATGCTTTGATGCTGCCTCACATACAAGTGTTCCATCAGACTTTGTCATTTCATAGCGAATCGTAAGGCGTACCCCCTTAAATTCTGCTACACTTGCCTTAATATATATTTCATCACCGAATGTCGTAGTCTGCTTATAATCACAATTTACTGCAAGTACCGGAGACACAATTCCATTATCTTCCATAGTCTTATAGCTAAATCCTATATTCTCAAGAAAATTTACTCTTGCCTCTTCCATCCATCGAATGTAATTTGAGTGATGCGTGATTCCCATTTTGTCCGTTTCATAGTACTGAACGATATGTTTATACTGCTCCATATTATTCTCCCACCTTATCATACCATGTCTGTTCATATATATGTTTTTCTGTCAACCCTTCTAAAATATTGCCTACTTTACAACATTTCTTTGGAAATGACCACAATCCATACACCCAATATCATACCACCAGACTCTTTTTTTCTCAAACATAATATCATACTACCAGACTCCTATTTTTCAAACACAATATCATGACACGCAATATCCTTTATGTTAAATAGGAATTAATCAACAAGTCAAGTCGCTGTAAATTGATTCCTTTCAAGCTTGACTCCATTGTAACCAGCAGCTGTTCGCCCAAATAGATATTGTTATTTTCATATATTTCTATTTTCTCAATTGCACTTTTACAATACTCCGGATTGTCCATCATCCCAAAATGTTCTAAATAGTACTCTTTTCTTGTTCTCACATTTAACAGTTTAAAATCGGGATAGATTGCTTTACTATTTTCCAGTCTTAACGCAGGCTCGTAAATATATGGAATGTTTTTATTCAATAATTTATCCGCTATTATTTTTTCAGATTTTGATCTGACAATCTCTCCCTTTTCAGTTAAATAACCATTTTCGATTGGATATGTATTTGTTCCGCCGGTATTCATTTTTCCCCATGTGTTTATATAATCTTCATCTGGGATAATATAAGGTGAAATCAGACATTTCTTAGCATCCGGAAAACGATTATATACTTTCAATAAATCTAATACAGAAAAATCCTTTTGCATTGTATCATAATATTTTTCAAGTGTATCAAGTTTCTCTAATATCAGATTATCATACTCCTTTTGAACTAATTTTCTAGCAAAATTCACATCTTTTTTCTTAATATAGCTTCCCTTATCACCTCTGCGCTTATCCTCCTCTGAAATATAATAATACTGTGGATATTTCCCCTGTGCCATCTCACATCGTACTCGCCCGCTCGGTGCCTTTGAAACTGACTTGAGTACCTCCTTTCTCAAACGTCGTATTTCTAACAATTGATCTTGAATTTCCTTCTGTGTCATGGTTATTTCTCCTTTTCTTGTTTTTTAGTTCATAATTTTGACTTATTGATTTACTGACTTATTGATTTACTGACTTATTGATTTGCTGACTTATTGATTTACTGATTTATTGATTTATTGATTTACTGACTTATTGATTTACTGACTTATTATTGCGAACTTACGTCTTACGAATATCCTTATGAATTTCTTTATGAATAATTATTTTTGAAATTCAATTGATTCATCCAAAATTCGAGAATGAATGAGCTGTTCAGATTTGGGGATTTGGTGGTTTGCTTGGGGGCTTGCTTTATTTTGCTTTTCTGACTTGTTATTTTATTAGAAGACTTGCTTGATTCTTTATTTCCGACTATGGTGGCGATTGATTATCGACTTGCTTGGTGATATTCATTACCTTGCTCGTGGGTAATTATTGACTTGTCCGGGAAAATATTGACCTGATTGGGGAATTATTGACTTGCTTGGAGAATTATTGACTTGTCCGGGAAAACATTGACTTGCTTGGAGAATTATTGACTTGTCCGGGAAAATATTGACCTGCTTGGAAAATTATTGACTTGCTTGGAGAATTATTGACTTGTCCGGGAAAATATTGACTTGCTTGGAGAATTATTGACTTGTCCGGGAAAATATTGACCTGATTGGGTTTTGGGATTAATTCCAAATCACTCGATTATTTGAATATGATTAACACTCTCTATTTTGCCATTCAGTTTGTTATTTCATTAATCTGATGGAATACTCAACATCACATATACATACTTTTTGCCATCAAATAAATTAACTTACCATTTTGATGGTATAATTTTATTCTCATCAGCTTTATTTTTGCCATTAGATTCAATCTGTAAGTTATTTGATAGTAATGAATTGCCATTGATTATATTGAACACAAGATTTAATGGCAATACTCACACATGGGACGTCTTTTTCTTGCCATTGATTTTATCGAATACGCGATTTGATGGCAATACTCACACATGGGACATCTTTTTCTTGCCATTGATTATATTGAACACAAGATTTGATGGCAATACTCGCACATGGGACGTCTTTTTCTTGCCATCAAAAACTTGAATATTAGAAACGAATGGCAAACCATCCGAATTTGCCATTCATATCATTGTTTACCGCGGCCTTGTGATGCGATTCCCTGCCAACAGTGCAATCAAAAGAATTGCTGATGAAGCAATTCTTTCTGATTCATATAAATCTACACTACCTCAACAAGTGTGATATTAAAGTTAAGCTCTTTACCTGCCATCTCATGGTTTGCATCCAGTGTAATTGTCTTTTCATCCTTTGCTGCAACAACTACCGGAATTGGACGTCCCATTGAATCTGATAAATATACCTTCTGACCAACCTCAAGATTTTCAGAGCCCGGAAGCTGCTCAATCTCAGCTGTGAGCATATTTTCAGGATCCGGCATACCATATGCCTCTTCCGGCATAAGATGGATATCAATTGTCTGACCAACCTCCATATCCATAACTGCTTCATCAAAGCCCTTAATCATCATACCTGCCCCACATACAAACTCAAGTGGTTCACCACGGTCAAGTGATGAATCAAACTTTGTACCATCGTTAAATGTTCCTGTATAATGTACTCTGCATGTCTTTCCTTCGTTACTCATTGAATAGTCCTCCGCTTTTATGGTGGTCCTATTATATAATAACATTCGGTAATTTGTAAACAATTAACTCATGCGAACGACAACCGTAACTGTAGCGTTACAATTGATGTGAGACCTTTCTATATACAAAAAGCGGTTGAGTAC
>SAMEA3663026__coassemble_206_pt1 | contig 108817 bp, 98 predicted proteins | sample SAMEA3663026__metabat2_low_PE_012 | metagenome-assembled genome bin SAMEA3663026 (sample SAMEA3663026) | pig gut metagenome | biome: pig gut; feature: pig-associated habitat; material: faeces | place: France | collected 2012
TTATCAACAACGACCTTTTGTTCTGCCGTTATTTCTTTTGCAGGTTCTTCCTCTTCTACACTCTGCGCTTCTTCAACCGCTTCGGTTTCCTTTTGTTCAGCATTGTCATCAAGCACAGGCTTCACTGCTCCCACCTTGTCGGCTCCGTTTACGGATACAAGCTGCTCAACCATACTCTCCGCAAGATCAAGCTCTTCCTTTAACTGACGTTTTCTGACAATCTGAACAATCATGAGTACTGCAAACAGAATCATACCACCCAGACAAACAAACATTAAAATTGCAAGTACTTGCTTCGTAAAGAACCCTTCATCCTTTTTCTCGACAACTACAGGTGCCGGTGTGTCGGAAACGGTTGAAACCTCCGGTTCCGGCAAACGGTCCGGTGCATAGCGCAAAAATGACTGTTCTAAATCGTCGTAAATATAAAAGCCTTCCAAACCGTTTATATTCATTGCATAGACTAAATACATGTGTGTATCTGTCGCATATGCCGAATGGTAGGCTGTAACCTTTTTATTTTGAATCGTAATTTCTACTTCCGCATATTCTTCCGGAATTGATTTGTTTTCAGGTATCGGACGAATTACAAAACGATTGTTGTTCGATGCAAGCTCCTCATATGGAGTAAATGATTCATCAACGGAATCGTAAATATACCAGGCTGCTTTGACTTCTGTAATGTCCTCTACCGCCGACTCCTCGTCCGAAGCTTCGGTTGTTTCTTCTGTTGCTTGCTCTGTAGTTTCCTCACTATCAGTATCCTCTTTTGATTCATCCTCTGTCTTCGCAAGTTTTTCCTGCAGACAAACAATCGTAAGCAATTTGTTCGGTGACTGATATGCTGGTACTTCCCAATCCTTATATTCGATTGATATTGGTGAAAAATTCTCCGGTACAGAAAGTCCGGCACCATCCGGTGCAAATACATACTGCTTTCCGTCAAGTTCAATTACGGCATCATCTAAAAGCTCACCGACAATAACCTGCAATGTATAAATCTTTGTATAACCATTCTCGGCTACTACGGTAATCTTTACTTCATTTACACCCGGCTTTAATTCATCCGCACCTTCAATTGTGTATTTTGCAGTTGAATCTTCCTTTTCCGGTGTAACCTTAATGCTTTTTGTATCTCTGCTTACATTGACTGTATATTCTGTTATGTCATATCGAAATTCTTTGTCAAGTTGTCCCGGCTCAACACCAATTGCGATAAGATTGCTGTTGTCTGACTTTTCTTCTTCCGAAGTCTTCTCTTCGGTTGTTGTGCCCGGTTTCTTCTCCTCAGTTGTTGCCGGTGTTTGTGACTCGGTTGTTGCCGGTGTTTGTGAACCGCCGGTAACCGTAATGTTTACGCCGGCATGTGCTACAGATAATGTTGTACCTTCCAAACTATAAAACTCAGAACCACTTGTGGATACCCCTGCTGTACCTGCTGAGATAGCTTTAAATGTAATCGTTGCAGAAGATGATGAACCTGTACCTGAAAGTGTGACAGAACCACCTCCGCCATTTCCCATTCCACTGCAAGATACGTACTGAAGTACACCGGAATTATAACCAACATACATTGTATATGCCGATAAACTACTTCCACTTACCGATACTGTAACCGATACTGTATCTCCCACTTTCACACTGGATGCTGAAATCGAAATGACTACCGACACGTCTGCTGCCTTTGGCTTCAACGGGTTTGTATTCACGCCAAATACAAACATCATCATGAGTGCAACAATTAATGCTATTTTCTTTTTTAGTCTGTTTTTCATACGTTCACCCTATTCCTTCTGTTAGTATAACGATTCAAGCCCAACAATATGTCTTTGAATCATAACAATATCAAGTGCAGAAACCTTACCATCACCGTTAATGTCGGCCCGGGTATCATTTGCATCAAGACCTACGATAATTCGTTGAATATAGACAATATCGATAGCTGAAACATTACCATCATTATTTAGGTCTCCTTTAATTTGAGTCGGCGGCAAAATATTTTCCTCTTCCGGTGGTTGTGACGAATCATAATTAATATACAAACTAAACGCATATCCGACATATTTTTTTCCGGATATAGTCACTGATATTTTATACCAGTCTTCAACCGATGTATCCAAAACAGTGACGACCTGTCCACTATGCAGCATAATAACCTCGCCATTACTGTCTGTAATCCGATTACCATTAATATCAGGAGTTTCTCTGAAGTTTAATGATGGTGTTCCCGTGACATATGATACTCCGCTTAACTTACTTGATGGCTTAACGCTTGCAGTTTCCGGCATTCCTACATAAACAGGTATCTTAAATACAATATGTTCATTCAGCAAATTATTATTTTTAAACGCTTTATAATACGATAAACCTTCCGAACTAGGTGCTTGGACATTTGTCATATATTGATGCCAAAACAGTTTTCCCGTTGTTGAATTTGTAACATTAAATTTTTGAGTATACAAAGTATCTTGACCCGGCGAAATATAACCTTCATTTATATACTTTGCTCCACCAACAATGGATTTCGATGCCGAAGTCCAAGGTCGTCCATACCCGCTTGATTGCGATGCCCATTTCAAACCATTCGTCACCGGATTTCCTCCCGGCACATCGTTAGCTCCAATATTATAAAAATTAAAAATACCCGGATAATTTGAACTCGTACCTTTTGCTGCCACTCCGGCAGTACTTCCCATCTCTTGTTTAATTCTCGATGCTAAAAAACATGGACTTACGCCGCTTTCTTTTCCTGCTCTAATAATAATTTGTGCATATGTTTCATTTTCACCAGCAGGTTTCTGTCCAGCCATAAATGTTCCGCTTAATACAGACTCTACACATGCTTCTGTTTCTAAACCCTCTTGATAAGTTCCACTATAAAAAACAAAAATATATTGTTCATCCAAATATGTTCTGGGATCTATGTAATACTTAACCAATTCATCCGATGCAGCAAACCATGTTGTTCCATCGGCGGGACTCCATCTTTCACTTAAATCAGCTTTTGTACCGTCATATAAAACATTTGTTGAACGCCAATTGTAATTTGGATCATTGCCACAATACACCGTATTCTTTATAGAACTACCGGATTTACATACTTCATTTGAAATAACTGTATCCCAAGATAAACCAGTCTCTATCGGAACAAACTCCCAATTCGGATGTTGCTCCTTTAATTTTTGAAGATATGGCAAATAGCTGCTTGGAAATCCACTTTCCGTAATATCTGCAGATTTTAATCTCACTAAATCTCCACTTACATATCCGGTATAATTTGAACCATTGTAATTAACACTGACTTTATACCATGTATCACTCATATCCAATACTTCTAAAGGATACCCATCCGGTAATGTTAACAAAATCGTTTTATTTGGTGCTTCTCTTAAATTAACATCACCACCATTTTTTCCTTTAATATAACCTGCCAAACCGGCATTTACGTGCAATGCATCCTTCATCGGTACAAGCAGCATCATCACAAGTGCAAACACGATATAATAATATATAAAACTTTGTTTTCTTCTCATAGACAGACTTCTCCCTATACTAGTCATACATAATTATCATACCACAATATATAGTATAATGCACTTTTTTTTTAATTTTTTCCTTATTTTTCCACATTTATCCGCATTTTTACACTTGAATTAGACAATATTTTGACTATTAAGAAAAACGATCAGAAAAATCTAGAAGGAATTGCTTCAGCAGCAATTCTTTTTGATTGCACTGCCGCAAGGAGCACGCACCAACAAAGCCTTGGTAGACAAAAAAAGACAACATCTCAATTATGAAATGTTGTCTTATAAGCTGATAACGGGAATCGAACCCGTGACCTCAACACTACCAATGTTGCGCACTACCGACTGTGCTATATCAGCTTGTATAAAAAGCACAAGTATGATAATACTTGATTCCGGCTAATGTGTCAAGTAAAAACTACCTTGCCGAAGCATTCAGCTTTGTACGAATTCGTTGCAAAGCATTATTAATTGATTTTTCTGTTTTTCCCAGCTCTCCGGCAATTTCCGCATATGACATACCGTCCAAAAAAAGATTTAACACGCAATTTTCATAGTCACTTAATGTTGCTTTTATTAAATCTTCCAATTGGAGACGTCGTTCCTTTGCTAACATGATATTCTCCGGATTTGCATTGGCCGGCTCCGCTTCGAAGTAATCTTCCGGATTTCCGTCCGCATCTTCATTTGCATAAATTGAAACATATTCATTTAGCGGGGTATGCTTTTGTCTTGTCGATGCCTTAATCGCAGTACGAATCTGCCTTCTTACGCAAATTGTAGCAAACGTGGCAAACTCAGCCCCACTGTCCTCTTTATAATCACGAATAGCCTTAAAAAGCCCTATCATGCCTTCTTGTGCAAGATCCTCCATTTCAGCCCCAATCAAATAGAGCGTACGTGTTTCCCTTTTCACAATACGACTATGTTTTTTTAACAAATATTCCATTGCGTCGTCATCATGTACGCGAATTCTTTTCAAAATATCGCTATCTGTCATTGACTCATAATCCATGAACATTTCCCCACTAATGAATGTATTATTTTTTCATTCTCTGACGTACTACTTCATAGGCAAGTACCCCTGCTGCCACTGAAGCGTTTAAGGAATCAATATCTCCCTTCATCGGGATGGAAACTACGTAATCGCAGTTCTCTTTTACAAGTCTGCTTACACCGGAACCTTCATTGCCAATGACAAGTCCGATCGGTCCGGTCAGGTTGCAGTCATACATAAGATCTCCGCCCATATCTGCACAGGCAAACCACATGCCGCGCGCCTTTAATTCTTCAATCGTCTTAGCGATATTTGTAACCTTAGCAACAGGCGTATGTAACACAGCACCTGCGGATGCCTTGCCGACTGTAGCTGTAAGGCCTACTGCCCTGCGCTTTGGTATAATTACGCCATGGGCACCGCAAAGATTTGCCGTACGAATAATCGCTCCGAGATTGTGCGGATCCTCAATTTCATCCAGAATAAAAATAAACGGATCCTCTCCATGTGCTTCTGCCTTTTCGAAAATGTCATCAATCTCTGCATACGTATATGCAGCAAGGTTTGCGATCACTCCCTGATGCTTCTTTGCAAAAGACATCTGGTCAAGCTTATCCTTGCTTACGAAATTGATAATAACATCCTTTTTCTTTGCTTCTCTAATAATAGAGCTTATAACTCCGTCCCTCAGTCCTTCTTGAATATAGAGTTTATCAACAGTTGTGCCGGAGCGAAATGCCTCTAATACCGCATTTCTGCCTTCCACCGAATGCGCTGTTGTTTCATTTCCTTCCTGTTCGAATGTTTTTCCCATTCTCTTATTCCTTTCTACGAATGCTTGCTCGCCAGATAGCCCTGAATCATATCGTCAGTAAGTGCGTGCAAGCGTGCAATATCGCCCTTTAAATACAAATATCCATACACCGCCTCAAGTCCGGTTGCTTTGCGATACTCACCGGTCGTCGCATTCTTTGCCTTAGAATGTGACTTCACATTTCGACCGCGCTTAAATACATCCTGTTCATCCTCCGAAAAGGAATCAAACATACGGTCAACAAACTCTGCCTGGTACTTTGCTTTTACGATGTTTGTTACTTCCTTGTGGTACTTGTAGGTCTGCATATTTGTATGCATAACAAAATAGCTTTTGACAAGTAAATCCATTACACTGTCACCAAGATACGCAAGTGAAAGAGGTGAATAACCATAAGGATTTAATTCAGTTGAAGCTTCTCCTCGCAAGACCTCTACAAGATCCCTGCTTATGCTCTCTTCCATCTTACACCTTCTCTTGTATCTTCTAAAACAATGCCCTTATCCAATAACAAATTACGAATTTCGTCTGCTCTTGCGAAGTTTTTCTCCTTGCGGGCTGCCTGACGCTCTGCAATCAAGGCATCAATTTCGTCATCCAACAAGTCTTCCTTCTGCTCGACAATAATTCCTAAAACATCTGCAAGCATGGCAAGCTTATCTGCTACAGCCTTGGCATAGGCCTTTGTAGCACCTTCTGTTGTCGTTGTATTTGCAAATTTTACAAGCTCGAATATTACGGAAATGGCATCCGCGGTATTTAAGTCATCATCCATTGCAGCTTCGAATTTTTCTACATAGCCATCCAACTGCTTGACAAACAAAGCCTCTTGGGCTGACATATCACCATCCGTACCATTTGCACAAAGCTCCTGCAGTTTTGCATAAGCAGTCTTAATTCGCTCCAAGCCGTTCTTTGAGGATTCCACTAAATCTGCCGAGAAATTGAGCGGACTTCTGTAATGTGCGGAAAGCATAAAGAAACGAATGACCTGTAAATCATATTTCTCACCAATCTCACGAACAGTAAAGAAGTTGCCGAGCGACTTTGACATTTTTTCATTGTTAATCTTAAGGAAACCATTATGCATCCAGTATCTTGCAAACTCTGTTCCGTTTGCAGCCTCTGACTGCGCAATCTCATTTTCATGATGTGGGAAAATTAAATCTTCACCACCTGCATGAATGTCGATAATATCTCCGATGTACTTCTTTGACATAACCGAACACTCCAAATGCCAGCCCGGACGGCCTTCGCACCAAGGAGACTGCCAAAAAGGCTCGCCTTCCTTCTTTGGTTTCCAAAGAACGAAATCCAGTGGATCTTCCTTCTCATCCTCACCGGACACCAAAAGCTCACGATTACCGGCTCTTAAATCATCGATATTCTTCTTTGAAAGCTTGCCATAATCCCGGAACTTACGTGTACGGAAATATACAGTTCCATTGACAACATAAGCATAGTCCTTCGCAATGAGCTCAGCTACCATAGCAATCATATCGTCGATTTCTTCTGTCGCCTTCGGATGCGTCGTTGCCTCTCTGACATTGAGCGCTGCCATATCCTTCTTGCACTCTTCAATAAATCGTTCAGAGATTACCTTAGAATCTACATTCTCAGCATTCGCCTTCTTGATAATCTTATCATCTACATCCGTAAAGTTCGATACATAATTTACCTCAAATCCCTTATATTCCAAATAACGGCGTAATGTATCAAATACAATCATCGGTCTTGCGTTTCCGATGTGGATATAATCATAAACAGTAGGACCACAAACATAAATTCCGACCTTGCCTTCGTTAATCGGTTTGAATTCCTGTTTGGTTCTTGTCATCGTATTAAAAATCTTCATGTGTTAATAGCCTCCTTCATGGCAAATCACTAAAATTAATTGTAGCTTGAAAATGAATTATCTGTCAATAAAAAGCTAATGTGCAAACTGCGAATTATAAAGATTTGTATAGAAACCATTCATTTGCATAAGCTCCTTGTGAGAACCCATTTCAATAATATTACCATCCTTCATAACAAGAATGATGTCTGCTTCCTTTATCGTTGATAGACGGTGTGCTACAATAAAGCTTGTCCGGCCTTCCATCATTCGGTTAAACGCCTTCTGAATACGGATTTCTGTACGCGTATCAATGGAAGATGTCGCCTCATCTAAAATGAGCATTGGAGGAAGCAAAAGCATAACTCTTGTAATACAAAGAAGCTGTTTCTGTCCCTGTGACAAATTACCTCCATCCTCTGTAATCACTGTATCATAGCCTTGCGGCAAACGCTTAATAAAGCTATGTGCATGTGCAAGCTTCGCTGCCTCAATGATTTCTTCATCTGTTGCATCCGGCTTACCAAATGCAATATTTTCTTTAATTGTACCATGGGAAAGCCAGGTCTCCTGCAATACCATACCATAGTTTGTACGAAGACTTGCTCTTGTCATATCACGTATGTCCGTTGCATCGACACAAATACTTCCCGCGTTCACATCATAGAAACGCATCAACAGATTAATCAGCGTACTCTTTCCGCAACCGGTTGGTCCAACAATGGCAACACGCATACCCGGTGTCACATGTAACGAAAGATCCTTAATAAGATTCTGTTCCGGAACGTAAGAAAAATCTACATTTTTGATATCAATTTCACCTGTCGCTTCTGATAACACAAAGGCATTTTCCTTCTCTGCAACCTGTGATTTTTCATCCAACAATTCAAACACACGTCCCGCACAGGCAATCGCATTTTGAAGTTCCGTAATAACATTTGATATTTCGTTAAATGGTTTTGTATACTGGTTTGCATAGCTGAGGAAGCATGTCAGACGTCCGACAGAAAGTCTGCCCTTTATTACCGACAGTGCGCCAATTAAGCCAACGGATGTATATACAAGACCATTGACAAATCGTGTACAGGGATTTGTGAGCGATGAATAAAACGTAGCTCTCATGCTATCCTTTTCAAGCTGATTATTAATTTCTTCAAATCTGTCCAATGCATCGTCCTCATATCCAAATGCCTGAACAATCTTCTGTTCACCAACCATTTCATCCACAAGTGCTGTAAGCTTGCCGCGAGATTGGGACTGATTCTTAAACAGGTTGTAGGTTCTCTTTGCAATAAAGGAAGCTACGAATAAAGATACCGGTGTAAGAACAACGACCACAATCGTAATCGGAAGATTGATTGATATCATAAACGCAAGCGTCCCGACAATGGTTGCTACACCTGAGAAAAGCTGCGTAAATCCCATCAATAATCCATCTGCAAACTGGTCAATATCTGCTACGATACGGCTTACTATATCACCATGCTGGTGAGAATCGATATAAGAAAGCGGCAAATCGGAAAGGCGGTTAAATGCTTCGATACGAATATCACGAACAACCGAATACGTTATATGGTTGTTTATAATATTCATAAGCCACTGGGCTACAACCGTAACTGCAATAACAACAAAAAATGTAACGATTATTTTTTTGATGCCATCAAAATCAACATTTCCTGTACCAATAATCAAATCAATTGCATCACCGATTAGTATTGGCGCATACAACGTAAATGCAACGGAAACTGCAGCAAAAATAAAAGACAGAATAATCATAATCCGATATTTTTTAATATATTGAAGTACACGGCAAAGAATGTCCTTCTGACCGTTTTTCTTATGATTAGGCATGTGCAATCACCTCCTCTTTGTTTTGCGAAGAATAGATTTCTTTGTACACTTCACAGTTTTTCAAGAGGTCCTCATGTTTCCCGATGCCAACAACTTTACCATCATCTAATACCACAATCTGATCCGCATTCATAATAGATGCCGTACGTTGCGACACAATAAATACGGTTGTATGGTCGGTCTTTTCGGCAATCGCCTTACGCAAAGCTGCATCTGTTGCATAATCAAGCGCCGAAGAGCTGTCATCCAAAATAAGAATTTCCGGTTTTTTTACAAGTGCACGTGCAATGGTAAGTCTTTGCTTCTGACCGCCTGATAAGTTTTTGGCACCCTGATTCAACTCGTACAGTATGCCACCCTCTTTGCTGTCAACGAATTCTTTTGCCTGTGCTATTTCAAGTGCAAGATTGATTTCCTCATTTGTTGCGTCTTTCTTACCCCAACGCATATTATCTGCTATTGTTCCGGAAAACAAAACAGCCTTCTGGGGAACAACTCCGATTTTGTCAATCAGCTGCTGTTTTGGATACTTTTTTATATCGACTCCGTCAATCAATATTTGACCTTCCGTACAGTCATAAAATCGCGGAATCATATTGACAAAAGTTGATTTGCCGGAGCCTGTACCTCCGATAATTCCAATCGTCTCACCACGTGCCACAGATAGATTCACGTCCTCAATGGACGACTCCTTTGCATTCGCATATGTGAGTCCGGCATGAACAAACTGCACCTTCGGTGCCTCGTCATTTGCATGGACATACTCTGTTTCATAGACAATTGTGCTTTTTGTTGCTAAAACCGTAGCAACACGCTTTGCGCAGGCAACGGCCTTTGTCTCAGTAATAATTAAGTTTGCAAGCTTGATAAGCTCTATCAGAATCTGCGACATATAGTTGACAAGTGCATACACACTACCTTGTAAAAGGATTCCGTTATCAACCTGTCCTGCTGCTCTCCAAATGATCGCAGCAAGCGATAAATTAATGACTGCATAAGTAAGCGGATTCAGAAAGGATGAAACCTTACCTACCACAATCTGACCTTTTGTAAGAAGCTCTGTGGAAGCTTTGAATTCGCTCTTTTCCTGATTTTCCTGGTTAAATGCACGGATTACACGTACACCGGAAAGATTTTCTCTTGTCTTGAGAAGTACATGATCCAAACGTTCCTGAACACGCTTGTACAATGGAATCGAAAGAAACATAATACCAAATACTATGACAAAAAGGATTGGTAAAGTAATCAAAAACACCTTGGCTGTATGCACATCTACCGTAAATGCCATAATCGTCGCACCAAATACAATAAACGGCGAACGCATAAACAGTCGAAGGAACATATTGACACCCGTCTGAATCTGATTGACATCACTTGTCATACGCGTAATCAATGTAGAACTTCCTAGCTTGTCAATCTCTGTGTAGGAAAGACTCTCTATATGACGGAACAAATCATAGCGAAGCTCTTTGCCAAAACCCATCGCCGTTTTTGCCGAAAAATACTGTGCTGTCACGGAGCAAAGAAGACCGATTAAGCCAAGTGCGATCATAAGCAGTGCCATTTTGAAAATGTATGGCTTATCGTTATTTTTTATACCATTGTCAATAATGGCCGCCATTACAAGCGGAACTAACAGCTCAAAGCCTGCTTCCAGCATCTTGAACAAAGGTGCTAATATTGCTTTTATCTTATAATTCTTGAAATAACACATTAATTGTTTCATAATTACGACTCTTTTCTCTTTTATTTCCTATACGGTATTGACCGTTCGCACAATTTCCCTTATGATATTATAAACAATAAACATATTTTTTCAAGCAAATACATACATTTCTTTTTGTTTTTTTGAATATGTTAGAAAGAATGGGGAATCAACGATGGATGAATTAGAATTTAATGAATATGAAGACGCCAAAGTATCAATGACGTTAGATGATGGAACAGAATTAGAATGTGATGTAATCGCAATTTATCCTGCCGGCGACTACGAATATATCGCGCTTCTTCCAAACCGGGTAATCGAGGATTACGAGGAAGGCGAAGTATTCCTGTACCGCTATGAGGAGCTTGAAGGCGATAATATCAAGCTTGGACAAATTGAGTCTGAGGAAGAATACGAAATTGCCGCTGACGCATTTGATCAGTTGTTGGACGAAGAAGAATTCAACGAACTTGGCGGCGATGTAGAATAAACATACAAAAAGGTTGCTGTGAACGAATCACGGCAACCTTTTTTCTATCTCACAGATAAATCTGCTTTTTGTCTTAACTTTTCCTGCAATCTGACTCGGAACATAAATATATAACTCTTCTTTTGCTCTGGTCATTGCAACATAGAACATCCTTCGTTCCTCTTCCATTTCCTCATCCGTTCTCGAACGCCTGTAAGGTGTAATTCCTTCAACCGCATCTATGATATAAACGCAATCAAACTCAAGTCCCTTTGCTCCATGCATCGTAAGTAACGAAATTCCCTTACCTTCCCTGCTTTGCGAAATACTCTTTGCAAGTACCTCCTCATACTCCTCAACAAACAGGAATACTTCTCCAAAGCTGTTCATTTCCGAAATCATACTGCCAAATTCGTCTAAAATCTCATAGCACGCATCGACATCCATTTGTCGATATTCAGCATACTCCTTTAAGTAATCATCATACCCTACGAAGCGACGGATAAAATTTAATGCCGCAAATGGCTTCAGTTTTCGAATTACCTTTAAGTCCGCAACAAATTTTTCGAATGCCTCCTCAGCAAAGCTTCCCTCTTTGATGCGTGCCCGGATGCGATCAAGCTGCACGGGATTTTCAGCTAAGACATCACGGCTTATATAACGACTTGGCTTATTCATAATTCGAAGCATTCTCGCACGATCAAGGTCACCGGATGCTATATGCATATAATCAAGCACGTTTTTGACTGCAAAATGCTCGAATATATTTGGCATCTTATCGTTTAATACATAAGGCAGGCCATAGCTGTTCAACTTATATACAAGTCTCCGGGATTGCATATTTGTACGAAACAAAATCGCCTGATTTTCATATGGAATACCTTGTGCCGCGTGAGAGCGAATCTGTTCAACAAGCATGCGATATTCTGTTTCAACATCTTTGCACGGTACAATCTGAAAGATACCGGATTCTTTTTTGAAGGCTCTTAGATTTTTTTGAAAACGTCCTCCATTGTTCAAAATGACTGCCTGGGAAGCCGCTACGATTTCCTTTACGCAACGGTAATTCATATCAAGCGTAACCTGCTTCACACTCGGAAAATCTTTGCAAAACTGTTGCATGATACCCGGTCTGGCACCACGAAAGCCATAAACGGACTGATCGTCGTCACCGACAACAAACAGATTGCAGGCAGGCTTTGCAAGCAACTTTAATATTTCATACTGAAGCCTGTTACTATCCTGGAACTCATCCACCATGATGTATCGAAAGATTCTGCGACATTGTGCAAGTACATCCGGACGTTTTGTAAGGAGCTCATAACAGACAACCATCATATCATCAAAATCAAGCTTATGCATTTTCTTTTGCATATATGTGACATTCCGATATAACGTGCGAAATACTTCCTCTGGCATATCATGACTGTAATAGTGCTGAATGTCAATCATGTCACATTTTACAATACTCATCTGTGCAAGCGCACTTGTGACAATATCTTCCTTGTTTTCAAATTTTACCGACATCTGACTTAGGGCTTCATAAACGAGCTTTCGTTTTTCTTCTTCTGTCATAATACAGGAATTATCGAGTTTATATGCTGTTTTAATAATCCAAAAGAATATGGAATGAAATGTTCCGAATCGAACTGGATACGCGTGCGGTTTTGTAAGATTTTTGAATCTGGTTTCCATCTCTCCTGCCGCTGCCCGCGTAAAGGTTATAACAAGAATATCTGCGGGATTCACTCCCGCAGATGTAATTAAATACTTTATTCGTTCTGTGATGACAGTTGTTTTGCCCGAACCGGGACCCGCAACAGTAAGCATACAGCCATCTACATGTGTAATCGCCTGTAGCTGCTTGTCATCAAAACGGTTGCCATTCTTAAATGGAACGGTCTTATGCATATTAGTTAGCTCCACAGCACTTCTTGTACTTCTTGCCTGAGCCACATGGACATGGATCGTTACGTCCAATCTTATGAGGCTTTACTACTGTACGAGAAGACTTCTCTGTCTTATAAAGTTCTTTTCTCTTCTCTTCTGTAAAAATAGCATCCCACTGTGGTAAAGTATATAACCACTCAGCGTTACAACCGACCATATTCATGTAAAGCTTCTCCGGATCAAAGGCAAGCGATACTTCTGAATCCTCAGTAATCTCTTCGATACCATTCGCAGAAAGCAAGCTCTCTTCAATACCATCCAAAAATCCAACCATGTAAGAAATTGAAAGCCCAAACTTCTCTGCAAGCTCTTTTACCGTGCCCTTAACTTCTTCCTTAGGATTTGTGAGAAGCTGCTCATAAACACCCTTCTCCTGCTGGAAGTAATCTAACCAGAACTTCTTTCCTTCCATTGTTCTTTCATCTAAACCATATGCGTAATCACGCCACTCTTGTAATAAACTCATTGTATATTCTCCTATCATTCGCAGCCCAAAGCTACAATCTTCTCATGCGCATCATAAGCACAAACCACAGTATAGCAAAAACCATTCGACATTTCAAGTCAAACTATGCAAACTCAAATTATGCAAGCAAAATGACCATGGCTTACTGCTGATTCGATGAAGCTTCGTTGTCTTCGACTGCATCAGTATCTTCGCCGGATTTCTGTTCAACAAATTCAATCGGACTATTGCCATAGTTAAACAGCAGCCGACCAATCCACAAAACGATGTAAAAAATAATCGGCACCAAAATCATGAGGACCAAAAAGCCCATAAAATATTTGCTTCCCATGATACCTGTCACAAATGTTGCAACAATAAGTCCAACTACAATTACAATACACAGCCAGGAAATCACGCGATTAAATTTTGATTTTGATAATGACTTCAAGTATTGATCCTGATTCTTCATTGTTTGGCTCCTTTAGTAAAACTATTCATATCGAAGCGCATCAATTGGATTTAGGTTTGCAGCCTTTACAGACGGAATAAATCCAAATACAACACCGATTATCATAGAGAACAGTACAGAAACCGCAATGGCTCCGCCGCTAATTGCAGTTGGTGCTTCGGTAATCTTTGAGACAAGGTACGCAAGTCCGATACCGCCTCCGACACCAATAATACCACCTAAGCTTGTAAGGACTGCTGCCTCTGTTAAAAACTGTCCCAAAATAACCTTTTTTCTTGCACCGAGCGCTTTTTTCAGTCCGATTTCTCTTGTACGCTCCGTAACAGACACAAGCATGATGTTCATAACACCAATACCACCAACAAGAAGAGAAATGCCCGCAATCCAAATCAGCTGCTTGCTTGTTGACTCGCTAACCTTCTGCAAAGCCTTGGCCGTTTCTAACAAATCTGCACTTTTGTAACGATAATCCTGACCTTCTGATTCTTCCTGCTCACTCTTTGCCGGTAAATATGCATTTAAAGCATCTTCTGTTTTCTTACCGGCCTTCGTCATATTCTCCGTACTTGTCGCTTTAACAACAACATGATAAGGCTCATCGAACGAAAAAATCATTGGCCAGTCCGCATTCGGAACAAACACCTTTGCTCCATTTGCAGAGCCATAATAGGTATACCATTCTGACATCGTTTCTGCTGTTGGATGATATGGATTTAATTGCTCCACAACACCAACGATCGTATACGCATCCCCTTTGATTTCAAGTGTATGTCCAACCGGACTTTCGTCCTTAAACAATGCGTCAGCCGCTACAGAATCAATAATAACAACCTTCTTGAACTGTTTCTGATCTGACTCAACAAAAAGTCTTCCTTTTACAAGTCCGTATCCAAGCACTCCAAAATAGTTCTCATCTACGCCGTATATCGAACTATTATCAAGACTCACATTCTGGTAATTAATACCTTCCCACATATTTCCGATACGATATTTGCTGGCAGCTGCCACTTCGTCAATGGCAAGCACATCTGCCATCATATCATCCGTAAGTACGGGAACATCCTGTGCATTTCCGTCGCCGGAAGTATATACCCACTCACCTGCGGAAAGCTTTACCTCGACAAGATTATTACCGGAACCAACGAGGTTTTCCTTAATCTGTTCGCTTGTTCCTTTGATAGTTGATACAATCGCAATAATTGACGCAATACCGATAATAATACCGAGCATCGTCAGGAAGGAACGCAATTTGTGAGCCCATATTCCCTGAAAAGACAGTCTGATATTTTCTAACATATGCTTCCTCCTTAATATCCATACAAGGCATTAATATCCTTTTTCTCAGTTTTTACTCCATCCTTTGCATTTTTTGCCGAAGGAAGTGCCAGATAATCATCCATCGATACCCCCGACTTAATAGCAATCATATCGCCCCAAAGAATATCACCTGTTTTCACATATTCTTTTTTAAGGACACCATCTACATCCTTGTATACGAAATACTTGCCGTTTTCTTTTTGAACAAATGCCAATGGAATATAGTAATCATCCGAACCTTCTTCCATATTGTTCGATGAATCAAAGCTGATTTCCATGTACATACCCTGTCGTAATTCATCTGCACTGTCAATAAGTATGATGACATCATAAAACGACTGTACCTTTGAACTATAATAGCCATCCTCTGCAGGTGTTGTTGAAATCTCTGAAATCGTACCGGTATAATACATTCCGTTGTCATAGCATGTCATGGAAACGGTATCTCCAATGTGATAATTACCTAAAGACAACTCACCAATAGAAGAACGAACGGCATACCCTTCCGAACCACTGATGGTAATATACGGTTTATTTTCCATAATGGCCGTATCCTGATCCTCTACTGTTTTTACAACACCGTCAAAGCTACATATCACCTGTCCGTTTGCACTTTTATTTTGTTCAATTTCAAGGTCAAGCAGCTTAATCTGATAATTTATCTTTAGGCTTTGTATTTCACGTTTTTTTGCTTCAATCGCCTGATTAAGCTCTTCTCTTGTATATAAATTTTCGAAATCCTCCGGACCCTCAAAATCATCCGGTTCCTCCTCCTTTGGAGTGCCCGGTTGTTCATCCGTTTCATCCTCTGGTTTTGGAGTCTCTGTCGTTGGTTGTTCCGTTGTCGGTTCCTCGGTTGTCGGTTCCTCGGTTGTCGGCGTCTCCGATGTCGGTGCTTCCGTCGTCGGTGCTTCCGTTGTCGGTGCTTCCGTCGTCGGTGCTTCCGTTGTCGGTGCTTCCGTTGTCGGTGCTTCCGTCGTCGGTGCTTCTGTTGTCGGTGCTTCTGTTGTTGGTTCCTCGGTTGTCGGTTCCTCGGTTGTCGGTTCCGGCATATCTTCAATCGGAACCGTTTCCTGAAGCTTTTTTAGCTGTCGTTCCGCCGCCAAAATATCCGTCCTTGCAACCTCTGCATCTGCGCGCATAGACTGAAGTTTCAGCGATTGAACCGTTGTATCGTATTCAAGAATGACATCACCGGCATGAACCACGTCTCCTTCTTGAACATATACTTCACTAATTTTGTCACTACTTGAAAGATAGATATTTTGTTCCTTATCGGTAGTAACATAACCGCTCATTGTTTCGTTATTATAATCAAATCCTCCATTCATTCCGACATCAGCTATCGGAAATACATTGACCGTCTTTTTGCTCTGAGCATTCTTTTTTAATAAGAAAAAGCCGAATACAGCTCCACAAAGGACGAACGCTGAAATAACGATTGCAATAATTATTTTTTTAATCTTTTTCATGCGTTCACCTCCTCAAAAGAATCTTCCGATTCAGATTCGGTATCTGCTTGCCCGTAACCGTTTTCAATTAATGGTGCAGCATCTTCCTCTGTTGTTGCTGTATATACACCATCTGTAAGCTCGCCGTCAATTATTTTGATTACACGGTCGGCATGACTTGCAATCTCCTCAGAGTGCGTAATCATAATAATCGTCACTCCCTGCGCATGCAACTCCTTAAACAGCTCCATAACCTGCACGCCGGACCTGGAATCAAGTGCTCCGGTCGGCTCATCCGCAAGCAGAATCTTTGGGTTATTTACCATAGCTCTTGCAATCGCAACCCTTTGCTTCTGTCCGCCGGACAACTGCGTTGGCTTAAAATTAACACGATCCGAAAGTCCTACAAGCTCCAATGCACGTAAGCATTTTTCTTTGCGTTCTCTCTTCGGAACTTTTGCATATTGAAGGGGAAGTCCCACATTGTCAAGTGCTGTCTGTCTAGGTAGCAAATTAAAGGTCTGGAATACAAAGCCTATACTTTTATTGCGAACATAAGATAATTCCTTGTCATTGTATTTTCCGATTTCTTCACCGTCCAAATAATACAAGCCCTTGGTTGGTTTATCTAAACATCCGATAATGTTCATAAGGGTTGATTTACCGGAGCCTGATGGTCCCATAATTGCTACATACTCGCCCTCTTCGATTGCTAAATTGATATCTTTTAATACGGGTACATCCATTGTTCCCTGAATGTAATTTTTGTAAATACCCTTTAGTTCAAGAATCATGAAGCAATCCCCCCTTCAACAAAGGTCGTGCTTCCAACCGGAATCGCAACCGGTTGCTCAACATCCTGTGAATCTTCATCCATTGGCATACCCTCTTCATCAAGCGGCATTACGTCGCCATCCGTCGAACCGTCGTCAAAATTCATCTCTTCCTCCGGATATGGTCCAAGTACAAGGTTATTATTCTCATCAAAATAATACTCCTCAACAATGTTTCCATCCGGATCAAGTAAATTATAATTCTCATCGAAATAGTAGCCTTCCGGAAGATTCAGCGTCATCTCAACATCATCAATACCTTCCTCAAAGCCGTCATCGATATACTCCATAACATCCTCATAGTTATGTGTTGCTTTCATGCCTTCTTTGATTCGATCTTCCGGATATGCAATATAATCATCCTTTGTTAATCCGGATACAATTTCGTATTGCATGTTGTATTCATCATATTCACCAAGCGTTACTTCATGCTTTTCAACGCGCCCCTTACTGTTTTCTAACCAGACATAGGCCTTGTCATTCTCCTGCATAATGTAAAACTCATAGATGTAAACACCATCCTTTACCTCTCCCTGACCGTAATCAAGTTCCACGTAAACATGCTGGCCAAGCATCAGATCGCTGGCAGAGTCAAGAGCAACATAGAAAGGGTATTTTGTAGTCGTTTCTCCCATACTGCCGTCATAATACATATCATTGTTATTGTTACTTTCCGGATGCTCAAGATCAATCTTCGAAATCGTTCCTGTCCAGGTCTGTGAATCATCAATGCGAGAACGAATAATCATAGGCTGTCCCTCTGACATGCTACGTACATTCATCTCGTCTGCAGTGGCCTTTATTCGATAATCGCCAATTGCCATAATTGTAATAAAATGCTTCTCGTTCTGCGTACCACCGTCATAATAATCGTATGGATTTGTTTGATCGGATGTTCCCTGCGCATCTTTGTTGATTTCTTTGATAATACCGCTCATCGGTGCAAACACTTCGTTGTTCTCAATGGCTGTCTTCTGACGGTCAATTTCTAACTGCTTTGTGCTGGCATCATAATTAAGCTGGCTAACCTGCGCCTGTAAGCTCTGAATCTGTGCATTGTACTGGATTTTATCTTCTGCATCAGCCTCATCACGTGCTTTGGAAAGCGTGGCAATTTCGCTGTTTGCATTTGAAATGTTGTTGTAGATACTTGTGAGCTCAAGCTCAAGCTGACGAAGAGTAAGTGTCATATCTTCTGTGTCATATGAAAATAGAGTATCCCCTTCTTCCACAATGTCGCCTTCCGATACTAAGATATCCTTTACCTTCTTGTCTGCTGATTTGTCAACGTTTTTTACTTCCTGTGATTCCACAATGCCCATGTAACGATTCTCGCCACTGATTTCACCGCCCATGAAAGTCGAAACAAGCTCCGTATAAACAAGCTCCTCATCAGATGCATCATCCTCTTTTCCCTTCGTCAGCTTCATAACTGCAAATACGGTGGCTGCGGCTGCTATTATACAAATAACTGCGATAATGATTCCCTTTTTTTTCATATTTTCTCCCTCTTTCTATAGTAATACTTGTTATATTACATTAATAATAGATTATATTTGTATCACAGATGTATCAAATTTATTCCTTGATCTGTTTGAACCAGTCTTTAATCGTCTTCTCATGTCCCAAATCTCCCGGTTCATAAAAATGTTCTCCGACAAGTGCATCCGGCAAATATTGTTGCTTCACATAGTGGTTCGGATAATCGTGTGCATATTGATAGCCTGTATGTCCAAGCTTTGGTGCCCCCGAATAGTGTGCATCCCGTAAATGTGGTGGTACCTCACACTGTCCAACTCTCTTTACCGCGTCCCCGGCAGCAAAAATTGCGTTGACAACGGAATTACTCTTCGGCGCACATGCCACATAAATTGCAGCATTTGCAAGAATAATCTGCGCTTCCGGCATACCAACACGTTCCACAGCCTGTGCACAGGCTGTAGCTACTACAATCGCCTGCGGATCTGCAATTCCAACATCCTCGCTGGCACAAATCAAAATACGTCTTGCAATAAATGTAACACTCTCACCGCCATAAAGCATCTTTGCCAAATAATAGACAGCAGCATCCGGATCCGAGCCTCTCATACTTTTTATGAAAGCCGAGACAATATCATAATGATTATCGCCATCCTTATCGTAACGGATAGATCGTCTCTGAATACACTCCTCCGCAACGGCAAGGTCTATGATAATTTTATTTGTCTTCTCGTCTCTCTTGGTAGATAATACACCAAGCTCAACTGCTTTCAGAGCATTACGTGCATCCCCTTCCGCCAAATCAGCCAGAAACTCCACAGCTTCATCAGTAATCTCTGCGTCGTATGCGCCCATACCCTTGACCGGGTCTGACACGGCACGCCGAATCAATATGGCGATATCATCCTTCGTCAGAGGCTTAAGCTGAAACACCGTTGATCTTGAAATAAGTGCACTGTTTACCTCAAAATACGGATTCTCCGTCGTTGCTCCAATGAGTATGACCGTTCCATCCTCAACAAACGGGAGCAAATAATCCTGCTGTGCCTTATTAAATCGATGAATCTCGTCGACAAACAAAATCGTCTTCTTCCCATACATGCCCATGGTTTCTTTTGCCTGTTTCACAACCTCTTCAATGTCCTTTTTGCCAGAAGTCGTTGCATTCAGCTCATGAAACTGCGCACTTGTTGTATTGGCAATAACCATTGCAAGTGTGGTTTTGCCTGTTCCGGGCGGACCATACAATACAATGGAAGACAATTTATCTGCCTTTATGACACGATAAAGGAGCTTGTCCTCACCAAGAATATGTTGCTGACCGACAATCTCCTCTAACGTAGAAGGGCGCATACGCTTTGCAAGCGGCGCCTCATTTTTCATGTTGTTGTTTCGCATGTAATCAAATAAATCCATACTAAAAAACCTAAGCCAAACCAAGCTCCCTAATCATCTCATCAAACTTGATGATATCGATTGGCTTGCACATATACTCCTCATAATCGTCACTTGCGTAATTGGCATCAAAGCCTTCATCCAAAGCGCTTACCATAACAACCTTAACACGCTTATCACGGGCAAGACCAAGCTTCCGCTCTGCGTCACGGATTGACGCAAGTGCCTTATATCCATCAATCTTTGGCATCATGACATCCATACAAATAAGGTCAAAACGCTCATTTGTATTAACGGCATTTACAAACTCATCTACTGCAGCAATACCATCGCGTGCAAGTACAACCTCTCCATATTTTGCAAGCAGCTTCATCATAAACTTTCCACTGGCCATATCATCTTCTGCTACTAAAATTTTCATGAATAAACCCTCCTACTGTTCTATCTTAATAAATTCAAACCATTTAACCAAATTTGCTATAAGCTCATGTTTGAATGTATGCTTTCGATTCGAAATTCTTCTTGATAATACCTTTGCCATAATAATACCCTGCAATGTATCAGCAAGTTCATCCGCTGTAAAAACATCTCGAATTTCTTTATTGTCAATTGCCCCTTGAAATAATTCAAGAACAAACTTCCGTCGTTCCATAATACACCAGGCAATATGATCGCGCGTTCCGACATTGTGTAACAATTCTTCATATTGAAGCATCAATGTCGCCATCGCATAATAATTATCATAATATGTAGCATAGGTCATAACATACTCTGTAAGCTTCTCTGTATTGGATGCATCCTTAGAAGAAACTGTATGTCGGATGCTCTCATCGTATTTGCTGTAGTATTGAACCACTTCTACCAGCACCTCATCGATTCCACCAAAATATTTGTATAGCAATGCTTCAGACATATTCTCTCGAAGTGCCAAATTCTTCGTCGTAAGTGCTGATAACCCTAACTCACTAATAATATCTATGGCGGAGGCAATGATTCGGTCTTTTCTTGAAATAAAACTATCTGCCACTCAAACCCCACCGTCCTATATATACTTAAGTTAGATTTTATTGTATTTTAACATATTTGTCAAACAATATAGGTAATTTTGAACAAATATTTTGGACAAAAAAAGGCACCTATACAACGAATGTATAAGCACCTTTTGTTTTCACTCAACTACATAACAAATCCTAATTCATAATGCCACATAAAAAATGGAATCTATATAAAAAATAGGTACGATGTTAATTGTTAAAGTTCGGACAAATTAGAGAACAGTAACGTCAACTGCCTGTGGTCCCTTTTCACCGTTCACCACTTCGTATTCAACCTGCTGATTCTCCTCAAGAGTCTTGAAGCCTTCCATATTGAGACCTGTGAAATGAACGAATACGTCCTTTCCGTCCTCGCCTGTGATAAAGCCAAAGCCCTTCTGGTTGTTAAACCATTTTACTGTACCTTTTGCCATGATAAATCCTCCAAAAAATAAAATACGCTAATTCAATAACGCCAATTTAAGATACCATAATTTTGACCTTTCCGTCAACCCTCTAATTCGCAAATTGATACACACTTTGAATTAAAATCATAGCGATAAACAGAATCCGATAAATACTCTATTTTAGCGACTGCCATACGATTTACCTCCCTTACGGTCTCCGCTAAAAATGCAACATTCATCTCCTCCTTTTCCGGTAGCAAAAGGACTTCATGAATACTGGATGGCAATATGTAAAAGCTACTTTTTTGTTCTCTTGCGAAGGTCTCTAAAACATCATCATAAAGCATAAAGGACGCACCGTTCATACCAATATCGTTTGTCAGCACATAGAGCGGATTATCGATATCACAAATGTCCTCCTCAAATTCTGCCATTCGTTCACGAAGCATCTTCTCCAAACTCACCGTTCGAGGTTCAAACAAAGCCCGCATACTTGAAAGTGCATGCTTATACAAGGTCCCAAGATCATACCCCCATCGTTTCATATCATCAAACGAGACAAGTGCGGAACCTATCCGTTCTCCGTCCGATAGAATGATATACCGAAAAGTAATGGCAAGATCCAGATAAGGTATATACGGACATTTTTGTAATAACTCTTCGTTTTGCTCCTGGTTAATCAGACGGATAAACAAATGCTTTTCTGCCTGTTTTGCATCATAGGGCTCATATTCCTTATCCTCCACCTGCTCCTTTGCAAAAATGTAAGCTGCTGCAATATCAGCCAAAAGTTCCTCAACCAAATGTCCTTCCGTGTAAAGCTGATAATAGCTTTCAAGATAAATATTCGGTGATATATTGCTGCCTTTCAATAGGATTACAAGTCCTGTTTCCAACACTCCATTGTTTTTCAGCACCTGATGGATTTCTACCGTTTCAATCGGATACTCTTCCAAATACTCCACAATGCGATGCTTTACCTCTTCAATAAATTCTTCAAAATCCAGCATAAAACTATATACATGAACGCACCTGTATATCTCCTTTCTTAAAATATTCAAATAATATCGGGATTTGCTTATCTGCCGAGATGGCAGGACGAGAGGAATCTCTCATAACTGTTGATGAAGTCATTATATTATAGAGACAAAAAATATGCAAGAGAATTTCCCTCTTGCATATCGAATTCATAATTTAATTTATGCGTTGGAAACAAGCTTCTTCAGGAAGGTTAAAAATGTTTCCATCTCTTCTCTTGTTCCGATTGTGATACGTAAATAATTGTCAATTCGAGGCTTTGCAAAATATCTTACAATAATCTTGTTTGCTTTTGCCTGCTCATAAATATCCTTTGCCTGCAGCTTATCATGTGTTACAAACACAAAATTCGTCGAAGAATCCGGACAACGAAATCCGATTTTACGAATTTCTTCCGTAAACCAGTCTCTTGTCTCCATTACCTTTGCAATTGTCTCCCGGAAATAATCCTCATCCGCAAGACTTTCTACGCCAAGTACAATCGATGGATAATTCATTGTATATGAGTTAAAGGAATATTTCACATCATTCAAATAACGAATCAGCTTCTCGTTACCAATCGCATATCCGATACGAAGACCGGCCATAGAACGCGACTTCGAATACGTTCGCACGACAAGCACATTATCATACTTGTCAACCAACGAAAGAGCGCTTTCGCAACCAAAATCAACATATGCCTCATCAACAATTACAACAACATCTGTGTTGTGCTTTACAACGTCCTCTATAAAGGAAATCGGCTTTGCAATACTTGTCGGTGCATTTGGATTCGGAAAAATGATACCACCGTTTGGTTGGTAATAATCCTCCAACTTCAGTTCAAAGTTATCATCCACAGCTACCTGATTATAGGAAATGCCAAAAAGCTCAGCCCACACATCATAAAAAGAATATGTAATATCAGGAAATAGAATCGGCTTATCTCCATGAAAAAATGTCATAAAGGACATAGCAATAACGTCATCAGAGCCTACACCAACAAACACCTGGCTATTGCTAACCCCGTGATAATCGGCCAGTGCATTTACAAGATCAGAAACAGACGGATCCGGATATTTACGAAGTGCTTCTAACTCAAGCTGTTTTGCCATCACACGAGGGGAAGGATCATACGGATTCTCGTTTGTGTTTAACTTAATAATGTTTTTGTCCTTTGGCTGCTCGCCAGGAACGTAAGGTATGACTTTTCGAATGTTTTTTTCCCAAGCTGACATAAGTCTCCTCCTCTTTTTCGAAAATGCATTTGTGCTCGTTGCCTGCAAATCTGCGGCAAGCTAATTATTCGGCAATTATAATACCATGCCTGACAAATTGTCAACTATTTCAACTTTTTTAATACTTCCAAAACATAATTCCAGGTTCTTTCAACACTGGCAATCATAAGACGCTCCTTTGGCGTATGAATATCGTAAATCCATGGTCCAAAGGAAACACAGTCCAAATCTTTTATCTTGTCGGAAAACAGTCCGCATTCAAGACCAGCATGAATGGCTTCCACAACCGGTTCTTCCTTATAGAGTTGCCTGTACGTCTCAATCATCACGTTACGCAAATAGGAATCCTTCTTGTATTCCCATGCCGGATATGCTCCCTTAATATCAAAATCCGCACTGACAGCCTCTGCGACGACCGCAAGGTTTTCAAGAAGCATATCCTTCTCCGAACTTACACTACTTCGAACAGAAAGGCCAAAGTGAATATCCTTCTGAGTAATCTCGAGAATTCCAAGATTCAGCGATGTCTGAACAAGGCCCTCAATATCGTTGCTCATTTTAATCACACCATTCGGAATAAGCATAAGTGCCTGAACAAAACGTTTTGTTACATCCTTTGTCATATGCTGACAAACTGTATCAACAGTTTTTACAAGCACACAAATATCCGCATCTGTCTTGTCAAATTCCTTGCTAAAAATCGCATCGTACTTGTTTACAAGATGTGTAATCGTCTCAATATCCTTCTTTTCTGCCACCGCAAGAACAACGCTTGCTTCTCTAGGAATCGCATTATCCTTCATTCCGCCGGCAAGAGACACGAGACGAATATCAACCTCCTTCATTATTTCGTGTAAAACACGACCTAATGCCTTGGAAGCATTTGCACCCTGCTTATTAATTTCAACACCGGAATGACCACCTGTCGCACCGGTAACACGAACCTCTACCGCCCGGTCAAAATGTGTATCTGTTTCATAGCAAACAGGAATCCAAAGGTTCGCCGTAGCACCCCCTGCACAGCTGACAAGCAAGTGTCCCTCTTCCTCCGAATCCAGATTCAGAAATAATTTACCCTCTAAATCAGAGCAGTCAATCGCTGTGGCACCAAGCAGGCCAATCTCCTCATCAACCGTAAATACGGCTTCAATGGCCGGATGTGCAATGGTACCCTCATCGGCAAGAATTGCCATGGCAAACGCAACTGCAATTCCATCGTCACCACCTAATGTTGTCCCCTCTGCAAAAACAAACGTTCCATCCTCGCGAAGACGCAGACCTTCTGTGGCAAAGTCAATATCACAATCTGCATCCTTTTCGCAAACCATATCTATATGTCCCTGGATGATGACAGGCTTCGAATCCTCATATCCGGCTGTGCCGGGCTTTTTGATGATTACATTTCCCATAGCATCCTGTCTGTACCATAGCTTATTATCCTTCGCAAATGCCACAAGATAATCACTTATTTGCTTTGTATTGCCTGAACCGTGCGGAATACTGCAAATCTCCTCGAAATATCGAAACACCTCATATGGTTTTAAATTCTTTAATACTTCCATGTCAAACCTCTCTTTGATTGATTATGCAAGTGCAAAATAAGCAAGCATAGCAACACCAAGTATGATTCTATACCAGCCAAACACTTTGAAATCATGTTTTTTAATGTACTGCATCAGGAATTTTATTACAAATAACGAAACAGTAAACGCAACAACAACGCCGACAAGCAAAACAACAATCTCTGCCTGTGAATAATGAAAGCCAAACTTTAATAGCTTAATAAAGCTAAGGCCAAACATAACCGGTACTGCAAGGAAAAACGTAAACTCAGCAGCAGCAACACGAGAAACACCAATCAACAATGCACCGATAATTGTCGCACCTGAGCGAGATGTACCGGGAATAATCGATAGTACCTGAAACAAGCCGATAACAAAAGCTGTCTTATACGTAATATCATGAATACCTTCAATTCTTGCAACACGCGATTTATTCATATTCTCAACAACAATAAATGCAATACCATAAAAAATTAACGCGCACGAAATTATCGTTGGAGTTTCTAAATGCGCCTCCACATAATCATCGAACAGGAGTGTCACAATTGCACCCGGAATACAGGCAACAACAACCTTAAACCAGATAGAAAAGATGTCCTTGCGGATTACTCCCTCTCCTTTGCTCTTGAAATCAAACGGCCACATTTTTTTCCAGAATACGAGAACAACTGCAAGGATTGCTCCAAGCTGAATGACAACAAAAAACATTTCTTTAAAGCTATCAGAAACATCCATCCTGATAAACTCATCTACGAGCAACATATGTCCCGTACTGCTGATTGGAAGCCACTCAGAGATACCTTCCACAATACCAATAATAATTACTTTTATTAACTCTATAAAACTGACTACCATATATTATCTCCTTTATCATTAACATGATACATCATGTTTTTTCACATACTATATCAGACTCTTAAAAAATGCGCATTCATCATCATTGCATAATTTAGCCTCGGGAAGCTTCAAATCACAATGAAAAACATGACCAAGCGGGCGCAATTTGCTTCCGTACATCCGATGAACAAATGGCACTCCCTTCTCCGTAAATGCCTGAATCATCACATATGGTCGGTCCTTCAAAAAATCTCCCGGAGCTGTCATCATATAGGCAGGTGGAAATTCGCTTGTAATATATTGTGGCAAATCCACCAAATCGTATTCCTCATCACTGCCCGTAGGCAAATAGGAACTCATAATTTCCTCTGACACTCTTCCCATATATTCCCCACAGTTTAAGCCTACGCCGGATAATTTCAAAGTATTCTCAATTTCCAGTTTGTACAGTTTGTGCATTTTCTTCGCATACGTTTTGTTTGTCATAAGTGCTGCATAGGACGTAAGAATATGCGCTCCCGCAGAATCCCCAACAGCAAATATGTGATCCAAATCCATGCGATACTCCTTTGCATGCTCACGCATAAAGGCAAACACGAGTGTCATATCCGATAGAGGTGCCGGAAATTTTGTTTCCGGCGCAAGGCGATACGAAAAATTAACAACCGCAAAACCTCTTAATGCAAGATCCATGCAATAATATTGATAACGTTCCTTATCTCCGTATACAAAGCCGCCGCCATGTACGCTCACAATTACCGGAAGCTTTTCTTTCATATCCTTTGGTCTGTAAATATCAAGCATATGAAAGGTTTTGTCCGGACCATACGAAAGGTCATCGTACCGTTCTACTCCTTTCGGCGTACGAAAATCCGCATCTCTTTTGTCATCATTTTTTTTGAATGTTTTACGTAGCTGCAAATAGTTTCCTTTCATAAAATACCCTCCATACAAACAATGACAGGCATGTAACTTCATAAGAAAATAAGCAGCCTGGGCTGCTTATTGAATCTTAAACGCTACTGTTCCTCACCATCATATTGATCCAGATCACATTGATCGTGATCATCTAATAACTCTCCTACACGAATACGCTTTGAATCCTTCATCCTTTCTACTTCCTGATGAATGATTTCCTTGACATCTCTCGGATGCTTAATATTCTTAATTTCAAGCGTTGGCATCGTTTTGTCGGAAGAAACGATTTCGATTGTACCTACGCCAAATATCTTCTGGCCTAAGTTGATTTTCAATGATATATCCCGAATACGATATAACAAAATCTCTTCAATCTTTGTTGTAAAGAAGCCTGTTTCATTGAAGAAACGGTCTTCATGAATATAATATTTTGTAAAACTAATCGGAAGTCCGAAATGTCTTTTACGATCATACCACGTACATTCACTTTTTTTCATTGGATTAACCTCCTTACTGCATAAAACCGTATACCCATATATTACCACGATGTGATGGTTCATACAACAACATTCCGTGAATACTCCGTAGAATTTCATCCATCCCTATATATTATGCTTCCTCATTCATCTTCGAAAGCTTCGCAGCCTGGTCGGCAGCGATACAGGCATCGATAATCTCCTGAATGTCTCCGTTCATAATCTTATCAAGCTTATATAAGGTAAGTCCGATTCTATGGTCTGTTACACGTCCCTGCGGGAAATTATACGTACGAATCTTCTCCGAACGATCACCTGTACCTACCTGACTCTTACGAAGGTCCGCTTCCTCATCATGGCGCTTCTGAAGTTCAATATCAAGAAGTTTCGTCTTAAGCAATGCAAAAGCCTTTGCCTTATTCTGCAACTGAGACTTCTCTGTCTGACTATATACAACAATACCTGTTGGATAATGCGTCAAACGGACCGCAGAGTCTGTTGTGTTGACACACTGACCACCATTACCGGAAGCACGCATAACATCGATACGGATATCCTTTTCCGGAATTTCAATCTCATCCATTTCCTCGGCCTCCGGAAGCACCGCAACGCTGGCTGTAGATGTATGAATACGTCCGCCTGATTCCGTCTCCGGTACACGCTGTACACGATGAACACCACTCTCATACTTAAGAACAGAATAAGCGCCGTTTCCTGTTACCATAAAGGTAACTGACTTCATACCACCGATACCGATTTCTTCTACTTCCATGAGCTCCGTCTTCCAACGTCTGCTCTCCACATAATGTACGTACATACGATAAAGCTCTGCAGCGAACAGCGCCGCCTCATCGCCGCCGGCACCAGCACGTATTTCTACAATAACGTTACGATCGTCATTTGGATCCTTCGGCAAGAGTAAAATTTTAAGCTCCTGTTCTGTAGTCTCAACCTTTGTCTTGGCATCAGAGAGTTCTTCCTTCAAAAGCTCACGCATCTCATCATCTGTCTCTTCATCTAACATCATGAGGCTGTCTTCAATCGTCTGCTTTGCTTCCTTATATTCCTGATACTTTTCTACAATTGGCGCAAGGTTTGCCTGCTCTTTCATTAAATTACGAAAACGTTCCGGATTTGAAGCTACATTTGGATCACTTAATTCCCCTTGTAATTCTTCTAATCTTGCAACCAAATCTTCTAATTTATCAAACATTGTTATTCCTCCATCTGGCCGTTACTATACGGTCCAATCCTGCATAATCTTTTATTAATTCAATATCTCCGTATCCGGCATCTACAAATAGTTGCCGAACAGCTTCATACTGATCATACCCGATTTCGAATAACACCATTCCGCCATCATATAGATGATCCCTCGCTTCCTTAATAATCCTATCATAAAAATAGAGACCGTCCGCATGACCATCTAACGCAAGAATCGGTTCATAATCGCGCACCTCTTCCATCAGGGTTGCAATCACATCCGTCTGAATATATGGCGGATTTGACAAAATCATGTCAAAACGGTCATCAACCCTTTCAAACAAATCGGAACGCAAAATATTTACCTTAACGCCAAGTGCATTCGCATTGTCATCCGAAAGAGCAATTGCTTCTCTCGAGATGTCAACTAACGTGACATCATCATCAATATTCTGCTCCAGTCTCTTTTTTTTGTAACTGATTCCTATACAGCCGCTTCCACAGCAAAGATCAAGTGTCTTACATGGAATCCTGTTCTTTGAGCGCATAAGTGCCTGCTCTACTAAAATTTCTGTTTCCGGTCTTGGAATTAAAACTTCTTCTGCAACACGGAAAGGATAACCCATGAAGCATTGTTCACCAATAATGTACTGACATGGATAATGTGTGCTTCTTAGCTCAATATAACGCACATACCGGTCAGCAAGCTCTTTATCCGCTTCAATATCTATATTCAATAAGAAATCCTGATAAGTAAGATCAAAGGTATACATCGCAAGTAATTTTGCATCTTCTGTCGCATTCGTAATACCCGACCTCGAAAGTATACCTGCACCTTTCTTAACACATTCTCTAATTGTCATCTTGCTTCTCCCTGCGTTGCTCCTCTAAATATGCACGCCAGTCAAATACGCCTTCTACAGAACGAATGGCAACCTCAATCATATCTTCTGTCGGCTCACTGGTTGTAAGTCTCTGCAACCACAATCCCGGTTTACTCAATCCGTTTGCAAGCCAGGATTCATGCTTACCGGCATAGCGAATAAACTCATAGGACACTCCGGCAATTACCGGAACCAATGCAAGACGCAGCAACAAACGAAGCCACATCGTATCCGTATGAATCCACATAAAAAACAAAATACTAATAATCATCACAAGGAACAAAAAGCTCGTTCCGCAACGCTTATGAAATCGCGAATGCTTCATAACATTCTCTACCGTTAAATCTTCACCATGCTCGAGACAGGCAATTGTCTTATGTTCCGCTCCATGGTACATAAATGTACGCTGAATATCTTCTAAGCGAGATACAAGGAACAAATATCCTAAAAAGATGACAATCCGAAGAATGCCCTCTAACGCGGCAACAACCCACCTTTGTTCAATGACCTTGCCAAGCATACCTGCTACCCATGCCGGAAACAACATAAATAACGCAATCGCAAAAACAAGAGAAAACGCGATTGTACCCGCCATCATCGCTTTCTCTGCCTTTTTTTCTTTTATTTCCTGCTCCTCCGGTGTCAAAATTTTCGCATTTTTTCTTGTCTTTTTTTCTTTTTTTTGTTCTTCCTCTTCTTCCTCATAAAAGGAGGCTGAAAATGTCAGAGTCGAAATTCCGAGCACAAGCGACTCTATAAAATTGACAACACCTCGAATAATTGGGAGCTTAAATATCTTTATTCTGTCAGAGATGGATTGAAAATCACTCACCTTGACTTCGATTTCTTTGTCCGGTTTACGAACGGCTATGGCATAACGATTGTCGTTTTTCATCATAATACCTTCAATGACAGCCTGTCCGCCAATTGTCACTCTTCCCACTTATATTCTCCTATAAATCACAACGCATTTCCAAAACTTTTTGCACAAAAAAAGCCTGCTACGAATCGCGTAACAAGCTATTTTGTCATAATATTGCGTATTATGCCTGAGTTACACCATACTTACGGTTGAACTTATCAATTCTACCACGAGCCTGTGCAGCCTTCTGCTGACCTGTGTAGAAAGAATGGCACTTTGAACAAATTTCAACGTGGATATCTTCCTTTGTTGAACCGGTTACGAACTCGTTACCACAGTTGCAAACAACCTTTGCCTGATAATAATCTGGATGGATTCCTTCTCTCATGTTTTTCACCTCTTTATTAAATACTCTTATATGAGAACAGGCAAACGCCTTGATTCTTCATAACTCACATGCATAATTGAACAGAATTATTGCCAATTACACAACAACATTGGTTATTTTAACATAGCAAATTCATAAAATCAAGAGTATTTCTAAAAAATTATGAATTTATCTTTGCCGCCATATGTATGGAAAATTATCGTCTCGCAAGGAGTGTTTTCTTAATATATTCCACGAATTCCTTATTATTCTTCGTACGGACGAACATTTTTAGGATTTCCTCGGTTGACTCCTCTGCCTTTGCACCGGACAGAGCCTTGTGAATACCGTTTACAACCTCCTGTTCTTCTTCCGTAAGCAGCAAATCATCCCTTCTTGTTCCCGACTTGCTAATATCGATTGCAGGGAAAATACGCTTTTCTGACAACTTTCGGTCAAGAACAAGTTCCATATTTCCTGTTCCCTTAAACTCCTCGAAAACAACATCATCCATACGGCTTCCTGTCTCAACTAATGCTGTTGCAAGCACTGTAAGACTACCGCCCTCGCGCATATTACGGGCAGCACCAAAGAAACGTTTTGGCATATGAAGTGCTGCAGGATCAAGGCCACCGGAAAGCGTCCTGCCTGAAGGCGGAACCGTAAGATTGTAGGCACGAGCCAGTCTTGTAATGCTATCAAGAAGGATAACAACATCCATACCATGCTCTACAAGACGCTTTGCACGCTCAATTACCATCTCCGATACACGCTTATGATGTTCCGGAAGCTCATCAAAGGTTGAATAAATTACTTCAACATTGTCACCTTCAATCGACTCACGAATATCCGTTACCTCTTCCGGACGCTCATCAATCAGTAAAACAATTAAATGCATGTCCTTATTATGTGTACTGATGCTCTTTGCAATTGCCTTTAACAGTGTTGTTTTACCTGCCTTCGGAGGCGAAACAATCATACCTCTTTGGCCCTTTCCAATCGGGGACAACAAATCGACAATTCGAATCGCTACGGGTGCACCCGTTTCATCTAATGAAATACGCTCATTTGGGAATATCGGTGTCAAATCCTCAAAGGATGCGCGCTTTGCAGCAACGGACGGCAATCCGCCATTTACATGACGAATGTAAAGAAGTGCGCTAAATTTCTCACCCTGTGTCTTATTTCGAATCGGACCACCAATCATATCACCCTTACGAAGACCAAACTTGCGAATTTGTACCGGTGATACATATATATCGCGGTCACCCGGCATGTAATTTGCACTTCGGATAAATCCGTATCCGTCCGGCATAACCTCTAAAATACCATCAGCTTCACTTCCACTGTCTAAATCCTCGTTAAATTCCTGACCATCAAAGACCTTGATGTGTGCCTCTGCTTCCGGATGCTCCGGCTCGAGATTACGCTGCTCCTGATAGTTCCGTTGTGTAGCAGGCTCCTGTTGCTTTGCCGGCTGTCCCGGAACAGTATTCCGATTCTCAGAAGGTGCCACACGTCGTTGTGAAACCGACTTGGACTCCTGCTTTTGTTTTGCAGGCGGATTTGCGTTTTGTTCCTTTTTGGCTTCTTGCTTGTTTTCCTTCGAATAATCTCTTTCGATTTCTTTTTTTGAGGTCATTTTTTCAACATTCTCCAGTAGCTGGGCAAGCTCAGCCTTCTTCATGGAAGAAATGTTTACGATTCCCTTTTCTTTTGCGTATTCTCTTAACTCGGCTACTGATGCTTTTTTAAAATCCATACAATCTCCTCTTCATCAAATATGATAACTAATTACTTGTATAATGTTATGTAAAAAATAAATCACGGGTTTCTTAACACACAATAATAAACTTGTATAATTGGGTATTTTCTTGAAATTATTTGATTCTAAGACTTTTTATATCTTATCACAAGCAGACCAAAACGTAAACATTTTATTTCACTCACTTCTTGCGTTTTTATTGTAATTTACTTGCATTTTATTATGACGCAATGTAAGATTATATTACATTATTTTGATTTTTACGAAGGAGCAACCGAATGGAAGCATTACTGTTATATAAACTCATAATTCTTTTTATGTTAGACCGAACAGACTACACGATGACAAACACGATAATTTCTGATTTTGTCGTAGGCAAAGGCTATACAACACTCTTTAATCTTCACGAGACGCTAAGTGAACTTATTGACAATCATTTCATATCAACTGATATGATTCGCGATACCATTCATTACAAAATCACTGATTCCGGCGAAGAGGCACTCTCCTACTTCGAAAACCATCTTTCCTATGAAATTAAGCAGGATATTCTGGAATATTTGAAGGCTTCAAAGATTAGTGTAAAAGAAGAATCCGAAATCTTCGCAGACTATTATAACAATGACAATAACTGGTACACTGTGCAGTGTGTTATCAAAGACCGGAAAGAAACTTTAATGGATTTGAAATTTGATGTCCCAAGTAAATCACAAGCCGAAACTATTTGCAACAATTGGCGTAGCAAAAGTTCCGGCATTTATGAATACTTAATTAATCAATTATGGATGAATCAATAACATCCCAAATTTCCTCTTTTCCCTGTTTTGAGACAGCGGAAAAGGGGATTATTTTTGTCTCTTTTGATACATGAAGACTATCACGTATTATTTTTATATTTTTCGCAATCTGACTTCGCTTAATCTTGTCAAGCTTTGTAGCAATGATGATTGGTTCATATCCATTTTGTACAATCCAATCATACATAACCTTGTCATTCTCGCCAGGTTCATGACGAATATCAATCAACAAAAACACGGCCTTCAGCTGCTTGGAGCTATGTAAATATCTCTCAATCATCTTTCCCCATTTGTTACGGATTTCCTGTGATACCTTAGCGTATCCGTAGCCGGGTAAATCCACAAAATAAAGCGTCTGATTTATATTATAGAAGTTAATTGTCTGTGTCTTACCGGGTGATGCTGATGTACGTGCCAGTGATTTGCGGTTCAAAAGTCCATTAATCAAGGAGGATTTTCCGACATTTGACTTCCCCGCAAACGCAATCTCCGGTAACAGGTTATCCGGTAATTTACTTGTAATACCACACACGGTTTCCAAATCAGCTGACTTTACTACCATATTTATGTCCTAACCTTTTTATTATTAAGCAATACTGTCTTCACTGTGTCTTACACGCTTATGAAAATTTGCTCTCTTCTGACGTGGTTCATCGGAATATTCCTTTATCGGTTCACCCTCACCTGTCACAGAATCCTTTGTGATTACGCAGCGCGAAATATAATCGTCAGACGGAATCTCATACATCAGATCCATCACTGCTTTTTCCATAATCGCACGCAAGCCTCTTGCACCTGTCTTGCGTTCCATCGCTTCCTTTGCCATTTCACGCAGTGCATCTTCCTCGAATTCAAGCGTTACACCATCTAATTCGAAGAGTTTTTTGTACTGCTTGCTGATTGCACTCTTTGGTTCTGATAAGATGCGAATCAAAGCTTCCTCATCTAACAAATCAAGAGTAACCGAAACGGGTACTCGACCGATAAACTCCGGAATCAAACCGTACTTTACAAAATCCTCAGGACGAACCTGACGAAGAATCTCATTTTCATCGCGCTTTTCTCCGCCCTTCACATCCGCGCCGAAGCCAATCGATTTCTTACCAATACGGTTTTCGATAATCTTATCCATTCCCTCGAATGCACCACCACAAATAAAAAGAATGTTTGTCGTATCAATCTGAATAAACTCCTGCTGCGGATGCTTACGACCACCCTGCGGAGGTACAGAAGCTACGGTTCCTTCGATAATTTTCAGCAATGCCTGCTGAACACCCTCACCGGAAACATCTCTTGTTATAGAAACATTCTCTGATTTCTTTGTGATCTTATCAATCTCATCAATGTAGATAATTCCACACTGTGCGCGCTCGACATCATAATCTGCGGCCTGAATTAATTTGAGAAGGATATTTTCAACATCTTCTCCTACATATCCGGCCTCTGTAAGTGTTGTAGCATCTGCAATTGCAAATGGTACATTAAGAAGCTTAGCTAATGTCTGTGCAAGATATGTTTTACCTGAACCAGTCGGTCCAATCATAATGATGTTACTTTTTTGAAGTTCAACATCAAAATCTTTTTCAGCCAAAATACGCTTATAGTGGTTGTAAACAGCGACAGAAAGAACCTTCTTTGCTGCCTCCTGACCAATAACGTAATCATCAAGAAACTCTTTGATTTCCATTGGCTTTAATAAGTTAATGTCTGTATCTAGCAACTCATTATCAAACTCATCCTGAATAATCTCGGAGCAAATTTCAATACACTCATCACAAATATATACGTTTGGACCTGCAATAAGCTTACGAACCTGTTCCTGACTCTTATTACAAAATGAACATTTTAATTTTTTTCTTTCTTCCGGACGATTTGCCATGTTGCCACCTCAATAAAAATTATGCTCTTTCTGTCATAATGCGGTCAATCAAACCATACTCTAATGCCTGCTCAGCAGTCATCCAGTTGTTACGGTCTGTATCACGCTCAATTTCTTCGATTGTCTTACCTGTATTCTCGCTTAAGATGCGATTCAAACGCTCCTTCGTGCGAAGAATATTATCTGTAGCAATCTTCATATCAGAAGCCTGTGTATGACCACCAATACCACCTAACGGCTGATGAATCATGACTTCTGAATTCGGAAGAGCAAAACGCTTGCCCTTTGTTCCGCCGGCAAGTAGGAATGCCCCCATACTTGCTGCCATACCTACACAAATTGTTGATACATCACATTTAATGTATCGCATTGTGTCATAAATACCAAATCCTGCAGATACGGATCCGCCCGGACTATTAATATACAAAGAAATATCTTTTGTTGAATCTTCAGACTCAAGAAACAAAAGCTGTGCAATAACAAGACTGGCTGTTGTATCATTCACCTCATCCGAAAGGAAAATAATACGTTCCTTTAACAGTCTTGAATAAATATCATATGCACGCTCGCCTCTACTTGTCTGTTCAACGACTGTAGGTACTAACGACATAATTATACCTCCTTACAATTCTCCGCAAGGAATTCAAGAGCCTTTCTCGCTGCAAGATCCTTTTTGATTGACTCCATTTCCTTGTCACCAACTAATTCCTTTAACTTGTCAGCTTCCATCTGATAAGATTCTGCCATCTTAGCAACTTCCTCATCAACCTCTGCATCTGTAACTTCAATCTTTTCAGCCTCAACAACAGCATCGAGAACAAGCCCATTCTTAATTCTTGCGATAGCATCCGGCTTAACCTGCTCAAGCATCGCTTCCTTTGTTGTATTCATAATCTTTAAGTACTGCTCCATCTGAAGTCCCTGATACATCATGTTCTGTGAAAACTCATCGAACATTCTCTCCTGCTGATACTCGATCATTGGTTCAGGAATATCAACCTCCGAAGCTTCTGCAATCTTCTCTACAACAGCCTGCTGCTTCTGACGCTTAACTTCTCTTTCCTTCTTAACCTCTAATGTCTTCTTAACATCTTCCTTATATGCATCAAATGTCTCGAATGAAGATACTTCACTGGCGAACTCATCGTCAAGCTCAGGAAGCTCTGTCTCTGTAATAGCAAGCAATTCTACCTTAAATACTGCCGGCTTGCCCTTTAAATTATCAGCATGATAATCCTCCGGGAATGTAACATTTACATCAAACTTGTCGCCGATAGACTTGCCAACGATCTGGTCTTCAAATGTATCAATGAAAGAATGAGAACCAAGTGTAAGTTTGTAATTCTCGCCCTTTCCGCCTTCAAAGGCTTCATCATCAATAAATCCTTCAAAGTTAATTGTTACCTCATCGTCCATCTTAGCAGGTCTGTCCTCTACTGTGATAGTTCTTGCGTTCTCTTTCTGTGTCTTTAAAATTTCTGCCATAACATCAGCGTCTGTTACTTCAGAATCAATCTTTTCAATCTCAACGCCCTTGTACTCGCCAAGCTTAAGCTCCGGCTTAAGAGCAACGGTTGCAGTAAAGATGAAATCCTTACCCTTCTCAATCTGTACAACGTCAATCTCCGGGCTTGAAACGATTTCTTCACCACACTCTGCAGCTTCCTTTGGATAATACTCGTTAATCATCGCATTCGCTGCATCTTCGTAAAATACACCGGCACCATACATCTTCTCAATATAAAACTGAGGCACCTTACCCTTACGGAAACCAGGTACAGCGAACTTATTCTTGTTCTTGTTGTATGCTGCAGTAATTGCCTTTGTAAACTCCTCAGCAGGCACTTCAATTGTTAACTTTGCCATGCTACCTTCCAATTTTTCTACTGATAAACTCATTTGTTCTTTTCCTCCTTGTTTTGCATATAAAATGCACTATCCGATAGATTATAGCACAAGTACAATATTCCGTCTATATCTTTTCAGAAAAAAGAGAACAAAAAAAGCTTGTTTCTACAGTATATGAGCTAACATTTTTTATTAGCACTTCTGTAGAAACAAGCCTCTAATTTAGAGTTTTACGATGTGCAAATTACTTGCCTGACATCTGCTGCTCCTGCTTTTTGATCATCTGTCTAACCATCTCTCCACCGATAGAACCGGACTCACGTGAAGTAAGGTCACCATTGTAACCCTGCTTTAAATTTACACCAAGTTCATTTGCAACTTCCATCTTGAACTTGTTCATTGCTTCCTTCGCTTCAGGAACACTTGTAGTATTCTTTGAATTTGACATTTTCATTTCCTCCATAATATTATTAAGACATTTGTCTTGGTAATAGTATGAGAAGAAATCCAAATAATAAACTGGTAATTACTGACTTGTAATTACCAGTTTATTGCTTCATTTATTCAGTTATGAATGCTTTGATTTTTTGTTATTTTTGTGACAAATAAACATTCCCGCACCACCAACACTCATCATAATGAAAAGTAATACAATTGGTGTACCATCGCCTGTTTTTGGTGATTCCGGTGAACCCAAATATGTATAAGAATTCGGTGTCGTATCCGGAATTGTAATATCTGCAGGAGGCGCCTCTGTACTACCCGGCTTGTCGGTTGGCTTGTCGGTTGGCTTATCCGTCGGATCATCCGTCGGTGTGTCCGGCTGAATCTTAATTGCTTCAAACTTAGCCAAAATCACACTATCCTTCGTAATATTCGAATAATCCGTATCCCAGCCCGTAAACCTGTATGTGTAATTCTTCGTTGCCTTCTTTGTAGGCATCTTTGTTGGCGGCGTTGCGGCTGTGCCTTCCTTGACAGTTTCTGTCTTCATAACCTGACCATCACCATCCTTCCAAGTTACCTTGTAAGTCTTCTCTGATGGAATCACACGATACAATGCATATACCGAGAAATATCTTGTCTGAATTGTTACATAATCTCTTGAGATTGTAGCCTCAGGAGCTGATGTCCAATTGTAGTATGAATAGTTACCATTGTTTTCATGTGCGGCTGCAACATAAATCTTCTGTCCCGAAAGTGAACCAAGCGGGAAGGAAACTGTGATTGGATTATAAAGCTCAGGAATCTCCATTGGAGTTCCATTGATATTATTGCCGTCGGCATCCCAAACTTCCTTCACAATACGAAGGGAAATGTATCGTTCAATCACTACGTTTTCTTCCATAGCATTTGCAAAGGTTCTTGCTTCTTCGGATGATAAATCGCCGGCATCCATATAATTTGCATAAAGCGTTACAGTCATGCTGCCGCCATTTTGCAATGCCGCAATATCGGCATCCGTAAGAATTCCCTTGTAAATGGAATTATCATACAGACTCTCCAAATCATCTGCTGTCAGATTAATGGAATTATCTTCAATAACAACCTTTGTATTGAATCCGTTTAATACAAGATTTACACCACCATCATTTGCATAAGTCTTAGGAAGAATAACGCCTCCGTTTTCAAGTGTAACGGCTGCTGTCTCAATTAACATTCCGTTTGTTGCAACAACTCTGTATGATCCATCTGAAAGATTTCCAAAGGAGTAATCTGTCTCACTCTCTGATGAAAGCTTCTTGCTTGCTACAATCGAATTGGCATCATAAAGACTTACATAAACCGGATAATCCTTGTTAACCAGAGAAGGATCGTATGTGACCGTGCCATATACAACGCCGGATGCTCGTTCAGCTAATGTTCTAAACCTTCCTTCCTCTATGCAGCTTTCTGCCTTTTCATTGCTTGCATACACTTTATATTCGTAGACTGTATTAGCAGCCAAATCGCGAAAATCACAATTCAAAGTGATTGTTTTTCCGATTGTTTCTTTGTTAAATAAAGCAGTGCGATAATTTGATTCGCCTTCTTTTCTGTATGCAATATAGCATTCATTCACATCGAAGGTTCCAACATGAATTTCTGCTTCTACATGTGCTGTTGTCTTCGTAATATCCGTTGCCGGTGCGACTGTCATACTGAGTGGCACATAACTCACAGCATCAGCAAGGTTGCCTGCCATATCCTCTGCCAGCAACTCATAGGTATTCGTACCTGTAACAATAAACTTGCCAATATATCCATTTTCTTCTGCCGTAACAGTCACATTTTTGCCGTTTATTGTTACCTTTGAAGGATTAACGCCTGATACAGAATCCTTGATTCTAAAGTTCAGTGCCATCTGACCATCCGAATCCTTTGTAACATTTACAATCTCAATGGTCGGTTTTTCAATGTCGACTTTAATTTCTTTTGTTGTTGTGGCACTTGGAATACCTGCTTCACTCACGCTCCATGCTTCAATCGTAACAAGACCCTGTGCATCAATTACAAAGGTATCCGTATCGCGTCCGGAATCTATTATTGACTGAACTGAGCTGTTCGTAGTTGTTATCTTGTATTTTGTTGTAACAGGTACACCGTCGGATGTTGTTGTCTGGCATTCAACCGTTGCTTCCGGCTTATCGGCACCCTTGTACCAGCCGTTGTTTCCGCTGGTTCCGTCTACGGAAATCGTAGGAGGTTCCGGAACGGTTGTCGATAATTTCGTGAAGGTACGCTCTTCTTTGCTAATATTACCCGCAATATCTTCCGCCTCTAATATATAAGTTCCTCCGTTGACAATACGATAATCATCAACTCGAAGTCTGCGCTTTGCCGCATCATCTGCAGGTGTCCAAACCTTTACAGGTGTTTTTACTCCGGCTTCCATCTTATATAATGTCACTTTGCGGATACCACTTTCGGCATCCCCTTCTGTAACCGTAAAATGGAAATCGATTCCTGATTGATAAATGGTTGAATTCAGGATTGGGTCAATCGCCAAATCCGGTTTCTTGCAGTCAACTAAAAATGGACCAACCGCATCCGTCTCAACTGTATTTCCCGCATTATCCTGCAACGTTGCAAAAATGCTATATTCACCTGTCGGCATTGTCGTATCGGTAATGGAGTAATTAAATATATAAGTAATATTCTTTCCGATTTTCCATGCTTCTTCACTCGGAGAAGGATTTAACTTGCCGTTTGGAGTAGTAATATTCCAAACAATCGAATGAACACCCGACTCATCATCCTTTGCGTTAACAGTAAGATTTAATTGATTGTACCATGTACCTGAAGTTGCAGGAATACCATCCGCATCGGTTACGTCGATTTTAGCATTCTCAATATTGTTCTCGACCATCCACTCATAATAATCATGCGTCGTTGCCAGCTGATCAATCATATCCATACGAATTCTGCTTCTCTCTGATACATTCGTAGCCAGATTCTCAGCATATACGACAAGCTGTCCTCTGTTTGCAGTACCAATGGTTACCGTTGCAACATAATTGTTTTCCGCAGGATTTGCCATAAAATCAACGGTTGTCTCTCCGCTTTCATTTCCTTCATCATCAACAAAATAATAATGTAACTTCGTACAAGGACTATCCTCAGATGTGTAGTAAAGCTTCACTGTAATAAACTCAATACCATTCTGCGAATGATAGTAGGAGCCAAAGTTAAAGCTGTTTATCTGTGCCTTTGGCGAAGCACTCATCTTCTGAATAACAGGTCCCTTACGGTCAACATTTAAATTCGATAATGTCACAATATTTGTTATGGCACCGGTTGTTGAAGAACGCATCTGGAAGCTGATTGTTCCGTCTACCATATCCTCAATTGTGAGCGCATTCTCCCATCCCATTGCCTCCACGCTTGACTCCGGTGTTCCTTCCGCAATATCTTTGCCATCTGTTACACGTCGAATCTGATCATATTCTGTAGAATCCTTCAAAGGCTTAACAACCAAGCCTTTATAATATAGGTTTACCTTATCACCGATTAATTCATACACATCCGTTCCGTCATCTCTTGTAACGGTAAAGCTCATGGAAAGTCCGCTTGCACTTGCTGTATAGTTCTTACCGGTGCTTGAAATAAGAGGAACAACTGTGTAGGATTTTGATGCACTGTACAAATCACGAGGTGTTGACCAGCCTGTAAAACCAATATATTCTCTTACAAAGCCGGTTGTATCATCTGCCAAAACATAGGAATCATATGCCGCTTTGTCAGAAGGTGCGAGATTTGCAATACTTGCAGCGTCCAAATCTAATTTGTATTTCGGTGTAGCCATACCGAATTTTACGGTATCAGACTCGCCATCCATAAGTGACATTACAAGTGTAAGTGCCTTTGCTTCAATCGTACCGATGCCACTAACTGTAACCGTGTCCGGTATTGTATATCTGTGTTTCTGTGCTCCGGAAAGGATAACACCTGTGAGCGTCACATCCTTGCCCGTTCCAACGACAGCACTATCAAAATTGGCCGACTGATCAAATGCTACGCTGACATCATCACCATTGATAATACCGATCAGATCCGCTGTTGACTTAACATCAATATGTGTGTTTCCGTCATATTCCTTCGTTGGAGTCTTCTGTCCGTCTGAAGTCTTAATTGTCGAGCCATCCAGTTCAATTTCCTTTGGCAATATATTTAACGTAATCGGACATACCTGGGAAAATCCCGGATTATTGCTATCTGTAATTGTAACAGTAATCTGAAGGGTTGATGTCGGAACCTCTTTTATTCCGTCCACACATAAGAAACGAATTCCCTGATTACCGGTTCCGTCTGACAATCCACTCTGCAAAATACCATACTGATTCAAAATCGTATTATCGGCCTCTGAAATAGCATAAGAAAAACCGGTGCTGTCCATATTATCAAGCTTGTATTTTGCTCCAAGAGCAACATCAAATGTATCGCCGTATGTCGCGGTAAGCGTTGCGCCTTCTCCGGCACCTGTTCCTACTGTGAGACCGGCATTGTTTGAAGTAAGTATGATATCCTTGTATGCCCAGACAGCATTTATCGGATACTGCTGTTTAATATTTGTGGCATCCGTCACATTTGCAGTTGCAGTTACAAAATCAAGTGCTTCATCTGCAGGAACCGAACTTCCTGACTGATAAGAAACTCCGTTAATCTCCCAGTTTGCAATATAGTATGCTTCACTCGACAAATTTCCATCCATTGTATTGCTTGGAAGCGTCAAATCAGTACCATATGTATAAGGAATCGTAATCGTCTCAGAACCATCAACAACAATCGAATTATCGATAGCACTGTCAAGACCGGATGGTCTTCCGGTGACAGTCAAATCGACCTTCTGCGGATTCCATTTTGCTACGAAATGAATGGTACCGGATACATTGTTGAAATGAATATTGCCTCCCGCCGGATAAAATCCGCCACTGTAGTTAACACCCGAATATGTATATCCTGTCTTGTAAGCCGAGATATCAACTGCAGCATCAACCGTATAATCAAATTCCGGTGTAACCTGACCTGCTGTCGTATATGCAGAAACGTCTATTTCTTTTGTTGCAATATTAGAACCATCTTCATCATCAATTACAAGGTCATAAGACAGACGACGAATCTTATAATACAGACGAACAACACCGGATGAAACTTCAGCATCAGAATCCGCATAGGTTAATGATGTACCTGAAATCTCATTCTGACAGTTAAGATCCGTATAGCATGCTGAAACCTCAAAATTTGTACTGTCTTCCGAATAAAACATCTGAATTCGCGCTTCATCCGTCGGAATCGGAATAACAAAATTGCCGTCAGCATCAACATCAACCGTCGATGTTATACCGGAAACAAATCCGCCGCCCTTTTCATCCACACGCTCGTACATGACTGTAATCTGGGTAGGCTTTTCCGGGTCAGTATCACCATAAATTGTATTGCCCTCGATATATTCAAGCTCTTCCTCCGGTATCTCGCTTACAGCAACCGGGGCATCATCTCCCATCCCTTCAGGTTCAGTCTCATCAAAGCTTGTCTCTTCCATAATTGCATCACTTGGTGTTGCAGCAGGCTCCTCTCCGACACTCGCCGCATCGGATGACAGGAAAAGCGATTGTGTGACGAGCATAGCCATAATCAAAATGGATGCAACAAATCGTTTGCCATGTCCTTTCCCCCAACAAACCATTTGCGAAATCGCACTTACAATGGCAACAAGTGCAAGTGTTGGATAAATCAATATTCTGTGTTTTTTACCGAACTTCAATAGTTTTTTGATGATTCTGTCTTTCAAACTCATTTTCTCACCCTGAATTCCCCGAAAAGATGGGTCCTTTCCTTAAAATAGTATGTATTTAAGCCATTTTTGTCGATTCTAATGTATAAATAGTTATAAAAACCCATAATTATTCATACTATGTCTTATTCTATCACACTGCCACAGAAAATGGAATACTTTTCACGTATTTTCCTACAAAATATTGTACTGTTACATTATGCATTTCATATATATCGTACTATTTGATGCCGGCTCAGAACCAGAGCCCATAAAAAAGAAAAATCAGATAATCATCGATAAAGATTTTGTTTCCAAAGCGGTGTATATTTCCCCTCAAAAAACATCATTGGATTGCTGTCAATGCAAAGATTCATATACTCCTCTTCCAAAATTGCTTCCTCCTTCGTCATACCATATCGGTAGTACGGCTGTTCGCGTAGCATATTGTCGTCCATTTGATTTTGCGAACGATATGTACTGCAACGTTTTTCCTCATCCTTTTTCGTATTTAATTGTTGCATTTTTGCCATGAAACCCTCCTATAATCATATTCTTTCATATTCATGCATAATTGTGGAAAAAAATTTGAAATGGTGATTGAAATCACTTCAATTGCAGGAACTGCAAAAATGAGCATTCAGACTATGCCCGATTACTATCTCATAATATGATGTTTTTTCAAAACGGTCAATAGTTTTTGTAATATTTCAGAAAAAACCTGTTTATAGCACCATACGGAAACTGCCATAAACAGGTTTTTGTCCTTAATTCGGATAAATCAGTCTTGTGTCGTCAATCTTTAACAAAACATCTTCCAGATATTTTTTTGAAAGATAATTGGCCATATTAAGATTCATGTCAAGATAATTTCCACAGTCCTTTGCACAGGCACCCGGAACCTCATCCTTATATTCTTTCATAAATGTAAACAATTCAATCATGAGCGGCACAATGTCCTTTGACGCATAATCACCGGCCAAGATCAAATAAAAGCCTGTTCTGCATCCCATAGGTCCAAAATATACAATCTTTTCTGCATAGATTGGATGATTCCGTAAAAATGTCGCAGCCAGGTGTTCTATTGTATGAACTTCTGCAGTATTCATAACCGGCTCAAAATTCGGTCTTGTCATGCGGATATCAAACGTTGTAATCACTTCCTGACCGACATAATCCTTTCTTGATACATAAAGACCTGGTAATAATTTCATATGATCAATTGTAAAGCTTGCGATTTTTTTCATGCCATAAAATCTCCTTATCTAAATACTCCATATGGGATTAATAATTTGCAATCATTTCCTTCATAAGATTCACGCTATGCATAATAGCCTTCTTCTCAAATGTCGGGTAATCTTCGGTCGCGCTGTCATCTGCTTTGTCCGATATTGCACGGATAATCAAAAACGGTATCTTGTTTAAAAATGCAGCCTGTGCAATTGCAGCTCCTTCCATTTCGGTGCAAAATCCGGCAAATTGATTTGTGATGACTTCTTTCTTTGTGCGATCTGAAATAAACTGGTCACCACTTACGACTCTTCCTTCAAACACGGCAATATCAGGGTTCACTTTTTGACAGCATTGTTTTGCGAGCTTTCGAAGCTTCTCATCTGCAGCAAATACCGACTGTTCCATACGAGGTATCACCCCCGGCTCATAGCCAAAGCCTGTCGCATCCATATCATGCTGCAAGGCATCCGTAGAAAGAACAATATCACCTATATTAATATCAGCATTGAGACTTCCTGCAATTCCTGTATTGACTACGGCATCTATTTTGTATTCATCAACAAGAATCTGCGCGCAAATGCCCGCATTAACCTTGCCGATACCGGAACGAACAACTACAACATCCTTCCCAAAAATCGTTCCCTTGTAAAAGTCCATAGAAGCCTTCGTTGTAACCGTAACATCGTTCATCAGTTCTTTTATTTTACTTATCTCTTCATCCATTGCTCCAATAATACCAAGCATGACTTTCTCCCTTCTTTAATGAATCCATCCTTTAATCTTTGCACTTGCCTCATCAATCATGGCAATCAGCTTCTCATATGCAAGTACGTCCAAATCCTTGCCGGTATTTGCATATGCTTCTGAGAAAAGAATTGTTTTTACATAAAATGTATTAAGTACATACATCGCAATTTCATTCATAAGCTCGCTTGTACCTTTTTTCTTGAGTTCAATCATCAGGTCACCAACCATACGGATAAATGTATGCCATGCAAGCACAAATTCTTCGTTCTTTTGAAGATTCGGTGTATCTATCCATTTTTTGACCTTGATTTTTACACGGTTTTCTTTTGCGCACTCACCCTTTTGCAGGAAATAAGAAAATCCTTCATCCCCGTATACTCTTCCAAGTGGAAACAGTCTGCAAATAGCCGGACGGACTGCATGGATTGTACAACGCCCTTCATCATTCAAAAAGCTACAGGCATCATTCTCGTTCATTCGAAGATTCGGTAATATAAGACCGTCCACCAAATTTAGTTCTACCTTTCCCCGGGCAAGCAGTTCTTCAAAGCCCATATCCTCTTTACCGGACAAAAAGCACATACGCCATATATCAAACGGATCTAACACAATCGAATTGCCCATACCGGTACAACACTTGTGACAGCCTTCACATCCGCACGTATCTGCCTTCACCATATCATTTGCCTGATATGTATGACCATCTGAAATTTGCGAAAAATCACACGCTCGCAGCATAATAGCCTCCATCTGTTCAGAACGAATATTCAAAAAATAATATAACACAAAACTTCCCGTTAGCCAAACTCTTTAGTTTGTTTTTCATGATATTCCCTTTCAAATCAACAATTATCCAAAATAATAATAGCACAACAACCGTTTAATGTATATGTTTGGAAAAGCACTTTTTTTACAATTGTTTCATATCATATACAAAGACAGCTTCCGAGGTTAATCATCTTGCAGACATTTAAACAACCCCTGTCTTTAGAGGAAGAAGCCTACTATTTTTCACGTTTTAAAGAAGGCGACCTAAACGCTCGTAACACTTTAATTGAATACAATCTCAGGCTTGTCGCTCACATAGTTAAAAAATACCAGACCGGAAACCGTAATACGGAAGATTTAATTTCGATTGGAACAATCGGATTAATTAAAGCAATCAATACGTATGACACAAATAAAGGCAGTCGCCTTGTGACATACGCCTCACGATGTATTGAAAACGAACTGCTCATGCGGCTTCGGCAGGAACGAAAAGAAACACGCGAAGTCTCACTTTATGAACCGATTGGAACCGATAAGGAAGGAAACGAAATAAGCCTGATTGATATTATTCGAATTGATGAAGAAAGCGTTTTACATGACATTATTGTTTCCGACCACATCCGACATATTGCCGATTTATTTTTTTCAGAGCTGGATGCAAGAGAACAATTAATCATCGCCATGCGCTATGGTCTGTTTGACCAGTCAGAGTACACGCAACAGACAATTGCAAAAAAACTGAATATCTCCCGCTCCTACGTTTCACGAATCGAAAAAAAAGCATTGCAGAAGCTCCGCAATGCTCTCACACGTTAAACGCTAATCTGTAATGGAATTGATTGCTTGTTTGCACAAGGAAACTGCCTGTATCAGCTGCACATCGTCATATGCCATACCCTCAATATAAAACGCCGTGACTCCTGCCTTTGATAAACGGCCGACTTCCGACAACCAATTTCGCATTTTGGAAGCAAACACATAGGTTCCGCGTTCATCCTGCTCAACTTTATAATATTCGCCTTGCCTTTGCTCCTCCATAACAAAATATTCGGATGCGGTTTCCGATACATGACATTCCTCCAAAAAACCGCTCAATAACCTTCTGCCGGAATATGATATACATGGAATGCCATAAATAAACACCCCTGTCTCAACATCCTCCACATGCTTTTGGGCTAGCTGTATCGCTGCATCTGACGAAAGAACATGCGCAAGCTCCACTCTGGTTGCACCATATGTTTTCCAAAGATCACAAACATAATTGTTCGTAACATTCATCGTGGCTGAAATATGAATTGCAACCGCAGGAAGCATAATCTTCACTAACCGAAACACACCCGGATCATATACAACTATCGCATCCGGCAATGCCTTTATCCGTGATTGAAGTTTCAAAAACAGTTCCTTTAGCATAGCAATATCTTCATTATGTGCAAAGAAATCAAAAGCAAAATATAGCTTCTTGGAAAGGGAATGCACATACGTAAGCTGTTGTTCTAACACAGAAAGAAGATCATCACCATGCTGTTTCACAAAACTTCTGTAACAAATGCATACCGCATCTGCCCCGGCCTTTAAAACAGCTTCTATATATTCGATTTTTGAAACAGAAACAACAAGTTCATTTTGTTTCATTACGCAACCTCTCTACTTTTGCTTGTAAACGGACAATGCCACACCATCTGCCACCGATAAAATCGATGTTTCCAAACATTTCTCATTGCACAGGGCATAAATATATTCTCGCATACGATCATGAATGGTACGATTGCGTTTTTCGACCGTAAAATGGGATTCAAGAACATCACCGTCCTGCAAAATATTATCCGAAAAAATAAGCGCACCATCTGTTGCAACGCGCAAAACATCCGGTAAATAACAGATATATTGCCCCTTTGCAGCATCAACAAAGATAAAGTCGTATGTGTTGTCCGAAAGCGTCTTCAACACCTGTGCTGCATCACCTTCCAATATCGTGATTTGTTGTTCTTTGCCCATGCTCGCTATATTCTGTTTTGCCTTTTTTATTCTCTCATCACTAATCTCGATTGTCGTGATGTGACTTCCTTCCGGAATCCATTTTGTCATATACAAAGAAGAATAGCCAACTGCTGTCCCAATCTCAAGAATATTTGCAGGCTTCAACAGCAAAAGCTGTGTTTTTAACAATTCTCGTGTTTCTTTTCGAATCACAGGGACCTGTTGTTCCACAGCTTCAGCATAAATCTCTCCTAAATGACCTTCATCATCTGCAATATAAGAACGGATAAAAGATGAAACTTTACTTAATTCCATTCCTTTACTCCTTTTTTTCTTCTGTTTTTTTCTCGATATGACAAATCTTTTCAAGAATTTCATCATATGTCATTGACGCACATAGTGTATATTTTCCGGCCACAATTTTATCTCCGTAACCTTTGACCTTAACCTTAGCCCAAAATACATACTTGTCCTTGATTATTTCCGCATCCTCAAGTGCTTCACCAATCTCCATAATGGAGGATTCGGCTTGAATTTCGATCAACTTATAGTCTCGTGACATCGGATTCTTCGCTGTTTTTCCAAATACACCATACGCAAAGTTGAATGAATATGAGAATAACTTTATCACAAAGAAAACAATAACTAAATTAACAAGCAATCCCCACATAAAGCCTGAAGAACGCTTAAATACCTTACGAACCATCTCATCAGCATTTGTCTTTTTTTTCTTTTTATTATTTGTTTTTCCCATTAATAATCAAACTCCAATCCTTCAGCAAGTTCACCATACATTTGCTGCATCATTTTGCAAATACGCTGCTCCGCATTCATGAAATCACTTACAATTGAATTATGCAGCAATTCATCATATTCACGAAGAAGTGCATTCATTTCATCAAAAATATCTCCGCTCTGCTTTGCCTGAATTGCATTATTTCGATTTCTAAAATCACGAAGCTGATTATACAATTCCTTATTATCGTACAAAACACGCTTTGTGTCCAGATATTTTCGGTATTCTGCGGATTGTTTAATCCGGGTATTTAATTGTTTGCTTTGCTCAATAACATCTTTCATGGAAATACCCTTATACTTCTGTAATTACTGGTAATATCATCGGACTTCTCTTTGTTTTCTTCCAAAGGAAATCACCAAGTGCGTCCTTCACGCAGGATTTTAACTTACCCCAATCCGTAATGCCACGGTTAAGACATTCATCTAAAGCTTCCTGAACTACCATGCGGCATTCATCCATAAGATCTTCAGATTCACGTACATATACAAAACCTCTTGATACGATATCCGGTCCTGCAAGAATTTGTCCGCTCTCCTGCTCTAATGTCACAACAACAATGATAAGACCGTTTTGTGACAAATGCTGTCTGTCACGCAAAACTATATTTCCGACATCACCAACGCCAAGACCATCTACCAAAATACCTTGTGCCGGCACCCTGCCCGTGACTTCAAAAACATCCTCGGATAATTCCAAAACATCACCGGTCTGTAAAATCTTGACATTTTCCTTATCAACACCCATCAAAACAGCAAGCTCAGCGTGACGTTTTAAGTGTCTGTATTCACCATGAACCGGTATAGCATATTTGGGTTTTGTAAGTGCGTACATGAGTTTTAATTCTTCCTGACAGGCATGTCCGGAAACATGTGTATCCTGAAAAATTACATGTGCGCCCTTTCGTTCAAGCTCATTAATAATCTTAAATACAGCCTTTTCATTTCCCGGAATCGGATGGGAAGAAAAAATCACAACGTCACCCGGTTTAATCGCAATTTTGTTATGAATGTTAGCAGCAATTCTTGACAACGCTGCCATATTCTCTCCCTGACTTCCGGTTGTAATAAGAACAATTTGTTCATCCGGATAATCGTTGATTCGCTCAATTTCAATTAAGGTATTATCAGGAATGTTAATATATCCAAGCTCCGTTGCTGTCTGGATAATATTTACCATGCTACGTCCCTCGACGATAACCTTACGGCCATATTTACAGGCAGAGTTAATAATTTGCTGCACACGGTCAACATTGGATGCAAAGGTTGCTATAATAATTCTATGCTCCTTATTATCATCAAAAAGACTATCAAATGTCTTTCCAACCGTCTTCTCTGACTGTGTATAGCCCGGACGCTCAACATTCGTCGAATCTGCCATCAGTGCAAGAACACCCTTTTTGCCAAGTTCACCGAATCTAGGCAAATCAATCATTTCGCCAAATACCGGTGTATAATCCACCTTAAAGTCACCGGTGTGAATAATAATACCGGCCGGGGTGTAAATTGCAAGTGCTGCTGCATCCACGATGGAATGGTTTGTACGAATAAATTCAATACGGAAACAGCCAAGATTAATAATCTGTCCGTGTGTCACAATCTTTCGACGAACATTATTTATCATGTTATGCTCCGTCAGCTTGTGATCAATCAGCCCCATTGTAAGCTTTGTTGCATAAATAGGCATATTTATTTCATTTTCTACATAAGGAATCGCGCCAATATGATCTTCATGTCCGTGCGTTACGACAAGACCTTTCACTTTATCAGCGTTCTCTTTCAGATAGGTCACATCCGGGATTACAAGGTCAATACCAAGCATTTCGTCTTCGGGAAACGCAAGACCACAATCTATCACGATTATGCTATCTTCATACTCTATTGCAGTGATATTCATTCCAATCTGTTCAAGTCCGCCCAATGGAATGATTTTCACCGGACTATTTGTTTTGTTGTTCAAAACTATACCTCCAAATCAATATCTTCCAATAATTCATTGAAAATAGAAACTACCGAACGTATTTCATTTTCATCTTCCGGAATCTCGTAAGAAGCGAAATCTTCTTCACTTGATTTTATCTCCTTAAGTATAAGAAAATCTCCCTCATCACTATCCACGTCATCTGTTACTAAAATATAATTGATACCTGCAAGCATTGTCTGCTCAAGTACATATAATTCTTCTTTGCCGTCTTCTGTTTCAAACACAATCTTTGCGTTATTTTCCATGACTAACTGTTCCTCTCTTTTGCCATATTCCTGGCATCCAAATAGTTTTGTAAAATAATGGCTGCGGCCATCTTATCAATATATGTCTTGCGGGCACTTAATGCAACTCCTGTTTCTTCCAGTATACGGTTCGCACTTACCGTGGAAAGTCTCTCATCCATAAGCACAACAGATAGGCCCGTTCTCCGTTCCAGGTCAGACTGAAACAGCTTCGTGGCCTCTGCACGTTCACCTTCTGTATTGTTCATGTTCTTTGGATATCCAAGGACAATCTTACCGACATTTTCCTTGACAATGATCTCTTCAATGCGCGCAAAAGTCTGACGCAATTTTGTAGCATGCTTTCGTTCAATCGTCTCGTATGGCTGCGCAATTAACTCTGTTTCATCACTTAATGCAACCCCAACTGTTTTTGTCCCATAATCCAATCCAAGTATTCTCACAGCTTACCTCCAACAACAAGGCTATTTCAGTCTTGTATCGATGTAATTTTCAAGAAGCACCTCAATGATTTCGTCACGCTCTGCCTTCATGATTAAGCTTCTTGCATTCTTATAGCTTGTAATATACGTAGGATCTCCACTCATAACATATCCAACGATCTGACTTACCGGATTATAGCCCTTCTCAGAAAGAGCCTCATACACCTGTGCCAATATATCCGGTACTTCAATCATTGTCTCACGAATGATTCCAATGTCCTGTGTATTTTGGTTATTCATATCATCACGTCCTTTAAAACATATATCGTACATTTTAATATATTTGCGGCCAAATAGCAACTTTTATTTCAACATGCTGAAAAAGTCATACTGGTTTGTCTCCGGAATATCGCCCAGAATACCAAGCGATTCCATCTCATCCAATATTGTTTTTGATACCTTTCCTCTGGAACGAATATCCTCCTTGGAAGTGAAAGGACCCTGCTTTGCCGCTTCCTGAAGCTGCTTTGCCGCACTCTCACCAAGTCCTCCGATGGAAGCGAAGCTCGGAAGAATTTTTCCATCGACAATCTGGAATCTTGTAGCGTCAGAACGATATAAATCGATTGGTAAAAACTCTATTCCACGCGCGTACATTTCTTGAACGATCTTCATATCCCGAAGTGTATTCTTATCGGTTGCCGAAAGCTTATCCTTATCTGTTTTCTGGAGTTCACGCATATTCTCCTCCAAGGCTTCCTTTCCCTGACACATAAGCTTGTAGTCAAATGCAGTTGCACGGATGCTGAAAAATGCCGTGTAATATGCCAACGGATAATAGATTTTAAAGTATGCAATTCGCCAACCCATCATAACGTATGCTACCGCATGTGCCTTCGGGAACATATACTTGATTTTTTCACATGACCAGATATACCAGTCCGGAACATTGTGCGCTTTCATATCCTGTTTCCATTCTTCCCATTTGTCGCATTTACCTTTCGCAACATTCCCTTTTCGAACATTCTCCATTATTTTGAAGGCTGTTCCCGGCTCAAGTCCTCTGTAAATCAGATATGTCATAATGTCATCACGTGTACAAATGGCAGAAGAAAGCTCACACTTTCCTTCCTGAATCAATGTCTGTGCATTTCCAAGCCATACATCTGTACCGTGTGACAAACCTGCAATACGAGCCAGATCCGAAAATGACTTAGGTCCGGCATCTATTAACATTTGCATGGCAAATTCAGTTCCAAACTCCGGAATTCCAAGTGTGCCAAGTCTTGTTCCGCCGATATCCTTTGGCTCAATACCAAGTGCCTCTGTATTATGGAATAACGACATAACCTTTGCATCATCGAGCGGAATCGTTTTTGCATCCACACCTGTCAAATCCTCCAGTCGACGAATCATCGTAGGATCATCATGACCGAGAATATCAAGCTTCAACAGGTTATGGTCAATGGAATGGTATTCAAAATGTGTCGTAATAACATCTGTTGACATATCATTCGCAGGCTTCTGGATTGGCGTAAAGGAATAAATCTCCTCATGCTTCGGAAGCACAATCATACCGCCCGGATGCTGTCCTGATGTTCGCTTTACGCCTGTACAACCGGCTGCAATACGTTCCATCTCACAACGACGTTTTTCAATCCCACGCTCCTTAAAATAATTATATACATACCCAAATGCTGTCTTATCTGCCAGTGTACCAATGGTTCCGGCACGAAAGGCCTTTCCCTTTCCAAACAATTCTTCCGTATATGCATGTGCACGCGGCTGATACTCGCCTGAGAAGTTCAAGTCGATATCCGGTTCCTTATCTCCATTAAATCCAAGGAAGGTTTCAAACGGAATATCATGCCCTTCTTTATTCAGCATGGTACCGCATTTCGGACATTCACGGTCCGGCATGTCACAGCCTGACTGTCCTTCATACTGCTTTACAAAATCAGAATCAAAATCCGTAAAATAGCAGTGCGGACAAATATAATGCGCCGGCAAAGGATTAACCTCTGTAATTCCGGCCATCGTTGCGACAAACGAGGAACCTACGGAACCTCTTGAACCAACAAGATAACCATCATCATTCGATTTCCACACAAGCTTCTGCGCGATAATATACATAACTGCAAATCCATTTGAAATAATGGAGTTTAATTCCTTTTTCAGACGTTTCTCAACGATATCAGGAAGATTTGGACCATAAATCTGATGCGCCTTATCATAACAAATGTTTGTTAATGTCTCATCCGATTTCTCGATAATCGGCGGCTGTTTGTCAGGGCGAACCGGCGAAATCTTTTCAATCATATCCGCAATCAGATTTGTATTCGTAATGACAACCTCTTTTGCCACATCGCTTCCCAGATACTGGAATTCAGCCAGCATTTCATCGGTTGTACGGAAATAAATCGGCGGCTGTCTGTCTGCATCCGCAAAGCCTTTTCCCGCCATAATAATCCGTCTGTATATTTCATCCTCCGGATCAATAAAATGCACATCACAAGTCGCTACAACCGGCTTTTTAAACTGTCTTCCGAGTTCAACAATTCGACGGTTAACATCCTCCAAATCTTCAACGGAAGATACAGGAGCCTTGTCATCATCTAACAGGAACATATTATTGCCTGTTGGCTGTATTTCATAATAATCATAGAAATTTGCAAGGCGTGTAATCTCATCTTCGCTTTCCTGGTACAGCATGGCTTTATATAATTCCCCGGCCTCACAGGCAGAACCGATAATAAGTCCTTCACGATACTTGTTTATCAGACTCTTTGGTATCCGTGGTCTGCGGTTAAAATATGTAATGTGCGATTCGGAAATCAGACGGTACAAATTGACACGACCGATTTCATTTTTTACAAGAATAATGCCATGGTAGGCTTTTGCTTTCTTGATTGCTTCCGGCGAATCTGAGCCCATAACATTAAGCTTTGCAATCGTATCAATGCCCTTGTCACGAATCATCGTAAGCATTTTTAGGAATATTTCAGCCGTTGCATACGCATCATCACAGGCACGGTGGTGATTTTCAAGCGAAACATTAAACTGCTTACAAAGACGATCTAATGTGTATTTTCCAAGCTCAGGAATCAGAACATGAGCAAGTGTCATCGTATCAACAATCGTATAGTCAAACAAAAGACCCTGTTGCTTCGCATACTCTTTAATGAATCCTGTATCAAAGGCCGCATTATGCGCAACTAAAACACTATCTCCTACAAATTCGAGAAATTGCGGAAGTACCGTCGTAATGGTTGGCGCATCCATTACCATTGCATCTGTAATGGATGTAAGCTTCGTAATCGAATATGGAATTGGTATTTCCGGATTGATAAACTGCGAATATGTATCTACGATTTTTCCGTTTGAAATACGCACAGCACCAATTTCAATTATTTTGTTAAATTTTGGGCTAAGACCTGTTGTCTCAATATCAAACACAACGTAATCCGTGTTAATGCTCTGACCCTTTTCATTGACAATCATATCCTTTAAATCATCTACAAAGTAACCCTCAACTCCGTAAATAATCTTAAAATCCTCATCCGGTTTTACAGCGTGATTCGCAATCGGAAAGGCCTGTACAACACCATGATCTGTAATAGCAATTGCCTTATGTCCCCATTCCTTCGCGCGCTTAATGATCTTATTTATATCAACAACGCTGTCCATTTCACTCATTGTTGTATGCATATGAAGTTCCACTCGCTTTTCAATGGACGTATCCATGCGCTTTACACGGAAATCATTTGCATGCTTTAATCCGGTGATAGAAGATACGGAAATCTCATGTGTATAGGTGTCATACATCGGAACACCCTTCATAAGATAGAATTTTCCGACAGAAAGCTCCTCTAAGACGGGATCACGATCCTCTGCGGGTACAAAAAGCTTGAAGCCTATTGTATCCGTAAAATCCGTTATTGTACCATTGATAATAAACTTTCCGCTTCGAAGCTCGCGGTCCTCAAGCGAAAGCACTTGTCCATGCATACACACAGGGCCAATACCGTCATATACCTCACTGATTTTGACAATATCCCCCTCGCAGTTTCTGCCATAAAACACATCCGGATCGTAATTGCCGGACTTTCCGCCCTTACGGTCCCTGCCATAGCCTTGGGCGCGCGAAGGCGTCTTTGTTTCCTGCTTAACTAACTTCTTTGCCTCAGCATTCTCCTGTGGTTTTTCCACGGAACCGGACATTTCTCTCGCCGGATAATCTCCGTTTGTCGCATCTGTTTTTGTATTATCCGCCGAAGTGTTTGTATTTTCTTCTGCTCCGTTCTCATTGCCGGGATTATCTTTTACCTGCTCCGCCTCAATCGCACGAAGTTCCTGTTGCAAACGAAGCTTATTTACCTCACGTAAAGAAGACTTCTGCTCCTCTGTATAATCAAAGCCAACAGAAACCTCCATATTAAATCTTTCCTTATAGGTTGTAACAAAATACTCACGGATCAAATCCGCATGACTTCTTGACAAGTTCGTATCTTCTAACGCAAAGGTTAATACATTTCCATCACAAAACCACTCGCCGCGCTTTAATATACGAAACGCAACAAAACTGATTGTCTTGATTTCATCGAGAAAACTATCCTTGTAAATATCCGTCAGCTGTCGAAGTCCATATTGCTTTGAAAGTGTAAAATGCTCCTCAATCTTGCAGCTGGCATCACGCTTATCAAACACAAACGCCGAAAGTTGTTCCTCCGCTCTGTAAATAAGCGACTTCGCAATCAAAACATCACTTGAGATAGAAATAACCATCTTCTTTTGAGATTGGAACATGGTTATCTTCTCTACTCTTGTTTGACCGAGTAATTCATCTATTTTTTTGTCTAATTTTAATCCCGGAAATACTTCTCTGAATAATTTATTTTCCAATCTATCAACTCCCTAACGAAATCTCCGACTGATAATTGTCCAGTTCTTCTCTTAATGCAAAAAGTAATTGATCCTGTGGCAACTTACGAACAATCTCTCCGTGGCGGAACAATAATCCCTCTCCGTCACCACCGGCAATTCCAAGATCTGCTTCCTTTGCCTCTCCGGGTCCATTAACTGCACAACCCATGACTGCAACTTTAATCGGTAGGTGATCATATTCCTGTATCATTCGTTCCACCTGATTCGCAAGTGTAATAAGATCGATTTTTGTACGTCCGCATGTTGGGCAAGAAACAAGTTCAATACCATCGTTACGCAATTTTAAAGTACGTAAAATCGTCTTGGCAGAAATAATCTCTTCCACCGGGTCACTTGTAAGTGATACACGAATTGTATCTCCGATACCCTGTCCTAAAATCATGCCAAGACCAACTGCTGACTTGATATTTCCACGATAAACAGTTCCCGACTCTGTAATACCTACGTGAAGCGGGTATTTTGTATGCTGTGCGATTAACTCATGTGCCCTCACGCACATCATAACATCCGAAGATTTGATACTGATTACCATGTTATCGTAATCGCACTGCTCAATCATAGAAACCTTATCCAATGCACTTTCAACAATACCTTCTGCTGTTACTCCACCGTATTTTTCGATTAAATTCTTCTCAAGAGAGCCGGAATTCACACCGACGCGAATTGGAATATTATGCTGTTTCGCAGCTGCAACAACCTGCTTAAGATTGTCAAATCCTCCAATGTTGCCCGGATTGATTCGAATTTTATCCGCACCGTGCTCGATGGCACGTATTGCAAGCTTATAGTCGAAATGGATATCGGCTACAATCGGAATATGGATATGTTCTTTGATCTTATCAAACGCATCTGCAGCAGCAATTGTATTTGCCGTGGCACGAATGATATTGCAACCAGCCTCCTCAAGTTCTAATATCTGACGAACAGTTGCCGAAACATCCGAAGTTTCCGTATTTGTCATAGACTGAATGGCAATCGGATTGCCACCTCCAATCTTAACATTTCCAATTGTAATAACCTTTGTTTGCTCTCTATGATTCATCAAATTATCCTCTTAAAAAAATACATTTTTGATATCATTGAAAAATACCAATATCATAATCAAAAACAAAATAACAAATCCGATCAGATTTACGATGTTTTCTTTTTCCTGTGGTATCTTCCTGCGTGTAACTGCCTCAATGATAAGGAATAACAGTCTTCCTCCATCCAGTGCAGGAATCGGCAAAAGATTCATGATTCCAAGATTAACCGAAAGTAAAATACACCAGTTCATCAGATTGAGCATCATATTAATGATGTAATCTTTCTTTGTTTCACTTACATCCTTTACCTCGTCCAGTATGTTATTCATCTCCTGACCGACACCTACCGGACCCATGATTTCCGTGCTTTTTACTTTGCCGGTAACAATCATGCGAAGCGACATAATCGTTGTTTTTGCCCAATATCGACATTCGAGGGCCGCGTACTTAATTGTCATAAGCGGTCCGTCAGCCAAAACACCCTTACTCTCTACGCCAAGATAATAACTGCCGTTTTCTTCTTTGGGAATCGCAACCGTCTCGTATCTTGTTCCGTCCGGTCGTTCCATTGTAAGCTCTATCGGCTCCCCTTCTTTCATAAGTGCCAAATGAAGAGGCAATTCTCTAAAATTGTAAATGCGCTTGCCGTTTATTTTTATAATTTCGTCACCGGCGCATAGTCCAGCCTCCTGTGCTGCGCTATTTGGTGCTATCTTGCTAAGAACCGCAGGGTCACAGCCTGCATAATGAACAAGGACAATACCAAAAAGAAAGGCTAACAAAAAATTAAACAACGGACCGGCCGCCATAACCATCATCCGGACCCATACCGGTTTGTTGTTGAAGGCATTTTCGTCCTCTGACGCATTTTCTTCCCCAACCATCATACAATATCCGCCAAGCGGAAGCAGTCGAAGGGAATATTTTGTTCCCTTTCGCTCTTTTGAAAAAATGGCAGGTCCGAGTCCTATCGAAAACTCAGCCACCGATATCTTATTCAGTTTTGCAACAAGAAAGTGTCCTAATTCATGAAAAAACACAATGACACCAAACACTAAAATAATTAAAATAATATTCATTGAAGTCCCCCGGATTGCTTAAAAATTGTGCGAAAGATAGGAATATACCCATTGTTCGGTTTCAAGAATTTGTTCAAAGCTTGGATTATCGATTACAGTATGTGCATTCATACATGCCGCAATCATATCATAAATTTGTAAAAATTTTATGTCCTTGTTTAAAAACCTTGCAACAGCACATTCATTTGCAGCATTCAGTACAGTTGGCATAGTTCCCCCGGTACGAATTGCCTGATATGCAAAGTCAAGTCCCTTGAACACCTTGCGGTCCGGCATTTCCATAATAATACCTGTCATTTTCGAGAAATCAAGCCTTTCCCCCGGCAGAAATCTTCGATTTGGGTATGTAAGTGCATACTGAATCGGAAGCTTCATATCCGGCGTTCCAAGTTGGGCTTTAACTGCTCCATCTACAAACTCAACCATTGAATGAATAATACTCTGTGGTTGAACAACAACCTCAATCTGCTCAGGTTCTACATTAAAAAGCCATTTTGCTTCTATAATCTCTAACCCCTTATTGACAAGTGTAGCAGAATCAATGGTAATTTTTTTGCCCATCGACCAATTCGGATGTTTCAGAGCATCCTCCACTGTTACATCTTTTAGTTCCTCATAGGTCCGGCCTCGGAACGGTCCGCCCGAAGCTGTAATAATAAGCTTATGAATCTCACGATTTTGTTCGCCCTGCAAGCATTGAAAAATTGCTGAATGCTCACTGTCAACCGGTAAAATGGAAACACCCTTTTCCTTTGCAAGCGGCATAATGATATGACCTGCCGTTACTAAGGTCTCTTTATTTGCAAGTGCAATATCCTTACCGGCTTTTATCGCCTCAATTGTCGGTTTAATTCCAATCATTCCGACAATAGCCGTCACAACTATATCCGCCTCTTCAAACGTAGCAACCTCAACAAGTCCATCCATTCCATAAACGATCCTAATGTTAAATTCAGACAAGGCTTCCTTCAGTTCTAAAGCCTTGTCTTCCTTCCATACAGCCACGATTTTTGGTTTAAATTCACGTACTTGTTTTATCAATCGTTCTATATTATTTCCTGCCGCAAGTGCAACGATACACATATCCTCGGAATCACGAACAATATCCAGTGTCTGTGTTCCTATGGAGCCTGTTGATCCGATAATTGCAATATTTTTCATTTATCAACCTCCCAGATTTGATGCCATGTAAATAAAACAATAATATACGACCGGTGCTGTAAATATTATACTGTCAAAACGATCTAATATTCCTCCATGTCCGGGAATGAGCTTCCCATAATCCTTGATGTCGTTATTACGTTTAATCGCCGAAGCCGTCAAATCTCCTATCACCGCAATCACCGCGCCGATTGCTCCGCAAACAGCAAAAATAACAGGTGCATTCTCTAATTCATATACCTGCTTTTGGAAAAATATGCCATAACAAAAGCCTACAATAGCCGAACCTGTAATACCACCGAGCAAGCCCTCCACACTCTTCTTTGGACTGAGCTTTGGTGTCATCTTATGCTTGCCAAGCTTAACACCTACGCAATATGCACACGTATCATTTACCCACGAACAAACAAAAATCATCACTACAAGAGCGCCGCCATAAGCAAGTGTGCGAAGCTCATACACATAGGAAAGCATAAAGCTTACATAAAAGAAAGATAAAAGAACGACGGAAGCATCTTTATCCGTGTATGTCGGATATTGAATTACATATATGGCGAGAACAAGCAGTACAAAACCAATCATCATCGGTAAAATAGCATCGCGTCTGTCAAAGAATAAAAGCAAATAATATGCTATCGTTGCCATATATGAAACAAAACCAATCAACCTGTTATGAAGTTTATAGATGCGCAACATTTCGAGCACGCCTCCAAGTGAAAGAAGTAATATTGCAACACCTGTCACATATCCGCCTGCATAAAGCACACCGATTGCCAGTAAAACAAGTACAATACCACTCATCAATCGAACTTTAAACATTATTTCACCCCACCATATCTACGATCTCTGCCATTGTAGTGTAAAATTGCCTCTTTCAAATGCTCCACCGTAAAATCAGGCCACAATACATCTGTAAAATAAAACTCACAATATGCCAGCTGCCAAATCAGATAATTTGATAAACGAAGCTCACCACTTGTACGAATCATAAGATCCGGATCCGGAATACCATTCGTATCCAAATAAGAAGAAATACATGTTTCATCGATGTTTTCTACATCGAGCGTACCTTCCTTTACATTGGATGCAATCTTTTTAACCGCGCGCAAAATCTCATCGCGACCACCATAATTCAGCGCGATTGTAAACTGTAATCCATCATACTGTGCTGTCATCTTTTCGAGTTCTTCAATACGCTCAACAATATCTGCATCAAGTGCCGTACGGTCTCCAATTACCCGCACACGCATATTGTTTTTGGAAGCACGTTCAATACAGTCCTTCAAATAATTGCGCAGCAAGTTCATAATACCTGTTACTTCTTCTACGGTCCGTTTCCAATTTTCAGTAGAAAATGCATACACTGTCAGATATTTTATACCTAAATTGTATGCATCCTCGCATATTTGCTCTACTACTTTTGCTCCTGCTTTATGTCCAAAATTCCTTGGCATAAGTCGTTTTTTTGCCCAACGTCCATTGCCATCCATAATGATGGCAACATGCGTTGGTATTGTTAATTCTTCACTGTTAAATTCTTTTTTCAAACCACTCACCTTATACGGTCATAATTTCCTTTGTCTTTGCATCGATAGCCTTATCAACGTCGGCAATATACTTATCTGTTAGTTTCTGAACCTTATCCTCATTTGCCTTTAACTCATCTTCAGAAATCTCATTTGCCTTGTTCATTTTCTTTAAGGCATCATTTGCATCTCTTCGAATGTTACGGATTGCCACCTTTGCTGCCTCACCGCGCTTCTTGATATCCTTCGATAATTCCTTACGACGCTCCTCTGTGAGTTCCGGGAAATTAATGATAATATTCTTACCATCGTTATTTGGAGTTACACCTAAATCGGAAATCATAATTGCCTTTTCGATTTCTTTGATTAAGCTGTTCTCCCATGGAGTAATCATCAATGTACGGGCTTCAGGTACTGTTACGTTAGCGACCTGCTGAATCGTAGAAGACACACCATAATAATCCACTCTAAGCTTATCTAAAATATGAGGATTTGCACGGCCTGCACGAATTCCGGAGAACTCTGCTGCCAAACTTTCCATTGTCTTTTCCATCTTGCTTTCATACTGTGATAACATCTTATATCCTCCTAATTGTAATCTTATTCACAAGTAACAAGTGTTCCTGTAAAACCACCTGTTACAGCCTTCACGATACTGTTTTCTCCACCAAGGCCAAATAACATCATAGGCATCTTGTTCTCCATGGCAAGAACTGCAGATGCAAGATCGATAACACCAAGCTTTTTATCAACGATTTCGCTCATATCAAGCTTATCGTATTTCTTTGCATTTGGATTCGTCTTTGGATCACTATCATATACGCCGTCAATCGCCTTCGCAGATAAAATAACGTCTGCGCAAACTTCAATAGCCATCAACACAGTTGCCGTATCGGTTGAGAAATAAGGATGCCCTGTGCCGCCTGCAAAAAATACGACCTCACCCTTCTCCAAATACTCGATTGCCTGATCCTTTGAAAATAGCTCTGTCATGCTTCCGCAGGCAAACGGTGTCATAATATGTGACTTGATGCCAACCGTGCGGAACATATCAGCTGTATAAATACAGTTCATAACCGTTGCTAACATACCAATCTGATCCGCCTTGACACGGTCCATATGCTCAGAAGTACGTCCTCTCCAGAAATTGCCGCCGCCAATTACAATACTGACCTGAATTCCCTGACTCAAAATCTGCTTTACCTGCTTTGCCACGCCAACAACCGTTGCCTCATCAAAGCCGGTCTTTTTGTCACCGGCAAGTGCCTCGCCGGACAATTTAAGTAATATTCTCTTCATCTCCATGTGAATGTCTCCTTAACCAAAAAAGCTCTTTACATCGATTTCTGAATAGCATTGTGAACAAAAGCCTTCAATGACAGCGCCATTATTAATCTGTACGGAACGCGATTTGATATTACCCATAATAACAGCTGTTGAATCTACAATAACAGGTCCATGCACATCAATGTCACCGTTCACAGCTCCCGCAATGACAGCAGAAGTTGCCGAAATGTTACCAACCACAACAGAACCTACACCAATCTTGATGCTTCCTTCACTTGTAATCTCGCCTTCGATTTTGGATGCATTCGCATAAATCTCTCCGGCATTTACATCACCGTTAATCGTTCCGCCAACAATCAGCTTACCGCCGCATGTAACATTTCCGTTTACCGTACCAATGATATCGATACCGCCCTCTGTTTCGATGCTTCCACAAATTGTTGTTCCCTTTGTAATATAGGTTGTGTCTTCCGATACAATTGATTCAATTTCATTTGTATCTGCCTGGACTTTAATATCCTCTGCGATCATAGAAACCTCCTCGTGCTCTTCCTTGTCCTCCGCCTGCTCTTCCTGTTCCTCACGCATCTTCATGGCGGTCAAAACATCGTGGTTCAAATCAACCTTTGACAACGACTCATCTGCCGGTTCCCCTGTTTCTTCCGTTAATTCTTCTGCCTCTTCAGTAATCTCCTCCCCCTGAATCATCTTAGAGATTTCATCTGCTTCTTCTTCGATAGAATCAGCAGGTTCGGAAATCACCTCTGCCTCCGGAATACTATCCATGATGTCACCTACCTCATTTGTTTCTTCCTGTTCTTCTACAGGTTCTTCCACTGAAAATGTTTCAAGTGCCTCATCCTGTACTGCATCTATTTTGATTTCATCCAAATCCTCAAATATATCCTCCGGAGCAACTTCTATATCATCTGCTTCATCAAATGTATTAACCATATCTTCGTCATCATACTCGGCTGCAAGCTCATCCTTATCCGGCATCAATTCATTTACCGCCTGCGCAAAGTCTCTCTTAAAATCCTTAAAAAAGCCCATATGTTTCCTCCTTCTTTTTTGTAAATTTACCTTGCAATATTATACACCATACGCCTTTGTAAATCAACGTATTTTGGCATTCGAACAATCTAACGTAATACGCTTTCGATTCGTCAATTCGCCGTAGACAGAAGCACCGCATCCAATAGCGGCCGGAGTTCCGAATTCCGCACAGCAAAGCGCCATATGCGATGTCGCACCACCAAACTCTGTAATAAGTCCGGCTATCCCTTTTTTAAAGATCCAATCATATCTCGGATTTGCTTCACTCATCAAAATAATTTTGCCGGCAATATCTTCTTCGACCTTAATATCAAAATTGACAACATCCGCTGTGACATACTTGTTTGTGATAAAATTTGGTTTTGTTTCATCAATATCAATCACATCGATATCACGGATACCATATATTGTATCAGGAAGCACAAGGTATGTATTCAAATGATACATATCTCTTCTTTGCTCAATAATTTGGATATAGGAATCTCTGCTATGATAACTGAGAAGCTCCGGAACTTCCAAATATGACATATCTTCTCTTGCAATTCCAAGAATCTCTCCGAGCCGAATCACAATCTCCAAAATCAGACTTAATGACTTCGTAAATTCAAAATCAAAATATGCCCTGTTTTGCGTTGTGAGAACGAGAAACTCAAGCAGCTCATCCGCGCTGATATCTATTTTTATATCGGAAATCGCTTTCTCAAGAATATCACGGTCAAGCATATAGGTTTCTTCCGTGTTGAGCTTCGCCGTCGCATCCGTAATATCATCAATATCAATCAGCATATTCTTGAAGCAATCTGTTCGGATATCATAGGTCGCTGTACGAATATGCCCATATACTGCATCAAAATCCGTCTTTGTTATCATACCATGCGTATAACAATCATAGTCATAATCAAACTGTGTCCTGATTGTCGGAATTGAGTGATAAAACCGTGTTATCTGTTCTTTTGAAAAATACCCTCCGACAACAAGACTCTGACAAAGATTGCGTGCAACATATGCATAACCTGCCTGTCTTGCATACTGAGCCGCACCATTTTTGTGCAACGAATCCAGTAATTCTTCAATATATTTATAAAGCTTCATAACATTCGTATCAAGCAATGGAGAATTCGCTCTTACTTCATGTCGAAAATCAGCAAGTATGTCAAAGTTTCTTTTATCTTCTGCTGTAATCGACTTATAATTTTTAAGCAGTTTTGATGTTGTATGAAATAAAACCTGACGGATTTGATTTATTTCTTCTTCTGAAAAATTGTATTTCCCGAGTTCTTCCAATCTGCGTTCCGTCATAAAATCATATGAATGAAAAACAACCTCAGACTCCAGCTTCCTATGTCCGCCTTTTTGCGTGTGAAGCTGATCTTTATAGTAGCTAAACAGTTTATAGCAAAGATGTTTGTCTAAGCCTTTTGGCGTAAGCCCCTGAAAAGCATAGTCCATGGAAATGTATGGTTTGTTGCCAATTTTTTGCATCATATCTTCTTCGACCGGCATATATCCCAAAACAGAAACACCCTCACTCCAGGCTCTTGATGTGATAAGTTCCCGATACAAAGAGCAATCGAGTGGTCTTGGATTCACGCCTAATGTACGACTTAAATTCCAGTATGCTGCATCTGACAACATATGACTTTCATCGAGATATGCACATTTTGCAAGCGATTTTGCATCCCGCAAATCACGATCCGCCAAAATATGCGGCTGATTAATCACAGCTGCAAGCGGACGCACCTGAAAAATGATAACCTCATCATCTTTATTAATTGCAAACTCAATATCGAGTGCTTCTATATCCAGAAAAAGGGCTTCAATCTCACGAACAGCCATAATAAGCTTCAAAAAACGTTCCTCCAGGAATTCTCTGGAAACATTTTTTGCAATCCATCTGGTTTTACCGCCTTTACCGCCTGTAACCGTATCGGTCTTTCCGTCATTATCATACGAAATCATGTAATACGGACGGTTATAGATAATATCTCTGGTGAATACTACACCGGACATAATAACATCTCTTGTCTGACGCTGAATCAAAATCTGCTCGTCAATCACCTCCTGCAGACGTTCCTCGGAATCGTCTCCATCCGTGTACGAGAGCATAACCTTTGTAATCGCATCCGTTACAGCTTCCACATTGTAGGAGTCAACATTCAAAACACTCTCATAGTGTCCCGCTTTTGAATTCTCAATGCTATCCTCGAACGTTGAGGAACTGCGGATGACAACGAAATCGCCCTTAAAGCGTTCTGCAATGATATGAAAGATTGCACGTTTTCCTCTTAAGAAATCACGCACAGTGATAATCATCATATCTTCAATATGGGATTTGTTAACAATCGATTGTAATGCAGACAAGGTATCTGCTTTTGTAGACATAACCGGTTGATTCATATAATATTCAAGCCTCCCAGACTTCTAAAAAAACTTCTCAATTACAGTAACTAATCCATCTTCATCGCAGCTTCCCGTAATAAAATCTGCGTTTTGTTTCACGATTTCCTGCGCATTGCCCATTGCTACGCCGATGCCTCCATAGGAAACCATCGACAAGTCATTAAATCCATCGCCACAACAGACAGTATCTTCCTGTTTCATGCCAATAATCTCAAGCAAACCGGCAATTGATTTCGCCTTGTCAACATTACAATTTGTAATCTCAATAAAGTAAGGTTCCGAACGAAATACATTTAACTTTGGAGCAAGAAGCTTTCGCATTTCAAGCTCACACGCCGCCGCATGCAAAGGCTCTGCTGTCAAAAGACATTTTGTCATATCAAAATCCACATAAGAAACAAAATCATCAACCTTAACGAGTTCCATACCGTTTAATTTTGCCTCATACTCCATGTAATGATCAATCTCTGTACCTGTAATTACATTTTGGGAATCATAGGTTACAAGCCCCAGACCATGTTCGATTGCATAATCGTAAATTATTTTTGCATATCGTTTTGGCACCGTTTCCTCATATACCGACTCGCCTGTCGCACAGCTTACAACCTTGCCCCCATTAAAGGAAAGCGCATATCCTCCATATTCTTCTAACTTCAATTGTTTTACAAACGGCTTGAGTCCGGGGTAAGGTCTTCCTGATGCAAGGGCAATCATATGACCCTGCTCCTGAACTTTTAAAAGTGCCTCCAATGTCTTAGGCGTGATAACCTTTTTGCTATTTACAAGTGTTCCGTCAATATCCAGAACTAATAATTTCTTTTTCATGTATACCTCACCTATCTTTACATGTCCTTTGACATGCCTTTTCTTTATCCCAAATTGTCTCAAATATTATCATACCATAAAAAATGCTATTTTAATAGTTATCATTTCATGTTATATTTACTTTATTAAAAAAAGATAGGAAAAGAAATGGATATTACAATTTGTATAAAGGGTAAAAAATTTGATAAGGATTCATCCGATGCCATTGCAGAATACTGTAAGCGCATGTCAGCATTTTGCAAGGTTCATGTAAAGTTCTTTAAGAATTACAAGGACTTTACAATACCCTCGAATGCGCATAGCATCGGATTTGTCATAACATGCGGCAAGAATTCTCCGTCCTCACCCGAGCTTGCAACACAAATGAATTCTTTACAGACACAGGGATATTCATCCCTTTTCTTTTACATACCGGGAGAAACAATCGACAATGAGGAGTTTCCTTTTGCAACCTTCGATACACTCTCGCTCTCCTGTTTTCAAATGAGCAGTGAAACAACAACGATTGTATTGACAGAACAGTTGTACCGTTCATTCACAATTTTGAATCATATTACATATCACAAATAAAATGACCATATGCTTATGCCATTTCCATGCATAATCCATATGGTCATTTTTTCAAAACCGGCTGATTTGTTCCATGAGCATCATTCGCATCAGCTGATGTGGGAATGTCATTCTGGAAAAGCTGAGTTTAAAATTGGCACGTGAAACAACCTTATCAGCAAGTCCAAGGGAGCCTCCAATAATAAATACAAGATTTCCGTTTCCCTTTTGCGATTGCTTCATTGCATGCACCTTCAGTTCATCAGTTGTCATCATGTTTCCGTCAATGCAAAGTGCATACACATAATCCTCATTCGATATGTGTTCTAAAATACGAGCACCTTCCGATTCCTTAACCTTTAATTCCTCCATGACACTTGCGTTTTTTGGAATGCTCTCATCCTTCAGTTCCACCATCCCAAAATTATTTCGTTTTTTTATTTGTTTGCTCAGATGTTCAATTTGGTTTCTGTAGTAGTTTTCTTTCACATTTCCTACGACAATCAGCTTAATATTCATATTTTTCGCGCCTTTTTACATAATATTCATTCATATTTTACATATTGTTGCCACTCTTGTCATATTTTGTTCATAATTACAGTGTATATTATAAGTATAGTTTTTTTCATAAATCCTCTCTTTAAATTATACACACACATACAAAAAAGCCGGTTTTGTTGTTTTCCGGCTTTTTTATTTTCTCTATTTTATTCTTAAATATTTCCGTTTTTTACATCTTCGAATTCCTGTATTACTTCATCGTCAACCTTCTTTGTACAAAGTGAAACAACAATAATGAATGCCAGGCTTACAAAGAATCCTACAAGCAGGGAATAAACACCTGTCTTTGTTGCAAGCGTAACCTTTTCTCCCGCCTGTGTAAACAGCTTTGCATAATCCCAGAAAATAACGGTTGCACCACCACTTATCATACCGGCAGCTGCGCCGGCAAGATTTGTGCGTTTCCAATAAAGCGACATAAGAATCGTAGGTCCAAATGCACTTCCAAGACCCGCCCATGCATCTGCAACAAGCTTCATAATACTTGAATTCGGATCAAGCGCAATCAGATATGCAAGACCTGCAATGACAAGAACCGTAATTCTGCTTACCATAAGCACCTGCTTTTCTGTCATCTTCTTGAAAAAAATACCATGACATAAATCTTTTGCAACGGCAGATGATGAAACTAAAAGCTGTGAATCCGCAGTTGACATAATCGCAGCCAATACACCACAAAGCAAAATTCCACCTATAAATGCAAGACATGTATCATTCAGGAAAATCTTTTTTATCATTTCAATGAAAACATTTTCACTCGTCACAGAATCCAAAACCGTCGGATACAAATATGCTCTGCCAACAACACCGATAGCACAAGCTACTGCAAGGGAAAGAAGCACCCAGACAATCGCAACCTTTCTCGACTTTGAAAGTTCCTTCTCATCACGAATTGCCATAAAACGAACAAGAATATGCGGCATACCACAATAACCAAGTCCCCAGGCAAGCTGTGAAAGAATCTCAATAAACGTAATAGGCTTTCCGCCATTGTTAAAAATATCAAGGAAATCTCTTGCATCGGTCGGAAGTCCGCTTGCAATAAGATTTGGTGTAATCTCACCTACACCCATAAGCATAACAGCCACGATCGGCACAGCTAAAATGCCTACCAGCATAAGTGTTCCCTGAATAAAGTCTGTTTTACATACAGCGATAAAACCGCCTAAAAATGTATATGCCAAAATTACAATCATACCAATTGTAAGTGCAAAGCGGTATGGAATATCCATAACCGAAGCAAACAACTTACCGCCGGCTGCAAAAGCCGATGCCGCATATACAAGGAAGAAAACAACAATAACTACCGCTGAAATTGCCATCAAAATATGATTTTTGTCGCGGAAGCGGTTACTTAAATACTCCGGAATTGTCATCGCATTTCCGGCCTTGATTGTATATCTGCGAAGTCTTCCCGCAATAAACAACCAGTTTAATACTGTACCTATGAAAAGGCCGATCGCAATCCAAGCCTGATTCGTACCATAAGCATAAATACAACCCGGAAGACCCATAAGAAGCCATCCGCTCATATCAGATGCCTGTGCCGAAAGTGCGGCCACCCATCCATTCAAATTACGACCACCTAAAAAGTAGTCTCCTGCGTTTTTACTTTCCTTTGCACTTGCTGCTCCAATCATAAGCATTCCAAGCATATAGCAAACAAAAGCTGCAATTACCCATACACTCATGTTAATCCTTTGTCTCCATTATCATAAGATATCCTGTCTTTATGGTAATGTGACACTCCTCCTCTCTCATCTCGTTACTAATCCCTCTTGTTTCTTCTTTTATCATGGTCGCTTCCTGCAGATTATAAACAAATCCGGTAAGCGTAACACCTGTCACAATATCCGAATACGGGATAAGCGAAACATATTTCCCATATTGTCTGCTCTTAATCAGCGTAAGTGAACTGTCAATCATACGGATTTTATTGTTTCCATCATAGATTACCGCATCAACACCTTGCATTCTGCAAAGCTTCAGCAACGCAAAATTCCCTTGTACATGGTCAAGTCTTGTACCGGTTGCGCCAAGCATAACAATGTGCTTTGCTCCATGATCCATTGCATATTGCACGGCAACATGTGTATCTGTAAAATCCTTCATCGGATTAAGCAGTATCGTATTATGAAGCTTTTGATATTTTTCTTTTGTATTCGGACATGCCGAATCAAAATCTCCGATTGCTATATCGGGAATAATACCATTTGCATCCATTACGTCAAGTCCGTGATCAACACCTATTCTGAAAGCATCCGGATACATTTTAAGTATGGTGTGAAAGGTTTTTTCCCCAACGGTTCCACCGGTTATGATTATAACTGTATCTTTCATGTACCCTCACTTAATTCTCTGTCAAAATATTCGAAAAACGCTCTACATTTTCTACAACATTCCCTTTGAATACAGAAGAGCCCGAAACAATTACATTTGCTCCCGCTTCAATTACCTGTTTTACATTCTGTATTGTAATACCGCCATCAACCTCAAGGTCGATAGGTCTTCCTGCCTGTGCAACCATCTGCTTTAGCTTTGAAAGCTTATCAAGCGCAGATGGCATAAATGCCTGCCCTCCAAATCCCGGCTCGACACTCATAACAAGAATCAAATCAATATCATTCATATATGGCTTTAACAATGAAACCGGTGTATCCGGCTTAATTGATACACCAACTTTGATATTATGTGCTTTAATTGCTGCAATTGTAGCCGAAAGATCCTCACAGGCTTCATAGTGCACTGTAATAGAATCCGCACCGGCCTTAACATAATCATCGATATAGCGAATTGGATTAATGACCATCAAATGAACATCAAAATATAACTTTGTAATCTTACGAATACAACGAATAACCGGCTCCCCGAATGAAATGTTCGGAACGAAATATCCATCCATTACATCAAGATGCAACCACGAAACATTTGATTCCTCTAACAATCGAATATTTGCCTCAATATTGTTGTAATCTACTGCTAATAATGATGGTGCTAAAATATTCATATTACCATTTCCTCTTATTCTTTCGTTCTTCATAAAGCTGTATGTAATTCTCATACCGCAAAGAACTGATTTTACCGTCTTCTACTGCTTTTTTTACCGCACAATCCGGTTCTTTATCATGAACACATCCGGCAAAACGGCACATACCGTTATACGGCTCAAATTCCGGATAATAATCCTTTAAGTCTTCTGCTTCTTCGATTTCTTCAATAAAGAGAGAACTAAATCCGGGCGTATCCATAATATAGGTATCTTCGCAAATACAAATAAGCTCGGAATGTCTTGTCGTATGCTTTCCTCGCTTAATCTTCTCACTAATTGATCCGGTCTTTACCGCATCCTCCTTCATTAGCGCGTTTAACATAGACGACTTTCCTACACCGGATGGACCGGCAAGAACCGTTGTCTTGCCTTTTAACAAATCGAACACCACTTCAATACTTTCATTTGACGAAGCATCCATACAATAAGAAGTTGTGGTTACGAGTACTTCATAACCACAATTCTCATAAATTTGTTTTAATTTATCTGCTTCTGAGGAATCTACCAAATCGGATTTGTTAAAGCAAATAATCGTTGGAATATGCTCGCATTGCATTCGGATCAAAAAGCGGTCCAAAAGATTCAGATTCGGTTTTGGATCGGCAAGCGCAAATATAATCATAGCCTGATCAACATTTGCGACTGTCGGACGAAGGAGTTTGTTTTTTCGCTCATTGATGGATACTACATGACCAAGCAATGCAGCTTCATCAAGAATCTCCATGCAAACATCATCGCCAACTGCAGGCTTCATTCCCTGATTGCGGAATCCACCCTTTGCCTTGCATTCAAATAAACGACCATCTGCTACGTGGATATAATAAAATCCACCAACACCTTTTATTATCTTACCCTTCATATATGCTAGTTCTTCTTTTCTTCCTTGAAGTTACACGAGCCTGTTACAGACCATCCGAGCTTGTTGCCCTTGAATATTACTTCATATGATGTAGTACCATCAATGATTTCAAAGCCTTCCTCTGTGTAACTAAACGGAACATCTTCGTTCTTTGAAGTAACCTGATATGTCAAATCTTTCTGATAACCGCTTGGGAATGTAATTCGTAAAATAACCTGCTCACCGGCCTTTGGCAAGTTGTCATTTGACCATGTAGTATTTCCTTCCGCATCCGTTATCTCTTCATTAAGCTCAGCAACTTTAAAAATACCATCTACCTTTGCAGTATATGTTTTCTTTTCAGGACCATCACTAATTGTGATATCAATAACATCGCCTTCGTTTACTTCCTTATTCGCTGCAGGAGACTGATCCATAACCTGACCCTCCGGTACAGTGTCGCTGTAATCATGTTCTACATTGCCGAGTTCAAGCTTTGCATCCTCTAATGACTTCTTGGCTTTCTCTTCTGTAAGACCACCTAAGTTAGGAACATTAACCTTCTTAACCTCCGAACCATTACTGATGATAACCTTGACCTCAGAGCCCTTTGGTGCCATACTGCCGGCTGCCGGCTCTGTTGTAATACATTTATCCTTTTCAATTTCATCATCATATGCATAACCATGAACAACCTTAAAGCCTGCTTCCTCAAGAATTGTACAAGCCTGATTATCGTCATAATCCTTTACATCCGGAATCTCAACAGCCTCTGCTCCTGCACTTACCTTCAGCTCAATATCGTCATTTACATCGACCATTTCTCCCTTTTTGTAGTTCTGGTCGAATACGTAACCTTCCTGTACTTCTTCATTCTCCTCTGTTACAATAACGATCTTATCTTCAGAGAAACCTTCCTTTACAAGAAGCTTAACAGCAGCATCCTCTGAATAACCCGTTACATCGATCATCTCTATTTCACCGACTTCCTCGGCTGTTGTATCATCTGTCTTACTTTTTCCAAACTTGAAAAAGCCTGTCACCTTACCTAGAACAATCATAAGCACAATAGCAAGTATGACTGCTGTAACAACACCTGCAATTGTAACAGCCTTACGCAGACCCGGGTCAATAGCACCATCATCCTCGTCCTCATCATATTCCGGCTCGTAATCCGGAACCTTCTTTACGCCGCCCTTGCGTACCGGTTGCTGCTGTTCTATTTCTTCCTCAAGTTCGTCCTCCCAGTTATCCTCAGTTAAAAGACTGTTAATCTTTTGATTGTTAATCGGCATAACTGAAACGCCCTGCTGCATACCATAATTTGGTGTCATTTCACCCATCTCATTTTGCACAGGTGGATTATTGTATGTATTTACAGGATTGTTAAGTGCATTAAGCTGGCTATTACTTGTATATGGATTATTGTAGCCTGTATTCGCATACGTCTGCTGTTGTGTTTCATATGCGTTCATAGAAGGATCCTTGTATGCACTACCATCGCGGATTGCACGTACATCCTCCTTTGTCCACTCCTGTGTAGGACTGTTTGTTACAGCAGTAGGAGCAACTACGATATCAATATTCGGATTATTCTGAACACGCTTCAAATCCGCAATCAAAGCGCTTGCTGTAAGGTATCTGCGTTCAGGCTTCTTCTGTGTAGCCTTCTGGATAACCTTTTCATAACTTGAATAAATATCCGGATAATACTGTCTTGGTGGTATCATCTCCGTCTGAATATGCATCAATGCTACCGATACATTGTTATCGCCTTCAAAAGGAACACGACCTGTAACCATCTCATACATTGTAATACCAAGCGAATAAATATCACTTCTCTCATCACTGTAGCCACCACGTGCCTGTTCCGGTGAAATGTAATGAACACTGCCAACCGCACCGGATGTAAGTGTGTTTGAGGATGCAGCTCTGGCAATACCAAAGTCTGTTACCTTAATTGTGCCATTCTTTGCTACAATAATGTTCTGTGGCTTAATATCTCTGTGGATAATATGATTTTCGTGCGCAGCTTCAAGACCTGACGCAATCTGAATAGAAAAATCAAGTGCCTGCTCCATGCCAAGTCTGCCATTTTGCTGAATATATTCTTTCAAGGTAATACCTTCAACAAACTCAAGTACAATAAAATATATGCCATCCTGGTCATATACATCATATACATTTACAATATTCGGATGTGCAAGTCCTGCAGAAGCCTGCGCTTCTGTTTTGAACTTTGTTACAAAATTAATATCATTGCAGAATTCCGGCTTTAATACTTTAATTGCAACATTACGATTCAGTCTATGGTCACGTGCTTTGTATACTATAGACATTCCGCCGGCTCCGACAACTGCAAGAATCTCATATCTATCACATAATATCATTCCTGGTTTTAACATAACAACATTCTATCCTTTCTGTTATATCCTAAAAGTGATTCACTACTCTGATAAGATAACCACGGAAATGTTATCCGATCCACCATAGTAATTTGCTCTATCAACTAATGCTTGTGCAATCTGCTCGAGGTTTTGATGTTCCACGACTATGTCACGTATCTCGTCATCCTCAACCATGTTTGACAATCCATCTGAACATAACAAGTATTTATCCTCTGCACATAAATCGATTTCAAAAAAATCCGGCATTACTTCATCACGCGACCCCATTGCTTTCGTGATAATATTTTTCTCCGGATGATTGCGACCTTTCTTTCTTTCAAGCTCTCCGTTTCGAATCAACTCTTCAACAAGAGAATGATCCATAGTCACCTGACGTATATCGGAACCGATTACATACAATCTGCTGTCTCCGACATTTGCAACGTAAAGTTTCCCGTCCATGGCAACAGCCGCTACCATTGTCGTTCCCATTCCACTCAAATCCGGATCATGACTTGCTGCCTTGTATATCTCATTGTTGGCAAAAATCATAGCGCGTTTTAATATCGCAACCGGATTCTCCAGCGATGTTTTCTTAACAAAATCAAGCGTTATGTCAATTGCCATTTTGGAAGCTTTATCACCCGCACGGTGACCGCCCATACCATCTGCAACGATGTAAAGATTCGGCAACGTTCCTACCGGACTATCAGAATAAAAGATACTATCCTGATTGTTACTTCGCTTGTTGCCGGTATCCGATTTTCCAAACGATTTCATTCGTTCCCTCCAAATCATGCTACAAATAGAAATTATTTGTGGGCATATTTTCTCCTTAACTGACCACAGGCAGCGTCTATATCGCTACCCACACTCCTTCTTATAGTACCATTTATTGATTTTTTTTCAAGTGCTAATTTGAATTTTTGGATAGAATCCTCGTCACTTTTCTCGTATTCACGCTCCTCGATTGGGTTAACCGGAATGAGGTTTACATGACAATTCATCCCCTTCAGCAGATTTGCTAACCTGTTTGCATGATCAATCGTATCATTTTTTCCTTTAACGAGACTATATTCAAATGTAATTCTACGTCCCGTCTGTTCAAAATATGCCTTGCAGGCTGCAAGTGTTTCCTGCAAATCGTATTGATGCGCGATCGGCATAAGTGCCTTACGCTCTTCGTCGGATGGTGCATGCAGGGAAAGTGCAAATGTAATTGTAAGATTTTCTTTTGCAAGATCATATATTCTTGGCACAATGCCACAGCTTGATACCGTAATATTCCGCTGGCTTAAATGATATCCATGCTCGCATGATACAAGACGTACAAAACGCACAAGATTATCATAATTGTCAAGCGGCTCGCCTGTTCCCATTACTACCACATTCGAAACACGCTCACCTGTGATTCTCATACACGCATACACCTGTTCCAGCATTTCGGAGGCCGTGAGGTTACGAACAAGTCCGCCAATCGTTGATGCGCAAAAACTACATCCCATCCTACAGCCTGCCTGGGATGAAATACATACGGAATTTCCATAAGAATACCTCATAAAAACCGTTTCAATCATCTGACCATCCTGTAATCGAAACAAAAATTTGATTGTGTCATCTTTCTTTGATGTCTGTCTCGTTTCTTCCTCAATAACAGTAAAGCCCTGTTCGTTGATTTGCGCACGAAGTCCCTTCGGCAAATTTGTCATCTCATCAACTGATGCAACATATTTTTCGTGCATCCAGCTAAACAGTTGCTTGGCACGAAAGGCCGGTTGTCCCATATGCTTAAGATAATCGGTTAATTCTTCTATATACATGGACTTCAAATCTACCATAATAAACTCCTTATTCGTATGCATAACACACATTCTGGCATCCGAAAAATTATTTGTTTCTTTTCAGTATTGCGTAATAGAAACCATCGCAGGCATCAACACCCGGTAAAAACAACCTGCTTTCTTCTAATTTATATTCCGTATGTTCCTTCAAAAACCACTGCACATTTCCCTCATTTTCTGTAGGATTAATTGTGCATGTACTATATAATAATGTCCCGCCCGGTGCAACATAATCACTCACATTCTTTAATATGTTTTTCTGCAATGTGACAAGATTTTCGAATCCTTCCTCTGTAAGTCGATATTTGATATCATTCTTACGACCGATGATTCCAAGTCCGGAGCAAGGCACATCAGCAATCACAACATCTGCCTGTTCAATATCAAAAGGCATTGTTGCGTCATGTGCACCGATTTTGACGTTTGAAAAGCCAAGTCGTTCGACATTTTCTTGGATAAGGGAAAGCTTGTCCTCCGATACATCCATCGAGTAGACCATACCCTCACCATTTAAATATTCCGCTGCTGCCGTTGTCTTTCCACCCGGTGCAGCACAAATATCCATTACAATATTTCCCGGTTTGATATGCGCTGCGCGAACCGCGCACATAGAGCTCTCATCCTGAACGGTGAACTCACCCGATTTATAGCCCGGTACACGTCTGATAAAATCGTACTGCCCTATTCGAAGTGCAGCTTCATCATATAATCCATCGAAAACCTCGATACCGGCTTCCTGCATTTGTTTCTTTATGGTTTCCCTGTCTGTTTTGCATAGATTTACACGAACGGTCGTCAAACGTTCTGCAAAACAGCCTTTTAGTATCGCAAGCGCCTGTTCCGGATAATCCGCATATATTTTTTTCACAAGCCATTCGGGCATAGAATAATATACCGAAGCATATGCAATCTTATCCTTATTTAAATCCGGGTAAGTTACATGCTCCTTTTCTCTTGCAATGGAACGAAGTACACCATTTACATAACCGGTCAAACCGGAAAAACCATGTTTTTTTGTGAGCTTCACACTCTCACTTACCGCAGCATGTTCCGGCACTCCATCCATAAAATGAATCTGATAACAGCCCATGCGAAGAATGGAACGAATCATTGGCTTACATTTTTTTATTTTTGTCTTTGAATATTGATTGATAATGTAATCAAGTGTAATTCTTTTCTCCGTAATACCTTCACACATTCTTGTTACAAAGGCACGAAGTTTCTTGTCCTCGAACTGATTTTTCTTAAGCGCCTTTTGTAAAGCAATGTTCGAAAATGTGTTATTTTGTTCAATATCCAATAATACATCTAATACAACTTCTCTTGCATCCATTTCCTAATCTCTCAAACTCTTATTGTCCGCATATCATACCCGGTTTCAATTTATTACCATTCAAATAAGAAGCAGCATCCATGTCTTTTTTGCCTTCCGGCTGTAAACGTTTAATACGAAGTGCATCTTCTCCACAGGCTATATCAAAATATTTCTTTGAAATGGCAATGATTTCGCCCGGTCTTTTTCCCGAAACATCAGTTGCGACAACATCGGCCTCATAAAACTTTACATGCTTTCCATCAATCGTTGTATAAGCACAAGGCCATGGAATTAAGCCGCGAATCAACCGTTCAATTTGTGTCGCACACTTTGTAAAGTCTACATCACCCATCTCCTTTTTTAACATAACCGCATAATTGCTCAAAGCATCATCCTGAGGTATCCGGACAGCCTTTCCTTCTTCTAACAAGGACAGCGTTGTAAGAATAAGCTTTGCACCTGCTTCGGCGAGCTTATCATGCAATGTAATCGCATTATCCTTTGGTTCGATTTCTACGACCGTCTTCTCAATCATATCCCCTGTATCAAGCCCCTTTGCCATGTACATGGTTGTAACACCCGTCTTTGACTCGCCATCGATAATTGACCACTCAATCGGCGCAGCTCCCCGATACTTCGGAAGAAGCGAAGCATGGATATTAATACATCCATACTTTGGAATATTCAAAATATCTTCGGATAAAATCTGACCATATGCCGCTACAACTATCGCATCCGGTGCATATGCTTTGATACATTTTACATTTTCTTCTTCTCGCAAACGGACCGGCTGATACACCGGAATATCATGCGCAAGTGCGACCTCCTTTACCGGTGTCGGCACGAGCGATTTACTACGTCCCTTCGCCTTATCCGGCTGTGTAAACACAGCTACAACTTCATGACCGGACTCAATAATTGACTTTAATGCATGCACAGCAAATACCGGCGTGCCCATGTATATAATTCTCATATAAACCCCTCTGTTATTTTCTATTCTTCCTCTAAATCCACACGATGCAAGCCGCCCTCGACCTTATCCTTGTATAATACACCATCTAAATGATCAAGCTCATGACAAATCGCTCTTGCCAAAAGTCCTTCACCCTCAACAATAATTTCGTTCATATCAATATCAAGCGCCTTACATACAACATGATTTGGTCTTGTAACCTGTCCGGCCAGTCCCGGCAGACTTAGGCATCCTTCCTCTCCGGTCTGTTCGCCATCCATCGAAACAATTTCCGGATTAATTAATGTGTAAGCATTTCCATCACAAACATCAATTACAACAATTCTTTTTAATATACCAACCTGTGGCGCAGCAAGACCAACGCCCATTGCATCATACATAGTATCATACATATCTGCAATCAAAGTACGTGTACGGTCTGTCATCTGTTCTACAACCTTACACTCCTTACGTAATACATCATCTCCATCAACACGAATGTTACGAATTGCCATTTTGTTGTCCTCCTCTAATTATGAATATACTTCCCTCAATCCAATCCAATGCAATGCCTTACTAATATGCCTGCATTGGATCTACATCAACAGTTACCGTTACCTGCTCAAATACAAAGGAATCAGCAACTTCCTTCATTGTGTGCAAATCAGACGCATCGGAAGCTTTTACATATATTACACGACGATACATATCATTTAATTTCCCGATTGTTGCATCGCTTGGCCCTATAATACGTACATTATCGCTTGTTTTGGCAACAGATTGCAACTGTTTTTGTAATTTATCCGATGCTTTCACACAATTTCCATAGTCTTTATCCGTCAACAATATAACCATCATATGATACATTGGCGGGTATTTCATAAGTCTTCGATAGGACATTTCCATGTCGAAATATCCCTCATAATCCTGTTTTGCTGCTGCCTGTATAGCATAATGATCAGGCTGATACGTCTGGATCAATACATGCCCTGATTTCTCTCCGCGACCCGCACGTCCCGCAGCCTGTGTCAAAAGGGAAAAGGTTCGTTCACCGGCGCGATAATCATTTGCAAATAAGGACATGTCTGCAAGCATAACACCTACAAGTGTGACATTTTCAAAATCATGACCTTTTACAATCATCTGTGTGCCGATTAATATATCCGCCTTCTTATTCAGAAACCGATTTAATATATCTCCATGTGCACCCTTTCGCATAGTCGTATCTTTGTCCATACGAAGTGTCTTCGCCTGCGGAAACAGTCTGTGGATTTCTTCCTCCACCTTCTGCGTTCCTGTGCCAAATCCCCCGATTAATGCCGACTTGCATTTCGGACATTGCTTCGGTGCCCGGTTAATATATCCGCAATAATGACATCGCATAAATCCATCATCATGCAATGACATAGAAACATCGCATTTCGGACAAATGATAACCTCCCCACACTCACGACAGGAAACAAAACTATTGTAACCTCTTCGGTTAATAAACAACATAACCTGCTCTTTCTTCCGGAGACAGTCATCAATTCTGTCATGCAGTTCCTTGCTTACAATGCTTCGATTTCCTAACCGCAGCTCCTCTCGTAAATCTACAACCGAAACCGTTGAAAGCGACACTCCCTGCGGTCTTTCCGGAAGCTCCCACAGCTTATATTTTCCGAGCTTCGCATTTGCATAGCTTTCGATTGTAGGTGTTGCCGAACCCATAATTACAGAAGCATTTTCAAGTTCTCCGCGTTTTAGGGCTGTTTCTCTTGCATGATATTTCGGTGTCTGCTCGCTCTTATATGCCATATCATGCTCTTCATCAAGAATAATTAGCTTGAGATTCCGACATGGGGCAAAAAGTGCGGAACGAGGTCCGATGATAACATCTGCCGTTCCCTCCTTTGCCCGCATCATTTCACGGTATTTTTCACCCTTGCTCTGTCTTGAATGAATCAGCGCAACACGGTCTCCAAAGTATTGTCTGATCCGTGCAACATTTTGATATGTAAGTCCGATTTCGGGGATAAGCAAAATAGCCTGTCCTCCGTCTTCAATCACCTTTTTGACACATCCAATGTATACTTCAGTCTTACCACTCCCTGTCACGCCATGTAATAAATAAGCATTTCTTTTACCCGAATCATAATCCGTTTCAAAATCTTCGATTAAAGCCGTTTGCTGCTCTGTCAATTCCACAATCGGTGCTTTTGTCCATTCCATCGAAACATCCTCTTTGGAATTTGTTTCTCTGACACGTTCCTTTACCGGCATAACTGTCTGCAACGCGTGATTCATTGTCGAACCATAGGTTTCCTTCATCCAGAATGCAAGCGAAATGAGTTTTCCTTCGATTTGCAAGGATTTATCAGGTATTCCAATAATATCTTTTGTACGCATGGGATCAAATTTCGGCTCCGTCGAAAGTCCGATAATATATCCCTTTCTCGTTTTGTTACCCTTCCCAAAGGGCACTATTGCCCGCGCACCGATCACCGCCTGTTCACGCAGTTCTTCGGGTATTCTATATTGAAATGTCTTATCCATTGCTTCAATCGAAATATCGATGATTATATCCGCATATAGTTCTGGCATTCTCTTCCTCCATTATTTCACGAATGAGAACACGCTCATCCATCTCGTATTTTATGCCGCATATTTCCTGGTATGTCTCATGCCCTTTTCCTGCCAGAATTACAATGTCATTCTGCTTGGCATGGGTAATTGCATACCGAATCGCTTCCTTGCGTTCCTGAATCATTAAATAGTTTGTTTTGCCGTCAAATCCATAAACAATATCTTGAATAATGCTTTCCGGATTTTCGTCTCTTGGGTTGTCATTTGTAAGAATGGTCATATCGGCCAGTCTGCATGCCACCTTGCCCATCAGGCTTCTTTTTTGCTTAAAACGATTTCCCCCACAGCCAAAAACAAGTAAAATACGGTTATGCGGATACGCTTTCACGGAAAGTAATACCTGCTCAAGCGAAGCCTGATTATGCGCATAATCGATATATAACGAAAATGCGTCTGATACTGCTACAAATTCCATGCGCCCTCTTACGCAAAATTGCAGCAAGCACTTATACACTTTTTCATCACCAATTCCAATACTCTCACAAGCTGCAATTGCAGCAAGCGCATTATACATAGAATAAAAACCCGGCATTCCGACAACAATATTTTGCTTCTTATTCTGTCGGTTATCGCACAAACAAAACGAAACACCAAGTAACGAGTCCTTCGCCAATAAACTTACATCCAGTGCCTGATAATCCGCACGTTCCAAACAGCCATATGTTACAACGCGCCGCGAAGCTTCTGTCATCTCCAAGGAACAGGCATCATCGACATTTATTATACTACATTTGGATTGCTTCATTAACTGTTTCTTGAAGTATTTATATTCCTCGAAGCTTTTATGCTCGCCCTTTCCTATATGATCCTCCGACATATTTGTAAATATGCCATAATCAAATTCGATTCCATGGACACGCTCCATCATTACTCCCTGAGAGGAAACCTCCATCACAACTGTCGTAATTCCTTGCAAAACCATATCTGCCAGTATTTTTTGCAAATCACACGATTCAGGAGTTGTGTTTGACGTTGGATGCTCTCCGAAACTGTCAAAAACACCAACCGTTCCAATCAAACCGGTCGTAATCCCGGCTGTCTTCAGCAAATGATAGAGCATAAAGGCCGTTGTCGTTTTCCCCTTTGTACCTGTAATACCTATCATTGTAAGCTTACGGGAAGGATTCCCATAAAACATACATGAAATCTTTGCCATCGTCTTGCGTATATTTTGAACCTTAATCACGGTCGTATTCGAAAACGCTTCCAAATCCTGTTCCGTTACAATCGCCGACACATCCGCGCGTTGAACCTCCGAAAGAAAGCTTGCTCCGTTAACCTTTGTTCCTGCTATGCAAAAAAACAAATCCTTTTGCTTTGCTTTTTTTGAGTGTACGGATATACCCATAATTTCGTTATCCATATTTCCCTGTATTAACTCATATTTTATTCCAAAAAACAAATCACGAAGTGTCATAATTTTTGTCTCCCTTAACACAAAATGAACTTCATATGTTATGTACGGAAACAAAATATGATTTACAATACACAGCAGGACCGTGGTAATTCAAATCAGAAAGAATTGCTTCATCAGCAATTCCTTTGATTGCACTGCCGGCAAGGCCCCGCGCCACAAGGCCGCGGTAATTCAAAGAAAAAGGGCCGCCTTTCAAGCAACCCTTTGTTTCTTATTCGTCGTCGCCGACAATCTTTACCTTGCTGCTATATAATTCTTCAACAGCGATTGAAAGTGGCTTCTTGCCTTCGCCCGGTACAAGCGGCTCATCGCCACCAATAATCTGTCTTGCACGCTTTGATGTAGCCATAACGATTGAATAACGGCTCTGAACAACCGGCTGTTCGCCCGGTTCTACCTCACTATTAACAACTTCCATTAAGTCTGAATAAGATGGATGTAACATATTAAACTCCCTTCTACTGCTTTTGCAGCTCTTCCTTTATATCTTCCATAAATTTAAGATTGTTCGCTTTTAGGCATTTTGTACTGACAATAATGGAGTTGACCGTGCTTACACACGCATCCAAATCGTCATTCACTACAATATAATCGTAAACGTCCATATCAAGAGACTCTTCCTTTGCACGTCTCATACGCTTTGCAATAACCTCTTCCGTCTCTGTGCCTCTTCCTGCTAGTCGCTCTCGCAAGCTGTTCGCATCCGGCGCGGTTAAGAAAATGAGTACCGCATCCTTATATTGTTTTTTGATATTCATAGCACCCTGGACTTCAATTTCTAAAATCACATCATGCCCCTGTGCCATTTCCTGTTCAACAAATTTACGCGGTGTGCCATAATAATTATCAACATACTGAGCCCACTCAATAAATCCATTATAATCAATCAAATTACGGAATTCTTCAACGCTCTTAAAATAATATTCTCTTCCATCAACCTCACCCTCACGTGGAGCTCGTGTTGTGGCTGATATCGATAAGCTGTAGCCATATTCGGAAACAAGGCGCTTTACTACTGTACCTTTACCTACGCCCGAAAAACCGGAAATGACAACAAGTAATCCCTTATTGCTCATAATTTATCCTCCAGTTTATTCAATATTCTGAATCTGCTCTCTTACCTTCTCGATTGTAGTTTTAAGGTTAATTCCTACATCCGAAATCTCAAGAGAGTTTGTTTTGCTAAGAATTGTATTTGCCTCGCGGTTCATCTCCTGTGCAATAAAATCCAGCTTACGACCAACTGCACCACCGGAAAGCAAAATGTCTTTTGCGCTTGTGATATGACTCCTTAATCGGACAATCTCTTCGTCCACGCAAATCTTATCAGCAAACAAGGTTACTTCCATAGCAATACGCTGTTCATCAATCTGCACATTTGAAGATAATTCAGCTACACGTTCCAAAAGCTTTTCCTTGTATGCAACTATAATATCCGGTCCCTTGCTCTCAATGAAATTAACCATTTCAAGCATCTCATCAAGCTTTGACACAAGGTCCGCACAAAGGCGCTCTCCTTCTACAACGCGGGTTTCCACAAATTGCGAAGCCGCCTCACATACTGCTTCTTTGAGATGGCACCAAATCTCATCGCTATCCGTCTTTTGTTCCTCCAAAGTAAACACTTCAGGAAATCTACCGACAACCGATGGAGTCAAATCCTTTGAAAGTCCGAATTCTTCTGCCATACTGTTCATGTAAGCAATATATTCTGCCGCCACTTCTTTGTTATATTTAACGCATACATTAGACTTTGTATAGTCTTCATATGTAATATACAAATCCACCTTACCACGTTGAATATAATCCTTTAAAAGTGTGCGGATATCATTCTCAAAACTATATAATTTGCGAGGAAGCTTAACCGTCATATCACAATATCTGTGATTTACAGCCTTAATTTCGACTACGACTTTTCGTTCCTCTGAAATGTGTTCGCTTCTTCCGAAGCCGGTCATACTCTTAATCAATTTTTCACCTATATTCTACATAATATGCTTCTTATTCTGATCGGTACCCATAAAGGCACAAATAATATTATAGTATATTCACAAGCAAAAATCAATTGTTTACTTCACTTCTTCTATCCCATGAATATCCGGCTCAATTGTCATGGAATAATTCGTATGATAAATCACATATCCCGGCTTTGCCTTTGGCGGTTTTTTGAGATTTTTACGTGTCGTATAATCAATTTCCACCTTTGGTGCCTGCTTTCCGGAAGAATAAAATGCCGCAAGCCTTGCGGCCTCTTCATATGTACGATCCGGCAATTCATTTGTACCGTCAACCTTGACAATAACATGTGACCCCGGCATCTGTTTTGCGTGGAACCACATATCATTTCCGCCTGCAAGCTGGAACGTGATTGCTTCATTCTGATAATTATTCTTCCCTACATACATATCGTATCCGTCCGAAGAACGATAGTGAAGCGGTTTGCTCTTTCCATTGTTTTTTGTCTTTTTGTTATTGATCCTGCCTCGTACATATCCACTTTCTATAAGCTCTTCTTTGATCTGAAGAAGATCCTGTTCCGTCGTAGCAAAAGAAAGCGACGTCTGAACGGAAAGTAAATAATCAAGCTCTTCCTTTGACTGCAAAGAAAGCTCTGAAAGAGCCTGGAAGGTACGCTTTTGCTTATTATATTTCTCAAAATACCGTTTTCCGTTTTCCATAGCTGTCATCGTATGATCAAGCGGAATTGAAATCATTGTCTGATCATAATAATTCTCACATACAAGCTCTTTATCACCGGGCTTACAATTATATCCATAGGCGGTGATAAGCTCCCCGTATATACGATATTTCTCACGGTCTTCGGTATCCTTTAGCTGTGCCAACTGCAAATCATATTTCTTTGCAGTACGTTCTATCGCTGAGGCAACAATCTTGCGAAGATCTGCGCCTCGTTGTTTTATTCTTGTCACAACGCTTTTTGCACAATAGTAATTGGCGATTACTTCAGACACAGAAGCAAATCTTTTTAATCCCTTTTTGTCCTTGGCCGGAAAATCCTCTTCCTCATGAATCGCTCCGTATCCGCTAAGCAGTAATGACGAAAATTCCTTAGGCTCATACCCATCATATGCTATGCATGGAACAAATTTTTGTTCCTTAATCTCCTGTCGCATCAGCTCGAATGTTGCAAACAAACGCTCCTTATCTGCAACCGAAAGAGCGGCTGTGCTTGCCGAGCCATCCACCCCCGTACGATACGCAATTTCATTCGCCATCACCGGCGAGATACCGGTAATTGATGTATAGATTGCTTTTGCAATTGATACCGGACATTCCATCACATGATTTACCCAGTAATTCACATCAACGTCCATCGGATTTTTCTTATCCTGATTTGGCGGATAAACGTATCTGCGTCCCGGAAGAACCTCACGCACGGAGCTTACCTGAAAGGAAACATGCTTTATACTGTCAATAATCGTGCCTTCCGCATCTGTGAAAATAATATTGCTATGCTTTCCCATAATCTCAATAATGAGTTTCTTGCGGCAAAGGTCACCAAGCTCGTCTAAATGCTCGATTGTAAATTCTGTAATACGTTCGAAATCAGGTTGTACAACATCAAGAATACGACCATTTCCTATATGCTTTCGAAGAAGCATACAAAAATTCGGTGCTACCATCGGATTATCCTTTAGCTCCGATGTCAGATACATAATCGGAAGGCTGGCATCTACGGAAAGCACAAGGCGCTCTGTCACATTGCAATCATCTATTCGATTTTTAATAACCAGGCAAATCTCATCGACCTCAGGCTGATAAATCTTATAAATTCGACCGCCGACAAGCCGCTTTTTGAATTCACTTACAAGACCTGCTATTACAACACCATCAAATGCCATATTTTCCTCCAACTACAACATGTCTTTCTCAATACCATCTAAAAATGTTTTCAGTGATGCACGTGCTTCTGTTATTTCTTCGCGATTCTGCTTATCCAAAACAGCTTCGAAATCCGCCAGTTGCTGCTCCAGAAGACGTCTTACATCTCCGGTTGCTTCTTCGTACAAACGATCACCCCTCAAAAGTAAAAGCTTATTTTCTTCCTGCTCTCGCGGATGAATCTTAAGTGCAGCAAGCGACTGAAGACGCTCATCTATTTCCTCATCTGTCATGTCGGTTTCCTCGTTTTTGATGACAATTCGCTTCTTAACCTTTGTCGATAATACAGTTACCATAACCTCAAGAATCGAATTAACATCATACGTATATGTAACATCAACCGCCTCTTTGCCTGCCGGTCCTATCGGAACAGGAACTTCAATATCGCCCAGGAAAACATTCTCTCTTGCATGACGGCTTTCTCCCTGAAGAATTTTCACGCGAATCATACTCTGATTGTCATCTGCAGTATATAACCGTTCCGTGTGACTTACCGGAATAACGGAATTACGCTCTATCATCGGCAGATAATGCCCACTCTCCTTCACACCGCCAAATCGTGAAACGGCAACCTCTGTACCAAGCGTAAACGGACAAACATCTGTAAGAATCATCTCCCGCACCGCTTCATTACGTTCCTTCATCGCTGCCTGTGTTGCCGCACCAACTACAACAACCTCGTCCGGATTAATACTTGTATTCGGAAGTCTGCTAAACAAACGACTGACAAATTTACGAACAACCGAAAGCTTTGTAGCACCACCGACTAAAACAATTTCCTCAATATCGGCAAGCTTGACATTTGCATCCTTCAGACTCCGTTCAATCGGTCTTTTGATTTTTGCAAGCAGAATCTGACATGCACGCTCATAGGCCTCCTGGCTGATTTCGTACTCGTATAGCTGCTCATCTATTTTACATTTCATAACAGATGTTTTCGCATCTGCAAATCCTAGTTTACATAACTCTGCCTGTTTATGAATTCTTGCCTTTGTTTTTTCATCCAGAGAATCCCGATCAATCCCTTTTTCGTTATAGAACATTTGCTCTAAAACATCTGTAAAGTCTTCACCGCCAAGAAAATTATCCCCTGCAACAGCGCGCACTTCCATGATATTTTCGAACAACTCAAGTATGGATACGTCAAAGGTTCCGCCTCCCAAGTCGAACACAAGGAATTTGGTATCTGCATGCTTAAGGTTTAGTCCGTATGCAATCGCAGCTGCCGTTGGCTCGCTGACAATACGCTCAACAACAAAGCCGGCCAACTCACCTGCTTTCTTTGTCGCTCGTCTTTGCGCATCATTAAAATAAGCCGGCACACTAATAACAGCCTCCCTGACCGGCTGTTTTAAATAGGTCTCTGCATCTTCTTTCAATGATTTTAATACAAAACTGGAAAGCTCTTCCGCTGTAAAAGTGTGTTCCCCGAGCGTAAACAAACGATTGGTTCCCATACTGCGCTTAAAAACAGACGCTGTCTGATTCGGATGAAGCAACCCACGCTCCTGCGCTGTTTTTCCGACATATACTACACCATCGTCATCTACACTGACAATAGATGGCGTAAGATTTTCACCCAGCTTGTTCGGTATGACCTTAACTTCATTTCCGTCCATATATGCAATTAAACTATTTGTTGTACCTAAATCAATTCCTACTATCATGAATAATCATTCCTTTTTTCTGATTACCGTTAATCGTTACACTTTTTCATCATTTTATTCAGTTTGCGTTCGTAAAGCGCATTATGTCCACATATGTCAATCGCTTCCTGCAAACACATTTTTGCCATTTTATAATCCTTTACTCTTTCAAAAGCCAATGCTCTTTCATATAACGCCTCATGACACCGACTATAAAAACAACCGTTGCATCGTTTCATCCGAAGTGCCTTGTCGATAAATTTATTTGCCTGCTCCACTTTTCCCATTAATCGGTACACAGTAGCAGCCTTCAAGCAGTCATTCGGTGTATGAATCGTTTTTAATAAGTTCATTGTCTTTATAAATAATTGTTCTGTCTTAAAATTATTATAAAGGAACTTACTACACATAGCTTCCATCAAATCACCATAATAATTTTGTTTGTTATCCTTGTCAAGCTTGGTCGCCTTCTCAAAGTTTGCAATTGCAAGACTGATATTCCCGCAATTGAAGTATGCCCGACCTAGCGTTGCGTATGTACGAGCCTCGATCTCAAAATTATCCGAAACCAAATAAGAAAACATTTCTTTTATCTTACTTTGGTTTCCTTCCAAACCACATATATGAATATACTGACGCGCGCACATCTGGCGCTTACCCTTGTCATTTTCTTCATTCATGATACAAGGTTTTAACAATGAAAGTGCACCCTTTGCATTGTTCATTCGGACCAAAAGCTCCGCATAATCGTAGACGATATTTGGCACCGGGCCGTAGCTTTCCATATAGGTTTTATACATTTCTTCGCTTTCTTTGAAATAATTCGCATCCGTCACATTCAGGCACTGCAAGACTCTCGCAATACCGGCATGAAGGGTTTCCTTTTCTTCGGCTTCTTCCTTTGAACAATTATCGTATGCCTTGCGATAATATGTAAGTGCCGGCAAAAATTTGCCGATTTCTTCATATATGTTCGCTATTTCAGATAAGCAGAATACATTTTTGGAATCGTATAGTAATACTGTCTCAAAGCTGCTAATCGCTTCTTTGTCCCTTGCCAGGCATCGCAAAATCATGCCTTGCTCTATGTAATACAATGGATGCTTGCGAATTTCAAGCTGCTTGTTTATACATGCAAGTGCGGAGTCAAACATGGAAAGCTTCCTGTATGTAATGCCAAGTCGACCATTCACAATCAGATGATCCGGATTGATTTCAAAAACCCTTTCGTAATAGGTTTTCGCCTCCGCATATCGACCAAGCCTTTCCAAATGAAAAGCAAGCATCATGAGAATTTCCTCGAAATCATCTTTATCCGTATGAACTGTATTAGCACGTTCAACCGTCTTTGTTAAAAGCGCTACAATCTCTTCATGCTTATTGTCAAGCTCCAAAATACTTGCATCACAAAAATCAAGTTCATCACTTTCGATACCAAACGCACGAAAACGGTCTAGTGTCTTTTTTGCAAGCTCTGTTTGTCCGGCTTTTATGTAGATTTGAGCTTCCAGACTATATGGCTCAGCCACATACGGATATAGGTTTATTGCACGTTCGCAAGCAACAAACGACTCTTTAATATAATTAAGCTCAAAGGAAGCCTTTGCAGAAAACATATATGCGATAAAGCTTCTTTCATCCCTTGAAATTAACGCCTCACAAGCATCGATACAAGCCTCATAATTTTGTGTTTTGTATTCTAATTCGCATTTTGCTTCAAATGACAAGATGATTTCATCATGTTCTGTTGCCATCGCCAAATCTAAATATTTTCTTGCCTGTTCATACTTCTTTGTCTTCAAATAACAATCACTGATCAAAAAATTAACATATGGCAAACGTTTTCGAAGCTTCTTTGTTTCCTCGCTGTTATCTTCACTGTCAAGTCCTTCAATCGCTTCCTTCCAAATAAAGAAATCGTCGATTGCTTTTTCATATTGTTCCAAGCAAAGATAACTTCTTCCTCGTACATTATGTACTTCAAATATCTGCTTACCGACCGGTACAATATCCTTCACGCATTCGATTGCCTCCTCAAAATGATAGCTTTGATAATGAGACCATGCCATCTCAATGGATGTATCTGTATCGTCCGGATTTTCTTCGAGTTTTTTCTTGTATTGCTCAATAAGACAGGCATTAGCACGTATCATCCCGGCACGCACATGGTTATCATAATGATTGATTCGAAGTAATTCGAGATACAAATCCCGGGATTTTATATAATCTCCCATACAAAACGCAAGCTCGGCCTGTTTCCCTTTCACTATATAATTATCCTTTGCAAGCGCTAATGTCTTGTCATAGTAATATTTTGCTTCCTCGAGATGATTTTGCACAAGCGCAAGATCACCACATGTATGTAAAATCACCAAATCAACCGGATACATTTCCTGCAGGGCATGTGCCGTCTTTTCAAGCGCTTTCAGTTTTTCTTCATGATTCTTGGTCACTGCTGTAACTAAAATGCCTTGATTATCCGCATCATCACGTAAATTCTGAAGTGCTACACGAATATGTGCAATCTCCAAATAGGGATGTGAAACATCCATGGCTGCAAGCAAATCAAAATATTTGTCCAGCTTGTCGCTTTCATGCTTTCGGATGGCTGCATCCAAACGATAGTAATAGGTCAGATAATCGTCAAACTGAGAATCGTCTCCTTCAAACAGATCATAAGAAATCAAATCATCAAATGTTGCATTATTAATCATATAATCAATAAATTCTGCCGGAAATTGCTCACATAATTCACGTCTTCGTTCCCGAATTTCGAATTTATGGACAATATAACGCCAAACACGCTTTGGTAAATAATAATGCTTCATCAAAAAATGAATGAGTGCAGTGAAGGATTCCTCTGATGAATCAAGCACAACAAATGCATCTTCATCAAACAAAGCCTCCCAGGCATCTATGGAAATACGCTTTGAAAAGTCTGAATAAACATTAAAAATACGCTGTTCAAGCGGTGTCATTTCTTCTCCGGTCGGCATATCTTCCATATCCGCAAGCTTATTTGCCTGCTCGAAGGCAGCACGAAGCTCCATAAACCCTTGTGCATCATCTTCCGGGTTTACAGTCTGCAGGCATTTTCGGTATGCCTGTTTCAGTATAGACTTGTCTTTCGTTGGTTCAATCCCAAGTATTTTCCAAATATCCATGTGACACCTCTATCGACATACATTCAAATTTTTGCTGCTTCCATCGACAGGTAAAAAATACAGCTGTCCCTGCAATATCGGATGGAGTCCCATACACAAAAACAGCTGTAATTATTGTACTTTCTCTTAAGTATTGCTCTATAACATAGCCTCTAATGTCTTACGAATTGCCTTGATGAAGTTCTCACTGTTTAACACCGTTACATTATCAAGTGTTGTAATGAGTGCGAGATCCTTTGTCATTTCGCCATTCTCAATTGTTGCAATCGTTGCTTTCTCAAGCTTATCCGCAAATTCCATAAGCTCCGGAATATCATCTAATTCGCCACGCTTTCTTAATGCGCCTGTCCATGCAAAAATTGTTGCTACAGAGTTCGTCGATGTCTCCTCGCCCTTTAAGTGCTTATAATAATGTCTCTGTACGGTTCCGTGTGCTGCCTCATATTCGTAATTTCCGTCCGGTGATACAAGTACGGATGTCATCATCGCAAGGGAGCCAAAGGCAGATGAAATCATATCGCTCATTACATCTCCGTCATAGTTCTTACATGCCCAGATATATCCGCCCTCGGACTTCATAACACGTGCTACTGCATCATCAATCAATGTATAGAAATACTCGATACCTGCCGCATCGAATTTTTCCTTGTATTCTGCATCAAAAATCTCCTGGAATATATCCTTAAATGTGTGATCGTATTTCTTTGAGATTGTATCCTTTGTCGCAAACCAAAGTGTCTGCTTTGTATCAAGCGCATAGTTGAAACAGCTTCTTGCAAAGCTTGAAATCGACTTGTCAATATTGTGCTGTCCCTGAATAACGCCCGGACCGTCAAACTTATGAATTGTCTCCTTGATTACCTGTCCATCCTCACCTGTAAATACAAGCTCTGCTGTACCGGCTCCCGGAACATCGATTTCTACACTCTTATACACATCACCATATGCATGTCTTGCAATTGTAATCGGCTTTTTCCAATTCTTCACACATGGCTCAATCCCCTTTACTACAATCGGAGCACGGAAAACCGTACCATCCAAAATCGCACGGATTGTACCGTTCGGACTCTTCCACATCTCCTTAAGGTTATACTCTGTCATACGCGCTGCATTTGGTGTAATCGTAGCACACTTAACAGCCACTCCGTATTTCTTTGTTGCATATGCGGAATCGAATGTAACCTTATCATCTGTTTCGTTTCTATATTCAAGACCAAGATCGTAATACTCTGCCTTAAGGTCGATAAAAGGATAAATGAGCTCATCCTTGATAATCTTCCAGAGTATTCTTGTCATTTCATCGCCATCCATCTCAACGAGTGGTGTCTTCATCTGAATTTTTGCCATTGTGTAATTCCTCCTACTTCACCGTAATTAACAAAATCACTTGTCATTGTAGCATATACATACCTGTTTGAAAATAAAAAGTTCTTATTTTTGCTTAATGAGATAGTAATTTTTCTTGAATAACCTTGATAACACCTTGATTTTGCATCGTATCTGCCACATACGCAGCACAAGCCTTTACCTCATCTCTGGCACTGCCAATCGCATAGCTTTCCTTTGCACAGGAAAGCATTCCAAGATCATTGATATTGTCGCCAAATACCATAACTTCATCCTTTGAAGCACCAAAGCGTTCCATCAAAAATGACAGTCCCTTTTCCTTACCAATGTCAAATCGCATGCAGTCGACCCAGTTAATCCCCGCTGATGCTACCAATACTGTATCCTTCCACTTATCGAAAAACCATTCTTTCACATAGCTTTCTGCATCCGTCGGATGATAAATCGAAACTTTTACAATATCATCGTCAATATCAAAAATATCAGGAACCTTTTTAATGTTGTAATGATAGGAATCACGCATCCATCGATATAACTCGTCTGCCTCCTCACGGACATATGCAAAATCCACACCACATAACATCGGTTCCGCATTTTCAATTTTTAATATATCTTCTGCTACGCTATGTATGAGTGCTTCCTTTATCGGATTTTTCATAATTGCGTTTCCCTCGTTATCGCGAACAAAGCCACCATTGTCTGTAATATAATAAATATCCGATGCAACCGGCGCAAATAATCGTTTCAGACTCGCATACTGTCTTCCACTGGCTGCAACAAACTTTATGTTTTTTTCTTTTAACTGAGCAATCACGTCAAAAATCAAAGGTGAAATCTCAAAAGTTCCGTCCGGCACAAGCGTACCATCCACATCACTTGCTACTATTTTAATCATATCGTATTAACCGCCTTTTTTAATCTGTTGCTTTTCTTCCAACGAAAATACTAACATATCGGACATCATTTCACAAGCAACTATATTGCAAATCACTCGTTTGAAGTGCTTGCATCCCGAATAAAAAACCGATATAATATCACCATAGTTTTTTGAAGGAGAATTCATATGAGTTACACCTACACCGTACCGAAACGCCGTGTCAACCGTATTTCCTACCGTATTCTTGGCACCGTTTTTACGCTTGTTTCATTTTTACAATTATATTTGCTCACAATGGGGCTCATTAAGCATATGCTTCTTACCTTTATTATGGCGCTTTGTCTTGCTGTATATGGTTTATATTTAATTACATCTTCGTTTCGTAAGACAGCCTTTGATATTACATACCGTTTTGATGACAACGGAATGCTGGTCACGCATCATTACGGGCAGACACAATATAGCTTCGAAGATATCGATTTTATTACAATGGTTATCCCGGATGCAACTCTCATTTGTTATATGCTGAATATCAAAGCAGGCAAGGATGTTTACGTCATTCCGTTTACGATGAAGAAGGATTACTGTGAAGCAATTTATGAATTTGTTAATGCAAGAATTAAGAAAGACGAAACTACAGATCAATAAATCAAGCCCCCGCGTCACAAGGCCGCGGTAATACAAAAAGAACCCTCGCGGATATTGCGAGGGTTTCTTTTTGCCCAAATCAGCTAGATGAGGAGACCTAAAATCTGATTGCTTCGTGCAACAAAGGCTGTCATAGCCTCAGCAGAAAGTGGCTTGTTTGCAAGTACTGCAAGGTCATAAAGCTGACAGCATATCATGTCAACGTGCTCACCTTCCGGATTATTCAATACATACTGAACAAGTTTGTTTGCAGCATTTAATACAAGTGTCTCACTTTCAGCTCCGCCAAACATACTTGCATCCATACCCGGCATACTGTACATACGCATCATATCAGCCATTCTTCGTGCTTCCTCTGACTGCGTAAGCATAGAAGATAATTCAGCATTCTTCAGATTCTCAACCTTGATTGTAAGCTTATCGTTACCGATGGCCTTTTTAAATATTTCAGAAAGCTTATCCGTATATTCCTTTGTCTGTTCCTCTGTAAGCGCCTCGCCTACAAAGTTATCTGACAAATCAGCATCAATACGAAGGAATTTAACATTTTCATTTTTGCCTTCCAAATGTGTAATATAAGCATTATCAATATTGTGGGTCAAAATGACCGCATCCATTCCCTCTTCCTTGAACATGTTTACATACTGTGACTGTGCCTGTTCATCCGTAACATAAAATACTTTGTTCTCATATTTTTCTTTGCCTGCTTCAAGATACTCCGGCAAAGTAACATACTTGCCTTCCAAATTCTTAAACAGCATATAATCTGTCATCTTCTCGCAGAACTTTGCGTCACGAATACATCCAAATTTAATGAATGGCGCAAGATCATCCCAATACTTTTCATACTCTTCCTTTTCGTTTTTGCACATGCCTGAGAGCTTGTCAGAAACCTTCTTCGTAATGTACTCAGAAATTTTCTTAACAAATCCATCATTTTGAAGTGCACTTCTTGACACATTCAACGGAAGATCCGGACAATCAATAACACCCTTTAACAGAAGCAAAAATTCCGGAATCACTTCCTTGATATTATCAGCGATAAATACCTGATTGTTGAAAAGCTTAATCGTGCCTTCCAACTGGTCATACTGCGTATTAACCTTTGGGAAATACAAAATACCCTTTAAGTTAAACGGATAATCCATGTTTAGATGAATCCAGAACAGCGGACGTTTAAAATCAAGAAATACCTTCTGGTAAAAATCAATGTACTCCTCCTCTGTGCAATCCTTTGGATTCTTCATCCACAACGGATTTGTATCATTGAGCGGCTTTGGTGCTTCTTCTTTTGCTTCCTCTTCCTTGTCATTTTCCTTGTCTGTTGTTTTTTCTTCTTCGAGCTTATCTTCATTAATGAGATAAATGTTGTATGGCATAAATGCACAGTACTTGTTAATTACTTCGCGTACACGGTACTCATTTGCAAATTCGTAGCTTTCTTCATTTAAGTACAATGTAATAGCGGTTCCTCTGGCATCATCATCACTTTCTTCCATCGAATACTCCGTACCACCATCACATTCCCAAAATACAGGCTCTGCGTCCTTTTGGAACGAACAGGTTTCAATTGTAACCTTATCAGCTACCATAAATGCGGAATAAAAGCCCAGACCGAAATGACCGATAATCTGGTCATCATTTGTCTTATCCTTGTACATGTTAATGAAGTCTGTAGCACCCGAAAACGCAATCTGGTTGATATACTTTTCAACCTCTTCTGCCGTCATACCGATACCGTTATCTACAAAAGTTAATGTCTTATCCTTCGCAGATACGTACACATCGATTTTGTACTCCTCACCTTCTGTCTCCTCGAATTCTCCCATCATACCAAGCTTACGAAGCTTTGTAATCGCATCGCATCCGTTTGAAATCAATTCTCGAATAAAAATGTCGTGGTCAGAATATAACCACTTTTTGATAATCGGGAAAATGTTTTCACTGTTGATTGATAAAGAACCTTGTTTCTCCATGTTTCTGTCGCCTCCTATTGCAACTTAAGTTATGTAATATTTTTTAACGGTATCATCCCAAAGCTGTTCGAGACTTTTGTCCATCGTAAACATCTTCATGGATGTACCGGTAATAACGGATAATACCCCTTCCTCGTAAATGATATTCATAAATAATGCACCAACCTCCCGGGATTCCATTGGCAGATTATTCATCTCAATTAATCGTTCAATATTCTCACGATTAAACATCAAAACAATCTTAAAACGAAGCGGTAATTTGTTCCCTTTCATGAAATCAAAAATCGTATGTTTTATATCTTTCCAGACTACATATTCCGTTGTCGGTTTTTCTTCGTCCGCTCCATCGTAAAACTCATAATGAATTTTGCCGTTTACGTAATAATCGAGCGAAGTTTTTAATCTTGCATCAAACAGATAAAAACTGTCATATTTTTCCCGGACAAGTAAATCATTCATGAATTCTTTCATATTCTCTATAGGAAAACTCTTCATTTATTCAGTCCTCTGGTTTAAATAAATAATAAAATACACATAATCGCCATAAGGCTCCGGATGGCTGCTAATCTGATAACATGTCAGACCTTGAATTTTCTGCATAAAGCTGAAATCATAACCGTCTGTATAATCGTTTAAAACAACCTCAATTGTCGCATTTATGTCATTTGCCGCTTTGTTTATCACAACTCCCTCAAACTTGTTGTGATCACAAATCAAACCATGCCTTTCGAAATAATTCATTTCCATACTGTCACATATTTCAAAATCATCATGATTCCAAATGTGCGTGTCGTCCATTATGTCATCCGTTACATTGAAGTACATATGTCCGACATAATCACCACGATCCGGCACCGGGTCATCCCAGGTTGCATCAAGCTGATACCATTTGCCATCTATTTTTACACGATTCCACGCATGCAAATCGCCACCCGCACTACCTGTCATAATAGCATTTTCAACATCCGCACATGACAGCAACAGTGCCATTGCCTCCGCATATCCATTGCACACCGCCTTCCCGTGAAGCAGTGCACCATATGAACGAAAGGAATCTGCCTTTGAATAATCCTCATATCCATATTCACAATTCGCTACAAGATAATCATGAATTGCGAGTTCTTTGTCATAATCGGACATATTCGGCCGAATGATTTCTTCAAGTATTTCACAAACCTTGTCATAAAGCTTTCTTGCCCGAGGATGGTCACTCGGCAATGGTTCTTTGTATTTATACAGACGGTAAACATAAAAATTATCAGAAATATCGTATTTTAAACGAATATGCATACCGCCTCTTGTATTTTCTAAAATAATATACTGCGATACATTTCCGTTCATGCTGCACACATAATTGTTTATTTCTTTTAGTTCGTTTTTTGAAATGCCCGAAATATAAAAGTCCCCACTTTTTTTGCCGGCATCAATCTGACTGCTGGCAAGTGCTGTCAACGTTTCCAAGTCATATGCAGTTGCATCCGGGTGCAACATGGCACCGATTTTCCAGCCGTAAAAATAATAACCGATTATCATTAATACGATTACAACCGGAACAACCCAAAAAATCCGCCCCCGTCTTCCTTGCATTCTTATTCCTCCATATTGTCATCATCAGACTCATCATCCGTGTTCTGATTCTTTTTTCCTAAAATTATTAAGACAGCCATTAAAATGACCGAAACAATCAAACAAACCGCTACCAAAAACGGCTTACTGTCATCCCCTGTCACAGCTGTCAAACACATCATATTATTAAACATTTTGTCACCTTCCTTATCTGGATAAATCTTCCATGGCAATATACCATTTTAATGTAAATGAAATCGAATAGCAACCTTTTTTCTATTATTCCCATAAATTGTCTGCTCTATTTTCTTATACTTTTGAATAGTTTTTTATGCATTTGTAAATCCTTAAATGTAACGAAATCACAGTCGGAGGAATAACAAATGGCAAGAAACAAAGTAATAATCTGCGGTGTAAACACATCGAAGCTTCCCTTACTTTCTGAAGACGAAAAAAAGGCACTGTTCGAGCAAATAGAACAAGGAGATAAAACAGCACGTGAGCAATTTATCAAAGGAAATTTGAGACTTGTATTAAGTGTCATCCAACGGTTCCAAAATGCTTCCGAAAACGCAGATGATTTATTTCAGGTTGGCTGCATCGGCCTTATGAAAGCCATCGACAACTTTGACAGAAGCTTAGACGTCCGATTTTCCACCTATGCCGTTCCAATGATTATCGGAGAATGCAGACGCTATTTAAGAGATAATAATACGATTCATGTATCCCGTTCCTTACGTGATGTTGCCTATAAAGCAATTTACACCAGAGACGTTCTCACAAAGAAATACGACCGCGAACCAACGATTGAAGAAATAGCAAAAGAAATCGATATGCCGAAGGAAGACATTGTAAATGCCCTAGACGCCATTGCGACACCAATGTCGTTATTTGAACCTGTCTATCAGGAGGGACAGGATGTACTCTATTTAATGGATCAGGTCAGCGATAAAAAAAACCGGGAAGAAAACTGGATAGAAAACATTGCGCTGAAGGATGCTATGAAAAAACTGGATACCCGAGAGTCAAATATTATCAGAAAGCGTTTTTTTGAAGGAAAAACCCAGACAGAGGTTGCCAATGAAATTGCAATCTCACAGGCACAAGTCAGTCGTCTTGAAAAAAATGCACTGAAAACAATGCGAAATTATCTAAAGTAATAACAGAGGGACATGGGACAGATAAACGTCCCTCTGTCCCATGTCCCACGTTCTGTTCTTACTCTTCCATATCCTCTTCTCCTGCCGGAAGATCATCGAATAAGATTGGACCGATATTAAGATCAACTGTATCTAAATTTTTGAGAATTTCCGCGTCTGTGTTCTTCGGTACTACCTCATCTGCAATAGCCTTAAGCTGTTCCTCAGGAAGACCTGTCATTATCGCAACTTCATCAATATCAATCTTACCTTTGAGCATTTTTGTTGCCAACTCAACCTTAGCCTTTGTTGTATTATTCATATTATCCCTCCTTGATTTGCTTTAAGAAAGCTTCATTGATATCCAATACCTTCTGCATGGCATCCGGTCCCGGAGCACCGATTGTATTACGCTTTCCTACACATGTATCAAGGCTGATTGCCTCATAAATATCATTTTCAAAAATCGGACTAATTGCCTTATACTCCTCTAAGCTCATCTGCTCCAGAGATATATTTTTGTCAAGGCAATATAATACGAGTTGTCCTACGATTCCATGTGCATCACGGAACGGAACTCCATGGTTCACAAGGTAATCAGCCGCATCTGTAGCATTTGTAAAACCATTCATTGCGCTTTTCTTCATAACTTCTTCATTCAGATGCATCGTTGAAATCATGCCCGTAAAAAGGGAAATGCAACCCTTCACTGTGTCTATCGCATCAAATGTAAGCTCCTTATCCTCCTGCATATCCTTATTGTAGGCAAGCGGAATTCCCTTCATGGTAGTAAGAAGCGACATAAGAGAACCATAAACACGGCCGGTCTTACCACGAACAAGCTCTGCAATATCAGGATTTTTCTTCTGTGGCATAATAGAACTACCGGTGCTATATGCATCATCTAACTCTACAAACTGATATTCATTGGAATTCCAAATAATGATTTCCTCCGAAAATCTCGAAAGGTGCATCATAATTGTTGAGAGTGCAGCCAAAAGCTCAATTACATAATCACGATCGGCTACGGAATCCATACTATTCAAAGTCGGTCCCTCAAAATCTAATAGCTTCGCTGTCAGATCCCGGTCAAGCGGGTACGTAGTACCTGCAAGTGCACCGGCTCCAAGCGGACAATAGTTCATACGGTTGTAAATATCATTCAAACGGCCATAGTCTCGTTTGAACATTTCCATGTAAGCACCAATATGATGTGCAAATGTAATAGGCTGTGCTTTCTGCAAATGCGTAAAGCCCGGCATATATGTACCAACATGCTCTTTCATAAGCTTATGTAATACTTCAAGCAAATCTATAACCAGACTGCGAATCTCAATAATCTCATCTCGCGTATAGAGTCTCATATCAAGAGCCACCTGGTCATTACGGGAACGTCCAGTATGAAGCTTCTTACCGACATCCCCAATACGGTCAATTAAGTTTGCTTCGACAAAGCTATGAATATCCTCATATTCCATGGTAATTTCAAGCGAGCCGTTTTCGACATCACGCAAAATTCCGTTTAATCCATCAATAATCCGGTCTTTTTCATCGTCTGTCAAAATGCCCGCCGCTGCCAGCATTGTTACATGTGCAATACTTCCGCGAATATCCTGACGGTAAAATTTTTGATCGAATGATATAGATGCATTAAAATTGTATACTAACTGATCGGTCTCCTTTGTAAAACGACCGCCCCAAAGCTGTGCCATATTTATACCTCACCTTCTAATGAATCATACTGCTCTAACATTTGTTTCTTAATATCATAAAGCTTTGTTGACAAATCAACATAATGAACATGTGGATTTTCAAAACGCTGTTCCTCTTCCCACACCTGCTCTATCAGCTGAATTTTAACATAATTACGAATATCATCTAAAGACGGTTTGTCATATACAAGCTTTCCATCCTTAAAAATGACCTGTTGCATTTCTTTCACTTCAACATCATGGAAGGACATCTTTTTCCATGGCTTAATCGGATCAATATATGGAATTGGCTTCGTACCATCAAACGTCTCATCGCTCATTGAAATAAGATCCGCAAGCGCATAGCCTGTCTCTTTGCTAAATATTCTCCAGAGCTTCTTCTTACCCGGATTTGTGATTTTTTCAATATTTTCTGAGATTTTTATCTTAGGGACAAATTCTCCCGCATCATTCATAACTGCAACAAGCTTATACACACCACCAAACACAGGGTCTGACTTTGATGTAATCATTCGTTCGCCGACGCCAAAGGAATTAATGCATGCACCTTGTTCTTGTAACGAACGAATCAAATATTCATCTACACTATTTGATACAACGATCTTACAATCCTGCATGCCCGCTGCGTCAAACATTTTACGTAATTTCTTGGAAAAATACGCAAGGTCGCCGCTATCAATGCGAACACCTTTTAGACGTTTTCCCATCGGTTCGAGTACTTCCTTCGCTACCCGAATTGCATTGACCGCACCACTCTTTAATATGTCATACGTGTCTATTAACAATGTACAATTATCCGGATAAACTTCCGCATATGCCCGGAATGCATCATATTCGGTATCAAAAAACTGTATCCAGCTATGTGCCATTGTTCCAATTGCCGGAACACCAAACTTCTCATCACAAAGTACAGTAGCCGTCGCAGCAACACCGCCAATATATGCAGCTCTTGCACCTAAAACAGCTGCATCATAGCTATGTGCACGTCGTGCACCAAACTCCATCACAATCGCATCCATATCACCTGCTGCACGGCAGATACGTGCTGCCTTTGTAGCAATAAGTGATGAAAAATTAATAGTAAGCAGCAACATAGTCTCAATAAGCTGCGCCTCAATTACCGGTGCAGTCACCGTCACAATCGGTGTGTTCGGATAACAAATGGTACCTTCCGGTATGGCTTCGATTGTACCTGAAAAATGGAAGTCTGCAAGGTAATCCAGGAACGCATCCGAAAACTCACCCTTGCTTCTTAAATAATCAATATCCTCTTTTGAAAAATGCATATTCGAAACATATTCTATCAGCTGTTCCAAGCCTGCGGATACAACAAATCCGCCATTGTCCGGATTTTTGCGATAGAACATATCAAAGGATACGATTTTGTTTTGAAAGCCTTTGACAAAATAGCCATTTGCCATTGTAAGCTCATAATAATCCATCAGCATTGTAAGATTTCGCATAGCATTCCCTCCATTTGCAAAAAACAATTACTCTTTGCCATTCCAGCAGTATGTACAAAGCTTAGATGGGTCTACACCAACGGATTCAAGCATATCATCCAGGCGATGGAAACGAAGAGATGTAAATTTAAGCTTTTCACAAATCTTTTCTACCATTTTTTCGTATTTTTCTGAATTGTAATCGGCATACTCCTGAAGGACTTCATCCGTTACTTCTCCACCTTCAAGTTCTGCAATTACCTTACGTGTAATCAGTTCCATTTCGGATGAACTTCTAGAGAAGTTCAAATATTTGCATCCATATACAAGTGGTGGACATGCCGGTCTGATATGAACCTCCTTCGCGCCACTTTCAAATAAATACTCTGTAGTTTCACGAAGCTGTGTACCACGAACGATAGAATCATCAATCAAAAGCAAGCTTTTGTCGCGAATCAAATCTTCTACCGGAATCAGCTTCATCTTTGCAATCAGGTCACGCTTACTCTGAATTGTAGGCATAAATGATCTTGGCCAGGTCGGTGTATATTTAATAAACGGTCTTGAAAACGGAATACCGGACTCATTCGCATAACCAATCGCATGGGCTGTACCGGAATCAGGAACGCCGGCAACGATATCCGGTTTAACGTTATCACGCTTAGCGAGAAATCTTCCACAGTTGTAGCGCATCTTCTCAACACTGACACCTTCATAGGATGAGGACGGATATCCATAGTATACCCACAAAAATGTACAAATCTTCATGTTGTTACCCGGAACAACTAATGTACGCGCATGGTCCGGTTCCAAAACGACAACCTCACCGGGACCAAGTTCGCGCTCTTGTGAATAACCAAGGTTAAGGAATGAAAAGCTCTCAAAAGCAGCGCAATACGCACCTTCCTTTTTTCCGATTGCAATCGGTGTTCTGCCGAACTTATCTCTTGCACAATATATCCCCTTTGGAGTAAGAATCATCATAGAAATAGAGCCTTCAACAATCTCTAACGCATATTGAATACCTTCAATAAAATTGTCCTTTTGGTCGATAATTGCCGCAATAAGCTCTGTCGCATTGATTTCGCCATTGCTCATCTCAAAAAAATGAGTTCTGCCTTTCAAAATTTCATTGATAATTTCCTCTGCATTGTTAATCTTTCCAATGGTTGTAATTGCAAAAGAACCATGATGTGAGCGAACAAGAATTGGCTGTGCTTCATAATCCGAAATACATCCAATACCGAAGTTTCCTTTCATAGAGTTCGCTTCCTTCTGGAATTTCGTACGGAATGGAGAATTCTCAATATTATGAATGGCCTTTTCAAAACCGGCATCTTCGCCATAAACAGCCATTCCGGCACGACGTGTACCTAAATGTGAATGGTAATCCGTACCATAAAACAAATCAAAAACGCAATCTTCTTTTGATGCTACTCCAAAAAATCCACCCATGGTGTCCTCCTTAAGATCTATCAATCTTTACATATTTAATGTTGTTTTTTTAATATACGTCATTTTGACGCGCAATTATTATACCAATTTTTATTACAAAAAGAAACACTTATTTTTCCATTTTATCATTTCTGTATATTTTTCAAAAAACAGGAAACACTAGATTTAGAACCAGTAAATTTAACTTGTCATAACAAATCAGGAGGTTTCTCATGAAAGTATTAAATTGTGTTTGTCTTACATTAACAATTATCGGTGCAATCAATTGGGGACTTATTGGCTTTTTTAATTTTAATCTTGTCGATTTTCTCTTTGGTGAAGCAACAGCACTGAGCAGGGTTATTTATGGACTCGTCGGCCTAACCGGACTGTATTTAATAACCTTTTATGACCGTGCTACCGCGGAAGCATAATTTCCGATCCGCGGACAAAAACAAACACCTTGCCGGGCATTTCATGTGCTTCGACAAGGTGTTTTATCATTTTATAAGTCAATATTATGCAAACTAAGATACTGCTTTGAAGGCTTCCTCCAAATCTTCAATAATATCGTCAATATTTTCTGTACCAATGGAAAGGCGGATAGTGTTTGGCTTAATTCCCTGCTCCTCGAGCTCAGACTCGTTCAGCTGAGAATGTGTTGTTGAAGCCGGATGAATAACAAGTGACTTGACATCCGCAACATTTGCAAGTAAAGAGAAAAGCTCTAAGTTATCAATGAAATCCCTAGCCTTCTTAGCATCACCCTTAATCTCAAATGTAAAAATAGAACCACCACCCTTTGGGAAATACTTATTATAAAGTTCCTTTTGTGTCGGATCTGTTGTCACAGACGGATGATGAACCTCCTCAACAAGCGGATGGTTTTTCAAATATTCAACGACCTTTAATGCATTTTGAACGTGACGCTCCACACGAAGTGACAATGTCTCAAGTCCCTGGAGGAAAAAGAATGCATGGAATGGTGACAGTGTTGCACCTGTATCACGAAGCAGAATTGCACGAATCTTTGTAACAAAAGCAGCCGGTCCGACAGCCTTTGTAAAGCTGACACCATGATAACTCGGATTTGGTTCCGTCAAAGAAGCAAATTTTCCACTTGCCTCCCAGTCAAACTTTCCTCCGTCAATAATCACCCCGCCAATGGTAGTGCCGTGACCACCAATGAATTTTGTTGCTGAATGCACAACAATATCTGCACCGTATTCGATTGGACGAACAAGATAAGGTGTCGCAAATGTATTGTCAACGACAAGCGGAATTCTGTTCTCATGTGCAATATTTGCAAGTGCCTCAATATCAACGACCTCTGAACGAGGATTACCAAGTGTCTCAATAAATAACGCTTTTGTATTGGGCTTAATTGCTGCTTTGATTTCTTCAAAATTAAATGGATCCACGAATGTTGTTGAAATACCATACGCAGGTAATGTATGGGCAAGAAGATTGTACGTTCCGCCATAAATATTTTTGGCAGCTACAATATGGTCTCCGTTTTGAGCAAGATTTTGGATAGTGTATGCAATAGCCGCTGCACCCGATGCAACTGCAAGCGCCGCTACACCACCTTCAAGCTTTGCAATTCTTTGTTCAAAAACATCCTCTGTCGGATTTGTAAGTCTTCCATATATGTTGCCTGCATCTGCAAGTCCAAATCTTGCTTCCGCATGATCACTGTTACGAAATACATAAGAAGATGTCTGATAAATCGGTACTGCTCTTGCATCTGTAACCGGATCAGGTTTTTCCTGTCCTACGTGTAACTGTAATGTTTCAAATTTAAGATTTCGTTGGTCTCGTGTTTTTTTGCTCATGTTTTTTCCTCTCTTTCCGTCTTCAAATACTCTACTATATTGGTAGGATTTTATGATATTCTCAACTCTATTTTGCACCGGTACGTGAATTAAATCACGTACTGATCCGATGTTTCGTTATGCCACTCCACTAAATCTGCTAAAGTGATATTGTCAATTACGCCGCTTATTGCATCGTAAAGCTTTTCCCAAATACGAACCGTTACACATTGATTTCTTCTCTCGCAGTCAGATGGATTTTGTCCAACACACGACACCGGTGTCAAATCTCCCTCCGTCAATCGAAGAATCCCACCAACGGTATAGTCCTCCGGATTCTTAGCTAATACATATCCGCCCTGGGCTCCCCGAATACTTCGAACATATCCTGCTTTGTTTAGAATTGCAATAATTTGCTCCAAATATTTCTCGGAAATGCCCTGTCGCTTGGCAATATCCTTGAGTGCGATCGGGTCTTTCGTATTGTACAATGCCAAATCCAGCAACAAGCGCACAGCGTATCTTCCTTTTGTTGAGATTTTCATGAATTATACCTCTTAATCTTTCTTGAATAATGCAGTTGATAAATAACGATCTCCGGAATCCGGCAATAATACAACAATATTTTTGCCTTTGTTCTCAGGTCTCTTCGCAACAATTGTTGCTGCCTTAAGCGCTGCTCCTGATGAAATTCCAACCAGAACACCTTCACTCTTTGCAAATGCTGCACCTTCCGCAAAAGCATCTTCGTTTTCAATCGGAATGATTTCATCGTAAATATTAATATCCAATGTGTTTGGAGCAAAGCCTGCACCAATACCTTGAATCTTATGTGGTCCGGCAATGCCTGTTGATAAAAATGCGCTGGAAGCCGGCTCAACTGCGATAACTTTTACATCTTTATTCTGTTCCTTCAAGTAAGCACCCACACCGGAAATCGTTCCGCCGGTACCGATACCTGCTACAAAGATATCAACCTTTCCGTCTGTCTGCTCCCAAATCTCCGGACCGGTTGTTTCTTTATGAACCTGAGGGTTTGCAGGATTATCAAACTGTCCTAAAATAACTGCACCCTCAATCGAATCTCTTAATTCCTCTGCCTTTGCAATCGCGCCTTTCATTCCCTTTGCACCTTCCGTAAGTACAAGCTCTGCACCATATGCCTGAAGCAAGGTTCTGCGCTCTACACTCATTGTATCAGGTAGTGTAAGAATTGCTCTATAACCTTTGATTGTTGCCACTGCGGCAAGACCGATACCTGTATTACCGGATGTTGGTTCAATAATTGTTGCGCCCGGCTTTAACACGCCTTTTTGCTCAGCATCCTCAATCATGGCAAGCGCTATACGATCCTTAACAGAACCTGCCGGATTAAAATACTCCAGCTTTGCAAATATTGTAGCGTCTGTAGCTTCTGCCTCTTTCGCATATCTTGACGCCTTAAGAAGCGGTGTCTTTCCAATTAATTCTAATGCACTTTCTACTGTTTTACTCATATTTTTTCCTCCTGTTTTTATTTCCTACTTGTTTGATATGTTTTCTATGTTTCGAATTATATTCCCTTAATTCCTATCTGTCAAGTAGAATTTATAAAAATTTATTTTGTCAACCGGATAATAAATTCAAAAAAAGATTGCCCCTTACACATTACTCCATCGATCGGTAAACAACCATCTTGGAAGTGCGAAGAGGCAATCTCTTTCTTATGTTACTCTGAATGCTATCTTATACCTGCTTGTAAAGCTGATCGTAAATCTTTGCCGAATCCGCCCAGCTGTAGTTCTGCTGCATAGCACGCTTCATCATATCATACCATGCATCCTTGTAATCAAAGAAGATACGCTTTGAGTAATTGATTGTATTTAGTAATTCTCTAGCATCATAGTTTGCAAACGAAAAACCGGTTCCCGTTCCCTCATATTCATTGTAAGGAATAACAGTATCCCGAAGGCCACCCGTCTCACGAACAATCGGAAGTGTACCATAGCGAAGTGCCATAAGCTGTGTAAGTCCACATGGTTCAAATCGCGACGGAACAAGCATCGAATCACATGCTGCATACATCTCATGTGATAAATCACCGGAAAAATAAATGTTGGCAGATACTTTAGCCGGATGAATACCCTGATAATATCGGAACATATCCTCATATCTTCGATCACCTGTACCAAGCACTACAAATTGTGTACCATCTGTACAGATATCATTCATAACATGATCCACAAGATCAAGGCCTTTCTGATCGGTAAGTCTCGAAATTATACCAATCATATAAGCATTTGGATCTTCCGGAAGTCCAAGCTTCTTCTGAAGAGCAAGCTTATTTTCTACTTTATTTTTGCGGTAATTCTTTATGTTGTAATTTTTGAATATCTTCTTATCCGTTGCAGGATTGTATTCATTGTAATCAATACCGTTAATAATACCCCATAAAGACTGATGACGTGCATGGAGCAATCCGTCTAAGCCCTCTCCATACTGCGGAGTCTGAATCTCCTGTGCATATGTATTTGATACAGTAGAAATCTTGTCAGCATATACAAGACCTCCTTTTAACATACTCGCATCCTTATGAATCTCAAGTTTATCCGGTGTGAAAACATAATCAGGAAGACCTGAATACGCCTGAAATGTCTCAATATCCCAACGTCCCTGAAACTGCAGATTATGAATCGTCATAATTGACTTTATGCCTCTGTAAAACGGATTGCTTGCAAATAATGTCTTAAGGTAAACAGGAACAAGTCCTGCCTGCCAGTCATGACAATGAATGATATCCGGTCGGAATCCAATACCTGGTAAAATCGAAAGCGCAGCCTTACAAAAATAAGTAAACTTCTCAATATCCCACTTCACATCCCCATAAATGTTAAAGCCATTGAAATAATATTCGTTGTCAATAAAATAAACCGGAACACCTTCATACTCCAGGTACATAACACCAACATACTGCTGCTTCCAACCAATATCCATATGAAAATGCGTTATATAACGCATTTTGCTCTTGAATTTTGCCGGTAAACATGTATAGTTTGGAAGGATAACTCGCACATCATATTCTTTTTTATCAAAAATCTTAGGTAATGTACCTACAACGTCTGCCAGACCTCCTGTCTTAACAAAAGGTACACATTCCGATGCTATATATGCTATTTTCTTCATAGTAATAACCCTCCTTGTAAGCTCTCTTATATAGTTTGTATTTTACCATATCCACCGTTATTTTTCAATCAGGGACGTAGCATTTGTCAC
>SAMEA3663026__coassemble_210_pt1 | contig 104696 bp, 92 predicted proteins | sample SAMEA3663026__metabat2_low_PE_012 | metagenome-assembled genome bin SAMEA3663026 (sample SAMEA3663026) | pig gut metagenome | biome: pig gut; feature: pig-associated habitat; material: faeces | place: France | collected 2012
AATCCATCGAGGAGCCAATGGAGGAACCAATCGAAGAACTGATTGAGGAATCCATCGAGGAGCCAATGGAGGAACCAATCGAAGAACCGATTGAGGAATCCATCGAGGAGCCAATGGAGGAACCAATCGAAGAACTGATTGAGGAATCCATGGAGGAACTTATTGAGGAGCCGGTTGAGGAATTCGTTGAAGAAAAGACAGAGGAAGATGCGCCTTGGAAGAATATTCCTAAGTCGAAGTTAGACTTCCCTGTATTTCGTTCATCCTTGTTCCCTGAGTATCACGCAACGACAACTACGGTTTTGAATACAGTTGTTGACAGTGAGATTAAAGCAAAGGAACAGAAATTACAGGAAAATCTTCTTAAGGAAGAGCAGATTCAAAAAGAAGCAGAAGCATTGCTTGCTTCTCTTGGGATTGATCTTGGGAGCAGTTCGGTGAAAACAACACCGGCTTCGGAGAAATCAATTTCACAGAACACATCGGAAAATCATTCAGATAAACAGATTTTTTCGACGAAAAAAGAAGCGTCTTTTATTAAAAATGAACCTTCACGAGATGAATTAAAAGCATCTTTGAAGATAGATTCTGTTAAAAGAAATTTGTTGAGTAAATTAAAAGAAAACAAATAGCTTTGACAGGTCATGTAACTGAAAGGAGGTAAAGCTAGTGGCGATAGATCAAAGAGAAGCGTTAATTGCTGCCGTAAGAGCCCAAGTTGAAAAGGAAAAAGCTGCTAAGGCTGCTAAGCAAAAGAAAGAGAGAGAAGCTCTTCGTCTTGCCGGTAAGAAAGTAGCTGAAGAAAAAGCAGATGACAAGCCTAAATACAAGACATTGTCGGCAGAAGAATTAGCCAAGATTGAGGAAAAAAAGCGTCGTAAGAAGGCTGAAGAACTCGGTATTGATCTTGATGCGCTTGATGCAGCACTGGAAGAAGAAATTTCTGAAGAGCCTGCAGAGGAAGTGGAAGAAGCTGCAGAGGCAGAAACTGCAAAAGCAGAAACTTCAGAAGATAAAAAGGGTACGAAGGATGCCAAGAAGAACGAAGAGTCTACTTTTGGCGGGGTTACAGGTGCAAAGTCCGGTGGTATTGGATTAAATCTTGATATTGATCGTATGACATCAAAGGATAAGGACGACAATGTTAAGGTTCTTAACGATGACACACAAGGTTCATCAGACGGTACAAAGGTTATTTCAGAGGGTGGTGCATGGCAACAGTCTGAAGCATCAAAGGCTTTGAATGAGCAGTCTGATGACATGATTAAGATTGTGCCAAATCGTACAACTCCAACAAATGATGTTAAGAGTATGTATGATATTGATGACGATGATGATGCGCTCGGTGCAGAAATTTCTAAGCTAGATACATATAAGGATGACGGCAAGAAAAAAACTGTGCAGTCAGAGGCTGATAAGGCAGCAGAAGAAGCTAAGAAGCAGCAGGAAGACGAAGATGCAAAGCGTGCTGCACAACTTGAAGCTCGTAGAAAAGAAGAGGCTCGCATACGTGAGGAGGCTCGTGCTCGCGAGGAGGCTCGCCGCAAGAAGCTTGAGGAAGCAGAGCGTAAAGCAAACGAGCAGGAACGTAGAATTGCAGAAGCAGAAGCTAAGCGTAGAGCAGCAGAAGCTGCCAAGAAGAGAGCAGAGGAAGAAGAGGCTCGCCGCTTAGAAGAAGAAAAACGCAAGAAAGCAGCTGAAGAGGCGAAGGCAAAGGCAAAAGAAGAGGCAAGAGCAAAGGCAGAGAAAGAAGCAAGAGCGAAGGCGAAGGCCGAGGCTACAAAGCTTGTTGATGCGGCAAAGGCAAAGGTTAACGAAGCGAACAGAACGTTAGACGAAGCAAAGAAGGCTGAAGCTGAAGCAGCAAAGGCTGCAGAGGATGCACGCAAGGCGGCTGACGAACAGATTAAGAAGACAAAGGACGAGGTTGCAAAGCGCAAGGCTTCAGAGGATGCACGTAAGGCAGAAGAAGAAAAGACAGCTAAGCTTGCTGAAGAAAATGCTAAGAAGGCTGCAGAGGAAGAAGCGCGTAAGGTTGCCGAAGAAGAGGCTCTTTGGAAGGCAACAGAAGATGCTTTGAAGAAGGCTGCTGAAGATGCGAAGAAGGGCATTGATGAGGCAAAGAAGGCAACTGCGGAAGCCCAGAAGGCTGTTGAAGCTGCCAAGAAAGCATTAGACGAAGCGAAAAAGGCTGAAAATGATGCTGTAAAGAAGGCGGATGATGCCGCTAAGAAGCTTGAAACTGAAAAGAAGAAGAAAGCGGACGATACAAAGAAGGCTGCAGAAGAGGTTGCTAAGAAGAAGGCTGCAGAAGAGGCTAAGAAAAAGAGCGAAGCCGAAGCAAAAGCTAAGAAATTAGCGGAAGAAAAGCAGAAAGCAGATGAGGCTGCTTCAAAGCAAAAGGCAGCAGAAGAAACTGCAGTAAAGAAGGCGGATGAGACAGCAAAGGTTCAGGAAGAAGCCAAGAAGAAGACTGAGGAAGCTAAGAAAGTATTAGAAGAAGCCAAAAAGGCTGTTGCTGATGCAGAGAAGGCTGTTGCAGACGCTGATAAGATTACATTGGATTTAACTGAAATTGCAGATGAAACAGAACTTCCGTTTGCTGCATATTATCTCGAGAAGTATACAGGTTCAGACCTTATTGCGGAAGAGATGGTTGTTGCATTTAATGCAGCTTCAAAGGCAGATGGTTTTGGAAGAAACGTTGCAATTATGGGCGATCATGGATTTGGTATGACCGGTATTGGTGAAGATTTCGCAAGAAGCTTCTATGATATGGGTGTTTGCAAGTCCAAAACAATTGCAAAGATTAAAGGCCAGGCATTAAATAAAGTAAAGCTTACAGATGCTATGGAAAAGCTTCGTGGCGGATGTATGGTTGTTGAGAATGCAGGTCTTATTACTCCGGATAAGATGAAACAAATCTTAGAACTTACATCAGCAAGTAAGAATGATATCATTACAATCTTAACCGGTGAATATGATTCGATTCTTCGTTTGTTCGATGCTGTTAAGGAAGCTGACGATGCGTTTACAAAGCGTGTAAATATGCGTGGTATGGAGAACGAGGATATGGTAATCATTGCAATGGGTTATATTATCCAGCTTGGATACCAGACAGATGATTCCGTTGCCGGCATTTTGAACAATATAATTATGGCAATGGAAACAGGCAACATCGACCGTATGCTCAAAGTTGTAGATGACGCATTATTGAAGTGCGATGCAAGAGAGCAGGCATCAGGTGCTGTTAAGAAAATATTGTCAGGTGTAGATTTCAAATAAATCATTGAAAAAAACAGTGCGTATGCGTATAATCTATTTGATAATGCATACGCACTTTTTTTGACTACCGCGGCCTTGTGGCGCGGAACCCTGCCGGCAGTGTAATCAAAAGAATTGCTGATGAAGCGTTTTAACAATTTTTGTGAAGTATACAAACAGAATGAACAAGGGGATAAAATTGTGGTAAATATTGATATAGGTATCAGTCTCGGAACTTCAAATACAGTTATTTACATAAAGGACAAGGGGATTGTAGTAAATCAACCATCTGTAGTTGCTTACGAAGTAAAGGGCAAGAAAATAATAGCAGTAGGAAACAAAGCAAAGAAAATGATGGGAAAAACACCGGAGGAGATTGCTGTTGTACGACCGATTTCACAAGGTGTTATTTCAGATTATACGTTGACAGAACGTATGATTAAGGCATATGTAAAAAATGCGTTAGAAAAGCGAAAAATCTGGGGCAGACCGAATATTTGCGTTTGTGTTCCGAGTGGTGTAACAGAAGTGGAAAAGCGCGCGGTTGAGGATGCTGTTTATCGTACAGGTGCAAAGCGTGTTTACATATTGGAAGAGCCGTTTGCCGCTGCAATTGGTGCAAAGCTTAACATTGATACGTCAAGAGGACATTTGATTGTTGACATAGGAGGTGGAACAACCGATATTGCGGTTGTTTCAAAGGGTGGTATTAATGAGAGCTGTTCCATCAAGGTTGCGGGTGATGATTTTGATGAGGCAATTATACGCTATTTGAGAAAACGACATAATGTGCTGATTGGTGCGTCATCATGTGAAGAACTTAAGATGGAAATTGGCTCAGTATATCCGAGAGAAAAAGATGCGATCGGATATGCGAAGGGCAAGGAGTTGGTTCGGGGACTTCCTACAAAGGTAGCGGTTCACTCCTCGGAAATTATTGAAGCGACCAGAGAAGTGACGGATATGATTATTGATACGATTAGTAATGTGGTCCAGAATACACCGGCCGAATTAGTATCGGATATTGCCGAGAACGGTATTGTGTTAACCGGTGGCGGAAGCAAGATTTTTGGCATGGCAAAGCTGATTGAGGAGCGTGTAGGCGTTAAGGCATATGTGGTCGAAAATCCTGAACTCGCGGTTGCGACCGGCGCGGGAACCGCAAAAATGTACGTAAAAGAACCAGTGAATAGTAGATAAGGAAAAATTATGAAAATTTCTGACTATGAATACGATGAAAGATTTTTACCAATAAATCCTGCGGAAATGCAGCAAAAAGGATGGGACCGGGCGGACTTCGTTTATGTTATCGGAGATGCTTATGTTGACCATCCTTCTTTTGGTCACGCAATCATAAGCAGAATGTTGGAGTTATACGGATACAAGGTTGCAATCATTTCACAGCCTGACTGGAAGGATGCCGAGAGCATTAACATTTACGGCAGACCGCGTCTTGGCTTTTTGGTTTGCGCAGGAAATATGGATTCCATGGTGAATCATTATTCTGTATCAAAAAAACGACGTGCAACAGATGCATATACACCGGGCGGAGAGATGGGCAAACGTCCGGATTATGCTACAATTGTGTATTGCAATCTGATTCGAAGAAAATATAAGGACGTACCTATTATTATCGGAGGTATTGAAGCAAGTCTTCGTCGGCTTGCGCATTATGATTACTGGTCAAATAAACTAAAACACTCGGTGTTAGTTGATTCACAGGCAGATATTCTGATATATGGTATGGGTGAGAGGGCAATTATTGAGGTTGCAGAGGCTCTTGCGGCAGGTATTGATGTGCATGATATTACATATGTTCAGGGAACGGCATATCGAACGAAGGAAATGCCGGAGATTGAGGATTCCATAATATTACCAAGCTATGATGCGCTATGTGCCGACAAAATAAACTATGCAAAGAGCTTCAAGATTCAGTACGAAAATACGGATCATTATACTGCGAAAATATTAATAGAACAATATAACAATCATTGCTATGTTGTTCAGAATCCGCCGGCGGCACCGCTTACGGAGGCGGAGATGGATCGGGTGTATTCGCTTGATTATACAAGAACCTATCATCCAAGCTACATTTCGAAGGGCGGTATCCCTGCAATTTCAGAAATCAAGTTTTCGCTTGTCAGTAATCGAGGCTGTTTTGGTGGGTGCAGCTTCTGTGCACTTACATTCCATCAGGGACGAATCATTCAGACACGCAGTCATAAGTCCATTATAAAAGAAGCGGAGCAGATGATTTGGGATCCGGAATTCAAGGGCTATATACATGATGTCGGCGGTCCGACGGCAAATTTCAGACATACAGCCTGTGATAAGCAAAAAACGCATGGCGCATGCGTGAATCGACAGTGCTTATTTCCAAAGCCGTGTCCAAATCTTAAAGTGGATCATTCTGATTACCTTGCACTCTTACGCAAGCTTCGGGAATTGCCGAATGTCAAAAAAGTATTTGTCCGCTCAGGCATTCGATTTGATTATCTGATGGCAGATGATGACGATACATTTTTTTATGAATTATGCAAGCATCACGTAAGCGGTCAGCTTAAAGTTGCGCCTGAGCATGTTTCGGATAATGTGCTTATGCTTATGGGCAAACCTCAAAATAAAGTATTTAAGGCATTTCGTGAAAAATACAAGATGATTAATGACAAGCTGGGTATGAAACAGTACATGGTTCCGTACCTTATGTCTTCCCATCCGGGGTCCACAATGAAGGATGCGGTTGTGCTGGCTGAATATTTGCGAGATCTAGGCTATATGCCGGAGCAGGTGCAGGATTTCTATCCGACACCATCGACAATTTCAACGTGTATGTATTATACCGGCGTTGATCCAAGGAATATGCAACCGGTCTATGTCCCGAAATCTCCGCACGAAAAGGCAATGCAAAGGGCGCTTATACAATATCGTAATCCGAAAAACTATGATCTTGTATATGAGGCATTAACGATTGCAAAACGAACCGATCTGATTGGCTTTGAGAAACATTGTCTGATTCGGCCGCGGCAGATATCCCGGAAGAACGGGGCGAAGCAGAGTGGCTATCCTGAAAAAAATAACTTTGGAAATCAAAAGAATGCAAATGCTTCCCGTGGTTCAAAAAACAAAAAAACGATTCGTAATGTACATAAAAAGAAACAAAAGTAAGGGTTTCTTTTTATTGCGAAACGTTGGGAAGTATGCTAATATGTTGCTAAGCATGTCGAGGCTTAAGTATTCTCGGCAAAAAAAGAATGGAGGATTAAATAATTATGTCAAGAAAAGTAGTTTTAGCAGGCGCATGTCGTACAGCGATCGGTACTATGGGTGGTTCATTAAGCAATACACCTGCAGCAGAGCTCGGTGCGATTGTTATCAAGGAAGCATTAAACAGAGCTGGTGTTGCACCAGAGGCTGTTGATCAGGTATATATGGGTTGTGTAATCCAGGCTGGTTTAGGCCAGAATGTTGCTCGTCAGGCATCTATTAAGGCTGGTCTTCCAAATGAAGTTCCTGCAGTTACTATGAACGTAGTTTGTGGTTCAGGCCTTAACTGTGTTAACCAGGCAGCACAGATGATTATGGCAGGAGAGGCTGATATCGTTGTTGCCGGTGGTATGGAGAATATGTCAATGGCTCCTTACGCACTTGACAAGGCTCGTTTTGGTTACCGTATGAACAACGGTGTAGTTAAGGACTGTATGGTAAATGATGCTCTTTGGGATGCATTCAATGATTATCATATGATTACAACTGCTGACAATATCTGCCGTGAGTGGGGAATCACAAGAGAAGAGCTTGATGAGTTCGCACTTAAGTCACAGCAGAAGGCTGAGGCAGCTCAGGCAGCAGGCGCTTTTGATAAGGAAATTGTTCCTGTAACAGTTAAGGTTAAGAAGCAGGATGTTGAGTTTGCTAAGGATGAGGGACCAAGAGCAGGTTCTACAATGGAAGGTCTTGCTAAGCTTCGTCCAATCAATAAGGATGGTTTCGTTACAGCCGGTAATGCATCAGGTATCAACGATGGTGCAGCTGCAATCGTTGTAATGTCAGAAGAGAAGGCGAAGGAGCTTGGTGTTAAGCCTATGGCTACATGGGTAGCCGGTGGTCTTGCAGGTTGCCGTCCGGAGGTTATGGGTATCGGTCCTGTTCCTGCTACACAGAAGGTTATGGCTAAGGCTGGCATGAAGATTGAAGATTTCGATATCATCGAGGCAAATGAGGCATTTGCTGCTCAGTCAATCGCTGTAGGTCGTGATCTTGGTATTGATGTTGACAAGCAGCTCAATCCAAATGGTGGTGCGATTGCACTTGGACATCCGGTTGGAGCATCCGGTTGTCGTATCCTTGTTACACTTCTTCATGAGATGGAAGCAAAGGATGCTAAGAAGGGTCTTGCTACACTCTGTATCGGTGGCGGTATGGGCTGTGCAACTATCGTTGAGAGAGACTAATATTTATTAACAAGGAGATAGACATGGAGTTTATTACTTATGAGCAGGAAGGTTTTGTTGGTGTAATTACAATCAACAGACCAAAGGCATTAAATGCGCTGAACAGCCAGGTTCTTGAAGAGCTTGAAACAACTTTTAAGGCAGTAGATCTTGATACAACAAGAGCACTTGTTTTAACAGGTGCGGGCGAGAAGTCATTTGTTGCAGGTGCTGATATCGGAGAGATGTCTACACTCACGAAGGCAGAGGGTGAAGCATTCGGTAAAAAGGGTAACGATGTATTTCGTATGATTGAGACTTTCCCAATCCCTGTCATTGCAGCAATTAACGGATTTGCACTTGGTGGAGGATGTGAGATTTCTATGAGCTGTGATATCAGACTTTGCTCTGATAATGCAGTTTTTGGTCAGCCTGAGGTTGGTCTTGGTATTACACCTGGTTTTGGTGGAACACAGAGACTTGCCCGTCTTGTAGGCGAAGGTATGGCAAAGCAGATGATTTATACAGCTCGTAATATTAAGGCTGATGAGGCTTATCGTATAGGTCTTGTAAATGCAGTTTACTCTGCATCTACAGATGAGGCAGGTAACGAAGTCAGTGCACAGGCAAATCTTCTTGCAGCAGCGAAGAAGATGGCAGCAGGCATTGCTATGAATGCTCCGATTGCGGTTCGTAACTGCAAGAAGGCAATCAACGAAGGTATGCAGGTTGATATGGACAAGGCCATCGTAATCGAAGAGAAATTATTTGGCGATTGTTTTGAAACTGCTGACCAGCAGGCCGGTATGGGCAACTTCTTAGAGAAAGACAAAGAGAAGAAGCTTAAGGTAGTTCCTTTCCAGAACAAATAAACATAACATACATAGGATAGGGGATCAAAAACGGTGTCCTATCCTTCGTGTGTACAAATATGATTTAATTTTAGGAGGTTTTTTAACATGAAAGTTGGCGTTATTGGTGCAGGTACCATGGGTCAGGGCATTGCTAAGGCATTTGCTATGGTTGACGGCTACACAGTAGCTCTTTGCGATATTAAGCAGGAGTGGGCTGAAGGCGGCAAGGACAAGATTGCAAAAGGTTATGCAAAGCTTGTAGAAAAAGGTAAAATGACACAGGAGCAGGTTGATGGTATTCTTGCCAGCATTACTCCGGGTCTTAAGGAAGATCTTTGTGCAGATTGCGATTTGATCGTAGAAGCTGCATTTGAGAATATGGAAGTTAAGAAGACAACATTTGGTGAGCTTGATAAGATTTGTAAGCCGGAGTGTATCTTCGCTTCAAACACATCTTCACTTTCTATTACAGAGATTGGTAATGGTCTTACACGTCCGATGATTGGTATGCACTTCTTCAATCCTGCTGACAGAATGAAGCTTGTTGAGGTTATTGCCGGTGTAAACACACCTGCAGAGACAGTTGAGAAGATTATTAAGATTTCTGAGGAAATCGGTAAGACACCTGTACAGGTTAACGAAGCTGCCGGTTTTGTAGTAAACAGAATTCTCATCCCTATGATTAACGAAGCTGCTTTCATCAAGATGGAAGGTGTTTCTGATGTAGCCGGTATTGATTCCGCTATGAAGCTTGGTGCGAACCATCCAATGGGACCACTTGAGTTAGGTGATTTCATAGGTTTGGATATTTGTCTTGCAATTATGGATGTACTTTATGCTGAGACAGGTGATAGCAAGTATCGTGCATGTCCGCTTCTTCGTAAGATGGTACGTGGCGGAAACCTTGGCTGCAAGAGCGGTAAGGGATTCTACATCTACAATGCAGATCGTACAAAGACAGCTTACGACGCAAAGTAGAATCGATTAATTTGAGCTTTTTTGCAACTGCGTGAATTTGCGCAGTTGCAATTATAGAATAATAATGGAGGAAAGTAATAATGGATTTCACTTTAGACAAGAAGTATGAAATGGCTCAGAATCTTTTCAAAGATTTTGCGCAGAACGAAGTAAAGCCTCTTGCTCAGGAAATCGACGAAGAACACAGATTTCCAAGAGAGACAGTTGACAAGATGGCAAAGTATGGTTTCTTAGGTATTCCTGTACCAAAGGAGTTAGGTGGACAGGGATGTGACATTCTTACATACGCTATGTGTGTAGAAGAGCTTTCAAAGGTTTGCGGTACTACAGGTGTTATCGTATCAGCACATACATCACTTTGTGTTGACCCGATTGTAACTTATGGTACACCGGAGCAGAAGGCTAAATATGTTCCGGATCTTGCTTCCGGAAAGAAGCTTGGTGCATTTGGTCTTACAGAGCCGGGTGCCGGTACAGATGCTCAGGGTCAGCAGACAAAGGCTGTTCTTGACGAGGCTACAGGCGAGTGGATTCTTAATGGTTCAAAGTGCTTCATCACAAATGGTAAGGAAGCAGATGTTTACATCGTTATCGCTGTTACAGGTGTTGTTGAAAAGCGTGGCAGAAAGATGAAAGAGATTTCAGCTTTCATCGTTGAGAAGGGTACACCGGGATTCTCATTTGGTACAAAGGAGAACAAGATGGGTATCTGCGCATCTTCAACATATGAGCTTATCTTCACAGATTGCCGTATTCCAAAGGAGAATCTCCTTGGACAGAAGGGCAAGGGATTTTCAATCGCTATGCATACACTTGATGGCGGACGTATCGGTATTGCTGCTCAGGCTCTTGGTATTGCAGAGGGTGCTCTTGAGACAACAATCAACTATGTAAAAGAAAGAAAGCAGTTCGGTCGTACAATTGCTCAGTTCCAGAATACACAGTTCGTACTTGCTGATCTTGCGACAAAGGTTGAGGCTGCAAAGCTTCTCGTTTACAAGGCTGCCAGAAAGAAAGACGAATATCAGGCAGGCGCAAAGGTTTCTTACTCTGTAGAAGCTGCTATGGCTAAGCTTTATGCTGCTGAGGTTGCTATGGAAGTAACAACAAAGTGCGTACAGTTACATGGTGGATATGGTTACATCAAGGAGTACGATGTAGAACGTATGATGCGTGATGCTAAGATTACAGAGATTTACGAGGGTACTTCAGAAGTACAGCGTATGGTTATCTCTGCTAACATCTTGAATTAAGGAGGTACTGATCGTGAAAATTATCGTATGTATTAAGCAGGTACCTGATACAAAGGGTGGCGTTAAGTTCAACCCGGACGGTACATTGGATAGAGGAGCAATGCTCACAATCATGAATCCTGATGATAAGGCTGGTCTTGAGGCTGCTCTTAGAATTAAGGATGCAACAGGTGCAGAAGTTACAGTTATTACAATGGGTCTTCCAAAGGCTGCAGACGTACTTCAGGAAGCAATCGCTATGGGTGCTGACAAGGGTGTTCTTGTAACAGACCGTGTTCTTGGTGGTGCTGATACTTGGGCTACATCTACAACACTTGCAGGTGCACTTCGTAAGCTTGATTATGATTTAATTATTACAGGTCGTCAGGCTATCGATGGTGATACCGCTCAGGTTGGTCCTCAGATCGCTGAGCATCTTGGTCTTCCTGTTATCTCTTATGCACAGGAAATCAAGGTTGATGGGGACAGCGTAGTAGTTAAGCGTGTATATGATGATGGTTATCATATGGTTAAGGCTAAGATGCCATGTCTTATTACAGCACTTTCAGAGTTAAATGAGCCTAGATACATGACACCGGGCGGAATCTTTGATGCAGTGAATGCAGAGATTACAACATTTGGCAGAGCGGATCTTGTTGATGTTGATGATTCAGACCTTGGTCTTAAGGGTTCACCTACAAAGATTGCCAGAGCTTCAGATAAGGTTCGTAAGGGCGCTGGTGAAAAGATCGTAGCAGAGTCTCCGGAAGACGGAGTAAACTACATTGTAGGTAAGTTACTTGATAAGCATGTAATCTAATAAAGGAAAGTGGTGAATAAAATGGGCGCAATGAACGCAGAAGAATATGCAAAGTACAAGGGCGTATATGTCTTTGCACAGCAGGTAGATAATGTAATTAGCGGCATCTCTTTCGAGCTTATCGGCGAAGGTAAGAGACTTGCTGAGCAGTTAGGTGTAGATGTAACTGCAGTATTAATCGGTTCCGATGTTAAGGGCTTAGCTGACGAGTTAGCTGAGTACGGTGCTGATAAGGTTATCGTTGTTGATGATCCTGAACTTAAGAATTACAGAACAGAGCCATATGCACATGCATTAGCATCTGTTATCAATGAGTACAAGCCGGAAATCGTTTTGGTAGGTGCTACAGCAATTGGTAGAGATCTTGGTCCTACAGTTTCAGCAAGAGTAAAGACCGGTCTTACAGCTGACTGTACATTACTTGAGATCGCTGATTTCCCAATTAATCCAATTCCGGGACAGGAGCAGAAGCACAATCAGCTTCTTATGACACGTCCTGCATTTGGTGGTAACACAATCGCTACAATCGCTTGTCCTGACAATCGTCCACAGATGGCTACAGTTCGTCCAGGCGTTATGCAGAAGCTTGAGAAGAAGCCGGGTGCTAAGGCAGAAGTGATTGAGTTCAATCCTGGTTTCACACCGGACAACAAATATGTAGAGATTCTTGAGATTTCTAAGGCTGTTTCAGACATCAAGGACATCATGGATGCAAAGATTCTTGTATCTGGTGGTCGTGGTGTAGGTTCTGCTGAGAACTTCAAGATTCTTGAGGACCTCGCAGAGGCACTTGGCGGACAGGTATCTTGCTCACGTGCCGTTGTAGATTCTGGCTGGATGCCAAGAGATCTTCAGGTAGGTCAGACAGGTAAGACTGTACGTCCAAATGTATATTTTGCAATCGGTATTTCAGGTGCTATTCAGCACGTAGCAGGTATGGAAGAGTCAGACATCATCGTTGCAATCAACAAGGACGAGGATGCTCCAATCTTCGATGTAGCTGATTACGGTGTTGTTGGTGATTTGAACAAGATTGTTCCTCAGCTTACAGAGGCAATCAAGGCTCAGATGGCAAGCAAGTAATTCATAGAATAGCATAAGAAAAGAGGTTGTCTTTATGACAGCCTCTTTTTGCGTTTGTGCGACTTGTGGCGCGGGACCCTGTCTATTGTTCAATCAGAAATAATTGCTGATAAAGCAATTATTTCTGATTATAGATTCATATAACGTTTGGTGATTTCTTCAACATCATAGTTTGGAGCATACTCATTTGCAATTGTAACTATTTTTTCAATAATTTTCGGGTTTTCCTCTAATGCGTCTGAAATCTGTTCGATTGTTTGTGATTTTTGAAGCTTGACACAAATTATCTTGATGCGTGCAAGAAGTTCTCCTTGGGTAATACCTTCAGCAAGTCCTTCAGCATGTCCTTCAGCAAGTCCCTCAGCAAGTCCTTCCTTTCGTCCTTGTTCGCGTTCTTCTGCACGGAATAACTTTTCTCTCCGTTCAAATGTGTAATCCAATGCAGCCACTTGTTTCACCTCATTTCCCTTTTCTAATAAAAAGTCTTCTAATACGTGTCCTGCAATGCATTCCTCTACAGCCATATCTATTGCTGTCTCGATATCCTTGTATATCTTCATAAATGTACGAACCTTATCTACAAATATCATATATTCATTTAATACCGGACATTTGTTTAAAAGTATCTGATTATTACCTTGGTTGATATTGTAGACAGTGCATTTCAGTTCTAGTTCAGGTTCACATACATCATGTGCATATGAGGATGAAAGAAACATGTTTTCTTTCTCTGGACGGTTTTCGATTCCGTTATAAAAAACTACAAAATGCGGAACAGGTATGGTTATCTTCTGTCGTTTAAATAAATCATCGTTTGTGATATGCTCGCGTATAAGTTCTGTAAAATAAATCAGGCTACGTAGCGGCATATTTGGATTGTAGGTGGACTGATGTTCATATAGATTCAGTCGGTTGTCAATCAAAAATGATGCATCGTTCCGAATAGATAAAAGTATTCCTCCGTCAAGACGTTTGATTTCAACAAGATCCGGATCTTCATGTGACGTGTTGTTCAATGCATTGTACACCTGCAGGCAGTTTTTTTGATTCTCCAAGAGCATGGAAAATACACTGCTTTTGTACTCTCGTATTTGTGCCATAAATGGACCTCCTTACTGCAGGAACACTATATGGCAAATTAATTCATGTTCCTGCGATTAAATTGAAAAAGAATTTAAAAGCAAGAATTCATGAAAAAAGATGAAAAGAATAAAAGAATACAAGAAAACTGCTTTGAAAGAAGTATAACACGCAAAATGCTCATATACAAGGAAATCCGGCATTAATACAAAATTAAATTCAATCCATACAACACAAGTAAGTGGATTGGGTAAAACAAATAAAAGAATAATTTTAGATTTGGACCTTTCTTTCTGCTATACATTACAATAAATACGAATGATATTAAGCAGTAAAACTGTATATCACCGGAAAGAGCGTAAGTCAACATAAATACCAAAATGAATTGTACACATGTGTATTTCAAGACCATAGCATCGTTTTCGAAGTCTTTTTCGGGAATACGAAACAGATAAAAAACAATGATTAACAAGATGCCGTAGCATCCGTATGAAAAATGAAACTGTTCTGCACAATACAAAATTGCGATGAGAACAAGCAGCCCCGTGGCATATGCTAACGTTGCGTTCGAGGAAGCTGACTGAATTTTGCGTATGCAGGAATCAATTACAATCAGGGCGAATAATCCGAATAAAAGCGTGAAGAAAATATTCAAATTGTGTTTGGCAAATGCTTTTTGATACATTGCAAGGTTATAAGGGATTTGGGAAATGAGTGCAAAAACTGACAAGCGAATGATATATTTCCGGATGTTTTTTGTATGGTAAAACCCTTCCGCAATCATAAAACAGAAGATTGGAAATGCAACACGACCGATGATACGCATGATATTATATGTAGATTCTGAAATCATGGTGCTGTTAACATCATAACGGAATAACAAAATGCCCAAATGGTCAATAAGCATAGTAAGAAGCGCAATAATCTTTAGGGAAAATGCGTTGATTATACGGAAATCGCTTTGTTTTTTTGTTGGATTGTCTGCTGCTTTCATAAAAACCTCACAAGATACTGTTTGATATGATTTTATCAATATTGAGAGCAAGTATCAAGATGATAAATATAGATTTACTGGGTTTTAATATTTATTAAAATGCGATATAATAAATCCATTGTAAACACATAAATTTGATGAAATCGGATAAGAAAAAATGATTAGTTTTAATGTACCGCCGGTAGTTGGCGACGAAATTAAATATATTACGGATGCAATTGCCTCGCATAAGATATGCGGCGATGGAAAGTATACCAAATTATGCAACGAATGGCTCAAGCAACGAATGGGCGTAAATGGCGCGTTGCTTATGACATCCTGTACACATGCATTGGAGGCAGCTGCAATGTTAACCGGCATTCAACCGGGTGACGAGGTGATTATGCCATCTTACACATTTGCGTCAACGGCTGATGCTTTCGTGCTTCAAGGGGCAAAGATTGTATTTGTGGATATTCGTCCGGATACAATGAATATGGATGAGCAATTGATCGAAGCAGCAATTACCGATAAAACAAAAGCGATCGTTCCGGTGCATTATGCAGGCGTAGCATGCGAGATGGATACGATTATGCAAATTGCAAAGAAATATGGACTTTTTGTAATTGAAGACGCAGCACAGGGAGTGATGTCAACATACAAAGGAAGACCATTGGGGTCGATTGGTAATTTAGGCTGTTACAGCTTTCATGAGACAAAGAATTATAGTATGGGTGAGGGCGGCGCGCTTCTTGTAAATGATAAAAAATATATGGAAATGGCCGAGATTATCCGGGAAAAAGGAACAAACAGAAGCAAGTTCCATAGAGGACAGATTGATAAATATACATGGGTAGAAGCAGGCTCCTCTTATTTGCCGAGTGAGTTAAATGCAGCATACCTGTGGGCACAGCTGGAAGTGGCGGATGATATTAATAACAAACGTATGACTGTTTGGAATCGTTACTATGAAGAACTAAAAGAACTCGAGAGGCGAGGCGATATCCTGTTGCCGGTTGTTCCGGAGGAATGCGTACATAATGCACATATGTTTTACATAAAAACCAAAGACTTGAATGAGAGAACTGCATTGATTGAGCATATGAAAGCAAATGATGTTTTAGCTGTGTTTCATTATGTTCCGTTGCACAGTGCACCGGCAGGTCAGAAATACGGTTCCTTCTTTGGAGAGGACAGATACACAACAAAAGAAAGTGACAGACTTGTAAGATTACCATTGTATTATGGAATTACGGAAGCGGATCAAAGCAAGGTAATTGAGACTGTGCTTCAGTTCTACAAAGGAAAATAATTCCCTAGCAAAAGGCAAATAATGTTTTTATAACGGATTATGACTTTTGTATTTAATCGAAAATCAATGGAGGAAAGCATAATTGAAATTATTGAGTTTTGTAATACCGTGCTATAGAAGTGAAAAAACAATAGAAAAAGTATTCGATGAAATCATATCGGTTGTTTCCCAAAAAAGTGATTATGATTACGAGATTATTGCAGTAAATGATTGCTCACCGGATAAAGTATATGATGTACTCCAAAAAAGAGCATCCGAAAATACAAAAATAAAAGTAATCAATTTTGCAAAAAACATGGGAAAGCACAGTGCGGTAATGGCCGGTTATTCTGTTGCAAGAGGAGAGTATATCGTTAATTTAGATGATGATTACCAGTGTCCGGTTAATGAACTTTGGAAGCTGATAGAACCTTTGGAAACAAACCAATGTGATGTTGCGACAGCATCTTATTTGAAGAAAAAAGAGACGGTTGTAAAGCGCATGGGAAGTGCAATCAATTTAAAAATGACAGAAAGTATGTTAAATAAGCCGAAGGGACTAAGGATGGAGAACTTCAGTGCGATGAAAAAGTTTGTTTGTGATGAAATGATTCGATACAAGAATCCGTATCCGTATTTGGAGGGCTTGATTTTTAGAGCGACAAACAATATCATTGCTGTTTCTATGGAGCAAAGAGAACGTGCGGATGAAAATAAATCCGGCTTTACCCTCAAAAAATCACGTGCGTTATTGCTGAATGGTTTGACTGCTTTTTCTATCAAGCCATTACAGGTCTCATCATTGGTTGGAGTACTTTTTGCTGTGTTTGGTTTCATTTATGGCATATATACAATTATTAACAAGCTGATACATCCGGAGATGGTTATGGGTTATGCGTCACTCATGTCCGCTTTGCTGTTTTCCGTTGGTCTTATTATGATTATGTTAGGTGTGATAGGCGAATATTTGGGACGAATTTATGTTTGCATAAACCAGTCACCACAGTATGTTATTCGAGAGACAATCAATTTGGGAGAGAATAATCGATGATTTTAACAGATGCTACATGGGAGAAACGTAATTTAGGCGTGTCATGTCAGGAATTAACAATTGAGCATACTGATAATTTGAATGCAGTGATGGAACAACTTCATGCACTTGAGGCAGGCTATCAGGTGATTAAAGTTCCTGCAGGGATGACGGATATCATGTTTGGACTCGAAGAACAGGGATTCCATTTTATTGAAACAAGTATACATGTGCTGCATAATCTTACAATCGATAACATGAATTCGATTTTGAAAAGAATGAATGATTCGATTTCGTATGAACGGATGAATCAGGAAGATTTGAAAGAAATGTACAAAAAAATAGATCAGGGAATGTTTTATACGGATCGAGTTTTTTTAGATGAAAAGCTGCGTGACAGGGCAGCATATCGATATAAATGCTGGCTCAATGATGAAATACAAAAAGGAACAGAGATATTCAAATACATATACAAGGATAAAGTAATCGGTTTTTTTTCATTTAAAGAAATTGAGGATGGTGTGTATTATCCGTTTTTGGCAGGGATATATAAAGACTTTCAGCATTTGCCGTTTGGTATGGTCTATGTATATAAACCAATTATAGAAGCGAAAAAAAGAAATGGAAAGATGATATCAACCTATATTTCCACGAACAATCCAAATGCCATGAGGATGCATGTTGATGCAGGGTTTACTATAAAAGAAGTGACCTATGTTTACATTAAACACGCAGGCTGATAAGAGGGTACCGGAATGGAAGAATTATTAACTTTAAAAAACAAAAATGCAATCATTACAGGCGCAAGAGGCGGCATTGGCGATGCAATTGTCAGAACTTTTGCAAGAGCCGGTGCAAATGTGTATGCGTGCGCAAGAAAATACGATGAAAAATTCGAAAATCATTTGAAATCCTTGGCGGATGAATATGGTGTAAAGATTGTTCCGGTTTACTTTGATTTGTCAAAGGAACAAGAAATAAAACAGGCGATCACAAAGCTTGGCAGGATTCCTGTGGACATATTGGTGAATAATGCGGGCGTTGCATATGAAAGCACCAGTTTTTGCATGACGGACATTCAAAAGATTAGCAATACGTTCGCAACGAATTTTGTCGGAACAACGATACTGACACAATATGTCGTACGATTGATGCTTCGAAAAAAAGCAGGCAGTATTATTCATATTGCGTCCGTTGCAGCTTTGGATGGTGAACCGGCACAATATGAATATGTTGCAAGCAAGGCGGCACTCGTTGGTGGAACGAAGCAGCTTGCCCGTGAGTTAGCACAATATAATATTCGCGTGAATTGTGTTGCACCGGGTATTATCGATACGGTTATGGGACAACAGATTAACGATATACTTAAAGATCAAATAACCCAAAATAAAGTAATGATGAAACGAGTAGGTAATCCGCAGGAAGTTGCGAATGTTGTGACGTTCCTTGCAAGTGATTTGGCAAGTTACATGACAGGACAGATTGTCCGTGTTGACGGGGGAATCTAATGATTGAAAATAACGTAGTAAACCATTGTCGAATGGTTTCTAAGCAAATGCGTAAAGACATCATAAATATGACATATGAATTAGGCAATGTTGGTGCGCATCTTGGGGGAAGTTTGTCGGTTGTTGAAATACTTGCGGTATTATACAATGCGATTGTGAAGTACCCAACAGAAGAACAGGAACGGGAATACAGGGATCGGGTGATTTTGAGTAAAGGTCATGCGGCACTTGCACTGTATCCGGCATTGGCAAGCGCAGGTATCATTGAAAGAAGTGAGCTTTCTTCATTTAAGAAAAATGGCAGTTTGTTATCCGGTCATCCGTCCTTGAACGGACTTCCCGGTATTGAATTTGCAAGTGGTAGTTTAGGACAGGGATTATCGTTAGGTGTGGGCGTATGCCTGGCACTCAAACAAAAGGACAACAATCTGTCGCATTGCTATGTTGTATTAGGGGACGGTGAATGTGATGAGGGTTCCGTTTGGGAAGCTGCATCAAGTGCTGCACATTACAAGTTGAACAATCTGACAGCGATAGTCGATAGGAACATGATTCAATATGACGGTGCAACGGAAACAATCATGAATATGAACTCTTTAGCGGATAAATGGGCTTCATTCGGATGGGATGTTGTTTCGGTCGATGGTCATGATGTGGAACAATTGCTTGCGGCATTTAAAAAAGAGAAGAATGGTCCGAAGGTGATTATAGCAGAGACGATAAAAGGAAAAGGCGTTTCCTTTATGGAAGCTGATTACAGATTCCATAATGCAAGATTGAGCAAAGAGCAGTATGTGACTGCTATGAAGGAATTGGGGGAGACGAATGATAGAGATTAATTCAAGAAATATTCGAATATGGTCTCGATTAGGTCCGAGTGGTGCTGTTGGAACAGCTGCGATAGAACTTGCACAGCAAGAAAAAACCAATGTATTTTGTACGGCGGATTTGTGCTATTTTTCAGGACTTGACAGGTTAAAAAGCAGTTTTCCGCAGCAATTTTATAATTTTGGAATAGCGGAACAAAATATGATTGGAATTGCAGGCGGATTAGCAAAGGAAGGCTTTATTCCATTTGCAACGACGTATGCGAGCTTTGCGACATCGAGATGTCTGGATCAGGTACGCGTAAACATGGCATATATGAAGCTTCCGATCAAACTTATTGGACTGACAGCCGGATTTGGCGCAGGAATATTAGGGGCAACTCACATGAGTGTTGAAGATCTTGCTATTATGCGAGCACTGCCGAATATGGTTGTTTTGTCGCCCGCTGACTGTACGGAAATAATCAAATGCATGCTTGCAGCAGCGAAAACAGAGTCACCAACCTATATTCGATTAACCGGGCCGATGAATACACCGGTTGTGTATAATGAGGATTATAATTTTGAAATAGGAAAAGCAGTTACGCTTGAGGAAGGGTGTGATATTTGCTTTATTGCAACAGGTTCCGTTGTTTACGAGGCACTTCAGGCAAGGAAAATGCTTCAAGAAAAAAATATATCGGTCGCTTTGATGAATATGCATACAATAAAACCATTGGATGAAGACATTTTGCAGACGGTAATGAATCGTAATTTCAAGCGGATATATACAATCGAAGAGCATAGCGTGATTGGCGGACTAGGAAGCTGTGTAGCGGAGTATATCTCAGAAAGAAACAGAGATTGTATCGTTACAAAAATCGGCATACCGGATTGCTTTGTGCCGGCCGGTGATTACCATTATCAGTTGGAACAATGTGGATTAACCGCAAACCGGATATATAACAGAGTTCTACAGGATTTAGAAAGAAAGGGATAATACTATGACAAATAACGAAAAATACATTGCAGCGTTTGTGGAAGCCTTTGGGGTATCGGAGGATATTGTGGAAGGACTTGAATATCAGGGTATTACGGAATGGGATTCCGTCGGACATATGACATTAATAGCGATTATTGAAGATAGCTTTGATATTATGATGGATACTGACGATATTATTGATTTAAGTTCATTCAATAAAGGAAAAGAGATTTTGTCAGAGAAATACAGTATTGAATTTTAAGGAAAAACAAAATGTGGGAGCTTAATGAATTTGGGGATAAAATCGCATTATTAAATGATGAGGGAATGTGTGTTACATATTCGGAATTGGACGGCATAGTACGACTGATTACAGATATGGTAAAGGAGCGTTGCCTCGTTTTTGTGATGTGCAAAAATACAATTGGTTCTATGGTTGGATATGTTTCCTTCATTGAGAATAAAGTTGTTCCTATTTTGTTGAATTCGAAAATGGATCAGCAGTCAACAACGGATTTGATTCATCAATATAAGCCGAGTTTGCTGTGGATACCGAGGGAGGATGTTGATTTATACCGGTATTGTACAGCGTCCGTATTGTATGAGTGTTTTGACTATTTGCTGATTCAAACAAACTTTTCAAAAAAATATGAATTATATCATGAATTAGGATTGTTGCTTACGACCTCAGGCTCAACAGGAAGCCCGAAATTTGTTCGTCAAAGCTATGAAAATATAAGCGAGAATGCAAAGTCAATTGTAAAATATCTGGAATTGGACAGCAGTGAGCGTCCGATTACGACATTACCGATGAATTATACCTATGGATTATCAATAATAAATAGTCATCTGATGGTTGGAGCAACGATTCTTTGTACCGAAAAAGGACTGATGCAAAAGGAATTTTGGAATTTCTTTAAGCAGGAACAGGCAACTTCTTTTGGTGGAGTTCCGTATACATATGAGATGTTAGACCGATTGCGATTTGGGCGCATGGATTTGCCGTCACTCAGGTATATGACACAGGCGGGAGGCAAGCTCACAGAAAAGCTGCATCAAAAATTTGCAGAACTTGCAAAGACAAAGAACATCAGGTTTGTTGTCATGTATGGGCAATGTGAAGCAACGGCCAGAATGGGATATCTCCCTGCAGGCATGGCAATAAAAAAATGTGGTTCGATGGGAATTGCCATTCCGGGAGGACAGTTTTTGCTTATTGATGAGGCCGGTAATGAGATAAGCGAACCGGATAAGGTCGGAGAACTTGTGTATAAAGGGCGAAATGTTACGTTAGGATATGCGGAGTCGGGCGAGGATCTTTGCAAAGGGGATGAGCGAGATGGGATTCTTTTTACGGGAGATATGGCAAAAAGAGATTCGGATGGTTTTTATTACATCACGGGACGCAAAAAAAGATTCCTTAAAATATACGGAAATCGAGTAAATCTTGATGAGGTTGACCGTATGTTGAAAGGGCATTTTCAAAATATTGATTGTGCGAGCACCGGAATCGATGACCATATGTATTTGTTTGTGACAGATCCTTCTGTGGTCGACGCGGTGAAACATTTTATTGTTGAAAAAACAAAACTAAATTCTATAGCTTTTCAAGTGATAGTTATAGATAAGATTCCGCAAAATGATGCGGGTAAAACATTGTATAAAGAATTAGAAAGGTACTATTTGGATGTCAATGGATGAATTCTTTCTGAAAGAGCCATATGAACGAAATAAAGAAGAAAAGCACGATTTGTTGTCAAAAAGACTTTGTGAATTAACAAGGCTGCATTATAATTCGTGTCATTCGTATGCGAATATTCTGAAAGCATGTTCGTTTGACGTTAAACCGGAAACCAATTATGAAGATATTCCGTTTCTTCCGGTTCGCCTGTTCAAGGAACTGGAATTAAAGAGCGTTCCGGATAACGAAATCATTAAGACTATGACATCGTCCGGGACGTCAGGACAGGCAGTTTCGAAAATCTATTTAGATCGTGTTACTGCAGCAAATCAGCAAAAAGCAATGGTAAAAATTGTGTCCGATTTTACGGGATCGGCGCGTATGCCAATGATAATTATTGATTGTCCGTCAGTCATAAAGGATCGTGCAAAGTTTTCAGCAAGAGGTGCAGGGATTCTTGGATTTTCAATATTTGGATCAAAAAAGATATACGCATTAGATGATGATATGCAGTTGGATGTCGATGGACTTGCTGAGTTTCTGGAACAATATAAGGGGCAGCGGATTTTGCTGTTTGGATTCACGTTTATGATATGGCAGCATTTCTACAAGGAATTGGTTCGACTAAAAAAAACCGGACGAACTTTTGATTTGTCGAATTGTATTATGATTCACGGGGGAGGCTGGAAGAAGTTAATTCGTGAATCGGTAAGCGCAAAGGCGTTCAAGGAACGTCTGAATGAAGTGTGTGGAATCACTGACATACATGATTATTATGGCATGGTGGAGCAGACGGGATGTATATATATGGAATGTGAGTGCGGACATTTACATACAAGTGTTTTTTCCGATGTAATAATTCGCAAACCAATCGATTTTCGTGTGTGCGGGTTTGGAGAAAAAGGAATCGTTCAAGCCGTTTCATCGATTCCGGAATCATACCCGGGTCATTCGTTATTAACAGAAGATGAGGGCGTTATTTTGGGTGAGGATGACTGTTTGTGTGGTCGAAAGGGTAAATACTTCAAAATAATCGGAAGATTAAAGAATGCAGAGATTAGGGGGTGCAGTGATACATATGCAACAATGTTCAATCGAGAATCAGTTGAATAGATGTATGGATGCTGTTACCTTTTTGATTGGCGATAAACATGCATTGAAGCATATAAAACAAGTGCAAGTGTTACCGCCATTTTCAGATGTAGTGATTGACTGTTTGAATACGGTGTCCTCCTTACTGATGCGGGACAGTGAGGCAAAGATGTATTCGGATATTATTTCATTTGCATTTTGGATTCGCAAGGCTTCGCTTTTGAAAATGCGTGAACGGTTTTGTGATGCATCCACAAACATAAAAAAAGGCAGAGGAATTGTTTTTCATATTGCACCATCGAATGTCCCGGTTAACTATGCATATTCGTTATGCGTAGGTTTATTAACAGGTAATAGCAATATTGTGAAGCTGCCGTCAAAAAACTTCAGACAGGTTGAAATCATTAATCATGCAATAGAATGTGCCATAGAATCATATCCGGTTTTACAAAACCACATTTTCCTTGTACGGTATGATAGAAATAAAGAAATTAACGATTCCTTTTCGGCAATCGCAAACGTGAGAATGGTATGGGGTGGCGACGAGACGATTGGGCAATTGCGCAAGTCCGGATTGCAACCGAGAGCAAAGGAAATAACTTTTGCAGACCGATATTCGATTGCGGTAATTGACAGTGACGTTTATATGTCTGATGGCAACAAAGATGCATTAATCAAAGGGTTTTATGATGATACTTATTTGATGGACCAAAATGCCTGTACCTCACCACATTTTGTTGTTTGGATGGGGGAACAATCAAAAGAAGCAAAGACGGATTTTTGGGGCAGGCTGCATGAGCTTGTATCACAAAAGTATGAATATCAGGATGTCATGGGCGTAAATAAATTGACAAAGGTTTATTTGGCGGCTGCAGCGAATACTGATTTACAGTTTGAACAGCCGGAAGATAATTTATTATATCGAGTGGAAATCCGGAAATTATCAAAGGACTTGATTGCGTATAGAGGAAACGCAGGATTGTTTTACGAATATACTTGTTCGGATATAAAAGAGATTGCTGTACTATGTGATGATGAGCGTTGTCAGACAATCGGATATTATGGGAAGCGTGAATGCATCATGCCGTTGCTCACGGTGGTGAACAGAGGCATTGACAGAGTAGTTCCGATTGGGCATACAATGGATTTTGATATGCTTTGGGATGGATATAATTTGTATGAAGAACTGACTCGGACAATTGTTGTTGGGGTGTAAGTTATCGAGTTATGAGTATGATGAAGATTGACAAAAAAACCAATATTATCATTATAGCTATAAATATCGCATTCGTAATGCTGGCGGTTTTGTTATTCGGTGCTGAATACGATACAAACGATGATTTTGCTATGGCATCGATTGCGAGTGGATTTTATGGCTTTGCGTCACCGAAAATTGTTTTCAGCAATATAATTTACGGATATTTGCTTGTCGGATTGTACCATATTGCACCAATGATTAATTGGATCATTGTGATATATTATTTGATGCTGGTGTTGGTTGGAACGATGCTTCTTCAAATAGTGCTGCTTGTGAAGAAAAGACAGGCCCTATATTATTATGCGTGTTTGATGGTTATTTTTTATCGCGAGATATATTGTACAATCAATTTTACCCGCATTGCTGCCTGGGTGGCGGCTGTATCCTATATTGTATTGGCATTTTGCTTGAGCAAAGAAGAACGATTCCGCTTGTCACGATGTGCTTTTGCCGGGATTGGATTATTCTATAGCTCCATGTTGCGGCTGGAAGCGTTTTTAGAGGTGTCTGCTTTTGCCTTTGTTGCCTGGATATTGCAGCTTGTGTTTAAACATTATATTCATGTTATGAAGCTGATCGTTCCGTATGTCATTCTTTTTAGTATTATCCTTGTCACAGTTTTTGTTGACAGAATGTCATATAAGAGTGATAAATGGGAGGAATATAAACAGTGGAATTATGAACGGGCGATGATTTTGGATTATACAGTTCCTGATTATTTTCGATACAGTGAAGAATATGAGCAATTGGGAATTACTTACGCACAATATGCCAGTTTAAAAAAATGGTGTTTTGAGGATTCTGATGTTTATAGTACGGATTTCTTTTCAAAAGTGAGAAATATCGGGCAGGAAAAGAAGTACACATTTCAAAAAATACTTCGAAAGGTTTTGGATATTATTTTCAGTAATTCCTATTTGTGGCTTGTATTCCTGATTGGTTTTATTTGCGTAGTTATGAATCGAAATCGGCACATGATTGTATCGTTTTGCATGTTAAGCATTGTCGCTTTTGCTGAAATTGCGTATCTGGTTATAAAAGGACGATATGTAAAACGGGTACTCGTAGGAATAGGTGTAGGACTTGCCTTATTTTTATTTGTGACAGCCTTGTTTAGGGATGAAGAAACAGAAACAGGCAAAGACAAGAATATAAAACAATACATTGCGATGGCAGGTCTTGTTATTGCTTTGGTGATTTCAGGAAAACAATACTCTTTCGGAAACAGCTTTACACAAGGAAATGCTGATGTTTTGGATTACATAGAGCAACTGAACCGGGATAATATCGTTGTAACGGAACCATTTACCAGTAGATATATCATGAGTGCACATGGCTTGTTATGCGCACCGCGACAAAATTTGATGCAAAACAGCATAGGGTTAGGGGGCTGGTATTCCCAGGCACCAAAGATGCTGGAAAAACAGGCACGGCTTGGAATTGATAATATCTATATGAGCCTTTTAGATGAGAATGTTGTATTCCTTTGCTGTGGTGCGGAAGAGATTTGTAACAATTATTTGACCGAAAAGACGGGAAAGGAAATTGATTACACACCAATCGCAAATTTCGACGATATGTCAGTGGTCAAGTATCATTATGTAGAAAGAGAGTAAATGCATTGGCATAATTGGGAGGATTCGTATATGATTGCAAAGTTGAGACAGAATATTTTTCTTCGGGCAATTATGATTAATATACTCTTTGCTGCCCTTCTTTTAATATTCTTCGAACAAAAATACGAAATGTCGGATGACTTCGTTATGGAGGGGATATTATCCGGCGCATACGGAAATGGACGAAATCCCCGTATGATTTTTGTGAATGTCATATATGGATGTCTCTTGTTGCCGTTGTACAACTTGTTTCCGAAGATTAGCTGGTATTTTATTTCCTATTTGCTGATTGGATTTATTTCCTTAACTGTCATAACGTATATTGTGCTGAAAACAACAAATTGGAGTCACAGTATATTGTTAATTTCCTGTTTGTTTTTCTTTTTTGGAAATGATGTGTATATTCTGATTCAGTTTACAAAGGTAGCAGGGGTTGCGCTTGTTTCAGGCTCTTTTTTGCTTGTCTATGCCCTGTTCGAATCAAAATCAAAAATACAATATAGTTTCGGAGCAATCCTGTGTTTGCTTGGCGCGATGATTCGATTTGATGTCTGTTTGCTTGTCGGACCATTTGCTGTATTTTTGGTATTGGTTGCTTTATGCAAATATATTCGTACAAAAAAACAGCAAACAGAATATCATTTGCTTAGGGATAAATCGTTGCTGCTTCGATTACTTGCAGGAATTGCGGTCGTTGTATGTATATTATTTTGCCGCTTGATTGATAGAAATGTATATGAAAAAGACCAGGCGTATTCTTATTTTTTACAATACAGCAAAACGAGAGCTGCAATTGGTGATCAGGGAAAAATAAGAATTCCGAAGGATCGATTTGATGAAATCGGCATAACAATTAATGATGAATTTATGATTGGCTGTTGGGAGTTTGGCGATGGTGAATTCTTTACGGATGAAAGGCTAAACAACATTGCTTGTGCAGTAGATGATTATAATGCGGGCAGAAGAACAAAAGAAAATATAATCGAAAGAATCAAACAACGACAGTTCTTTTCTTATCCGATCGTTTGGGCGTGCATTGTGATATTTTTGGCCGCTTTATTCCTTCTGAAAAAAGGAAAATGGCGGTTGATTCTTCCGGGAAGCATAGGATGCGTTATGTTGTTATACTTTGCATGCATTCACAGAATGGTTTATCGGGTTGAGTATGTCATTTTCCTTTCTATGTTTGTTGCAATGTTATATTTATGGATAACAAATGCCTGTAAGACGTATCCGTATGAAAAACAGGGGAGCCTGTTAATAGCGGGAGCAATCATAATTTGGTATGCTGTGGCTTTCTTTCCGAATCAATCGTTGGGATACCGGAATATCTCGGAGCGTGCTGATTATATCGATGAAGAAATGGGGCTTTCGAAAAACTATCGGACGGGCAAATACAAAGCAAAAGTCGCGGATGCGAATGCATGCTTAATTGATTATATTCAGGCCGATGAAGATCATTTTTATTTCTTGGATTTTGCATCTACGATTCAAAAGCTTTTTTATGACTATAATCCATATCGTTCGGCAGGATACAATCAATATAAAAATTTTGCATATTCGGCCGGTGTAATGATGAATCATCCGGATATGCTTGCATTATATGAAAGATGGGGAATTGCAAATCCGACGAAGGATTTGTTGCTGGACAATGTCTATTTGATTGATACGGATTATACGGATTACAAATTGAACTATTTACGGGAACATTATGATTCAAATGTGGAAGTGGAACTGGTAGACACCGTGGAAGGCTATAACATATGGAAATTCTATCCAAAAGAGTAGAGGGAGAATATGGAATCTCATTTAAAGCAATCGAACTTAATTAGGGATATAGGGATAATCATCGGAATATGTCTTGTTATATCCCTAAATATTATTCAATTGGAGCAATATTATTTTTGTGCGGTTTTTGTTGGAATCGTATGTATAACAATACACAATCTGTTTCGACGAAACAAAATACTCCTTAATACAATTATTGGAATCGTGAGTGTCGCGATGCTCTTTGTGCTTTTGTGGAATCGAAATGTCTATAATCGTTGGTATGAATATGATTCCGTTTGGGTGCTGATTGCAAAAACAGCGGTTAATATTCTTCTTGTTGCAACGGTTTTCTTGTATGCGATTTGGCATAAAAAAACATCGCCGGATGCCCGGGTATGTGCGGTGGCTCGGTTGTTGCTTGTGCTTTTACAGGTATTTTATTGTGCGTTTGCCGTTCATTTTACAATTAATTATTCTTTGGGGATTTCGGCAAAAGCCGTGATGACAGATTTCGTTTTATGTTTTTTTGGAGCATTGATTCTATGCATGGTTGTCGGAAATTACATATGGGGAACATTTGCTTTTAGCACGGTTGTTACTGTTTTTGCAGTTGTAAATCATTTTGTATTTGAATTTCGGGGAACGCCGATTATTTACAATGATTTATTTGCGGCAGGGACAGCAAAAAATGTAGCTTCGGGATATGGATATTTCGTTACGGGTGAGATTACACTTGTATTGTTGTTTTATGTGTTTGTATTCATAAGTACGCTTTGTCTGCAATCCAATAACAATAATAAGCTATGGAAAAAAAGTGCAATCCCTTTCCGTGTAGTTATCGTGATCGCTTGTTTTGGGCTTGTTTCAAAAATCAATCATATTGATTTGGAGGATTCGGATTCACTGTATCATTTGAGCAAAATAGCATGGGATCCTATGTTTGGATATAACAAGGACGGTATAATTAAGACGATTATTCAGACGCGAAACTGCTCTGTCTTGCACAAGCCGAAGGGCTATTCAAAGGAAACTTTGTCAGAGGTGGAGCAATACAGTGTTTCAAACAGCCTTTTAGCCGATACAAAACCGAAGAACATTATCGTAATAATGAATGAAAGCTGGTCGGATTTGTCTGTTGCTCTACCGATAGAGACAAATGTATCCTATAACACATTTTACAGCGGGATGAACCAAAATGTGATAAAAGGCAATGCCCTTGCATCCGTGTGGGGCGGAGGAACGTGCAATTCGGAATATGAGTTTTTGCTCGGAAATTCCATGTGGTATACGCCGGGAACCTATCCGTACCAGACGTTTATTAAAGAGGGGGTACCTTCGCTTGTAAGTACATTGGAGGCGCAGGGATATCATTCGATTGCAATTCATCCGTTGGAAAAGGAAAACTGGAATCGTGAAAATGTATATCAATATCTTGGATTTGATGAAATGCATTATGATGAAATTATAGAAGAGGAACAATTGCTTTCCTATATGGAACGTGGTCTTTTGTCGGACGAAGGACTCTATGAGTATATTAAACGTTCGTTAGAAGAGGCTTCGAATGAATACAATTTTGTATTTGCTGTAACGATTCAGAATCATGGAGGATATACACATTCCGGTTATGAAAATGAGGTTGTTTGTGAAGAATATGATTCCTATGAATTAAATCAGTATCTGACACTTCAAAAACAAACAGACGAAGCGATTAAACAATTGATTGAATATTACGAAGAGAAAGAACCGACTGTCATAGTTATGTTTGGTGACCATCAGCCGATTTTTACCGAAAGCACAATGAAGGACTATACATTGGCAGCACGTGAAAGCAAGGATATTGAACAAAAAGAAAAAATCTACAAGGTGCCTTATTTCATATGGACAAACTATGGAGATTTTGCCTTCCGGGAAAAAGATACAAGTTTGAATTTCCTTGGAACAAATCTGCTTGAAGTCACAGGTCTTCAGATGACAGGCTATCACTGTTTTTTGGTGGAGCTTCAAAAATACATAAAAGCGATGAATACAATCGGTTATCAGGATGCTTCCGGAAACTACTGTTCCTATGAGAAAATGGATTCTGAGGTTGAAAAAAAGTTGGAATTATATAAGAAGCTGATGTATAACCAGTTAAAAAACAACAATCAAACAAATAAAGATATATTTTATTTGCAGGGAGGAAGTAATTGAAGATGAAGAAAGACTCTGTATTTACAAAGAAAATAGAAATACCGCATGAGAAGGAAATTGTTCGAGTGATATTTGTAATGTTTATATATTACTTTTTGCTCTATGTGTTCGATGTCACTACAAAAATCCCGTCACTTCTTTGGACGAATTTTGCCAATGTAGGTCTGGAAATTTTAATTACCCTGCCGTTTTTTTTCGTATACTTAAAGTGGTGTCCGAAAGAGGAAAAGCTTGATATAAAAAACAAAAAACAATATCGGCTTGTCCCGGTTCTGATTGTTGTTTTTCTTATACAATCCATCCTTGAGGGTTATTACTATTATGGTGAATTCAAATTGGAATTTCAGATGATAAAGGAAGGACAGGTTGGGTGGATAATCTTTTATTTCTTTTACTATGTATTTATTATCGGAATTTTTGAAGAATTCATCTGTCGTATACTCATTCAAAATGATTTGGTGACAATTCTTGGAAAGGCAGCATTCCTTGCACCTTTGATTTCAGCAGCCTTTTTTGGTTATATGCACATGGTACAACGGGACGCGATTTGCGCACGGAGTGCCTTTTTGTTCGGCCTTATAATCGGGTATGCAAAATACTATTTCAAAGACTGTACTTTCATAACAATCGTGCTTGCCCACGGCTTGTTTGATTTTATTCTTTCTTTGCTATAAAAGGTTTGCCATAATATGTGTTTTATGATAAAATATACCTAATTATAACTAACGAAATGGCGAGAGGTGTTACGAATGGGAATTGGCGGCGGTAGAAAGAAAATTCGTATCGGTGACTTGCTTGTAGAAGCAGGTGCGATTACGCAGGAAGAGCTGGACATGGCTCTTGAAAAACAAAAAGAAGAAGGCGGACGACTTGGTAATGTCATCATGGAGATGGGATTTATCAGTCAGGAGCTTTTGATTACGGTTTTAACGGCACAGATGGGTATTGATTACTGTGAGATTAAGGCAGTTAAGATTGAAGATGACATATTAGAACTTGTTCCCGAGGCGATGGTCCAGAAGTATCGTGTTGTTCCGATTGGATATGATGAGAACAATCCGAACATTCTGAAGATTGCGATGGTCGATCCGATGGATTTGAATGCCATTGATGATATCAGCATATCAACCGGTTTGCAGGTTGAACCATTGTTCTCAATGGAGGACGATATTAACGAAGTAATCGGCAAATATTACGGTAACACGCAGGCGATGGAAGCAGCGGAGCAGTATCGTAAGGAGATGCTTGCCGGCGGACTGACAACAGCTGACGAAGAGGCTATGAATGAGGATATTGAGAATTCTCCGATCGTACTTCTTGTTAAGCAGATTATCGAAGGTGGCGTTCGCCAGAGAGCGTCTGATATTCATATCGAGCCGCTTGAGTCGTGTGTTCGTGTCCGTTATCGTATTGATGGTGCCCTAAAGCAGGTTATGACTTACGATTACAGCTTGCTTGCAGGTATTTCGGCCCGTATCAAGATTATCGGCGGCATGGACATCGCCGAGAAACGTAAACCACAGGATGGTCGTATTACAATCGTTGTAGACCACAAGGAATTTGATGTCCGTGTTTCCATCCTTCCTACCGTATATGGTGAGAAGACGGTTATGAGACTTACCTCCAAGGACGGTCTTACAAAACCAAAGAGCGCTCTTGGACTTGGTGAGGAAGAATTAAAGGTATTTGACGGTATTCTCAGTAACCCGCATGGCATTATCCTTGTAACAGGACCGACAGGTTCCGGTAAATCAACAACACTTTATACGTCGCTGAGTGAGCTTAACACGGAAGAGGTTAACATTATCACAGTTGAAGATCCTGTCGAGGCAAATATCGACGGTATCAATCAGGTACAGGTTAATGTTAAGGCGGAGATGACATTCCCGGCAGCCCTTCGTTCGATTTTGCGTCAGGACCCGGATATTATCATGATCGGTGAGATTCGAGACTCTGAGACGGCTAAGATTGCGGTACAGGCCGCAATCACAGGTCACTTGGTTGTTTCGACGCTTCATACAAACTCCGCAGCATCAACCGTTACGCGTATCGTTGATATGGGTATTGAGTCGTATGTTGCAGGCGATGCTTTGGTAGGAGTTATTGCCCAGCGTCTTGTTCGCCGGCTTTGTAATTCCTGTAAGGCACCGCGTCTTGCGGATGAAGACGAAAAGAAAGTATTGGGTGTTGAGGGCGATGATGAGGTCGTAATCTATGAGCCGGTTGGCTGTCCGATGTGTGGGGACACAGGTTATGCAGGACGTATCGGTGTATACGAGATGATGCCGATATCTAAGGAACTGCAGGCTGTTATCGCCAGAGGCTCAACTGCGGATGTGATTGAGAAACAGGCACTTTCGGAAGGTATGCTCACTTTGAAGATGGGTGCTGCAAAGCATGTTCTTAACGGAATCACTTCCTTGCATGAGATGAAGAAGATTACATACGAGACCGGTGATGATTATTAATAATCATTAATAATCATTCAGATTATTACGATATATTATTTATAAAGGGAGAATGAATCATGGTAGATATGAAAGAATTACTTGCATTTGCCGTAGAGCAAAATGCATCCGATGTACATATAGCTTGCGGTATTCCGCCGAAGCTTCGTATTCACGGTAAATTAACAGAGGTTGAGATTCCGCCGCTTATGCCGGCAGATGCGGCAGCGGCAATCGGATCGACGATGCATGAGCGTCACAAACAAATCCTAAAAGAAAGAGGAGAAGTCGATTTCTCCTATGCTTCTGCTGAGACCGGTCGTTTCCGTGTTAACGTATTTATGGATCGAGGTAACATGGCGGCTGCCTATCGTAAGGTTGATACACAGATTCCGAGACCGGATATGCTTGGTATTCCGGATGCGGTTGTACAATTATATAAGAAGAAAAGAGGTTTGGTTCTTGTAACAGGACCAACCGGTTCCGGCAAATCTACAACACTTGCTTCTATTATTAATAAGGCAAACGAAAATCTGACAGATCATATCATTACGTTGGAGGATCCGATTGAATATGTGCACAAGCACAAGAAATCCGTTGTAAATCAGCGAGAGGTTGGTATGGATACACTCAGCTATGCGAATGCGCTTCGTGCAGCACTTCGTGAGGATCCGGATATTATTCTCGTAGGAGAGATGCGTGACCTTGAGACAATCTCAACTGCCATTACCGCAGCCGAGACGGGTCACTTGGTTTTCTCGACACTGCATACAATCGGAGCTGCATCAACAATCGACCGTATTATTGATGTTTTCCCAACACATCAGCAACAACAGACACGTATTCAGTTATCCATGATTTTGGAGGGTGTTATCTCACAGGCTTTGATTCCGAATGCGAACGGGGACGGACGAGTTGCCGCATTTGAGGTTATGCTTGCCAATCCGGCAATCCGAAGCCTGATTCGTGAAGCAAAGACACATCAGATTCAGTCAACGATTCAGACAAACCGTGCACTCGGTATGATTACACTGGATGATTTCTTGATGGATCTTTACCGCAGCGGACGTATTACGAGAGAGAGCGCACTTACTTACGCACAGGATCAGGTAAACATGAAAAAGCAGATGTAACATCCACTTTTGTGCAATATTACCAAAAAATACAGAAATTGTTATATAATGTTGCAAAATGAACAAAAATCATGTATTATCACGTTAGATACATATTGTTAATAATTTGTTCATAAAATATGAATGGGTCGGAGGAGTAGACATGGCACAGTATAATTACAGAGCGATGGACAAGAGCGGTAAGAGCAAGAAGGGTACCATCGAAGCTGTTAACGAAGACAAAGCAAAAGAGAGACTTCGTACAGAGGGCTTGATTATTCAGGACTTGAAGGAGCAATCTTCGGGTGGTATCAAGCTCGGCAGCAAAAAGGTAAAAGACAGAGATTTAGCTGTTTTTTGTAAACAGTTCGTTTCAATCTTAAATGCCGGTGTTACGATTATTACAGCACTTGAGATGTTATCGGAGCAGCTGGACAATCGTACATTAAAGGTAGCATTGCAGGAGGCACAGTCGCATGTACAGAAGGGTGGTACACTCGCAGATGCATTTAAGCTTAATCCGAAGGTGTTCCCGCCAATCATGATTAACATGGTTTCTGCCGGTGAGATGTCAGGTAATTTGGAAGTATGTTTTGAAAGACTTACAACACACTTCGAGAATGCGAACAAATTAAAGTCCAAGGTGAAGGGCGCGATGACATATCCGATTGTTATTTTATGTGTTGTTATCGCAGTTGTAATCCTTCTTTTGGTTAAAGTTATTCCTCAGTTTGCGGAGATGTTCGAGGATATGGGTTCGGATCTTCCGAAGCCTACACAGATGTTGGTGGATTTGAGTGAATTCCTGCAACACAAAGGATGGCTCGTTGCGTTGGTTGTTGTCGGTATCGTCGTATTGCTTAAGTATTTCGGCAAGACGGAGGGTGGTTCGCTTCTCTATGCAAAGATCGGCCTTAAGATGCCACTATTTGGTAATCTTACTGTCAAGTCTGCAGCGGCAACATTCTCACGTACACTTTCCACACTGATGGCTTCCGGTATTCCTTTGATTGATGCGATTGAGCAGGTTGCCAAGATGATGAACAATCGTATCATCCGTGAAGGCCTGTTAGATGCACGTAATCAGGTTGCAAAGGGTGTTCCTCTTAGCAAGCCGTTACGTGATATGGATATCTTCCCTACGATGCTTCCACAGATGACGAAGATCGGCGAGGAGACAGGTAATATCGAAGATATGATGGATAAGGTTGCTGAATATTACGAGATGGAAGTAAATGCGGCAACAGATGCACTGACAGCCATGATGGAGCCTATGATTATTGTTCTTATGGCGGTTGTAGTAGGTAGTATCGTTATTGCGATTTATTCACCGATGCTTAGTATGTACGATGCCGTTGATAATTACTAAGCTTTCTGACGGATATATGCCGGTAGGCGAGGATGCCGGCTTTATCATAAAACAATATTATATATAAAGGAGAGAAAAAACTATGAAAAAAACTAACAAAGGTTTCTCGCTTGTTGAGCTTATCATCGTAATTGCCATTATGGCAATTCTTGCCGGCGCTATCGCTCCAGCATTGATTCGTTACATCGACAAGTCAAGAAAGTCAAACGACGTAACTGCAGCAAAATCAATCAAGACAGCTGTTGAGACAGCTATCGGTAACGAGATGCTTTATGAGCTTTGTACAGCAGGTACTGCAATCGGCGATTACACAGCAATTCTTGTTGTTGAGCCGGGTGTAAAGACTGATAAGAGTGGCACAGATAATACAGCAAAATGTATTACTCCGATTCTTCCTCCTGCTGATTCTTTCACTGATGAAGACATTCAGAAAAGCTATAAAACCTTAACGGAAGCTCTTCAGAGAGAAGTTGCTACAAACATCGGTGAGAAGATGCCTAAGTGCAAGTACAAGAAGAATGCTAGTGACAAGAAGAGCAGTACAAAGCCAGTTTGCTTCGTAGCTACTGTATCTTCTAAGGGTACTGTATCTGTATTTATTTGTACAACAAAGCCAACTAGTAAGTATGAGCCGGTTAAGGGTATTGATGACGGTGGTAAAGAGAAGCTTGCTAAAGACTTCGAGCTTGCACCAAACGTATCAAGCTATTACCAATAGTTGATTTTTAACGCATGAATTATAATTCCGCCTGATTCGCCAGGCGGGATTATAATTGCGTTATTTGACATTATGAGAGCAAAGGGGCTAGTTTTCGATGGATATTGTCAATTTAATATTCTGCATTATTTTTGGACTATACGGTGTGATCATCGGTAGCTTCGTCAATGTATTAATATTACGACTACCACTTCGCGAAAGCGTCACTTTGCAACGTTCTCATTGTATGTCGTGCGGACACGTGCTATCCTGGTACGAATTGTTTCCGCTGTTTAGTTATTTGTTTTTAGGGGGGAAGTGCAGGCATTGTAAAGCACATATTTCCATCCAGTATCCGATTGTGGAGGCTGCCAATGGAATCCTCTATGTAGGGATCTTCCTCGTATACGGTCTTTCATTTGAGGCGATTCTTTACTGCCTGTCTGTTTCTGCCCTGTTAGCATTAAGCGTCATTGATTGGCGCACACAAGAAATTCCTTTGGGATTCAATATTTTCATCCTAATATTAGGACTGATTCATATCGTTACTGATCTTAGTAATTGGAGTCAGTATGTAATCGGTTTGTTTGCGGTCAGCGGTTTTTTACTTCTCTTATGGCTCTTAACAAAAGGCAAGGGCATCGGAGACGGTGACATTAAGCTTATGGCAGCAACCGGCTTACTATTAGGCTGGCAGCTTAATATTGTAGCATTCTTGTTAGGCTGTATCATAGGTTCTGTAGTACATCTGACAAGGATGGCTATTAAGAAGGTTGGCAGACAGCTGGCCTTTGGTCCATATTTAAGTATGGGCGTATATATAGCAATGATATGGGGTGAGCAGCTTGTGAGCTGGTACCTAAAATAAAAAAAATCACTGATTAGCGAGGGAGGCTATACGAATGGCAAAAAGTAATAAAGTGTTATCCATTGATATCACAAATGAAAGCATTACAATCGTAGAGATGACAGCATCTCCAAAGAAGGAGAGTCATGTACATAATGTCATCATTTTAGAAACACCGGAAGATTCCTATGAGGATGGTGTTATCAAAGAACCGGAGAAAATTGCAAATGCAATCCGCGAGGAGTTAACGGCAAGAGGCATTCACAATAAGAATGCAATCTTCGTATTATCTTCTACAAAGATTGTGAACAGAGAGGTTATGATACCTTTCGTGAAGGAGAACAAAATCAGGGGCATTATCAATGCAAACTCGCAAGAGTATTTCCCTGTAAATATAGAAGATTATGTTGTATCACATTCTGTTCTTGAGACAGTCACAGATACAGAAGGCAACAAGCAGTTTCGTGTACTTGCTGTTGCTGCACCGGGTCATATGGTTAAGTCATATTATGACCTTGGAGCGATGGCAGGTCTCAATGTAGTATCACTTGACTACATTGGTAATGCGATGTTCCAGTTAATTAAGACACAGACAACACAGGATACTACAACAATGGTAGTCCAGCTTGGTAGTGAATCCACTGTATTAAATATCGTAAAGGGTGATAACCTTTTACTTCAGAGAACGGTACCATACGGTACAAATTCAGTTGTTAACGTAGTCATGGATGAGAAGGGCGTTGATGCTACAACCGCAATGACATTACTTCAGAACGATCAGATTATTACGGTTGATTTTGATGACAATGAGGCAACCGGAGCATTCCGTTATCTTATCAACAATATTGGTCGTGTTATGGACTTCTACGCATCCAAGAATCCGGATAAGCCAATCGAGGATGTGCTTCTTACAGGTGACGGAGCCCTGATTCGTGGTATTGACGGATTATTCAAGATTCAGTTGAATGTCAATACACGTATTATGGATACTTTGCACAACATTAAGTTTGATGCGGGTATCGATCTTAAGGTATATAACCCTGTATACTTAGTTACTCCAATCGGTGCTGCATTTGCTCCGATGAACTTCCTTCCGCTCGATGTAGCGAAGAAGACATCAGAAGGCGGCAACTTAGTTCCTTGGGTTGCAGGATTAATTGTATTCGCAGTTGCTGCTGCTGCAGTTGCTTTTGTATCAATCAAGCAGAAGAATGATGCAGAAGAAGAGCGCGATGACGTACAGCGTCAGGTTGAGGCGATTAGCGATATCGAAGAAATTATTTCAGAATATGAAACAGCTCGCGGTACATATAACGATCTTATGACAATGTATGCTTCAACATACCAGTTAAATGAGAATGTTCGTATGTGTATCGACGAATTAGAGAATAAGATTCCTTCCGGCGTATATATCACAGGTTTCTCTTCGACAAACTCAGGTTTCTCTGTACCGGCAGTTGCCGCTTCTTATGAGGATATGGCTGAGTTCATGATTCAGTTGAAGGAGATTCCATGCATTCAGGATGCATATATTGGCGGATATTCAAAGAGTGTGGATGAAAATACCGGTGAGATGACATTTACTTTCTCTGTTACTGCAAAATATGTTGATAATAATCCATATGTTCTCGATGAAGGTATCGAAGGTGATGCGGATGCAGAAGCTTCAGATGCAGAAACTTCAGATGCAGAAGAGACAACAGAAGCAGAGTAAGCGAAGGAGGGTGCAGACATGAGTAAATCAAATATTAAAGTTATTATTGTTTTATTGTGCTTGGTTATTGCCGGTGGTACATATTTATATGTATATAAGCCAAACAAAGAAGCAACGGATTCTGCGAAATCAGAGACCGAATCTTTAGAGGTTAAGCTCGCCGATTTGCAGGAAAAAAATAAGCACAGAGATGAATACATCGAGATGACAGAGCAGTATTATGCGGATTTCAATGAAGTTGTTAAGGATTTCCCGGCTACTCTTGATAACGAATTGACAGTAATGTTCATCAAGGGTATTGAAGATAATTTCAATCAGGAATTCTTAATTGGTAATGCAAGTATGCCTGTTCCGTCTGAATTTTATACACTCGGTGGCGTAGACAGCAGTTACCAGTGCTATCAGCGTTCAGTTCCGATTACATATACCGGAAATTATGAGAATGTGAAGCAGTTTATGGAATATATCATGAACTACAAGTATCGTATGAATATTGCTTCTATCAATATCGCATATGATGCTGAAAACGATGTTGCGACAGGTAGTATCAATATGAATCAGTATTGTGTATTTGGCGAGGGTCGTACACCGGATACACTTGATCTCGACGTAGAGCTTGGTGTTGATAACTTGTTTATCGGTGGCGAGGGTGCTGCAACAAATACAAACTTTGCATATGATGCAGACAATGGTGCAGTTATCAAGACTACTAACGATATCAAGATTGTATTAAGCAGTGCAAATAACGATTCTGCTGATGGTGTAGTTGTTGCTGCAGGCAATGATTCTACAAACGTATCAAGCAATTCACAGGGTGAAGTATCAATTAATCTTGATATTTTTGCTGAGGATGGCAAGAATTATGCAACCTATTCGATTGACGACAAGAACTACACTGTAGAATTAACAGGTAACGATGTTAAAATTTATGTAGCATCTTCAAAACGTACAGATGCAGATGATAAGAATGTAGCAAAGCTTAATATCAACAACAAAACAGATCTCTCTGTATTTGTAAAGGTTGATGACGATGATGCAACATCACCAAGATTCAAGATGGGAAGCAAGACAGGTACTGTAAAGGTATATTAAGAGAGGATTGGTTTTATGGCAAAAAACAACAAGAACAAAGGTTTCAGTTTAATTGAAATCGTTATAGCCATCGCCATATTGTCTTTACTGTTGATACCAATTATTTCGCAATTTTCCGGAACGATGCGTTTGAACCGTCGTTCCAAGGAAATGCAGAAAGTTAACGAAAATGCACAGTATGTTTTGGAGTATTTCAAGGATACAAGCATGAATACCCTGAAGATGACTGGAGCAGGTGAGGATGTCAAAAGAACAAACTATGAACTGATTGAAATGAAGGATGCCATGGCCTGTAAGATTTATATCTACGACCCTGCAGTTGGCGTTGTGGATTCGGGCGAGACCATCCCGTATCAGGTTCAAAAGTTTGATCTTGAAACAGCAAAAATCGGCAGTAAACAGACAGAATATACACGTACCGTATATATGGATGATTTATCAACGTGTATAAAGGCTGCAGAAATTGAATATAACGGAGCGAAGACAAATTTGAGAATCGCTTATGATTTGCCTGAAACTTTATCTACACCGGATGTTAGTATCGATGGTGTAAATTCATACTTCACACGTACAAATGAAGGCAGTCTTGTATTATATGATGACGCAAATGAGTTTGTAAGAGGTATTGTCTGTGTACAGGCAACCAGTAAGATTGACAATCCAAACCTGATCAATGCGGGTAATGTTCACAGTTTGGATAGTGAAGGTGTTGCACTTGTTTCAGGATTTGCAACAGACTTTGACGACCAGGCGTTGGCAGATATTTACGCAAGTGCCATGGATGATTTGCGTGAGACAAATGAGAAAGCCTGGGAAGTTGAGATGGTTAATCCGAAGTATATCAACGACAAATACATCACAGGCTTAAAGAAGATGCTGAAGGTTACTGTCAAAGATGTTGAAGATGGTAGTGATGTAAAATATAAGAATTATTATCAGGTATCCGTTGATGTTGTTTATGAATGTGTTTTTGTTCATCCGGAAGGCTCTGCAACAGCATCGACGACGGATCAGCATACATACAATGCGTATAGTCAGAAGTTCTACTATAATCCAAGTGATCCGGAGGCTTCTGTACCATTTATCTATGTTGAGTATCAGCCGATGGTTATTGCGTCAGCGAACGGCGCAAGCGGATATGTAGAATATGCATCCGATGATTACATTTTGGTAGACAGTGATGTGGAAGATGTAAAGCTTTATGTATTCAAGCCTAGATGGGATTACGCTCATAAATACATGAATGCAGAGTCAACAGACTTCTCGGATGATGAGTATTATGATTGTTATGCGACAAAAGACGAGAAAGCTCTTCTCGCAGACAGCTTGTATACAATCGAAGAAAAGAATGCTATAAAGCAGAAGATTATTGCACGTCAGCAGATTTATTATACAGAGAATTATCCGGATGATTATGAATCATCTGCGAAATTCAAAGATAAGTCAAAGGTTTGTATTCATATTAACAAGACATCAACTTCAAAGCCTGTTAATCTTTATACAAATATGGATGCGAAGGATCTTGCAGAAAATGACACCGAGGCAGCTTCGGGTGAGAAGCAGTTTGTGTGTTGCAATACAAAAGATTATTCCAACTATTTTAAGGTGAACGGAAATCCGATAGGTGTGGAAGCTTATCCGGAAGAATATTTCAAGAGCGTTTCAGAGGAAGAAAATCATGAAGACAGATATTATACGGTATCTGTTCACATGACAGAGGTAGACAATACAACAAATACGATTGTATTAAATGGAGCAAAGGGGGAGAATTAGTTGAAAGTAATTAAAAAGCTAAAAAGAAAACTAAATAATCAAGGCTCCAGTATCGTTATGGTAATTGTTGCATTGGCGTTCATTGGTATTATTGTCGGTTCATTACTTACTGCAGCCGGTGCTGCATATACTTTAAAGCGTCAGGAGTTAAATGCTAAGGATAACTTCTATTATGTAGAGCAGGCGATGCAGGAAATTTATACCGGTGTCGGCATGCAGACAATTGAAGAGATGAAGTCTGCATATAGCTACACGATTGAGAACATGGTTCGTTTTGATACGGACCTTGGTACTTATCGTACAATCAGTGATGACGAAGCTAATATAATGTTCAAGCAGGAATTCATGAATCGAGTAATGAAGAGTGATTATTTTAAGCGTGGGGCTTCTGATCTTGCAATTGTATTGCAAAGTTATGTCACAGATCCTAACATTTTAGTTGATCAAAGTAAGCTTAGTATCATTCGAAATAAAGATTCCATCATTTTAAAGGATGTTACTGTAACACGTAATCATACATATGGTACAAATGCTTCCGGTGATTATACGCAGACAATTTCTGCTGATATTGTAATCAGCGAGCCTGACTTTACAGTTTCGTTCAATACGATTGATACTGATTATTCTGCAATTTTTGAATATGCGATGGTTGCAGACATGGGTGTAGAAATCAGAAGAGGTCCGGACAAATCCGGCCTTTCAATTGCAGGTAATATTTATGCAGCTTCAGATTATTATAACAAGAGCTATCATAAGAGCATCAGCAAAACTCCGGGATCTGATGATGAAGATTTTGAAGAAACCGGTAGTACAGGAATCAAATATGATGCAACCGTTACGGATGAAGATGGTAATAAGAAATATAATGTTGTAAGCGGCAATTATGCATATTCAGAAAATGGTGAAACAAAATATAAAACATTTGAATATGAATTTTCGAACACAACAAGTAAAAAAGCAAATGACTTGTTGAACGGATATGTTAATGATTTGACATTAAATCCAAAATATACACAAGGTAGTGAATTGCCGATAAAGGCACCGTATGATGGTGAAAATGATCATAGTCGTTATTCCGGACTTTACATTGACGGAACGAATGTATCAATCCAGGCAAACACAATTATCATTCCGGGTTCTCTTGCTGTTATGAACCAGTCGGATTTGGCTATATATGGCAGAGGTGATTCAGATGTAACTCCGCAGGTTTGGGTTGATGATATTGTGCTTGGTGGAAACAGTGCGAAAGATAATTCATCAGCGGATAACAAAACAAATGGAGCATCAGCTATCTTTAGAGCCGATTTGTTTGTAAAGGATGATACACAATTGGATGCGAATGGTTCATCACTTACTATTTCCGGTTCATATTATGGATTTGGTGATGGTACTTCCAAGGATACAAGAGAATTCATTGATACTGTTGAAGATTCAGAGGTAACAGTTAAGGATGAGAAAATTTCCTATAAGACAGTATTCCAGTATGTAGATGCGGAAGGTGACGTTTATAATCGAGGACACTTTAACAGTAGTTCCATTGCGATTAATGGTCAGAATGCTTCTTTAGATTTCAGCCATGCTAAGAATATGTATATTGCAGGTCGTGCTTTCGTAGAATTTTCAAGATATGGTACAGAGAAAGCAAAGAATGTACAGACGGACGTAGATGCTACAGCAACCGTGAAATCTACAACATATACATATACACCTATGGTAGAGGGAAAATCAGATTTCATTCGTGACTATAAGACAGGTGAAAGCATTGCCTATAAGACAAGTCAGATTATGTATAACGTTTCTTCTTGGAAGGTTGCACCTGAATCAGAAACAAGAGGCTATGATGCCGTTGTTATTCCTGAGAAGTTAAATGTAAATACAATTGGTTTATATGTAGATGGCAAAGACAAAAATCCAAAGAATATTGATTGCTTTGCAGCATTTTTCCCTAAGGAAATCTTTAATGGAGAGATGCCTGTTACAAAGACTGTCATAAAAGACAAAGAGTATGTGTTTATCGATTTTGATAAGGCTTGGGAAGTATTGGAAGAGCAGTCAAAGTCAACGGATGCAACAAAGAAGAGTGTTGCAACGAATACAATTGATAAATTCAAGAGTGTCAATGACTACAAAAAAGAATACGCGTACGACTATTCGCTTTGGTCAAATCCGAATTATTACAGCACGGATAAGCCAGCAGCAGAGCTGATTCAGATTGCTGAATATAGTGATTTTGAGTATGGTGGAGTAAATTACGGTACTCCAACAGTTGATGACGCAAGATATTCAAGTGGTGTTATTACAGTCAATGCCGGTAATACATTTTCAATGACAGCGATGGATGATGTGGATCAGCTTAAGAAGTTATTTGACGATGCACAGTATTTACCAACCGGTTCAGAAAAGGATATTACACTTGACAATAAGGTAATTAAGGCGATTAATTATTCGGATTCCCTTGAAGATGAATATAATTTCATGAAGTGGAATCTTACACACTTCAAAGATGGTGACCTTGAAGAAAAATTTATCAAGGATGTCATTGAAGAATATGGTGAGGCATGCATTACTCCAATCAATAAATATATTCATATGAATAAGATTACAGAAGATAACCAGGTTAAAGGAAAAATCGTTAATGACGGTAATCTTGAATATAAGATTTGGGCATGTCAGGATGATATTACAATTGATGACGAAGGCGATATCACAGGTATTATTATTTGTAAGGGAGATGTCACTTTTGGCAGCGATGTAAAATCATTTACAGGTTTGATTATTTCCGGCGGTAAGATTTTTGTTGGTATGAATATGACTTCCATCACTGCTGCGCCTGCTACATGTCGTGAGATATTAAGACAATGTATGCGTAAGAGTGATGATGATGATTGCTTATTCTTCATCAATCTTTTCAACGGATATGAAATGGAACCGGATACTTCCGAAGAAGAACCTTCTATACCGGGAGAAGATGATCCACAAATCAAACCTATGACAAATGTGAACACAATTGGTTTCTCTGATATTGTAAGCATGGAGAACTGGACGAGAACAGTAGGAGGTGCTTATGGAGTTACAGAGTAAGGACAATAAGGAAAAAAACAAAGGCTACTCGCTTATTGAGCTTGTAATTGTTATTGCGATAATTGCTCTTTTAACGGGTTTGTCATTTGTAACAGTATCGTTGTTAGGTTCTGCCCGTGCAAAAGAAGCCGCTGTTGATTTTGATTCACAGATTTCGGATCTTGCATCAAATGCAAAGAGCAGGCTTGTAGTATTGAATGGGGAGCAATATCCAAGTTATTGTTTCTGTATCAAACTCTACAAAGAGGGAAAGAAGTATTACATTAAGAAGGGATACTTTAACGAGTCAGCAGTTATGTACACGGAACAGACTCTTAAACCCGGTGATGATGTTTCAGTAGTATCGAAATATATTTTTGTTGAGGGTGAAAATGCCAACGATGATAAGGGAATCGGTATTTCCGGCAAAGTTAAAATCAAATACGAAGCGCCGTCTCAGGCGGAAACAGAAATTACGGAAGATGGTATTTATATCATTTTCAACAGAAGCGGACGTTGTATAAGCGGAAATGGTGTATATCATTTCTACAAGAAGTCAAACAATGCGAATATCGCAAATGTGACTATCAACAAAAATGGTAGTCATCAATCAAAGTAAAGGAGAGTGTATTCCATGAAAAAAACAACGAAAAATAATAGTGGCTTCACTCTCATTGAACTTGTGATTGCCATGGCAATACTTGCTTTTCTGATGACAGCGGTAAGTTCCTTCATGGGATCTGGTGTGTTGAACCTCAGAAAAACAAAAGCCGATATTGATGTGCACGGTTCTGCACAGGACGTATATGATCAGATTTCTGATTCAATTATGTCAGCAAAGAATTTTATTGTTTGTGCATATGTTATTGACGGAACAATCGACGGAACGACAGCTACAAGTACAGATGCTACATTTTTGACAGCAGGCGATGTCAGTGATCAGCCGATGGTTGGACCGTATTATTTTGTAAGAGATGATGCGCAGAAAAAGGAATTAACAACAGGAAGGATGTCTAAGTATCTTTGTTCTTATGAAGATATCATGACATATGAAGAGCTTCCTGCGGGTGTAAGATTGTATGTGAAACAGATTATCGTTGATAAGCCTGTAGAGATTGATCCGGCATACAGTACGGAGTTGTATGATTGGGTATTCCCTAAGGAAGTAACGAATGCATTGACCGGGAAAAAGGTCAAAATTGACAATCAGTTAAGAAACGACGATAAGCTGTCCACAAAGACAGATCCGGTACCTTCTTACGCCCAGTCAAAAGATGGCAGAGCTGTTTTTACAGAAAAAGACATTGAGCGCTCTGTTATTACATTCGATGAGAATGTAATGTACTTACAACGCGAATATGCTTATATGGATAAGTTGAATGACTATTATACAGGAAGTTCTCCGACATCGGAAAAGAAGTCGTGTAAATATTCCGAGTCATTGAATTATCTGAAGCTGGAGGATTCGGATACTGCTCCGACAGTTTCCGGTTGTATTCTTCGAATTGATGAAGCTAAGAAAGCATTTTATCTTGAATTATATTTCATGGATAAAAATACAACTTATACGACATCAAGTATGATTAGCACAAGAAATACATACGTTTTAAAACCAAAGAAGTAGGAGAGGGGGGTAGTACATAATGAAAAAGAATATAAAAATAACAATTGCAGCATTATCTGTACTTCTCGTTATGGCTATTGCCACCACTGTTGCTTCATTTTCGAGAGCCGGTGAAGCGGATAATCCAGCTCCTTTAGCGAGCCCGGACGATGATATTACCGAATATGATCGTAATACGAATATTGATTATATAATTATTAATTCTCATGAGACACCTACGAGTGATGAAATAGCGATTAATGGTGATATTTCAGAATATCGTATTGTGGAAATCGGTTTTGGCGGAAAATCAAGCTTTGGTACAATGGCCGAAAACGGAGATTTTGAAGAATTTGTAATTAATGGTAATAAATCAGTTTCGAATCAGTTGAATATGGTTGCGGATAAGGTAAAGTATCAATATTATGATGCAACTTCGATTGGTGAAACGGATGAAGAGAAGCTTCGTACGGTTGCAAGAGCAGATTTCATTTACATTAGTAATGTAGATGGTAAAGCTGATTCTAAAAATGATCTTGGCGAAGAATTATTCAACTTATTGCACACTTATGCAATTGGTGATTATAAGCCACTTATCATTGATAGTCCGAATGCAAGTTCCGGTAGCGGAGAATCCGGCGGTGGCGGCGGAAACGGCGGTAGCGGAGCAAGCGATGATTCTACTTTGAATACGGTTGTTACAGATTATTTTTCAAAGCAGGGTATTTACTATAATACATATGAGTGGGATGCTGCAAAGTCAGCGGATAAGTTCTTACAGGGTAGCATTGGTGAGACATATTACGTTGGTATTAACAGTAGAACAGCTCAAAATGCTTGGAAGCAGCTTTATGAGAAGCCGGATGATGCACTTACGGATGATCAGAAGAATGATCCGTTGTATCTTACAAGAGCCGGTAAGGTTGCTAAGATTTTAGTTGTAAGCGGAGATGGAAGTACAGGAACTTTGTATGGTAAGTTAATGGTAGATTCTTCCAACGTTTCTGAGACTCTTTATTACAATGATGGCAAAGAGACAAATGCCTTCCTTCCGGAAGGAGTATTGTATGTTGCCGGAGAGACATTTAAAAAGGCATATAGTACAAGATATAAGTATCGTCCTGATTATGTGGATGTTTCTACAGCAAAGATTGACGAAATTGGTTCGGCACCATTGGATGGTTATGATTTAGTAATCTTTGAAGATACATGTTCGAATGTTAAAATCGGTGCAGCGGCTTACGATAGAATGGTTGCAGCAATGAAGTCAAAGATGTATATCATTTATGACAGTTCGCTTTCTACTGCTACACAGACTCCACCGGGTGGCGGCGGAGGTAATTCGGGAACCGGTACCGGTGATGCGAATGATTCAAGTGATTCTAAGTATAAAGAATTGTATTATTTGGTTGCTACGGCTGAAGGTGTTGCAAACTATGCAAATGTAATGCCTACAAATAATTCTGCTGTTGCTTCCATGGCGACAAGCAAGAGTTCATCCATTTGTAAGCCAATCGCAGATTTAATTAACAATTCATCTTATAGAGGTATTGGAGGTCCTAAGGGTTCTTCTACTTCATTTACTGTATTGGAGATTCAGCCATGTTATCCAATTGATTTATCAATTGCTACGGGTAAATCTTCATACTATGATGAAGGTTCCAATATGGCTCCTAGTGGTACTACAAAGGATCAGATAGCTGACGGAAGAGAGTATTATGATTGGGAGTTATCGGAAGCAAAGATTGCTCAGGCTCTTCGAATGAATTATGATGATGTTAAGGTTGAGCATATGTCAATCGATGAGTTTGCTGCAAATCGTACAGATTTGTTAGGAAAGTACGATTTGATTTATATCGGCGGTGATAGAACAGCACTTGTTGATGGCGCTTATATTTACACAACTGTTGGTGAGTCTACGACGCTTCGTAATTTTTCACCTATCAAAGCAGGTGGTGTAGGTTATAAGGATATTGATGGTTATAACGGAAAATACTTCTATCAGATGGAAAACTACAATGCGAGAGATTTATCTGATTATAACGTTAAACAGTTAAACGAATATGTCAGTGCAGGTATGCCGCTTGTTGTTTCGAAGCAGCTTACACAGGCATACACAATAAAAGACAGTACACTTGATTCAAAATCAAACATGTATGCATTCTTATCTAAAAATATTGCGAAGGATAATGTTCTGGAAGATTTTGATCAGGATGCAGTCGTACAGGATAATTTGGGCGGTTTAGGTGATACTGTTACAGGATCGGTAACTGTATTTGATGACACGACCGGCGGAAGCTTAAGAACCTTGTATAATGGTACTACACAGAGACTTATCTTGGCCGTTACAAGCAGACCGGCTCAATACAATCTGTATGATAAGAATACAAAATTAACAACAACAAAGCTTGATTTCAAGTATGATGTTAATGTTAGCAATGCTACATCGAAATTGTATATTGATCATAATAACAATGGTGCTTTTGAGGAAGCGGCTGTTGCTTCCGGTAAGGATGGTAAATTATCTTACGATTTATCTGAGTATAAGGGTGGTTTGATTTATTGGAAGCTGGAAGTTGCACTTGGAAACAGTAAAGCAAGTACTACAGGAGCAACTTACATTAAGCCGAATGAGAAGAAACAACATGTTAGTGTTTTGCAGATCGTACCGGATCCAAATGCCGACATGAGAAACTACGGAACACAGGGTAATGTTTCCTTGCTTTTCTGTACAACATGTCAGCGCGCATATATGCCTATTACATATAATGCCGAAAGAGCGGTATATGATCAGTGGTATAAACAGAATACTACGATGTATGCTACACAGGATAATCAGTCTCCATATGGTAATGATGTGTTTGATTATGTTTCCGGTAAGCTTTATGACGGAACAGAAAACAGAAATGCATATAATGGATCAATTTATATGCCAACATTTGCAAAAGACAGTTCAGGTCATGTAAATGGTGTATTGCAAAGAACCGTTGATGGCAAGCAGATTTATGTTGGTAAACATGAGCACATATTTGGTATATACAAATTTGGTGGTTCAACGTTATATGGCGATGATTTTGATGATTGGGATTGGAACTTTGCTGATGAATTGTCAGATATGTATGACTTCCACATCGACATCATGACAACACGTCAGTATGAAGCTTTAGATGCAAGCATCAGAAAAACATATGGCTCATATATTAGTGATGAGGGTGTTGTAGACGAGACTGCCCTTACAAATGCCAGAAATGCTGTTATAGCTGCAAAGTCTGCCCTTGATAAACATGTAGCAGGCGATTATGTCACAGCAGAAGCAGCCGTTCGAAAGGAAATCGCTGTGATTCGAGACGAAGGCGTTGATTTATGGGGTTCGAAATACTATTTCACAGATGAAATGCAGAGACTGTTAGATGAGAAGTGCTATTCGGATTTCTTTAGCTGCTTCGGTGATCAGAACAAGGAAGCTCAAGCATTGCGCCAGAATAATTATGCTATGTTAAATGCATATAATGAATGGACAAAGCAGAGTGACAAGAAGATTGACTTGACGAACGAATATATGTTAGCTCTTTATGCTTACAATTACTTAAAGAGTGGTGGTATTAATTGGATTTCACAGGCTGACGGAGAGGATGTTCCGGAGGATAAGCGGATTCCGGGTTCTTATTCATCGGTAGTTATCGGTGCAGCTGAAAACTTCGGTGATGATGATATTAATGCCGATTCAAGCGTGACGCTTAAGGCATATGCAGATGCCGGTGGTCAGATTATTATGTTCCATGAGTGTATGGGTAGATTACCGGATTACAAGGTGGCTTCGAATATTACGAAGTCAGTAATTGATGTTGCGGGTGTTAATGCATACTCTGATACACAGAGACAGGAAAATGTTGATTTCGGTGGTAATTCATATTACAAGTATTCAACATTAAGATGGAATCAGGTTGCTAAGTGGAACTGTAATGCTGATTACAGTAAAAATGGTCAGGTTGGTACAAACGTAGCTGTGATTAACAACAGATGCGCGATTAATACCTACCCATTCACATTGAGTGATAAGTTAAAGGTTACAGGTACTCATCCGGTTGGATTTGCGATTAATACAGATGATTTGAATGTAACTCCACTTTATACACTGTCAACAAGTACCTTCGAAAATGAATATCAGAAGATTTATCCGGCGTCACCAAATGATGGTTCCGATAACTCATTTATTTACAGAAGCGGAAACTTCTTCTACTGCGGTGCCGGTCACTCAAAGGTAACAGGTAAGTCAACAAATAACAATGATGAGCGTCGTTTGTATATCAATATTATTTGTAGTTCTGTTGCGAACTCGTCAATTATGCCGGAAGATCCGACAATCGAAGTATTCGATTATGGTACGACTGCAGAAGAAGCAGATGCCGGCAAGGGTAATGTTGATATTAAGGAAACGGATGATGGATATTCATATTCCATCGAAGAAGATGTTAATTATCCGAAGTTCACATTCAGAGCAAGCTGTTCTGAAGGAGCAACGATTACATCTGTCAATGTTTACTACAAGTTAGATAATACATTTGAGACATTGACTGATGAGACTGAACTGAAAGCGGCATTAGCTTTCAATAATGATAAGGATAAGATGATAGCCGATGCTTCGACAAAGATTAATAAGTCAACGTTACTTGCTATTATTTCAAAGGGCGAGATGGCTGACATCGATAGCGATAGTTGTCCTGCGTTAAAGCTTACAGCAGATATGTTTACGCCTTATGAAGGAAAGTATACATATATCGTAATTGAGGTCAAGGATAGTGCGGGTGGAACCTCTTATCAGAAGATTAAGATATTTAAGAAGCCACACTTATTCGATTTGACTTAATAAAAGACATACTAAATATTAAAATACGACAGCTATCGGAGAAATCCGGTAGCTGTTTTTTTAGAAAACAAATGGTGTTTGGATAAAATAATAATTTGGAAAGTGTGAGCATGGATAACAAATTAGAATCTGTATTAGATATCATGAATGAAAATCAGCTTCAGATGATTATTATATCAGATGGATATAATATGCATTCTTTATCCGGGTATAAAGGGCATACGGGATGTATTCTGTATTTTAAGGACAAACAATATATTTTGACGGACTCGCGTTATACTGAGCAGGCAACCATTGAGGCGCCGCAGCTAATGTGTATTGATATCGGAAGCGACGGATATTCAAAGACGATTGCCGGTCTGATGAAACCATATGTGGAGCAAATGAATGCGTCTCATAACCAAGAAACATCTGCATTCCTAATTGGATTTGAAAATGAACATATTTCATATAATCAGTTTATGTCATTTCATGATACGTTTCGGGAGGCGTTTGGGGATTGCATTCAATTCCATGAGTTGAAGAATCAAATAAATAAGCTTCGAGTCATAAAATCAGAGGATGAGCTAGTACGGCTTTCAAAAGCGGAACAGATTGGTGATTTGGCCTTTTCACATATATTGCAATTTATAAAGCCGGGGAAGACCGAGATGGAAGTGGCTTTGGAATTGGAATATTTCATGAAATCCCATGGAGCGAGTGGTCTTAGCTTTGATACGATTGTTGCCTCCGGTCCGAATTCATCGTTACCGCATGCTGTTCCAACGGAACGTATATTGAAAGACGGCGATTTTGTGACAATGGATTTTGGCTGTGTTTACAAAGGCTATTGTTCAGATATGACACGTACCATTTATATTGGTAAAGAACCATCCAAAAAACAGCAGGAGATTTATGAGATTGTCCTTCAGGCACAGCTTGCCGCTCTCGCAGAAATTAAGCCGGGAATGAAATGTTCTGATGTGGACGCTGTGGCACGGAATTTCATAAAGGATGCAGGCTATGGTTCCTATTTTGGACATGGACTTGGGCATGGCGTAGGGCTTTATATTCATGAGGAACCTCGCTTTTCACCGAAGTGCGAGGAGCTTTTAACACCGGGTGTTGTAATCACGGTGGAGCCGGGCATCTATTTGCCGGGAGAATTCGGCGTTCGTATTGAAGATATGATTCAAATTACAGAGGATGGATATCGCAATTTAACTTCTTCACCAAAGAAGCTAATCTGCGTATCATAGTCGGAGACATATTTGATTGACAGATATGAATTGTCATATATTTCTTATTCCATACAAAAAATAGTTGAAAAAAGCAAATCTCTGTATTAAAATATTGAATATACGATTTTAGGAGGATTATTATGATTTCAGCAGGCGATTTTAGAAATGGTGTTACAATCGAGTTAGAGGGTAACGTATATCAGATTATTGAGTTTCAGCATGTAAAACCTGGTAAGGGTGCTGCTTTCGTCAGAACAAAGCTTAAGAATATAAAGAACGGTGGTGTAGTTGAGAAGACTTTCCGTCCAACAGAGAAGTGCCCTAAGGCACATATCGATCGTAAGGATATGCAGTATCTTTACAATGATGGTGAGCTTTACAACTTCATGGATGTTGAGACATTCGATCAGATTGCACTGAACGCAGATGTTATCGGTGATTCATTAAAGTTCGTTAAGGAGAACGAGATGTGTAAGATTAATTCACACAACGGCAATGTATTTGCTGTTGAGCCTCCTCTTTTTGTAGAACTTTTAGTCACAGAGTGTGAGCCGGGTGTTAAGGGTGATACAGCTACAGGTGCAACAAAGCCATGTACTGTTGAGACAGGTGCTACATTACAGGTACCACTTTTTGTAAACCAGGGTGATACAATCAAGATTGATACAAGAACAGGCGAGTATTTATCAAGAGTATAATCCGATTTCAGTTCCTTTTTAGAAGACTTATCAAATCATTTGATAGGTCTTCTTTTTTTGTGTCGTGGGCCTTGTGTCGTGGGCCTTGACGGCAGTGCAATCAGAGAATTGCCTGTGAGCGGTTCTTTCATATTATTTTTTGCATATTTTATATTTGCGCGCATATATATTATTTAGGGGTGAAGCTTTGGGTGATACAGTTATGAGGCTGCTGCCGATACATATTCGAGCGCTTTTGCAGCCGGTGCATGACCGGTTCGATGGACTGCAGGAGATTCATTTGCGAAAAAATGCACCGATTACGGTTCTTTGCAATAGCAGGCAATGGTTTCTTTGTAATACCGGGGGGTATACAAATGACCGGAAGAAAGCATGGATTGTGAATGAGAGTGATATAAAACAAACAATCGAGTATGTTTCTGATTATTCTTTGTATGCATATGAAGCAGAGCTTCGGCAAGGATTTCTAACGGTTGTGGGGGGACATCGTGTCGGTATTGCCGGACAGGTTATTTTGGAACATGGGAGAGTAAAAAGTGTGAATCATATTTCTTTTTTGAATATTCGTGTTGCACATGAGATAAAAGGATGCGCCAACCATGTATTTCCGTATATTGTTAAGGGAAGACGTATGTTGCATACGCTTATTATTTCACCACCGGGGTGTGGTAAGACGACGTTGCTGCGTGATATGATACGATTGCTTTCGGACGGATACGGAGATTTTGAAGGAGTGAATGTTTCGGTTGTTGATGAGCGCTCCGAGATAGCTGCCTGCTATAAGGGCAGTCCGCAAAATGATATTGGGATACGAACAGACGTGATGGATTGTTGTCCGAAGGTAGAGGGTATGATGATGCTGCTTCGGTCTATGAATCCGAATGTGATTGCGGTAGATGAGATTGGAAGCAGAGAGGATGTTGAGGCAATTTCATATATTATTCGATGTGGCTGTGGAATATTGGCAACTGTACATGGGGAGTCGGTTGATGATATTCGAACAAAGCCGGTTTTTCGGAAGCTTGTGGAAGAAAAAATGTTTGACCGTTATATCGTGCTCAGTAACCGAAACGGAATTGGAAGCATCGAGAATATTTTTGATGAGAGGGGTAATGCGTTATATATGCCGTCACCTTGTGTTGTAGGGTTGTAGGGGCTGTCTTTATTTTCGGAGGCGGTGTTGCGATTGGTATCACGCTTGCTATTCGTTACAGAAAAAGGGTTTTTGAGCTATGTCAGCTTGAACATAGCTTAACCTTTATTTCGGGGGAGCTCAAATATCGCCATTTGATATTAGCGGATGTTTTCGGACAGGCTGCAAAGCATTGCGGACAAGTCTTCTCCCAATGGTTTATCGCCTTGGAACATGCTCTAAGAAAATCAAATGCTTCGTCTGTCCGGGAGATATGGTTTTCGTCCCTTCAGCAGCTGAGCAAATTTTCGCATCTTCGTTCTTCGGATTTATTAATTTTAGATTCCCTTGGAGGGACATTGGGTGCTGTGGATTTGGACACGCAGATAAATGAACTTGCAATTGTGACGAAACAACTGCATGACATAAGAGAAAAGGCAGAGCATGAGCTGGCAGGCCGGATGAAGCTTGTGATTACGTTGTGCTCTGTAATCGCTCTATTGCTTATTATTTTGCTTTTCTGAGCGCATATAAAAGGTATTACAGGTAACAGTTTTCATAGACGGGAACCAGTATTAGGAGGGATGCACATGACAATTGAACTTATTTTCAAAATTGGTGCAGTTGGTATTATTGTTTCGCTCCTCAATCAAGTGCTGAAGCATTCGGGAAGAGAGGATCAGGCCTACCTTGTAAGTCTTGCAGGACTGATTATTGTGCTATCATGGATTATTCCGAATGTGTACGAGTTGTTTCAGCTGATTAACCGATTGTTTTCCATGTAAGGGGTAGGTATGAGTATAGGTATTATTATGGCATTACTCATTGTTGCGATGGTTCTTGCACTGAGCCTCAAATCGCGAAATCCGGAGATTAGCAGCTTAGTAAGTATTGCGGTTTGTCTTGTGATTGTTTTCTTGTGTGTGGAACGTATTCGGACAATTTTGTCGGGGATGAATCGTATCATAAACTATATACATATTGACAGATTATACATTGGGATTCTAATAAAACTTATTGGGATAGCTTATATTTGCGAATTTGCGGCAGGCATAAGTAAGGATGCAGGTTATCAGGCGATAGCAAGTCAGATTGAACTTGTTGGCAAGCTGACGATGCTAATGGTTTCAATGCCCGTGTTGATGCAGGTATTAAATACAATATTGGAATTGTTATAAAAGATCATGTCGTATGGTATGGAGGAGCTACCTGTGCTTGTGCAATTATTGATTGTATTGTGTTGTTCGTTTTCTTTTCAGATAAACGCAGCTTCCTTTGCGCCGGATTATAACACAGATTATGGGACAGACTATGACGCAGACTATGATGCAGATTATGGAACAGATGACACACACTATGGGACAGACTATGTTGCAGATAATGACGCAGACTATGATACTGCACAGGCATATGAGGAAATTTGCGAGATTTTGCAAATTGATGAAGCGGAGCATAAGCTGAAGGAATATGGCTTTCAGCAGAATATCAGTTTTAAGGAATTGATTCATACCGTGCAAAATGGTAATACAAATGGAGTTGTCGGTTTGTTTCTTTCTATGCTTCTCGATTACATGTTTGGCAATATAAACGAGTTTCGCACAATGATGGTAGAAGTGATTTCCATTGTGCTGCTCGGGTCGGTATTCATTCACTTATCAAATTCCTTCGGAAACGGATTTGTGAGTGAAAATGGCTTTTATGTGTCCTATCTGATTATCTCTTCGATATTGCTGACCGCCTTTTCCGTTACGCTTCAAATGGTTCATCAGACGTTGGAACAGCTTATTATTTTAATTCAGATTATAGCACCTGTGTATGCTGTGGCTATGCAATATCTGGGACATCCCCTCACGGCTACCGGGATGTATGAGCTGATTACGATTGGTATATTCATTGTACAGATTTTGATTCTTAAAATTGTTCTTCCGATGATACAGTTTTATGTAATTACTTCCATGATAAATCACTTAAACAAAGAGGACATGTTTTCCAAATTATGCAAATTTGTTCAATATTTTGTTCGTTGGATATTGAAAACGCTGATCGTGTTTGTGGCAGGCTTAAATGTGATTAAGAGTCTGATTGAGCCTCAGATGGACGCACTATCAAAGCACGCAATCAGTAAATTAATAGCCTCTGTGCCGGGTGGGGGGATTGTATCGGTATTGACGGGGACTTTTTTTGGCGCAGGGGCTATCATTAAAAATTGTATTGGCGTTGCCGGTATCATTTTAATTGTTGGCTTGCTGTTTTTCCCAATATTAAAAACTTTTTTGATGATGCTTACTGCCAGGCTTACGGCTGTTATTATTCAGCCGATTGGAGAGAACCGCTTCGTTGATGGCGTGGAGACACTTGCAGAGGGAATGAAGCTTTTGCTTATGGCACTTAGCTGCTCGATTGTGCTTTTTGTGCTTACAATTGCCGTTATGGCTTATGCAAGTAAGGGAGGATAAAGATGTCCTTTGGCGTACTAAAAAGCCTGGTTTTATATTTGATTCTTTCAGGTATCGTTCTTAATTTTTCACCGAATTCAAATTACAAACGATATATTCGTTTTTTTCTTGGACTTTTGATTCTGATATTATTGGCAGAACCGATTCAGTTTATTTTTCATATGAGCAGTGGCGATTTGGAGCGATTCGTTGCACAAATGGAGGCGGAGCTTCAGCAAAACCGCGCGAATGCCTCCCATGATACAATGTATAATTATTACGAGATGGGACTTTCGGAGAGCATCCGTCAAACTGTCTGTGAACAGGGAATACATGTCGCAAAGGTTGAGGTGTTGACAGATAATCAGAACGAAATTGTAAAATGTACAATCCGGGTCACAGAACCGGATGATTCATTTCAGGAAGAAACAATAAAAAAAGTTGTTTCAGATGTCTATAATTTGGAGTTGAATCGTATATATATTGTAAGACGGTGATAGTATGGAGATTAATTTCAAAAAAAATGATAAAATCAGCAAGCTTATTATGGTAGTATGCGTTGGCGTGTTATTGCTTGTTGTGGTAGTTCCAACAAAGAAAAACAGCATGAGCTATACAGAAATTGAGAATAAGGAGCAGACAAATTCAATCGAGGAGGAAACTGCATATTATGAGTCACGACTCAAAACAATATTAGAGAATACATATGGTGCAAATACAATGGACGTCATGATTCATATGACCGATAAGACAGATAAGAATCTGTTTTATGGTGAGGCAAAGGAGAAGCTTGTCGTAGATGGCGTACTTGTCGTAGCGCAGGTTAAGGATTTGCAGGCAGTGTCTGATATTACATTTGCTGTTTGCGCATTATTTGATTTACCGGCACATAAGGTGGCGGTCATGATTAAAAAATAACGGAGGCATTTTTGTTTTATGAAAGGTGAAATCAAGAAGACTCAGATAAAGAAAAATCAAATTATTATTGCAGCATTAACCGTGTTGCTTGGTGTTGCAGGATATCTTAATTTTTCAGGCAGAGATCTGGATTTATCAAAGAAAACGACAATGGATGAGCCGGATAGTCCAACCGTAGAACAAGTTTATGCAAACGGGGAAATTGACGAGACGGCAGGGGAAGTTTACGTGGAGGATATTGATGCAGAGGATATTGATGCAGAGGGTATTGATGCAGATGAAAATATAACGCTAAATTCTGATGAGCAAAATATTGGGGAAGCCGTGTTGACTTCCGGTGATGTGTCTCTTTCAGCGGCCGCAATCAAGCTGAACCGCGAGCAGGTACGTTCGAAGGCAAAAGAATACTATTTGGATATTATGAACAGTGATGGTATGGACGAAGCCGTTGTTCAGCAGGCGACGGATTCTTATTTAAAACTGATTTCTGATATGGAAAAGGAATCTGAGGCAGAATCTATGCTTTTAGCGAAAGGCTTTTCCAATGTCATTGTTTCGATTGGTGAGCAATCCGTGGATGTTGCAATTGGCGGAGAAACCTTATCGGATCCGGTACGTGCGCAGATTGAAGATATTGTATGCCGGAAAACAGGTTGCACGGTAGATCAAATTGTCATTACGCAGATTGAAGAATAAATCGGACTGCTTGCAGGAGATAGTTTTCATGCGTGATTTTTAAAAGTCTGATAGGTTGCATTATCTGAAAAAGTTGGGTATAATTACTGTATATTATTATGGATAAGGAGGCATGTTAATATGGCTGAAGTAACGAATAATATTCGAATCGCAGATGATGTAGTTGCATCCATTGCCGGAATTGCTGCAATCGAAGTTGCGGGTGTATCGAGATTAACCGGTAACATGTCAAAAGATTTAGTTAGCAAGCTTGGGAAAAAAAACTTAGCGAATGGTGTAAAAATTGCGATTAATGATGGTAGTGTAAATGTTGACGTATCATTAGAACTCGAATATGGCAATAGTGTAAGAAAAGTATCAGAGGAAGTGCAGGTAAAGGTTGCACAGGCAATTGAAAGCATGACAGGACTTCGTGTGAATCAGGTCAATGTTATGGTTTCAAGCATAAAATACGCACAATAAAGAGCAAAGGGCAGGTTTTGACATGACAAGGAGAGCACTAAGAGAACAAATTTTTAAAATTATTTTTCGGGCAGAATTTAACAGTCCGGGTGAGATGACGGAGCAGATTGGCTTTTCGGTTGGCGATATCGAGAAGCTCAGCGAAGAAGATGAGGCATATATCGTTGATAAGTCTGATAAGATTCTTGCAAAGCTTGATGTGCTTGATGAGGAGATTGCCAAAATCTCGGATGGATGGAATATCGGACGTATAGGCAAAGCAGAGCTTGCGATTTTAAGGGTTGCAATTTTTGAGATGCTATATGATGATGACGTTCCTTATAAGGTAGCGATTAATGAAGCCGTTGAACTTGCAAAAATATATTGCAACGAAGACGCAAGAAGCTTTATTAATGGTTTGTTAGCGAAGGTAACGGTAGAATAAATGGCGGTTTATACAGTCGGACAAGTAAATAAATACATTAAGAATATCTTGACCCAGGATTATATACTGCGCAGTATTTCGATTCAAGGAGAAGTTTCGAACTGCAAGTATCATAGCCTGGGGCACGTTTATTTTTCGCTGAAGGACGAGACCGGTTCTATTCCGGCTGTCATGTTCAAGAGTGATGTTGACAACAACCTCAAATTCAAGCTGGAAAATGGTCAATCCGTCGTGATTGGCGGCAGTATTAGTGTTTATGAGCGCGATGGCAGATACCAGCTTTATGCAAAGACAATTAAGCTGCAGGGTGTTGGCTCTTTATATGAACAGTTCGAACGTCTCAAATATCAATTAAATGAAGAAGGGTTGTTTGATCCGGATAATCGAAAACCAATCCCGAAATATCCTAAGACAGTTGGGATCGTCACTGCGAAGACGGGTGCCGCAATCCAAGATATTATGAATGTTGCGCGTAGGCGAAATCCATACGTACAGCTTATATTATATCCCGCTAAAGTACAGGGAGAGGGCGCAGCTGAAACGATTGTCAAAGGTATACAGACATTGGATGCCATGAATCTTGACACAATTATTATTGGTCGAGGCGGTGGCTCCATGGAAGAATTATGGGCATTCAATGAAGAACCGGTTGTTCGGGCAATTTATGCTGCAAAAACACCGATTATCTCGGGTGTTGGACATGAAGTTGACATAACTTTATCTGACTATGCAGCGGATTTGCGTGCACCGACACCTTCCGCAGCATGTGAGCTGGCAATACCTGATATGAGTAACACACTCATTCAATTGCGCAGTGTAGAACGGGCGATTTGTAATTGCATGGATAACAAGCTTGCACTTGCAAAATCAAGGATAAGTCAGTTGGATATGCGTTTGAATTCACAAAATCCAATCCTTCGGCTCGAACAACAAAAACAATATCTGGCGGATTGCTATGATGCTATTTCGCGGGCGATGCGTCAGAAATTCGAATATGCAAACAATCGATATCAATTGCTTTTAGCAAGATTAAACGGTGCGTCGCCGACAGCGAAGCTGGTTGGTGGCTTTGGTTACGCTGAAGCAAATGGTCATCCGATTGAAGATGTAAGGACAGTAAAGGCAGGGGACAGCCTGGAGCTTACTGTAAAATCCGGTCTGATTCGTGCAACCGTAGAAGACGTTATTGTAAAGGAGATTGTATGAGCGAACAGAATGAAACATTTATGATAGAAGAGGCATTTGCGAGACTTGAAGAGATTCATGCAGCTCTCGAAAATCCGGAGACCAATCTGAAACAGTCTTTAGAGCTTTATACGGAAGGCGTAAAGCTTACAACCGCATGCAAGGATTATTTACAGACGATGGAGAAGGAGATACAGATATTAAATGAAGTATAGTGTAGAACAGATTGATGAGATTATTTGTGCATATCTGCCGGAGGAAGACGGCTTTGCGAAACCGGTTATCCAGGCGATGAATTATGCGTTCAAAGCGGGCGGAAAACGAGTTCGTCCGATGCTTATGAAGCTTACGTATGATATGTTTTATGAGCGCGAGAGAGAGTCGGTTCTCGCCGCTTTCATGGCAGCTATTGAGATGATTCATACATATTCTCTGATTCATGATGATTTGCCGGCGTTAGACAACGATGAACTTCGTCGCGGCAAACCAACGGTTCACGTAAAGTTTGGAGAGGATATTGCTATTTTAGCCGGTGACGGACTTCTAAACTATGCCTTTGAAATTGTTTCAAAAACAATGCTCCACAGTCCGGGTTCTGTTGCAATTGAGAGAGCACTTGCCATGTTGTGCGAGAAACCGGGTATTTCAGGTATGATTGGTGGTCAGACGCTCGATGTTGTTATGACCGGCAAGCCGGTGAATGATATGCAGCTGGAGTATATTTATCTGAACAAGACAGCGGCACTTCTTTCCTGTGCAGTAACGATTGGTGCGACCTTGGGTGGTGCGACAGAGGCACAGGTTTCACTTCTTAGAGATGCTGCTAATTCAATCGGTATGGCTTTTCAGGTGCAGGATGATATTTTAGATGTAATCGGTTCTGAGGAAGTGATTGGCAAGCCGATTCACAGCGATACCCGCAATGAAAAGACAACCTATGTTACAATTCATGGTATGGAAGCATCAAAACAATATGTTATTGAGCAGACAGAACGTGCAGAGCAGTTGATATCAAAGTTAGATGTTGATAATGCGAAGGCTAAGAAGGATTTATCAGATTATATTCACACATTGATTAACAGGGACAAATAATGAGTGTTTTAGAGCGAATACAACAACCGAATGATATTAAATCAATATCTCCAAAAGAATATAGCATTCTGGCAGATGAAATCCGTGATTTTATCATTGACCGTGTGAGTGAGAATGGTGGTCATCTGGCTTCGAATTTAGGCTCGGTGGAACTTACAATGGCATTGCATCTTGTCATGGATTTTCCAAAGGACAAGCTTATTTTTGATGTCGGACATCAGGCCTATACACATAAGATTCTGACCGGTCGGAAGGATGAATTTGACTTGCTTCGTACGTATGGTGGAATGAGCGGATTTCCGAAACGTAGCGAGAGTGATTGTGATGCATTTGATACAGGTCACAGTTCCACAAGTATTTCTGCAGCGATGGGATATGCATCTGCACGTGATTTGCGCAAGGGCAAAGAAAAAATAGCCGCAGTCATCGGTGATGGTTCTATGACCGGGGGCATGGCTTACGAGGCACTCAACGGATTATCACAGCTAAAAGCAGGCTGTGTTGTTATTCTGAATGACAATGAGATGTCGATTGATAAGAATGTAGGAGGTCTTTCCAAGTACCTGAATAATATTCGTGTCGGAGAGGCATATAACGAACTGAAATCAGGAGTGGAAAAGGGATTATTATCGTCGAAGCTTGGAGCGAAGCTGGCACATACACTGAAGCGTTCAAAGGATTCATTAAAGCAGCTTCTTGTTCCGGGTATGTTCTTTGAGGAACTCGGCATTACATATGTCGGACCGATTGACGGACATGATATTAAGGCAATGGTTTCCACGCTTCGGAAGGCTTTCAGACTTAACAAACCGATTATTATTCATGTGAAAACAAAGAAGGGTTATGGCTATCCGTTAGCGGAGCGTCATCCGGATTATTTTCATGGTGTAAATCCGTTTGACCGCAAGACCGGTAAACTTTTGATTGAGAAGAAAACAAGCTCGTACACAGATATTTTTGCAAAACATCTTGTGGAGCTTGGCGACAAATATCCAAACATGACAGCGATAACAGCGGCTATGGCATCCGGTACAGGGCTACAGCATTTCCAAAAGAAACATCCGGATCGCTTTTTTGATGTTGGTATTGCGGAGCAACATGCGGTTACGTTTGCTGCGGGACAGGCAGCAGCCGGGCTGATACCGGTTGTAGCTATTTATTCTTCTTTTTTGCAGCGTGCTTATGATCAGATTTTGCATGATGTATGTTTGCAAGGGTTGCATGTCGTTTTTGCGATTGACCGTTCCGGTATTGTAGGTCAGGACGGCGAGACACATCAGGGCATTTATGACAGCTCGTATCTGGCGCATATGCCGGGAATGACGGTTCTTGCCCCAAAGAATCGTTATGAGCTTGTGCAGATGATGGATTTTGCAATGACGTTAGATGGCCCTGTTGCAATAAAATATCCGCGAGGGGATGCTTACAGAGGCTATGAAGATTGCAATGCAGCAATCGAGATGAATAAATCAGAAGTTTTAAAGCAGGGTACACAGGTAGCGATTCTTGCTTGTGGGAATATGGTAGAAGAGGCAGAGAAGCTTGTTTCGATGTTGGAGGAGGCTGATATTTCTCCGACACTTGTCAATGTGAGATTTCTTTCATCTGTTGATAAGGAACTCCTTCTTGCACTTTCAAGTTCCTGCTCGCTTTTTGTGACAATGGAAGAAAATGTTTCTGTTGGCGGATATGGAGAGCGTGTTGCGGAGGTTCTGGTTGAAGATGACAAATTCCGCAAGGTTGATTATATGAACTGTTCTATCAAGACAGCCACCGTCACCCATGGCAAGACAGACATTTTGCGTAAACAGCTTGGCATTGATGCCTTGAGTATATACAACAAAATTATGGCACATATAAAGGAGTCATAAAATGCCGGAAAAGATAAAAAAAGAACGATTAGATGTGCTTCTCGTTGAAAAGGGACTTGCAGCATCGAGAGAAAAAGCAAAAGCGATAATCATGTCAGGTATTGTTTTTGTCGATAACGAAAAGGAAGATAAGGCAGGTGCGACATTTCCTGCTACTGCGAAGATTGAGGTGCGCGGAAATGTGCTTCGATACGTCAGCCGGGGTGGTCTTAAGCTTGAAAAGGCTATGCAGGAATTTGATGTTTGCCTGAAGGATACAATTTGTATGGACGTAGGGTCATCAACGGGCGGATTTACGGATTGCATGCTTCAAAATGGTGCGGTTAAGGTCTATGCGGTTGATGTCGGACACGGACAGCTTGATTGGAAGCTTCGCAATGATGAAAGAGTTGTCTGTATGGAAAAGACAAATATTCGATATGTTACCGAAGAAGATATCGAGGACAAACTCGATTTTGCTTCCATTGATGTATCTTTTATTTCACTGACAAAGGTTTTGCTTCCGGTCAGAAATTTGTTGAAGGACAAGGGACAAATTGTATGTCTTATCAAACCGCAATTTGAGGCGGGGCGCGAAAAGGTCGGAAAAAAGGGCGTGGTTCGTGATAAGAACGTTCACAAGGAAGTCATTCATATGGTTGTAGAATATGCAACTGCAATCGGTTTTTGTCCGTTGGCGTTAACGTTTTCGCCGGTAAAAGGACCGGAAGGGAACATTGAGTACCTGTTACATTTAGTAAAAGATGATTCTGTACAAAAGCTACCTTCTTTTGATGTAGACTCTGTAGTAGAGGATTCACATAGGACATTGGATAAGGATAATCAATAATGCGAAATTTTATTATTTTTACAAATACAGATAAGGATCCGGGTTATGAGCTTAGCAACAAGATTGTTGACTATCTTGTCGCACATGATGCGAAAGCAATGATTATTACGGAGCAAGTGAGGGAGAGTTTTCAACAAAAGGATGCTAATGTTTTGCCGAAAGAGCTTCTTTCGGACGTGGATGCCGCCATAGTGCTTGGCGGAGATGGCACGATGCTTCGTGCTGCACGTGATCTTGGCGGATCCCCGACACCGCTTGTAGGCATTAATCTCGGAACCTTGGGCTTTCTAACAGAGATTGAGGTTTCGAATGTTTATCAGGCGCTTGATCGTCTGTTGATCGATGATTATTTTGTTGAAAAACGCATGATGATTGAAGGCGCGGTGAATGGAGATACATATCATGCGCTGAATGATATTGTTATTTCGCGTGCCGGATTTTCACGTATCATTGGTTTAAATATATATGTGAATGACGAATTACTGGAAACCTATGAGGCGGATGGTGTAATTGTTGCAACACCAACCGGTTCAACCGGTTACAATTTATCGGCAGGTGGGCCGATTATCAGTCCGAAGTCTAAGGCGATTGTGGTTACACCTATTTCACCACATTCCCTTATGGCAAAAAGTGTTGTGTTTGACAGCACGGACGAGGTTCGCATAGAAATCGTAAAGAAGCGGAAAACACAGGATACCGAGGCAATCGTATCGTTTGACGGCTCTGATAATGCAGGATTGTCAGCAGGTGATAGTGTCACAGCCAAGATGTCCTCGCGGGAGATTACACTGATTAAGATGTACGATGTCAATTTTTATAAAATATTGCGAGATAAGATAGGGGGTTAAGATTGTGAAAAACGAACGACAAAGAATGCTTGTTCAATTGATTAATAACAACGCAATCGAGACTCAGGAAGAACTTTTAGAGAGACTTAAGGCACAAGGTGTCAAGACAACACAGGCAACGATTTCCAGAGATATTCGAGAACTTGATATCCACAAGATTACATATGACCGAAACAAACACAAATACGTCATTGGACAAGGTCAGACGAATGTAACACATGGTTCGTACAGACAGGTTTTGGAAAGCAGTATTATTTCCATTGATTCGGCAGAAAATATTGTTGTAGTGAAGACTGTATCCGGTATGGCGATGGCTGTCGGTGCAGCGATTGACAGTCTAAAGCTCGATGGAATTGTAGGCTGTATTGCCGGTGACGATACTTTGTTTTTGGCAGTCAAGCGCGCAAGCATGACTGAGACAATCATTGGAGAAATAAAGCATGTTACAAAATTTACATATTAAAAATGTTGTATTGATAGATGAAATCGATATTTCCTTCGAGGAAGGCTTAAATATTTTAACGGGTGAAACCGGTGCCGGTAAATCGATAATTATCGGTTCTTTATCAATCGGACTTGGCGGAAAATTTAACAAAGATTTGTTGCGTGATGATACGAAGGATGGTCTTGTTGAACTTTTGTTTTATGTGGAGCAGCCTTGGATTATCGCCGCTTTAGAGCAGATGGATATCGGAATAGGCGAGGAACATGAGTTGCTTATTTCCAGACGTCTTTCACCAACCGGACGTACGGTTAATCGTATTAACGATTGTACGGTCACAACCGCTAAGCTTCAGGAAATATCTGCTATGCTTATGGATTTACATGCACAGCACGAACAACAGACGCTTTTGAAGGCGGACAAGCATTTGGAGATTTTGGACCGTTTTGGAGGAGATACGATTTCGAAAATCAAGGAAAATGTCAAAGCATTATATTTGCATTACACTCAGATTTTGTCGGATATTGAAGTAAATTCCATGGATGAGGCAGAGAAGAATAAGCGTATGGACTTTCTCTTGTACGAAATTCAGGAAATTGAGTCGGCCATGCTTGTTGAAGGCGAGGAGGAAAGCTTGCAAAAGAAATACAAAAAGGCTGTTCATTCCAAGGAAATCATCAGTACTGCGAGTGAGATTTATGAGGTAACAGGTTATGACAGCCGACAGTCGGCAGCAGAGCAAATCGGACATGCGGTAAGCAAGCTGTCACGACTTGCAGAGCTTGATTTTGATTTGAATGAGCTTTATTCAGTTTTGCAAAATGTCGATGGAATGTTAAATGATTTTAATCGCGGATTGAAAGGCTACATGGAGGAGATGACCTTCGATGAGCAGGAATTTGCCGATATGGAAGCAAGACTTGACGTCATTCATAATTTGCAATCAAAATACGGTGATACCATCGAAGATATTATGCATAGTTGTGAATCATTTAAGGATGAATATCAGAAGCTGGTTTCCTATGAAGAGATGATGCAGGCGTTTTATTCGGATTTAAATGAGACCGGGAAGAAGTTAGAGACAGCCTGCAAAACCTTACATAATCAGAGAGTTGCCTTTGCAAACAAGCTTTGTGATCAGATTTCTGAGGCTTTGATTGAACTGAATTTTGAAGCAGTCAAATTCGATATGCAATTTGAAACGCTTGATCATTTTACTTCAAACGGCACGGACAGAGCGTATTTTATGATATCGACAAATGTAGGAGAGAAAATTCGACCATTGTATGATGTAGCATCAGGCGGTGAACTTTCAAGGGTCATGCTGGCAATCAAATCCTGTCTTGCAAATGAAGATGATATTCCAACCCTGTTGTTTGATGAAATTGATGTCGGAATCAGTGGACGTACTGCGCAAAGCGTAGCGAAAAAGCTTTCTGTCATAGCAAAAAAGCATCAGGTGCTTTGTATTACGCATTTGCCGCAGATTGCAGCGATGGCAGATGTTCATTATCTGATTGAAAAACGTGTTTTAAATGATAAGACGATTACAAGCATAAGTCAGCTTGATTATGATGCTTCTGTAAATGAAATTGCAAGACTTTTAGGTGGTGCGACCATTACGGATAATACGATTGCAGCCGCCAATGAAATGAAAGGATTGTCAAAAGAAGCAAATTAATACAGTTTAATTTTTATCCATTTACAAATAATAAGAGTACATAAATTTTGTACTCTTATTTTTTTATTGTCTAACGGAGCCTTGCCGAGACAATCAATTTTTAGAAAGGAGAAAACATGAGAAATACTAGGTATAGAAAGTATTTATATATATTGCTGTTTATCATTGCAGCCTTGTTAGTTGTAGCATTTGTTATGAGCAAAGCAGCTACGGAAGAAACTATGAGGCAGAATAAGAAGCATAAAAGTAACCGCGAGCCTGTACAACAATCATCGGCGGATATTGAGACAGCTTATTTGAAAGAAAAAAACGCTGATACCGACACATATTATGTCTGCCCTTGTGGTTATCCGATTGGAATCTATGTAAAAACGGAAGGCGTCATGGTTATCAACACCGGAAGCTTTCGATGTATTGACAATACAGTGCAATCTCCCTGCGAAGGCATTTTACAGCAAGGGGACTATATTATAAGTATAAACGGAACGAAGCTGAAGGACAAAAAGGATCTAATGGAAATCGTTGCAAATTGCCAGGGTTCACCGCTTGATGTTTACATTATGCGTGATGGTGAAAAAATGAATGTTCGACTGTTGCCAAAGCAAAATGAAGATGGAAATTATATGCTCGGATTATGGATTAAAGATGATATTTCCGGGATTGGAACCTTAACATATATTGATGAAAACGGATTTGCAGCACTCGGTCACAGCATTAATGACAATGATACAGGGGAAATGTTTGTAATATCGGACGGAGCAATATATGAAGCGCAGCTTCTTCGAATTGTAAAATCCGACGGAGAGCATGCGGGAAGACTGGAAGGACTTATTGATTATCAAAAAGCATATATGCTTGGAAGAGTATCCAATAACAGTTCGACAGGAATCAAGGGAACTCTTACCGGTCTTGGAAAGAAAAGACTTATGAGTGATAATTGGATGCCGGTTGCAACCGCTTCCGAGGTGCATACGGGGGATGCACAGATTCTTTCCTGGGTGTCCGGGGAGCCTTTATACTATGATATTGAAATTACGAACGTAAATGTATCAAATATGAGTAATAAGACAGGAAAAAATCTAGAAATAAAGATTACCGATTCAAAGCTTCTTTCCATGACAAACGGAATTGTTCAGGGATTAAGCGGTACACCAATTTTGCAGGACGGAAAACTGGTAGGAGCAATCACACATGTGTTTATAAAGGATTCGACAATGGGGTATGGAATTCTGGCTGAAAATATGATAAAATAAATTTCATATTATTATGTCGAATAGGAGGATATTATGAAGATTTTGGTAACTGGTGGTGCCGGTTATATCGGAAGCCACACCTGTGTTGAATTGATTACTTCCGGTTATGATGTTGTTATTGTTGATAATTTATATAATGCTAGTAAGAAAGCTGTTTTGCGCATAGGAGAGATTACAGGGGTTAACCCTACTTTTTATGAGGCAGACATTCTTGATTATGAGAAGATGACAGAGATTTTTACCAAGGAAAAGCCGGATGCGGTTATCCATTTTGCCGGACTTAAGGCTGTTGGTGAGTCTGTTGCAAAACCACTTGAGTATTATGAGAATAATATTGCGGGAACATTATCATTGTGCAGGGCAATGCGTGAGAATGATTGCAAAAATATTATTTTTTCATCATCCGCAACGGTTTACGGAGATCCAGCTTTTATTCCGATTACGGAGCAATGTCCAAAGGGTGTTTGTACAAATCCGTACGGTTGGACAAAGTCAATGCTGGAGCAGATTTTAACAGACATTCAGTTTGCAGATCCAACATGGAATGTCATTTTGCTTCGTTACTTCAATCCAATCGGTGCACATAAGAGTGGTTTGATTGGAGAGGATCCGAAGGGAATCCCGAACAACCTTCTTCCGTATGTTGCGCAGGTTGCAATCGGTAAGCGTCCATATGTCGGTGTATTCGGTGATGATTATGACACGCCGGACGGTACGGGCGTTCGAGATTACATTCATGTTGTAGATCTTGCTTGTGGTCATGTTAAGGCAATTGACAAAATTAAGCAGAACCCGGGAATTAAGATTTATAATCTTGGTACAGGTAAGGGCTATAGCGTTTTAGATGTTATCAAGGCATTTAGTAAGGCTTGCGGCAAGGAAGTTCCTTATCAGATTCAACCGAGACGTCCGGGCGATATTGCAACATGTTATTCCGACGCAACACTCGCGAAAGAAGAGCTTGGTTGGGAAGCAAAATATGGTATTGAGGAAATGTGTGCGGACTCGTGGAGATGGCAGTCGACAAATCCGGATGGATATGGTGATAATTAACGATTATGTGAGAGCTTTTGACAAAGAAAAGTCAAAAGCTCTTTTTTTTCGTCCTCTTTTTCGGATGGAAAAATGTAAGAAAATGCTGTCAATATTTACTGTCGCAACTTGCGAAGGATAGGGTATTGTTACTGCAAATTTGCGATTATATAATGACATCGAATTACAGAAACAGGCAGAATACGAAAAGGAGGTTCTTATGAGAACAAAAGTCTTGATTTTAAAACATGATTCCAAAAACATCGGGGATTTGAAAGCATTTATGGCGCATTATGCGGATCTTGAGCTTTGTGCAACCGTATGTGACGGTGCCGCAGCGCTTCCGGCAATCAAAAAATACAATCCGGATGTCATACTACTTGATTTATTACTTCCAAACAAGGATGGAATCGCTGTGATGGAGGAAGTAAATGCACTCGGAAACAAAGGATATAAATTTATTGTAAGCGGAAATGAAAGTCAAATTTCTCTGGCCGGTTCCATATGCAAAGGACGTTTGCCAAATATTTTTGCTTATATATATGATGATAATACGGCACCGGATTTGCACCAGACGATTCTTCATGTGGCAAAGTCAAAGACAAAGGATGTCAAAATCGTTAACTCGGAAGAAAATTTTGCAATCAGTCAGAGTAAGCTTGAGGTGACAGTGACGGACATTATTCATGAAATTGGGGTACCTGCACATATAAAAGGCTATCAGTATCTGCGGAGCTCTATCATAATGGCGGTCAACGATATGGATATATTAAATTCGATAACAAAACAGCTTTATCCGACCATTGCAAAGGAGCACAGTACAACACCGTCTCGGGTGGAACGGGCGATTCGACATGCAATTGAGGTTGCCTGGGGACGAGGAAAAACAGATACAATAGATGCATTATTCGGATACTTTACAAATACAGGAAAATGTAAGCCTACGAATTCAGAGTTTATTGCATTAATCGCGGATAAAATTCGATTAGAGACAAAATTGGAGAGTGCATAAGGTCGAGGAATGTCGAGTAAAAAACAAGGAAAAATGCAAAATAATAATGGATAAATCTTGACATTATTTTTTAAAAATTATATCATTTCCATAGGTTTGATTGAATGGAGATGTAGCAAAGGAGAGATTATGACAGGACGAGATGTTCACGTTGTAATTGCTGATTCCGGCTACGAAATGCTATCAAAGCAATTACAAGGTTATGATGGGGAGATTCAGGTTGTTTGTGCTACAGACAACGGAAGCGATGTTTACGAAATGGTTCAACAGCACAAGCCGGATGTGTTAGTGATAGATGTTTTTATCACGAATGTCGATGGACTTGAGGTTGTCGAGCAAATCCGTATGGATGAATCATTGGTCAACACCAAAATCATTTTTCTTACAACGGTAGGTTCGCCACGCATCATTAGTATGGCATTTAATTTGGGGGCGGATTATTACATAATGAAGCCTTGTAATCCGGATATTCTTGCAAAACGTATTATGCAAATTGCCAATATTGGCGATATAACCGGTGAACAAGCAGAAAATAATGATTTTGATGTCGAAAAGCGATTCGAGAGCAGTACCATCGAAAATGATGTAACCGAAATCATTCGGGAGATTGGAATTCCGGCTCATATCAAAGGCTATCAGTACATTCGTGAAGGAATTATCATGGCAATACATGATATGAATATGCTGAATTTTATTACAAAGCTTTTGTATCCAAGTATAGCTAAGAAATACAAAACAACTTCAAGTAGTGTTGAGCGTGCGATTCGGCATGCGATAGAAGTCGCTTGGGGACGCGGCAAGATTGAAGTGATTGAGGATTTATTTGGATATACCGTGAGTGCCGGCAAAGGCAAACCGACGAATTCAGAATTTATTGCACTTATAGCAGATAAACTCCGAATTGAATACAAAATGCATGCATAAATATATGCAATAGATAAAAGACATACTTGAAAGGAGATACGAAGGTGGCAACGCAAGGAACATATGAAGGTGGTTCCAATACGAACAGAGAAAGACGTGCAACAAATGGTGCAAAGGGAGGATATGCAGGGAAACCGGCAGGTGGTAGCAGCAGATACCCTAAGCAGGATGGACAAAATCGATATGGTAAATCCGCAGACGGTCAGAACCGTTACAACAAACCGGAAGGTGATCGGTCAAGAGGCGGAAGGACGGATGGTTCAAGCCCTCGTTTTAACAAGAATGAAGGTGGATACGCAAAGAAGCCATACGATAAGAACAGAACCTACAACAGTGTTCCAAAGTTTTCCGGTAAGGATGAGGATGAAGAGGATAACAGCAGAAGAAGCAAATCCTTCCGTCCAAAGGAGAACAAGCCAAGTGTATCAATTCCGGATAAGAATAAAGTCCAGATACGAATTGAAAAAGAACAAAAATCAATGATGAAGAAGCAACAGAACAAGAAAAAAGAGAGTAATCGTCCGCAGCCAAGAGTAAAGCGGGCAAATAACGTTAATTATACCAAGAATTATGCGAATGGTGATTATGACGATTACGAAGATTATTATGATCTGTAAAGTCAAGGGAGACTGGTTAGTCTCCCTTGTTTTTTTATGTATACCATGCTATAATTATTTACAATTATGGCCATTTTGATGGAGGAGCGCATGGACGAAAAATATCTTGACGATCTGTTGGGGCAGGTTTCCCAAGAGGGAGGACAATCAAATACGGATATTAATCTGAGTATGTACGAAGATGCAGATGTGAAAGTCGATATGTCTGACCTTGGAGATATTTCGTTGGACGAGCTGGATGACCTTGACTCTGTTGATTTGTCTGATTTGGATTTTGATGATATTGATTTTGATGATATTGATGTTACAAGTTTACATACGAACAATGCAAAGCAATCAGAAGAATCACAGGCAGAAGCGGATTTTAATTTGGATGCGTTAATTCAGGAATCCGACAATTTGGACATGACTTTTGATGAAGAACTACAGGTGACGACGGATATCGGAGGGGGTTCAATACCAAAACAGGAGACCGAGCCTGTTTTGGAACCTGTAGTCCCCCAAAAACCGGTGCAGGAAGAGGTCTTTCAGGCAGCAGAAGCACAGATGGAGGCAGATACATCCATTCCGGTAGCTGAAGATGTTGATAGTATGGATTTGGATGCGCTGTTTTCGGCACTTGGCATCGAGGATGAAGAGTCTTCGGAAGGTGGTGCGAGTGCGTATACAGCCGGGCAGAGTGAGTTGGATGCCTTATTTGAATCTTCGGCACAGCTTAGCATGGAGATGGGCGAGCTGGATGAGATTCAGGATTTAGACGATATAAAATCCGGCAAATCAAAGAACAAGAAGAAAAAAAAGGACGGCAAAAAGAAGTCCTTTTCTGAAATTCTCTTTGGCGAGATGGATGAAGAAGACGAGGAAGAGGAACGCCTTCTGGCTGAGAATAAAGAGAAAAAGCGGATACGAAAAGAGCAGAAAAAACAGGTTAAGGACGAGAAGAAGGCCGAAAAAAGAGAAACTCTCGAAATCAAAAAAAAGTCGGATGAAGCGAATAAGCAAAAAGTCAAAGCAGAGAAAGCGAAGCGAAAAGATGCGGAGCTTCAAGCGGAATTAGAGGAAGCAAAGAATGAGAAGCATGTTTCGAATCTGACAGTAATTATCGTTTTTGGTTTCTTTATTGGTCTTGCAGTTCTTGTCATTTTTGGAACAAAGATATTTAGTTATAATCAGGTTATCAAGCGTGCTGAGGATTATTTTGACAGACAGCGATACAGACTTGCTTATGATGAAGTATCAGGTGTTGAGGTTAAGCCGAAGGATGAGGACTTACGTGATCGGATTTATACAGTTATGTATGTAGAACGCTTGTATGAATCTTACGAGAATAACATACAGCTTGGACGACCGGATGTTGCGCTGGATGCGCTGATTCGCGGAATACAGAAGTATGATGAGCATTACGAGGAAGCTGTTGAGCTTAATATTGTTGACGATATAAATGTCTGCCGTGCTAAAATTGTTGCAGCACTAGAGGACACTTATCATATGACAGAGGAACAGGCATACGCGCTTTCTGTTTTGGAAGGCAAGCAGTATTCTACATTATTATTAGAATATTCAAGTGTCGTTTTGGTCGACAATGATAAAGTACAGGGAGAATAGACTGATGATTTCAATACTGGATTATGATGCAGGAAATATTAAGAGCGTTGAGAAGGCACTTGCATTTCTTGGAGAAGAGGCTGTTATCACACGCGACCGCGATGTGATTTTGGCAAGTGACAAGGTGATTTTGCCGGGCGTAGGAGCTTTTGGTGATGCTATGGATAGAATTCGGGCATACAAGCTTGATCAGGTCATCTATGATGTCATAGATGCGGGTACACCATTTCTTGGGATTTGTCTCGGTCTTCAGCTGTTATATAAGACAAGTGAGGAATGCAAAGGGGCAATCGGTCTTGGCATTTTGGATGGTGAGATTGTTCGTATACCTGATGCACCGGGGCTTAAGATTCCTCAAATCGGATGGAATTCGCTCAAGCTTACAGAGGGCAAGCGATTATTTGCAGGAATTGAGCAGGATTCTTATGTTTATTTTGTGCATTCTTATTATTTAAGATCGAAAAATATTGAAGATGTTGCAGCAACTACACATTTTTCTGTAGATATTCATGCTGCGGTAGAACGTGATAATGTATTTGCATGTCAGTTCCACCCTGAGAAGAGTTCGACAGTTGGTTTGCAGATTTTGAAGAACTTTATCGAGTTATAGAGGAGTAAGCTATGCATACAAAGAGAATTATCCCTTGCCTGGATGTAAAAGACGGACGTGTTGTGAAGGGCATTAATTTTGTGAATTTAAAAGATGCCGGTGACCCTGTTGCAGTAGGCGCTGCATATGACAAGGCCGGTGCGGATGAACTTGTATTCCTTGATATTACAGCATCTTCTGATGCCCGTAATATTATGATTGATATGGTACGCAGAGTTGCAGAGACGGTATTTATTCCATTTACGGTCGGGGGCGGCATACGTACAACGGACGATTTTAAAGCAATTTTAAGAGAGGGAGCAGACAAGATTTCTGTGAACTCAGCTGCCATCGATAATCCAAGATTGATCAGTGATGCAGCGGACAAATTCGGCAGCCAGTGCGTTGTGCTTGCAATTGATGCACGCAGAAGACCGGACGGCTCTGGCTGGAATATTTTTAAGCACGGAGGACGTATTGACACAGGTATAGATGCTGTTGAGTGGGCGATGCAGGGCGATAAGCTTGGAGCAGGTGAGATTCTTCTTACAAGTATGGATTGTGATGGTACGAAGGCAGGCTATGACGTAGAGCTTACACGTATAATTTCCGAGAATGTCTCGGTGCCTGTTATTGCGTCCGGTGGTGCGGGTACAAAGGATCATTTTTATGATGCACTTACAGAAGGAAAGGCAGATGCAGCACTTGCCGCTTCTTTGTTCCACTATAAAGAATTAGAGATTATGGACTTAAAGCATTATTTAGCCGAAAAAGGGTTATCAATGCGTATCTGATATAAGGATTTATTATGATTACTTTAGTTGAAAATTCAATTTCCACAGAAGAATATTTGAAGCTTCGCGCGGCTGTTCAGTGGAGAGAATTAAGTGAAAATCAGGCGATTCAGGTCATCAATAACAGCTTATTCTTTGTAAAAGCGGTTGATGATTGTGGGAATGTTGTCGGTATGGGAAGAATTGTAGGCGATGGAGCCGTTGTATGTTATATTCAGGATTTGATTGTTCTTCCGGATATGCAGGGCAAGAATATCGGTTCGCTTCTTATTAAGCGTCTGATTGCTTTTGTAAATGAACTGCGAGAAGAGAATACAACGTTGATGCTTTGCCTTATGTGCGCAAAGGGACGAGAAAAATTCTATGAAAAGCACGGTTTTATTGCAAGACCAAACGATATGCTTGGACCCGGTATGATTCAATATTTGCAGGATTAAAAGATGCATATAAAAAAGGACTGAAATTAGTTCAGTCCTTTTTTATATGCATCAGATTATTCAGCAAGATATGGCTTGATAGCTTCCATAATCTCTTCGTCATCATCTGTGTGAATATTGAGATCAATTGGCTTAGAAATGTCTAAGCTGAAAATACCCATAATTGACTTTGCATCAATAACATATCTACCTGATACTAAATCAAATTCAGCGTTAAAGCCGCTGATATCATTTACAAAGCTCTTAACCTTATCGATGGAATTGAGAGAAATCTTTACTGCGATCATCCCATAACCTCCTTATTTACATTTAATATTTATGTATGATACTATAATATAAGTTTCATTTTTAAAAGTCAATATGATGACAGGAGTTTTTTGGCAAATGTTTGAGCATATTAAGAACAAAAAAATAGCAGTTTATACACTTGGCTGTAAGGTCAATCAATATGAGTCTGACAGTATGATGGATTTGCTTGAAAAAGAGCATTGTAACATCGTCTCTTTTGATGAAAAGGCAGATGTTTATATTATTAACACATGTGCCGTAACAAATATGGCAGAACGCAAATCAAGACAGATTATTCATCGGGCGAAGAAAAAAAATCCGAATGCATTAATTGTTGTAACAGGCTGTTATGTGCAGGCAGAGAAGGATGCAATTGAGAAGGAAGGCACTATTGGGCTCTTGATTGGTAATAATCGTAAGAAGGATGTTGCCCGTATTCTTAATGCTTATTTTGAAAACAAGGTCATTGAAGATAATTTTATTGATATTAATGCGACAAAGGAATACGAGAGCATGTGGCTTTCTGCACCGCATGACCATACGCGCGCTTATGTCAAAGTGCAGGATGGATGTAATAATTTTTGCTCGTATTGTATTATTCCATATACAAGAGGACGAATCAGAAGCCGTGCCATGGATGAGGTTATTGAAGAGATTACAACATTGTCTTTAAATGGTATTCATGAAGTTGTTCTTACAGGTATTAATCTTTCTTCGTACGAAGATACAAATGGTGGCGGTGATTTACTTGATTTGATTACTGCTGTCAGTGCAATTCCAAAGCTTTTACGTGTACGACTTGGTTCCCTGGAGCCGCGCATCATTACAGAACGTTTTCTGGAGGGGTTAAAAAATAATAAAAAGTTTTGTCCGCATTTTCATTTATCACTTCAGAGTGCATGTAATGAAACATTAAAGCGTATGAATCGTCATTATACCATTGAGGAATATATGGAAAAATGCGAGTTGATCCGTACTTATTTTGATCGTCCGGCTCTTACTACAGATATAATTGTCGGTTTTCCGGGCGAGACGGACGAAGAGTTTGAGACAACAAGACAAAATCTTTTGAAGCTTCAGCTCTATGAGATGCATATTTTCAAATATTCGAGACGTAAGAATACCGTTGCCGATCGCATGCCAAATCAGGTGCCTGACGTATTGAAGGATAGCAGAAGCAATTGTCTTCTTGAAATGACTGCGAAGCATAAGGCTGCCTTTGAACATTCCTTTGCGGGCGAGGAGGTAGATGTTCTTGTGGAAGAGATTATTATGGAAGATGGTAAGGAATACTTGCGTGGACATACCGATCGATACATTGTTGTAGACCGACAGATTACTTCTTTGGATGAACACGAGTTGGTCAATAATATCGTTCCTATGACAATCAAAGAATAAGATTTTAAATTAATTAAAATTTTTTGTAAAAAACACTTGCATTTTTTGAAACCTTTTGATATACTGACAAAGGTTTCAAAATGGTTCGTTGGTCAAGCGGCTAAGACGTCGCCCTCTCACGGCGAAAACAGGGGTTCGATTCCCCTACGAACTGCTTATATCGTTTTTGTTAGAGGTCTGGTAATCCTAGTATTAGTAAGGGTTTCCGGGCTTTTCATTTTTTATCATGTTTACAAATCGAAAAGAGAAGAGGAAGCTTATATGATAAAGGCTGTTATTTTTGACATGTACGAAACGTTGATTACACTTTATGAGAGTCCGTTATATTTCGGGGAACAAATTGCCAAAGATGCCGGCATTCCTGTTTTTAAGTTTCAGGAATTATGGCGTCCGACGGAGACAGGGCGTGCAATCGGACAGTACACATTTGAAGGCTTATTAGAGCAAATATTAAAGGAATGTGATTGTTATACGGAAGAGAAGCATAGATTGATTGTAAAAAAGCGTATTGCATGCAAAGAAGAGGCATTTAAGCATCTTCATCAAGAGATTATTCCGCTTCTTCAGGCTTTGAAAAACAGAGGGATTAAAATCGGTTTGATTAGCAACTGTTTTTCTGAGGAGGCAATGGTCATTCGAAAGAGTGTATTGTTTCCGTACTTTGACGCGGTATGTCTTTCTTATGAGGAGAAAATTCAAAAGCCAAATCAGGAGATATTTCGACGTTGTTTAGAGAAGCTTTCTCTTTCTGCCGATGAATGCTTATATGTTGGCGATGGCGGAAGTAATGAGCTTGAGGCGGCTACGACAGTAGGTATGCATGTGGCACAAGCAGTTTGGTATTTAAAGGAAGGTACAATGCAACCTGCTAAGAGAAAGGCAGAATACATCAATTTGGATACTCCGCTTAATTTGTTAAATATCATTGATGATTAGCAAGTAGGCTATACAAAAATACTTGAATAAAATGGCAATTTCTGTTATACTCTGCATAGATATTTTCTTTTGGGGGAGGCGTTACACTGTATGAAAATATGTCATGTGTGTGGATGCGAAGTTGATGATTATGTATTGGTTTGCCCGGACTGTGGGGCCACGGTAGTCAAGGCGACTGCGGGCTTATCTCTGAAACCACAGGAGGAGAAGCATAAACCAACTGCTTCATTAGGTAAGACGATTGGTTCGGGGTCTGGTTATACTGATATTTTGCGAGCAGAGGACGATGATACTGCAGAGGAAGATCCGTTTAAGGGAGGTTCGATTCCGGCTTCCATGGCTCGTAACTTTATTGAGGAAGAAGAACGCAAAAAGAAGCAGAGGCATGGCAGACTCATATTAAATCTTATCAAAATAGCCTTTGTTATTTTACTTGCATTTCTTGTATATTTGTTTGTTACAAAGGTAATTCTCAAGAAAAATGGTGTTGAAACATCTGAGGAGGCTCTTGAGGTATTTGTCGATGCAATTAACAACGAGGATGCTTCTGCATTATCTAAAATCATGTTGCCATACTACTATCAGAGCGAAGAAGCAGAGTACATGATTGACGCTATGAAGGGAGTCAAAATTACCGGCAACCGAGTGGCAGATCATAAGGATGATGGTCGAATCGAGCTTGATGCGTATCAGCAGGAATTAAAGGTTGAGAAGAATAAGATGGTTGATATTCACGATGGCGTCACCTATACGATTGAATTCCGTGGAACAACAACATCAAAATCAGGTGTGGAGAGAGAATTCGGTGGTGAAGTTGAGTTGCAGTTCTTTAAGATTAAGGGCTTTTGGTATCTGAACACAGATAACTTTGACTATGAATTCTTTATTCCGGATTATTACAACTAATATGATTACAAAAGGGCAATGGTTGACTCATTGCCCTTTTGCTTATATATTTCGGACTTGTGGGGTGACCCTATAGTACATTTTCTCCAATCTTTGACACACCGACATAGATTTGTGATATTTTGTACCAGGTTGGATAATCGACGATTCCGCTTTGTGGAAGATTAAATATTTTTTGAAAGATTGATACGGCATTGGCGGTATTTTGACCATAAATACCATCAACCGACAGCGTAGGAAGTGCCGGGTATGCGGTTGCTATTTCATTCAGCTGTTCTTGTATCTGAATCACAGGCTCGCCTGTACTTCCGATTGATAAATTATAACCCGGATACGAGCTTGGAATTCCTGAAATTATTTCTGCTGTGTTAGTGAACATGTCGCTTCCGTAATAATATCGAATAATATCCATGGCGGTAAATCCATCATCACCAAGTGCTTTTGAACCCCACTGTGACATCCAATTCGGACATTGTACGCGTTTTCCGTCACAATACTGTGTCAAAATCGGTTGTTTAACATTTGGCCTTGCCAAAAAACGACCATACAACCGGTCAACGGTCTGCGAAATGGAATCATAGATTGTTTTACCATAAATCCATTTGTGGTCATAGGCTGTGGATGATGTGATAGTGAAAGCGTAGCCTTTGTTCCGGTACCATTCGGTGTAAACACGATTTAATGTAAAGGACATAATTGCAAGAATGTTCGCTTCCAGTGTTGCCTCCGGCCATGTTGCATAAATCTCGCAGCTGGCAACATTTTTTATGTAATCCGTATACGATACATAATAATCCTTTGCGGAAGAATCCGATGGGACACCATCATGCACGACAATTGTTTCGGGAACAACTACACGTCTTAATACAATTTCGCCGGAATCTACAATTGGTTTTACTTCTGCTTCAGCAATTTTGGGAGGATAATACTCAAATAATGTATGTCCGTCAATGACAATCGGATTGTATGTTTCAAATTCACTTGTCGATTTTGTAAGACGGACAGGCTGTAAGCCGGTTTCATTTGAAAAAATCTGAATGCCACTAAAATAAGCGGTTTCGTATCCTTTTGCAGAAACCTTTATCGTGTATTCGGAATATGGTTGGTTGTCAGACGGTGCCATACTGTATTCAATCGGTGGTGCAACAAGAGAGACTGTCGGCGTTTGTCCGCTTTCGTTTGTTGAGAGAGTTTCGAGAATTTCATTTGGATTTCCTGTGCTCGCTATTTCAACAATCGCATTTTCAATTGGAGTATAGCCTTGTTCATCTGTGACGAATGCGGATAATAATCCGTTTGTTTCGTTACTTTGATCCATTTTGTTTCGCCTTATTTTGCATTATTTAATTGTATGCATGTTTGTCAAGAAAAAATACTTGACAGAGTGTTCTATCTATTGTAATATGATTTATGTTGTAAAGGAATAATGCTTTACGGAAGTATGTTGGAGTATACATTATGGAAAAGATTGTAAGACAGTCTTTATTATTTGATTTTTACGGAGAGCTTTTGACAGAGCATCAGAAGCAGATATATGAAGATGTCGTGATGAATGATTTATCATATTCAGAGATTGCACGGGACAGTGGAATTTCCAGACAGGGTGTCTATGATATGATGAAGCGCTCCGACAAGATATTAGAAGAATACGAGGCAAAGCTTCATCTTGTTGAGAAGTTTGTGAATGCCAAAGAGCAGATGTCAGCAATCAAGGAAGATATTGATGCGTTGCAGACACGGAATAAGGACAAAGAATTAGAGCAATTGATTGTTCAGATCGGTGATAAAACTTCAATTCTGATTGAACAGTTTTAGGGGGATATATATGGCTTTTGAAAGCTTGACAGACAAAATACAAAATGTTTTTAAAAAACTCAAAAGCAAAGGTATGTTAACGGAAGCCGACGTTAAGGAGGCTATGAAAGAGGTAAAACGTGCACTTCTTGAAGCTGATGTTAACTTCAAGGTTGTTAAGCAGTTTATCAATGCGGTTAGCGAGCGTGCGGTTGGAGAGGAAGTATTAAAAGGTCTTAATCCCGGTCAGATGGTAATTAAGATTGTTAAGGAAGAGATGGACAGACTTATGGGTTCTGAGACAACAGAACTAAAGCTTCTTCCTTCTAATGAAGTATCCGTTATTATGATGTGTGGTCTTCAGGGTGCAGGTAAGACAACGACAGTTGCCAAGCTTGCAGGACAGTTTTTGACAAAAGGCAAGAAACCATTATTGGTAGCTTGTGATGTTTATAGACCGGCGGCAATTAAGCAGCTGGAAATTAACGGCGAAAAAGTCGGTGTCCCTGTATTTTCAATGGGGGACGGACATAACCCGGTGAATATCGCGAAAGCAGCGGTTGAACACGCTGCGAAGAACGGCCTCAATTTGGTTTTTCTGGATACGGCAGGTCGTTTGCATGTTGATGAAGATATGATGCAGGAGCTGGCTGATATTAAGAAGTCCGTGAATGTATTATATACAATTTTAACGGTTGATGCCATGACCGGTCAGGATGCTGTCAATGTCGCAACTTCATTTAATGAGAAGATTGGCGTTGATGGTGTGATTTTAACAAAGCTTGATGGTGACACAAGAGGCGGTGCTGCACTTTCCATTAAGGCAGTTACAGGTAAGCCGATTTTGTATGCCGGTATGGGTGAGAAACTCACAGATTTAGAGCAGTTTCATCCGGAGCGTATGGCAAGTCGTATTCTTGGTATGGGCGATGTTGAGAGTCTCATTGAGAAGGCGCAGAATGCGATTGATGAAGAAAAAGCCAAAGAAATGGAGCAGAAGCTTCGCAAGGCATCCTTCGATTTTAACGATTTTCTGGAACAGATGGAACAGATTAATAAGATGGGTGGAATGAAGGATATCCTGAATATGATTCCCGGCTTTGGTCAAAACAAGCAGCTTCGGAATGTCGATATCGACGATGATGCGATGAAGACGCCGAAGGCAATTATCTTATCCATGACAAAGGCAGAGCGTTCGAATCCGGATTTGATTAATCCGAGCCGTAAAAAGCGTATTGCGGATGGTGCAGGTGTTCAGGTTAGTGAAGTTAATCGTTTCCTGAAGCAGTTCGAGGAATCTCGAAAAATGATGAAGCGTATGTCCGGCATGATGGGCGGAAAAAAACGAGGCTTTAAGCTTCCGTTTGGTTTTTAATAATTGATAATAGTTTTTCTATTATAGATTTTAATTATTCTAAGGAGGTGAAATTAACATGGCAGTAAAGATTAGATTAAGAAGAATGGGATATAAGAAGCATCCTTTTTATAGAGTAATCGTTGCAGATTCCAGATCACCAAGAGATGGTAGATTTATTGATGAAATCGGTACTTACGATCCAAATCAGGAACCGGCTGCAGTAAAAATCGATGCTGATGCAGCTAAGAAATGGCTTTCAAACGGTGCTCAGCCAACTGAGACAGTTGCAAAGTTACTCAAGCAGGCAGGTATCGAAAAGTAATTCAGGGAGGTAACGATAATGAAGGAATTAGTAGAAATTATTGCAAAATCCCTCGTTGATTACCCTGACGAAGTAGTTGTCATAGAGACCGTCGAGGAAGATACCATTACAATCGAACTGAAGGTGGCTCAAGATGATATGGGTAAGGTTATTGGTAAACAAGGCCGTATTGCGAAGTCAATTCGTACAGTTGTAAAAGCTGCTTCATCAAAGAGTGACAAAAAGGTCGTTGTAGACATCAAATAATTTTGAATGGGGTTGTCGTGCAGGATTGCTTGACAACCCCCTTTTGCTCTATACCGCGGCCTTGTGGCGCGGGGCCTTGCCGGCAGTGCAATCAAAAGAATTGCTGATGAAGCAATTCTTTCTAAATATATACCGCGGCCTTGTGGCGCGGGGCCTTGTGGCTGTGCAATCACAGAGTTGTTTTCTTTGTGATTTAATAATAAGGAGAAACAAATGGAAGATATGTTTAGAATTGGCGTAATTTCATCGACACATGGGTTAAAGGGAGAAGTGAAGGTTTATCCCACAACAGATGATATTAAGCGCTTTGAGACATTGAAGGAATGTATTTTACGTACAAAACAAGGTGATATACAATTAGAAAAACAAACGTGCAAATATTTTAAGAACATGGTAATTCTATCCTTTAAAGGATATACAGATATAAATCAAATTGAAAAGTATAAGGGTTGCGAGTTGTATGTTACAAGAGAGAATGCGGTTGCATTGGAGGAGAACGAATACTATATTGCAGATGCAATTGGTTCCGAAATTGTAACGGAGGACGGCGAAACTCTTGGTACGCTCGAGGATGTTATGCAAACAGGTGCAAATGATGTATTTGTTGTAAAAATGAAGGACGGAAGGGAACTTTTGCTCCCTGTGATTCCTTCTTGTGTACTGGATATGAATTTAGAAAGTAAAATCATAACTGTCAGATTAATGAAGGGAATGTTAGATTAATGAAATTTCATATAATGACATTATTTCCTGAGATGGTAATGGCCGGTTTATCGGAAAGCATTACCGGCAGAGCAATGGAAAAAGGAATATTAGAGATTAATGCTGTGAATATTCGGGATTTTGCCGACAATAAATACAAGCATGTGGACGATTACACATATGGTGGCGGTGCAGGAATGCTTATGCAGCCTGAACCTGTTTATAAGGCGTATCAGTCGATTGTCGGCAGGCAGGAGAAACCGCGCAAAACAAGAGTCTTATACATGACACCTCAAGGCAGACCTTTTAAACAGAATATGGCACAGGAATTTGCAAAGGAAGACGAACTCATCTTGCTTTGCGGACATTATGAAGGCATTGATGAGCGCGTTCTGGAAGAGATTGTGACAGATTATGTGTCGATTGGAGATTTTGTTCTGACGGGAGGAGAATTGCCTGCTATGATGATAGTGGACGCGGTAAGCAGACTTGTTCCCGGTGTGCTTGGGTGCGATGAGAGTGCTTTGTACGAGTCGTTTTATGATGGCTTGCTGGAATATCCTCAGTATACAAGACCTGAAACATGGCATAATAAACAGGTTCCGGGTGTTTTGCTTTCCGGACACCACGAAAATATAGCGAATTGGCGTTACGAAATGTCTCTTGAACGAACGAAGGAACGTCGACCGGATTTGTATTCGATGTATGTTGATGCAAAAAATGAGACGTATCAAAAATATCTTAAGAAAAAAGCAAAACAAGCGAAAAAACTACAAAAAAACGATTTATCAAAAGCGGATTGAATGCTTGCCTTGAAACATCATTTGATGTATAATATTACATGAAATTTGCTTAACGTTAAGTAAGGAGTACAAAAGAATGAAAAAGAGATTTTATATTATGGCACTGGCTCTTGTTATGGTAGCATCAATTGCAGGTTGTGGCAAAAAGAAAGATGATAAAGAAACCGCGGATTCGACAGCTGCTATTCGTGATGATATTGTGGAATTTGTTGATGTTGAGTTTAACGATATACGTTCTGACTGGGATGAGGCGATTGCTGATTACAATACGTTTTTTGAAGGCGATATGAAGGATTCGAAGCAGTTTGCTTCAGATTTGCAGACAACAACAATTCCTAAGATTGATAAGTTTATTACGAACCTGGATGCGATTTCCGTAGAGTCATCAGAGGCAGAATACCTCAGATCCTTGTATAAGATTGGTGCTGAGAAGCAGCGTGATGCAATGAATATGGTTGCTTTGGCAATCGAAGAAGAGAGTCAGGAATATCTGGAACAGGCAGATGCATTAATTGCTGAGGCAAACGGATATTTGGAGACGTATGATTCGGAATTGACGAAGCTTGCATCAGAATATAACTTTACAGTAAATTAATACAGTATTACTTACGAACAGGACTGGATAACAACGGTCCTGTTTGTTTATACATTGAGTATGATACAGAAACTCTAGTGTGTATTTTGGTATGGTCTGTATATCGGAAATGGAGGGCATATGGCAGAGAGCAAACAATTTCAGATGGATGGATATCGGTTTTTGGATAAGAGCAGCTATGATATTGCATCACTTGAAAAACAAAAGATTGACACAATCAAGCAGTCAATATCTGCCGATAATCCGGAAAGTATCAAAGCAGTATATGAAAAGCTTACACAGAAGCTATATTTTTCTACACCGATTGGCATGAATTTTTTAATGGAAATGCGGGAATACCTTGTTAAAATCTATGGAGAGGAGATTTTGCCTGTGCCCGTGGCACCTGCCCGAATAACAAGAGCAGCCCGTGGGAGAACAGTTGATATTGAGAAATATAAACAGCTCAAGAAGGAAAATTCAAAGGCAATTCGAATCAAAAACAATTTGACAATTGCTGTTATTGCAATGCTCATTACGATTATTGGCATTTTGTTTATACTAATTACAAACGAGAATTCAGGGTTCTTTCGCGCAGAAGAAAAGCTTGTAAACAAATATTCCGCGTGGGAAGAGCGCTTGTATAACTGGGAACAGGAATTAAACGAAAGGGAAGCTGAAATTTCACAGTTTTAACATAAATTCGTGCTAAAATCTGGTCATGTAAACCTTTGGGAGGCGTAATGTATGGATTCAATTAAAATCTTAGTAGTTGATGACGAATCACGTATGCGTAAGCTTGTTCGTGATTTCCTTGTAAAAAGCAATTATTCAGTATTAGAGGCTGAGGATGGTGAGCAGGCAGTAGATCTTTTTATGGAGACGAAGGATATTGCACTCATTATTTTGGACGTCATGATGCCAAAGCTGGATGGCTATGGTGTTGCAAAGGAAATTCGCAAGGTTTCGGATGTTCCGATTATTATGCTGACAGCCAAAAGCGATGAAAGAGATGAATTAAAGGGCTTTGAACTTGGTGTAGATGAGTATATCACAAAGCCGTTTAGTCCCAAAATTCTTGTGGCGAGAGTTGAGGCGGTACTTCGAAGAAGTATTTCAAGTGATGCCGGTGAAGTGATTAGTTTTGCCGGGATTGAGATGGATATTGCAGCTCATATTGTTCGTGTTGATGGTGAGCCGGTCGAATTAAGCTACAAGGAGTTTGAACTTTTGAATTATTTCCTTGTCAACAAGGGGGTAGCGTTATCCAGAGAGAAGATTCTGAATAACGTTTGGAATTATGATTACTTTGGAGATGCAAGAACGATTGATACTCACGTAAAAAAGCTTCGCAGTAAGCTTGGACAGAAGGGCGATTTGATCAAGACAATTTGGGGAATGGGATACAAATTTGAGGAATAAGTATGAAAAAATCGATTCGTACCAAGATTGCGTTTTTGGTCATTGCATTTGCAATGTTCGTAGTTGCAACGGCTTGGATTATTTGTAATTATCTTGTTTCAGGAGTGTTTTATGTTCAGCTGAAGCATAATTTACAAATAACATATGATTCATGTAATCAATTATTTAATTCGGAAGATATGATAGATAAAGACACAGGTGCCTTGCTCGGAGGAATTCAAAATCCGGTTGAGGCAATTGTGTTTATTTTTGATGACAAAAATGAGCGTGTTTATACGACAATCAGTAATAAGAGTCAGATGATGCAAAGTATGTATAATATGATTGACAGCATACTTGAGACGGAGGGAACCGGACAGTATATTCCCGGAAATTATCTAATCCGCAAGAACCATGATGATATCATTAACGCTGACTATTATGATTTGATTGGTACGCTGGATAATGGATTTACGATTATCTTACGTAGTCCTATTGCACGTATTGAGTCAACCATGAAGGTTGTTAATCATCTTTTTATTTATGTTTCGGCAGGAATCCTGATTTTTGGTTCCGTCTTTATTTTGCTTGTCAGCAATGTATTTTCCACACCGTTAAAGCGAATGGCGCATGCGGCAAGACAAATGTCTAATCTGGATTTTGATGTGCGTATTCCGGTTCTTACAAAGGATGAAATCGGCGAGCTTGGTATTGCGATGAATGTCATGTCCGATCGTCTGCAAAAGACAATATCTGAGCTCAAGTCGGCAAATATCAGGCTAGAGAAGGATATTGAGCAAAAAAAGCAGATTGATGAGATGCGAAAGGAATTCTTATCGCATGTTTCACACGAATTAAAAACGCCGATTGCGCTTATTCAGGGTTATGCGGAAGGCTTAAAGGATAACCTGTTTGACGATCCCGAAAGCCAGCAGTTCTATACGGATGTCATTATTGATGAAGCCCAGAAAATGAATTCTATGGTTAAGAAATTGCTTGAGTTGAATGAACTTGAGTTTGGCAATAATCCGATAAACATTGAGCGTTTTGATGTGACGGCAATGATTTCAGATATTATCGCATCGTCGTCTATTTTGGCAAATGAGGTTGAGGCAAAAATTGAATTTGACGAAAAGCCTGTTTATGTCTGGGCAGACGAGTTTATGATTTCCGAAGTTTTTACGAACTATTTTACAAATGCGATTCATTATGTGACCAAAGGAGGTACAATACGCATTTGGTATTCCTACGAAAATAATAACCTTCGCGTAAATGTCTTCAACGAAGGAGAGCCTATTGCGGATGAAGATATCGATAAGCTGTTTATTAAATTTTACAAGGCGGATAAGGCAAGAACGAGAGAATACGGCGGCAACGGAATCGGACTTTCGATTGTTGCTGCTGTCATGAAGGCACATGCTAAGGCATATGGTGTAACAAATGTTGAAAACGGCGTAGTATTTTATTTTGACTTGGATGCTAATTTATCCGTTAATTCTCTTGAAGAAACGCTGGGTTAGTGGTAAAATATCTGTATCTGTTTTTTGGAAAATAGACGGAGGGGTTCAATGAAAAAAACTATATATACATGCGTTATCATTTTTGTTATATTTGTTTTTTCAGGCTGTTCGAAGGTAATAGATTTAACGGATGAAGAGAATTACTTAATCGCTGAATATGCGGCGGAGCTTTTGCTCAAATATGATCGCAATTACGATATGAAGTATACAGGTGAGATAAGCGATTCCGATGAAGAGACAACTGAAGAAATCACAACTGAAGAAATCACAACCGAAGAGATTACAACCGAAGCAATCACAACCGAAGCGGCTACAGAGCAACCGGATGTTGATCATACAACGGAAGACTCTTCCCAGACAACATCAAAAGAAGAGCCGGATTCTCCTGATGGACAGGGCGGCAATCTTGGAATAACAGATGTGAGTGGTGTAAAAGCAGACGTTGAGGCGGCTGATTTCGATTTGGCAAAGTTTGTTGATGAGGAGAATGTTTCGATTCAATATGCGTATTATATGACGGCAGACAGTTATCCTTCACATGACAAAGATGGTATGTTTATTGAGATTGAGGCTCCGACCGGATATAAGCTTTTAGTTGTTAAGTTTGATATTGAGAATTTAACGAATGATGAGCAATCTTTGGATATGTATTCCAAAGATATCACATACAACATAATTTTGAACGACAGCAAGAGTACAAAACAAATGCTCACCATCCTGATTGATGATTTATATACATATGAATATAAGCTTGATGGCAGCTCTCGTGAAGAGGCAGTGCTTTTGTTCCAGGTTGCTGATTCTATTGTGCCACGAATTCAGGATGTTAAATTAAAAGTAACTTACAAGGATAAAAGTTGTGTAATACAACTTCACTAGCAAATGGAGGTGCACCTATGGATTCAAATATTTTACTTGAAAGTGGTACAAACGAATTTGAAGTATTGGAGTTTGTAGTCAATGGAAATCATTATGGTATAAACGTTGAAAAGGTACGAGAGATTCTTACTTATCAGCCGGTTACACCGGTTCCGAATTCTCATCCTTGTATTGAGGGTATATTTATGCCGCGTGGCGATATTATTACGGTCATTGATTTGTTTGGTGCACTTGGTTATGATCGCGATGACCGTTCGAATGATTTTTTTATCGTAACGAATTTCAATAATTTAAGTATTGCATTTGATGTGGAATATGTACTTGGTATTCAGAGAGTTTCATGGTCAAAGGTTGTAAAACCGGATGCTACAATTCGTGGAGGCGATAGCAGTATTGCGACGGGTATTGTTAAGAATGAAGACGGACTTGTTATCATTCTTGACTTTGAGCGCATTGTTGAAGAAATTTGTCCGGAGACAAGCTTAAAGCTTTCTCAGGTTGCACGTTTTGAGGGCAGAGAGCGAAATGAGATTCCGATTCTTATTGCAGAGGATTCTATGATGCTTTGCAGACTTGTTCAGGATGCTCTTAACAAAGCAGGATATACGAATATTACGATTAAGAATAATGGTAAAGAGGCATGGGATTATCTCGAGGAGCTTCGGAGAACAAATGGCGTTGAATATGGTGCAAAATGCTTAATTACCGATATTGAGATGCCAAAAATGGACGGACATCACTTGATTAAGCTTGTTCGTGAGACGGAAGGATTAAAACATATTCCGATCATCATATTCTCTTCTCTGATTAACGATGAGATGCGACGAAAAGGCGCTCTGTTAGGAGCGAATGCACAGATTAGCAAGCCGGAGATCGGAACGCTCGTCACATTGTTGGACGAAATACTGGGAGTTAATTAAGAATGATTTTATGCCGGTAGTTGTATAGCTGCCGGCTTATTACATAATTATGATTTTGAGGTGGTTGTTATGAAGTTACAAGACACAGGAAAGACAAAAGAACAAATTCAGGAGCTATATAATACTTATTTTCATGAGACCTTCAAAAGACTGGATTTCATTGCTGATCATGGAGAAGGTGCATACGTTTATGATGAGAATAACAGACCATACCTTGATTTTATGGCAGGTATTGCCGTTAATTCAACGGGACATTGCAATGAGAGAGTTACGAAGGCAATCATTGATCAGTGTCAGTCTATGATACATGCATCAAACTATTGCTATACAGTTCCTCAGGCATTAACTGCCGAGCTTATATGCAAATCTATCGGAATGGAAAAGATTTATTTCCAGAATTCCGGTGCAGAGGCCAATGAGGTAATGATTAAGCTTGCAAGAAAATATGGTAAGGACAATTTTGGTCCGAATCGCTATGAGATTATTACGGCATCAAACAGCTTTCATGGCAGAACACTTGCAACCCTTGCTGCAACCGGTCAGCCGGGATCTGCTATTCAGCACAATTATGACCCATTTATTCCGGGATTTAAATATGCAGAGTATAATAATTTGGAATCCTTTGAGGCTGCATGTGATGAAAACACAATCGCCATTATGGTGGAACCGGTACAGGGTGAAGGCGGCGTCATTCCTGCAACAAAGGATTTTTTGCAAGGGCTGCGTAAACTTTGTGATGAGAAGAATATGTTATTGTTATTTGATGAAGTCCAGACAGGCTGGGGCCGTACAGGTAGTTTGATGGCATTTATGGGTTATAATGTAAAACCGGATGCAGTCAGTATGGCAAAAGCTATGGGTGGCGGTATGCCAATCGGTGCTATGTGTACAAGTGCAAAGCTTGCACGCACATTCGGACCGGGTGCGCATGGCAGTACATATGCCGGTAATCCGGTTGCCTGTGCAGCAGCATATGCTCAGATTTCAGAGATTATTGAGAAAAATCTTTCCGAGAATTCACAGGAGGTTGGAGCATATTTCCGCAAAAAATTATTAGAGCTTCCGCATGTAAAAGAGGTACGTGGAAGAGGTCTTATGATCGGCGTTGAATTTGACAAGGATATTGCAACTGACGTGAAGTATAATGCGTGTGATGCCGGATTGCTTCTTACGGCAGTAAGACCGGCTGTCATTCGTCTCGTTCCGCCGCTTAATGTCACAAAAGAAGATTGTGATAAGGCATTTGCGATACTGAATGCAGTTGTTGAAGCACTTGTATAATCCCATCAAAACAAGCAATAATATTTGTATAAAACGTTTTTTACAAACATAAGACTTATGTTTGTTCAATCATGTTAATAGATATGGAGAATTAGAATGGAACGAATAAATGCATGGACAAATTATGATGAAAAACAGCTTGTAGAATTAGAACAGATTTGTAAGGATTACCGCACATTTTTGAATATCGGCAAGACAGAGCGTGAGTGTGTGAAAGAAATTATAAAGCAGGCTGAGGCAAACGGATATCAGGATTTAGATACTGTTACAAAGACCGGAAAAAAGCTTCAGGCCGGTGATAAGGTATATCGTGTTTGCATGAAGAAGACAGTTGTTATGTTTCAAATCGGAAGTCAGCCTTTGGATGCGGGCATGAATATTTTGGGTGCTCATATTGATTCCCCTCGTCTCGATGTAAAACAGAATCCACTTTACGAGAATGGAGATTTTGCATATCTTGATACACACTATTATGGGGGAATAAAGAAATACCAGTGGGTTGCAATTCCGCTTGCTATGTATGGTGTGATTTGCAAAACGAACGGTGAAACAATTGATGTTGCCATTGGTGACGGAAAGGATGACCCGGTATTTTTCGTATCCGATTTATTGATTCATCTCGCGCAGGAACAGATGGAAAAAAAGGCGAACAAAGTAATAGAAGGAGAGAATCTTGATATTACATTTGGCAGTCGAAAGTTGAATAATCAGGATAAGGATGCAGTAAAAGCAGGCGTTCTAGATATACTAAAAAAGACATATGGCGTAGAGGAGGAAGATTTCATCTCTGCTGAACTGGAAATTGTCCCGGCCGGAGAAGCAAAGGATGCCGGTATCGATCGAAGTATGATTATGGCTTATGGTCAGGATGACAGAGTTTGTGCATATACGTCGCTTCTTGCCATGCTTACAACGAACAATTCAGAAAAGACAACCTGTCTTTTGCTTACAGACAAAGAAGAGATTGGCAGTGTCGGAGCAACCGGCATGCGCTCCATGTTTTTTGAGAACAGTGTTTGTGAAATGATGGAGGCAATGGGTAACTTCAGCGAGCTTGCTTTGCGTCGTTGTCTGGCAAATTCATGTATGTTGTCCTCGGATGTCAATGCGGCCTATGATCCTTTGTTTTCCTCTGCATTTGAAAAAAATAATGCTTCATACTTCGGCAGAGGTATGGTATTTAGCAAATTTACAGGTTCCAGAGGTAAATCCGGTTCGAATGATGCAAATGCTGAGTACATCGCAAAGATTCGTAAAATGATGGATGAACATAACATTTGCTATCAGACGGCTGAGCTTGGCAAGGTTGATGTCGGTGGCGGCGGAACAATCGCCTATATTTTATCCTTGTATGGTATGGAAGTAATTGATTGCGGTGTAGCTGTTCTTAACATGCATGCACCATGGGAAGTTACTTCAAAGGCTGATGTATACGAAACCGTAAAGGGTTACCGCGTGTTCTTGCAGGAGGCCTAATTTTATAAATGAGGAGAAATCCCCTATGAGACATGATAAAATTCGTATGAGAATAATAGCAATATTAATGGCATTCCTTTTGGTATGCCTTTTTCTCGTTCCCGAAAACAAGGCAACGGCAAAAGATGCATTCTTGTCTAACTATATTCAGAAGGTTTTCAATCAAAAAAACGGTATAGGAAGTAACGAAGTAAACTGCCTGTATCAGTCGTCATCAGGGTATATTTGGATTGGTACAGATGGCGGATTGTATCGTTCGAACGGTGCTGAATTTCAGAGCATTAATTTGTGGGACATCGAACGTACAGATGTTTATTCCATCAACTGCATCATCCAGGATGTAGATGGACGCATGTGGATTGGTACAGATAATTACGGCCTGTTTTACATCGAAAACGGTGAGAATTATCATTTGCAGGATGAATATTACAATGGAATTAAGCAAATTAATGATATTTGTCAGACAGAAGACGGAACGATTTACGTAGCAACCTCGAAGGGCCTATTTACATGTGCGGTCGATACGAATACAGATGTTATGCACATGCAACCATATACGGATACAAGGCTTTCAGGTTTGAATTTTACACATATCGAAAATCAGGGAAATTTGATTTGGGGTATCCGAAATACGAGAGAAATATATGTATTTGATCAGGATGGATTAATATCAGTCGTTGATGTGTCAGACGATATTGCAGATGAATTGTCAGCAATTGCCTGTTTGAATGATGTAATTTACATTGGAAGCAACGGCCGTGATGTGCTGCGATTTAACACAAGATACAACTACGAAAAAATGATTTCTGTTGTAGAAGGTATTAATGATTTCATGCTGGATAACAACGGCTTGGTCTGGGTTTTGGCAGATAACGGTTTGGGCTATTTTGATTCCAAATCCAATTTTACAAAGCTATATGACTGCGTATTTGAAGGTTATCTTTCGGATATGATTATGGATTATGAGGGAAATTATTGGCTTTCTTCAAGCAGAATGGGTGTCCTTTTGTTAAGCAGAAGTAAATTCTCGGATTTTAACCTGCTATCCGGCATGGAAGACGCAATGGTTAATGCCGTGTATCGTTATAAAGGAAATACTTATGTCGGCTCTGATGATGGTCTTTCCGTATTTAATTATCGTTATGAAAAGGTTACAGATTACGCAACGGTAGAACTTACAGATATGCTTTCCGGCATTAGTGTTCGCCATATTATGAGCGACAAAGAAGGCTCACTTTGGATTAGTACTTACCGCAAATATGGTGTTGTCAAGGTCGAGCGTGACGGTACAATCAGCAATTTTGGACGAAATAGCGGACTTCCGAGCAATACGGTATATTTTACATACGAGCTCTCAGACGGAACAATTGCAGTTTCGATGGATGCGGGTTTGTTAATCATTGATAAGCAAGGTGAAATTCTTCAGACATACGGTGTTGAACAGGGCATATCAGAACGTATTCTAAGTGTTTTTGAGGATGAAGACGGTACAATCTACCTTGGAACAGACGGAAGTGGTATTTATTTGATTTCGGCCGAGGATAAGTCGATTCTGGCTCATTATGACACAGAGTCCGGCCTGAATTCGGATGTTGTTACTGTCATAACAAAGGGCAAAGAAGGCATTTGGATTGGAACGGACAACGGACTTTGCTTTTTGAATGAATCCTTCCGTTCAATCAGTAATATTGAATACTCAAATAGTATTATTGATATTTTATTATCAGAAGATACTGTATGGCTGATTGGTTCGATGGGTGTTCTTCGTACTTCAGAGGAAGAACTTCTTGGCAGTCAGGGCATTTCAGGACGTTATTTGGATGCGGATGACGGTCTGATTCGTGAGATAAATGTTGATGGAAAAAACTATGTTTCATCAGATAGGGTATTTGTATGTTGTAATACCGGCTTTTATTCCATCGATAAGAAACAGCTATATCAAAATACAATACCTCCGCGTATGAAGGTTACGGCTATTGATGTGGATGGAAAAACATATGAGTTTGATGATGTAAATAATGGACTTAGTATTGATAGCGATGTTTCCAGAATTACAATTGATTTTGCAGTATTTAGTTTTCAGAATCGTAGCGACATGCGTGTGGAGTACATGCTAAAGGGCTTCGATGAAACGCCAATTGTTATATCAGGTACAGATTCTATGGAGGCAGTTTATACGAATCTGGATGGAGGACAGTACGAGTTTACAATTAGCGCATATAACGGTGATGGAACCGCTTGTGAAGAGGAAGTATCATTTTCAATATATAAGAAAAAAAGCTTCTTCGAAAAGCCATTTGCAAGAGCTGCGGTTATTACGCTTGTATTGATTGTGATTACGGGCTTAGTTTTAGGTATTTTCCTTTTCCGTAAATTGTTAATCAAGAAGAATACTGCGTTTGAGCAGTTATCAAAGGAACATGAGGTTGCGGTTAAGTCAAGTAGTGCAAAAACCGACTACCTCGCAAATATGAGCAATGAAATAAAGACGCCAATCAATGCCATGATTGTTAAAGCGGATGAGCTTCTTTCTGTGTTTGAACAGGATGAAGAAAACCGCCAGCGTGTGCTCAGTATTCAGGAAATTGGCGGCTCGGTATTAAGCAAGGTAGATGATATTATTTTACTTGCCAAGATTGAGGCGGGAAAAATCGATATTACGTCCACGCCGTATTCTGTTACAACCTTGATATATGATTTGTCGGAAGAGACAACTAAGAAAATAGGGGATAAATCAATCAAATTCTTTGTGGAAATTGGTGAAAATATTTCTGACAATTTGATTGGTGATGAATTTAAAATCAAGGAAATTCTGTCGCGATTGCTTGACAATGCGGTGAAGTACACGAAAGAGGGATCTATTACACTTTCGGTTGATTGCTACGAGTATGAAAATCAAAAGCACACAAGCTTTGTAAACCTTGTATTTTCGGTTTCTGATACGGGTATAGGTATTCAGGAGGAACGTATTGAAAACCTGCTGGAAATCTATAATATAGCGGATAATGTAAAGAATACAATTCATAGTGGAAATGGTGTAGGTCTTGCGATTGCAAAGGGTTATTCGGATCTTATGGACGGAGAAATCGAAGTGGAGAGTTCCTATGGACTTGGTTCCACCTTTACACTTTCTTTGTTACAGAAAATCAATGTAAAGGGAGAGGAAGGTCCGGTTCGTGCAAAAATCGAAGGAATTGTTTCACAGGAAATTGCAGACAAACTATGGCTGCCGGATGTGCATTGTCTTCTTGTTGATGATGATGATGTCAGTCGTGAGGTTTCAGCTAAGACACTTATGACATTTGAAATGAAGGTTGATCAGGCTTCCTCCGGTATTAGCGCAATTGATATGGTTATGAATCATTCCTATGATGTAGTGTTTATGGATCTTTCCATGCCGATTATGAATGGTGTTGAGGCGATGCATGAGATTCGTGAAATTGCAGGAGATACGTATTCACAGCTTCCGATTCTTTCCATGGATACCAATGCCATCGAAGAAAATCGAGGGGAATTGCTTGGGGCAGGATTTACCGATAATCTTGTAAAACCAATTGATATTCGCAGAGTTGCAGCTATTTTACGCGATTGTCTTCCGGAGGACAAAATTAAAGAGAGGACAAATGATGTAGAGCAATATATCAATGAGTCACGCTACAGGGACGGACTTGCAAAAATGATGCCATATATTGATGTCGAATATGCGATTTCAAAGGTTGGTGGAAGTATTCATGTATTTAACAAACTTGTTGTGACATATTATCGTCAGCACGCAAACGCAATTGACGAATTGTTTGAGAAATTCGGCAAGGATGCAAGAGGCTTTAAGACAAAGCTTCATGCTATTCGGGTAAACAGCATGAGTATCGGAGCTATCCGGTTATCGCAGGGTGCTTCCAAGCTTGAGGCCGCTATTAATATTGGTAACCGCGACTATGTGAAGGATAATTTAGAGGATTTTGCAGAGCATTTACTCGAGGTGCTTTTGACACTTGAAGAGTATATTGCATTCAGAGATGAAGTATCCGGAATGACGGATGAGGAATATTTTGCCAAAACAAAACAACAAAATGAAGTATTGCAGGATGAATCGCAGGAGAAATCGCAGGAAAAAGTGCAGGGAGAAACGCAGGATAAACTGCAGGAAATTAAAACGGCGGAAGTTGCTGTTCGTTCTGGTGAATCGTCTGATAATGAAGAACAGGCAATGGCTTCTATATCGCTTGATATACTCGAATCAATCAAATATCATGCACTCATGAATTCCTTCCGTGAGGTTGAAGAAGAAATGAGGCATATTATGGAGACAGAGTATGTTGGCGAGGATAAGGAATTTGTAGTTGTACTAAAGGGTGCTGTAGAACGTCATGATGTTGCTGCAATTGATGAGCTTATCACAACATATTTCGACCTAAAAATGTAGAGCCTTGTATACAGGAGATAATGATGGAACTTTCGTTTTTGTTATTTAAACAGATGATTTCTATGATGCTTATGATTCTTATGGGTATCATTTTGGTAAAGTGCAAAGTAATCAAAAAAGAAGATAGCAGAGTGATTGCGGCAATAACATTGTATGTCGTTAATCCTTGTCTTGTAATTAGCAGTCTTCAGATTGAGTTCACAAAAGAACGTTTTAATGGCTTGATATTAGCACTTACCGTTGCGGTATTGGCACATATCGTTTATATTTTTGTGACATATTTTATTTGCAGACTGACAAAATATAATGAAATAGAACGTGCATCCATGATTTATTCAAACGGAGGAAACTTGATTGTGCCTCTCGTTTTTGCATTGCTGGGTGAAACCAAGGTTTTTTATTGCTGTGCATTTATTATGGTTCAGACTGTGCTGTTTTGGACACATCTTGTTCGTATGATTGGCGGTAGCGACCGGGCGAATATCAAAAAAATAATAACGAATCCGAATATGATTGCTATTGTTGTTGGTATTGTACTATTCATTTTCAAAATAAGGTTGCCGGAGATTCTTGGAGTAACAGTGTCAAATATCGGTGCGATTGTCGGACCGCTTACGATGCTGATGTTGGGAATGATTATGGCAGAAGCAAATCTGAAAGAAACCTTTTTGTCCGTTCATAATTGGTTCGTCTGTTTGATGCGACTTGTCATTCTTCCGTTTTTGATTATTGTTTTAGTTCGGTTGAGTACGGTTGCAGAACATTTTTCTTTTGCAAAGGATGTCATAATGATTGTTATTTTGGCAGTTTGTGCGCCGGTTGCAGTTACTGTAACGCAGATGGCAGATTTGTTTCAAAACCATGAAAAGCAGGCGGGAGCGATAAATGTGATGTCAGTTATGCTCAGTATTGTTTCTATGCCGCTTATGCTGGCATTGTATCAGTCGTTTATCTGATTATGGAGAGGGGGATTACTATGTATCAGAGTTTTTTGAATGAGTATAAGCAGAAACTTCGCACACCGGAAGATGCGGTATGCGTTGTAAAAAGCGGAGATTGGATTGATTATACAAGTTCACTCGGAAAGCCTGTTTTGTTAGATCGTGCACTTGCAAAACGTAAGGATGAGCTCTTTGACGTTAAGGTGCGCGGAAACCTGATTGATGGGCCGATTATGGTAGCAGAATGTGATGAGGAGAATGAACATTTTATTTACCACAGCTGGCATTGCAGTGCTTATGAACGAAAGCTTTGTGACAGAGGACTCTGTTATTATATCCCGATGGTTTTTCATAACAATGCAGCATATTATGAGTTTTTCTTGAATGTAAATGTTGTCATGGTTAGTGTGTCACCTATGGACCGCCATGGATATTTCAATTTTTCCGTAAACACAGGCGTCGCAGCTCCGATTGTTCGAATGGCTGATATTGTTATTGTTGAGGTTAATGAGAATATGCCGAAGGTATATGGGGGCTATGATGAGTGTATTCATATTTCTGATGTTGACTATATTGTAGAAGGTCCTCATGAACCGTTTCAATATACGCCTGTTCCCGAACCAACCTTGATTGATCGTAAAATATCAGAGAATATTGTTCCGTATTTGGTGGACGGTTCAACTTTACAGCTTGGTATTGGCAGTATGCCAAATGCTCTTGGTGAGCTTTTAGCAAAATCCGATTTAAAGGATTTGGGAATGCATACCGAGCTTTGTTCCGATGCGTTTTTAAGCTTATATCGTTCCGGAAAATTAACAAATCGTAAGAAGAATATTGACCGCGGGAAAGGGGTTTACGGCTGTGCAATCGGTTCAAAGGATTTGTTTGACTGGTTGGAAGAAAATCACGGAATAGCCGCATATCCACTGGAATATGTAAATCGTCCGAGTGTTATATCACAAATCGACAATATGGTATCGATCAATAGCTGTGTTGCTGTTGATTTGTATGGACAGGTTGCGGCAGAGAGTGCAGGCGCGAGACAGATTAGCGGAACCGGCGGACAGCTTGATTTTCTGGTAGGTGCGTCCGCATCACGGGGTGGAAAAGCATTTATTTGCATGAGTTCACTTCATACAGACCGTTACGGAGTGAAGCATTCCCGTATTAAACCACAGTTTAATGGTGATATTGTTACTTCACCGCGCAGTCAGGTGTATTTCCTTGTAACAGAATACGGCATCATTAATCTGGAGGGGCGTTCTACGTGGGAGCGTGCAGAGGATTTGATTTCTATCGCACATCCTGATTTCCGTGACGAGCTTATAAAAGAAGCAGAAAACAAGAAAATTTGGCGAAGAAGCAACAAACGATAGAGAGAGATTATGATACGTAAACATATTATTTTCAGTGGGAATGTACAAGGGGTAGGTTTTCGGTATCGTGCCTATCACAAAGCAAGAAGTATCGGACTTACCGGTTGGGTAAAAAACAAACAAGATGGTACTGTTGAGATGGAGGTACAGGGGTCGGAAGCAATGATCGATGAGCTAATAGTTTTTCTTGATCATCAGCGTTATATTCGGATTGATTCTCTTTCGGCAAAGACAATACCTGTTTTGCAGGAACGTGATTTTTACATTATATAATAGGAGGGCTCACAAATGAAAAAACGAATCCGAACCGGTCTGTTTATATTTGTGTTTTGGATTGTTATATGGTTTTTACTGGATAATATTCTGTCAAAGAAAGGCATATTATTCGCAAGTCCGATTGATACGTTAAATGTTTTTATTGATCAAGGTCAGACAGGCGATTTTTGGCGTGCGATTATCTATACGTTTTGTGGTCTGGCAGGCGGATATGTGATGTCGGTTGTTCTTGCGTCCTTTGCGGGATTTTATGCTTTTTTTCATCCGGGTTTTCGAAAAATGGTAAGTCCGTTTCTTGGCTTTTTTGGCTATATACCGATGATTTCTTTTACGGTTGCAGCACTTATCTGGTATAAGGGTGACAATCTGTTTATTCCGGTCAGTTTATTTCTATCAATTCCGGTAATCTATAAGAATACATTAGCTGCGATGGATAATCGAGATAAAAACGAAATGGAAAGGATCCAAACGATGAAGCTGGGGTTTCGTCAGAAAATGGCTTATTTATACAGACCGGCATTAATGCCGGAATATGTTATTGGGTGTCACAGAGGACTTTCCATGTGCTGGAAATCAGGCATAATTTCACAGTATTTGTCAAATAAGGGACTGTCTATCGGTGCATTTTTGTTTACTGCTAAAGATGAAATGGATATGGCAAGCATCTTTGCATGGACAATCATTATCGTAGCTCTGGCAAAGCTATTTGAATTGATTGTACTTGGTCTTCTTTCAAGTGATTACATAAATCATAGTCAGGTTACATTGAAGGATGTATATGACATTATTGAGGATGAGGAAGAAAGTGTATAGTATGGTTGATTTTTTGAGACTCCAAAATAGCATTATGGATGTTCTGGCAGAACAACAATTAAAAATTGGGTATATGGATGAGAGTATAGGGCTGTATTATCCGTTGGAATCTCTACGGGAACTACTTGATGTTGATGCGAATGTTGAACAAATGACAGAATTGTTAATGCAGTTTTGTGAAATAACAGAAAATATATTTGGTTTCATTTTTGTATCAGAGAAAAATGAACGCTTTTGTCTTCGCATTCCTCCGAAGGGTGGTGCATATGTGCACGAAAGAATTGCGCAGAAATCAGATGAAAAATATTTATTCTTACAGGATTTTTTAAATGCGGTTGTGAAGCATAATCAGACGATTGATGATTTGCTTCGCGTTTTTTATAAATATTCGGAGTGTGTCGTTGTTCGCAAAATGGCAGATGACGAGTTCGATTATCTGGTTTATTTTGAAGATAATAAGCCGGATGATTATCGTTATTGTATCAAATTTGAGGGAAAACATACGACATATCACCGGTTTTCGAATACCGATTTTCATAAATTTGGATTATTGGAATAGACCGGGAAACAGGACAAAGACTACGTCCCTCAGTGAAAATGCGTGACAAAGTCTACGTCCCTCAGTAACATACGTCCCTCAGTAACATACATAAAGAAACAAGAAGATAGCAATTTATGAATAGAAGATAATGGATATTAAGCAATAAATTATGATAAAAAATTGGCAAAGTGTTGTATGATAAAAACTATCAGCAACACTTATTTTTTTGTAGGAAATTGCTTTGGAATCCTACAAGAATTTAGGACATTCTGTAGGTAAATGACAAATTGTTGAATTTGTTATTTTGGGGATGTCGTAGGGGTGCTGAAGGGGTAATATAATTTAAGGCTTCTGCTTAGAAGTCAAATAACAAGAAAGGGGTTATAAAATGAGAAGGAAAGCATTCAAAAAATGCAAAAAAGGTCTTGTTATGGGCCTTTCTGCAGCGCTTGCTTTAGGTTCTGTTGCGTTTGGCGGATTGCCGGGTGCAACAATCGTGGCAAAGGCTGCTGACTGTGATTTGTCAGAGAATTTTGACAATTATTCTGACACGGATGAATTGATGGGTTACACATTTGGTGAACCCACGTTGACAATTGTTGATTCAGGGGTTGGTGAATCGAAGGCTTTGCTTGTAAGCAACAGAACCCAAAATTATTTTGGTTATGCTTACAACGTAAGTAAATATCGTGGCAACACGATTATAGTTTCTTTTGATGCGACAGCACCGGATCTGGAAGATGCTGCAAGTGCACCTGTCAATGCTACATTGAAAATCTCATCGATTGATGGAGATGATTATCAGACAGCAGCGACAGGAGAAGTTACCAATGACGGTTTTACAACTATCAGTGGAACATATGATGTTCCGGCGGATTGTGACTCTGTAGCTATGTATTTTGAGTCTGACGCTGATGTATCTTATGTTATTGATAACATTTCCATCACGGTTGATGGCGAATATGTTGACCCATCAACGAATGTATCGTATGTTGATTTTTCGGAGTATCCAATTTTGAAGGATTTATATAATGATTATTTCAAACTTGGTGTTTCGTGTGAAGCGATTTCAAGACCGAATGGTGATAATCCGGATCTTCGCGAGATTGGTAATGAGACAAAGGAAGCTTTTATGGCACAGGAGTTCAGTACTCTTACTTTTGCAAATGAATTAAAGCCTGAGAATAATATGGCATGGGATTCGGAAAACGCAACCGAAACCTATTTACCTTTTGAGCTTTGCAGTTCTGCAAAAGAGATGCTTGATTGGTGTAAGGCTAATAATATGCCAATTCGCGGACATGTTCTTGTTTGGCATTCACAGTGTCCGGATGAAGCGTTCTGTAAGGATTATACGATCGTTAAAACTAATAATAGACTTGATCCGTCATGCTTCGTAACCAGAGAAACAATGTTGGCAAGAATGGAGTCATACATTGATTCGGCTATGAAGTGCATGTACGAAAACGGTTATGCAGATATCATTTATGCATGGGATGTTGTAAATGAAGCTTTTGAACCTTCTGATAACCAGGATGGATTATTAAGAAACAGTTATTGGTATCAGGTAATTGGTCCGGACTATATCTATTATGCATTTAAGTATGCAAGAGCTGCTGTAGATAAGTATTCGCAAGAGTATGCATCATTATATGGTGTTGATCCGAGTGATGAAGCGGCACTTGCTACAATACAGCCAAAGCTTTTCTATAATGATTATAATGAATTCCAGGCGAATAAGCGTGACGCCATTATTTCTTACTTCACTGATGACACAATCAGTGGTCATAACATTGTTAAAGAGGGCTTGATTGACGGTATGGGTATGCAGGCACATCTTGCAGACAACACAGATATCGATCAGTTTGTTACAGCGATGCGTATGTATGATGAAGCGTTTGGTGAAGTTCATGTTACTGAGCTTGATATTAGCCAGACAACAACAGGTGTAAATGCTGAACACTATCAGGGTGTTTACTATAACAGCTTATTTAAGGCATTTATTGACGAAGTAGAGAATGGTGTTAACCTTACATCAGTTACTATTTGGGGATTGACAGATGATAACTCATGGAAGAAGGAAACAAGACCTTTGATATTAAACCGTGATTTGTCAAGAAAAATTGCTTTTGACGGAATTGTAAATGCTGTGACAGGGGAAAAAATGCCGGAACCGGTATTTATTAAGCCTGATTTGTCAGATATGTATTGTGATTTTGAAGGTGATTACTTCCCTGTAAACGGAAGATCTGCAACGGTAAAAGTACAGAGTGATGAAGCATATGAGGGTAGCAATGCTGTCCTTTGTACAGGAAGAACTGCAAACTGGAATGGTATTTCGTTTGATGTATCAAGATTTGCAGGTCAGACAATCGAAATTCAAGCAATGATTAAGACAGAAGATGCAGAGGTTAAGTTATCTGCTGATATTGATGGCGTATGGCCAAATATTACAACCGTAAAATCGAACGGCGAGTGGATGGAGGTTTCCGGAGTATACAGTATTCCAAAGAATTTATCAGGATTGTCACTTTATTTTGAAACAGATGATGTAGCTGATATTTATCTTGATAATCTTAGTGTAACACTTGTTGGTCTTGATGAAGGATTTGAGGAATCTACAAATATTGCATCACCAAGAGGTGACGGACATATGCCTGTTGTTACTGTTACAGCCGAAGAAAAGAAGTCCGGCGAGAAGGCATTAAAGGTTACAAGAGCCGAAAAGGATGCGACTGTAAGCTTAGACATTTCGAAGTACATTGGTATGGATGTTATTGTATCAGCATATGTTAAGACAGAAGATGCAAACATTTCTATGGGAATTGATTATGGTAATGCAACCGTAATGTCAAAGGCAGAAACTGTAGCCGGTGAATGGACACCTGTTTCTTTTGAAACTTCTATTCCGGATGATGTTAAATCCGTGAAGGTGTTCATTGAAACAGACGGTAATGCTGATATGTATATTGATGATTTTACAGTAAGACCAAAGAAAGAAGATCCGATTTCCGGCTGGGTTCAGAGTGAAGACGGAACATCATGGTATTATTACAAGCAGGGTGAAGCTGTTACCGGTTGGTTAGCAGATGGTTCGAAGTGGTATTACTTAGCTGAGGATGGAAAAATGGTAACCGGCTGGCAGAAGATTGATAATAAGTGGTATTATTTCACACCGGGCGGAGCAATGGTAACCGGCTGGAAGGCAATTAATAACAAGTGGTATTATTTCACACCGGGCGGAGCAATGGTAAGTGGCTGGAAAGAGATTAACAGCAAGTGGTATTATTTCACACCGGGTGGAGCAATGGTAAGTGGCTGGCAGCAAATTAATAGCAAGTGGTATTACTTCACATCAGGCGGTGTGATGGTAAGTGGCTGGCAGCAAATTAACAGCAAGTGGTATTACTTCACATCAAGCGGTGTGATGGTAAGTGGCTGGCAGCAAATTAATAACAAGTGGTATTACTTCACATCAGGTGGTGCAATGGTAACCGGTTGGAAGCAGATTAATAACAAATGGTATTATTTTGAGACAAGCGGTGTCATGGCTACAAGCAAGTGGATTAATGGTACATATTATGTAAAATCAAGTGGTGTTATGGCTGTGAACGAATGGGTTGACGGTGGTAAGTACTACGTTGATGCAAATGGAAAATATGTTCCGGGCAAGAAAAAATAAAATATGAATTTCTAAAAACTGCTCCGGTTCTCATATTATATGAGGACCGGGACGGTTTTTTTGTATATCGCAGTCTGGCGGTGTGAGGGCATGATACAACTATGAAAAATCCAGGTGCTATAACTGATTTTGTTACAGCAATTATCTGTAGCAATACAATATTTATTTGTCAGAAAGGAATAGCTATGAAGAAAAAAGTATTATTTGCAATTTGCACAATGATGTTAGCAGGAAGCCTTTGCGCCTGCACAAATAAGAACACAGATACAAAGGATAAGAATACGCAGACCGTTACGGAAGCGGACTACAAAACGACAGAAGGAACAACCGAAAAGGGAACGGAAGACAAAGAAGATAAGGAAAAACCAAAAGATAAAGAGGACAATAAAAAACCAACAACGGAAGCAACAACGGAAGCAAAGCCAGATGCAACGTCGGAAGCTACATCCGAGACTAAACCGGAAATATCAAGCGAGGCAGTAACAGAGTCTTCCGATACCAATAATGCGAAGCCTCAGTCTGAGACAAGCGGGAATGAAGAGATTTTATCCGATAACAAGGATATATCGGGTTGGCCGGATACCGTAATGCTCGTGAATAACAAAGGCGATAGGACGACTGCTTATCTTTTGGCGGATGGTCAGTATATGGACCGTGTCGAAATGAGATATACATATGATGGCAAAGAAATATGGACAGATTCAAATGGTGTTGAATGGTCAGAGGTTGTTGAATAATGAAATTGAAATACATTAAGAAAATAGAGATTGCGCTATTTCTATGTAGTTTACTATCGTTGTGTGCAGGGATATGCAATCAATCGATAAACGAATGAAATCTTCATTTTCTATGATGGTTGTGATTAGATGAATTTTTTGACGTTATGATATTAATGGGTCTTTGGGTTGGCTGCTATAAGCGTGGGGAAATAATAGAGCGCGAGACGGCGCAAGGTGCCGGTGGCACCTGTTATGCGCGGACCGAGTCGGCAGACGAGAAAATCGAACTTCGAGCACAGGATGTGCTCGTTATGTACAAAAAAGGATATCCATATTGGATATCCTTTTTTGACATAAAAAGAGCGCGAGACGGGGATCGAACCCGCGACCCCCTCCTTGGCAAGGAG